>Ga0181524_10006344_pt1 | contig 10322 bp, 6 predicted proteins | sample PEATcosm2014_Bin_34_FD_119761 | JGI IMG/M metagenome (GOLD analysis project Ga0181524, IMG submission 119761) | Peatland microbial communities from MTU Mesocosm Facility, Houghton, MI, USA - PEATcosm2014_Bin05_60_metaG | ecosystem: Environmental > Terrestrial > Soil > Wetlands > Peat | place...
CCGCGGCCCATCCCCACGCCCATCAAAAATTTGCGGCCCGCCCGCGAAACCTGCGAACAATGCCACTGGCCCCGGAAGTTTTCCGGCAATCTTGACCGGATGTACAACTATTTCCAAAGTGACGCCTCCAACTCGCCGTATTCCATCCGACTTTCCATCAAGATCGGCGGAGCCGATCCCACCCGCGGACCGGTCGGCGGCATTCACTGGCACATGGTGGTGGGAAATAACGTGGAATACATCGCAACGGATGAGGCCCGGCAGAAGATTCCCTGGGTGCGTATCACCGACCCGCAGGGCGTGGTCACCGTCTATCGCGTCCCCAGGTTCACCAATGATATCAGCCAGTTTGAAATCCGCAAAATGGATTGCATGGATTGCCACAACCGCCCGTCCCATCGTTTTGTGCCGCCCGACCAGGCTGTCAACTTGGCCATGGAACTCGGTCAGATCGACCGTACCATCCCCTGGATCAAAACCAACGCGGTCTTCGTCCTTACCCGCAAATACGACACCGACAACCAGGCGCGCGATGGTATTGCCACTGCGTTGGCCGAACGTTATCCCAACGACCCGCGCATTCGCGGCGTCATCCCGGTGGTGCAACAGATTTACCGGGATAATTTCTTTCCCGAAATGAAGGCCAATTGGAGCGATTATCCGGACAACCTCGGCCACATGCTCTGGCCCGGCTGTTTCCGCTGCCACGACGGCAATCACAAGACCGACGAGGGCAAACCTATCAAGGCCAACGATTGCAATGCCTGTCACACCATTCTGGCCCAAGGCAGCGGCGCGGAATTGCAGCAAATGACGCCCGGCGGACAACCCTTCAAACATGTCGGCGGTGATTATGACCTTTCCTGCTCGGATTGTCACACAGGCGGACTGTAGCTAGCCGGCAACGTCCCTGTCTGTGCCCGGCGCTGCCAGTGGCTGATTGCACACGGCGGACCTGGCCCATTGTGCGCGCGGCGGAAAAACCGGTCAGCCCGGATCGCTTGGATAGTACGCCGACCCAAACGGCAGTCCGATGGTGAATGACGAGGCCGTTCCCTCCGGCATGCTTGCTGCGTCAATTCCGCCGGATTTTTCTGCTCGACTCGTGTCCGCCGATGGTCATAGGGACGGGTTATACCCATTACCTCTCCGAAGAGGTCGGATGTGATTTATGACAAAATCAAGACTGCGCCGGCGTTCGCACTTGGAAACTTCTCCAAAATTTGCGGGGCAACAAACCAAGGACGATGAGGCTGACCTGGGTGCCGATGAACAGCATCAGCCATTTGAACGCCGCGTCGGTGAATCCGTAGCTGTGCAGGCCGATGCCGAGCATGTTGACGCCGAACCATGACCAACTGGTGACGATGTTGCCAACGACGGCAAGGTTCATTAGACCGCGTTCGCGCACCAGCCCGCCCCAGCGCGCGTGCAGGATGGTCGCGTTCCACAGCACGATGAGCAACGCGCCGTTTTCCTTCGGGTCCCAGCCCCAGAACCGGCCCCAGGATTGATCGGCCCAGATGCCCCCCAGCACCGTGCCGACAAAGCTGAACAGGGTGGCGAAACAAACGATGCCATAGACCATCCGCGCCAGTGACTTGGCGGTTTCCGCCGTGAGCGTGATGGTGAACAGCCCGCGCAGGATGTAAATGATGCCGAGAAATCCCGCCACGAAGGTCGAGGCGTAGCCGAGAGTGACGGTGACGACGTGGGTGGCGAGCCAGAAATTGGTGTCGAGCACGGCGCGCATCATTTCCATGGTGTCACCACTGAGCGCCAGGTTATGCGCGATAATCTGGGTGACGAAGCCGGCAAACGCCGCGACGACGCAGCCGATGCCGTCGCGATAAATTTTCTCGAGGACCATTCCGAGGATGACCGCAACCCAGCCGATGAAGATGGCCGAGGAATAAAGATTGGTCACCGGCGGCCGGCCTTCGAGATACATCCGGAACACGAGGCCGGTGGTGTGAATCACCCAAGCCAAACCGATGAGATAAAATGCCGAGCGCCGCAGCCAGTCAGACCGGTTGAACCACGACAGCAGCGCCAGTACCAGGGCCAACACGTAAATGACGGTGGCTTTATAAAATGGCTCCATCGTGCTGAAGAAAAATTCCTGGTTCGCCTTTTTTACTTGGGGCGCAAAACGGTCCGCCAGCCAGGCGCGATACTCGCCGACAATGTGATTGAACTCGTCCGGCTGGCCGGAGCGGTAGGCGGTGACCATTTCCGCATAATACTTTGTCGCCGGATTGAATTCGCCGGTGCGGGCGGTTTGCATGAGGTTGGTGCCAATGTTTTGCCAGTCATCGCGCGGCAGGCTGATGTCCGCAGGTGGAATAGTCAGGGGCAGGGCGAAAGCGGCGACAGTGTTGTAGCCGCCCATCAAACCGAGCAGGGTGTTGAAGGCGTCCTGGTCGAATTTCTGTCCGGCATCACGGGCATTTACCGCGGCGATGCCCGGCACGAGGCTCTTCTGGTATGCCTCCAGTTCCGCCGCGAAATCGTCCGTGGCCGGCGGCTTGAGGCTCACCTGCAGCCGCTGGTAAAGGTTCAGCATGTCGTAGAGCTTCATCAATTGCGACTCGAAGGCCGTGCGGTTGGCGGACTCGATTTTTTCGATGCGGTCAGCTTGTTTTCCAATCTCATCCAGTTGCGGCTGGAGCTCGGTGAAAGAGTAAAATTTCTGGCCATCCTGCAGCTTGAGCAGTCCGATGACCTCGTTGTTGTCGATGCGGAAGATTTTGCGTTCGTCGGCCTGCGCGGGTTTCATCATCACTTCGAGGAGCCAATCCATGGCCGTCATCGTCCGGGTTTTGCCGTTTTCCTCGACGGGGACGGTCTGCTTGGTGCGGATTTGGAGCAGGGAATTGCGGGCAACGGAATCGAACGGCTGGAAGCGGCCGTTCATGAGGACAGGCAGCCTGCCGAAGTCGCGCGCGTGAAAGCCGGTCTCCGGCGGCTGACGCAAACCGGACAGGATCCAGCCCGCCATCACGACGACCAGAATGATGGGAATCCACTTTCTCATTTCGCCATCCTCCGTTTCAAAAAGGGAATCAGGTGGCTGAGAAACTGGATGACCAGTCCGGTGGCTACGAGCACGCATGCGAGATACGGCGTAAGCCAGCTCGGATTGCGCACCACCTGCAACACGCTGCCGTGGTCGTCGGGGTCGAAGCTCGCCTGATAAAATGTTTCACCGGCGTAGCGTAGCGGGTTGTTCATGAAAATCCGCACTTCGCGGTCTTCGCCGTTCTCCAGGTTTTGCAGCCGCACCCGGCTGGAGAAATTTTTTGGAATGTCGGTGCCCGGATATTTATCGTGCCGGAACTCGATCAGATGCAGGCTGAACGGCATGTAATACCGTTCCTGGCGCAGCCGCAAATCATAGGAATGATGGTTGAAGGCGAACGATTGTGGCTGGTCCAGCCAACCGGACACGAGGAACGTGCCCAGCGAACCCTGTGACGTGACGATTTCGACAATGGCCGACGGCATGTCCATCCGGTTCAGATCGGTTTCGCGCGGTTCCTCGCGCCACCAGATGCCGGCACCGAGGCCGGTGGTGGTTTTGACCGGCTCAAACCCCGGCTGGGACTGCTGGTCGAGTATTGAATTGGCATAAAAAGTCTTCACCCGCACGCTGAATGGCATCTCCAAGTTGCTGACCTCACCCCGCCGCACAAGGAGGCTGCAGGGGATGGCGACAACTTTGTCGGAGTCCTTGTCGGTCGTGTCAAAGACCGCCAGTTCAAAGGCGCGGTCGGCCTCGGTGTAGTTTTTGGTTTCGCCAATCCGCAAATGCAGGGAGCTTTCCCGAGACAGGAAATCGGTGAGCATTTGCCCCAACAACAGCAGCACGATGCCGAGATGAATCAGCAGGATGCCAATTTTTCGTTTGCCGGGCTGGTAATAACGGAAGTGCGCCACGAACAGGTTGACGAGCAGCACGGTGCCGATGAAGTAACCGCCGGGGAAGATGGGGACGTGGAATCCTGTGCCTGCTGGATGCCAATAGATCAAAAAACTCCGGAAGAACTCATTCTGGGCCCGGTAAAGCCCCAGATGCACCTGGGCGATGGTGCCCCAGAACACAATCACACAACCGAGCACCAGGCAAGCAACGGTCAGCTTGAGCGACGAAAAAAAACGGTAAAGCTGGTGAAGCATTTCAGTATTTCACGCCTTGGACGAATTGGGTGAACATGGTCTTCTGGCTTTCGACAACCTGCGTGTCGCCCATGAATTTGTAAAACCACGTCTGGTTGGACTGCGGCACAATCACCCCCACGAGCCGGGTCGGCTGGCCGGTCCGGGCATCCGTGCCGCTCATGTCCACGAGCGAGGCTTTGCCGCTCGCCACGTCAATCACCATTACCGATTTACTTGCGTCATCATCGGACAATGGAGCCAGGCCGAGCTGGCCGCGCCAGCGATTTACATTGGCCGCCACCCCGCCGCCTTCACCGGCGGACTGACTGACGTTGACCGCCGCGGTTGCGCCACCTTCACCGGCGATGGTGAATTTGGCGACGAGGAATTGTCCGGCGGCAACTTCCTGCCATCCCGCCGGAATCGTCCAATTCGGCTGGCCCTCGTGCGAAATTGGACCCGCCGTTGCGGCCGACGCATTCATGTCGCCGATGGCCGGATGCCCCGGCGGCAATTCCGCCTGGGCCGGTGCCTCAGTAAATTTCAGTAATTTAAGAAAGGCGATGAACGCCGGTTTCTGCTGTTCGGCCAGATCGGCATCGCCGGTCATTTTGAAAAACCACTCCATGTCGGCGCGATGTTGGATGACGCCCACGATTCGCATGGTGCCATCGGCGCTTGGATTCGGGCCGGGGATGTCGTAAAGCTGCGCGGGCTGGCCGCCGGCTTCGACGTTTTCCACGGTCTTTTGCAATTCTTCCGGTGACACGGGTGGCTGCCCGAGCTGGCCGCGCCAGCGGTTGACATTGGCTTCGTCGCTGCCCGCCATGCCGGGCAAGGGAACGATACTGACATCAACCTGTTTGCCGCCGGCACCCTGCACCTTGAAGGACGCCACGCGCATTTGACTGGGCGGAACTTCCGTCCAGCCCGCCGGCGTTGTCCAGGTTAATTGCGGCTGGCTGGACGTGGCCGGGGTAGAGGTCGTGGGAACGGATGAAATGTCCGGATGTCCGGGCGGCAAACCTGGATTGGGCGAGTCGGTGGGCAGGGCCGGAGCAGTTTGCGGTTGCGGCTGGTTCTGGTCCTTGGCGACGCGATAGACCTTGATTTGTTCGCGCTGACAGCCGATGACGAGCAGGAGCAATGGCGCCAGGACGATTGCCAGCCGGCGGGCGATACCCCGTTTTTTCATTCGATAACTTTGCACGATGTAAAAAATTAGACGATGAATTGGTGGGTTCAAGTTTATTCGGGCGGGCTTGGGCGCAGGCTTGCGTCGGAATTTCAGTAGGAAACCGCCTGATGATCCTTGCCGTGGCAGCTCAAGGTGCAGGTGCCGTGCATCGTGCCGGTGGAGGTGTAACGGACCATGCCGCTGACGCCGTTGGTGACGTAGGTGGTGTTGAAATTGATGAGATGGGGTGCATTGGCGACGCCGTGCGAATCGTGGCAGGTGGTGCAGGCGGTGTGCTGGTCAACCACATGCAACTCGTGGTAACGGAAACTGGAATTGCCTAAAACTACCGAACGGCTGTGGCACTTGTAACACAGCGCGTAGGCGGCGGCGCTTTCGGGTTGATAATCGGCAAGGTCGAGATTGCGTTCCAAAATCGGCCGGTAAATCGAGCCGTGCGGCCCGTTCGCGCCGGAACCGCCGGCGTTCGGGCCGGAGTCGCTGTTGTGGCAGTCGGTGCAATACATCAGGCTGCTCATCATCCACGGCGAAATCAGGCTGGGCACGCTCGTTTGATTTTTCCCGATGGCTTCGACGGGATGAAAACTCTGGCTGGCCGTGGAAAATTGCAGCCGGGTGTTAGTTTGCGGGTATTGCCGCGAGACCAACGCGGGGCCGCGCACAATGCTGTCGGCATGGCAGCGGAAACACAGTTCGTATTGTTTCAACAGCGGCTTGATGATGCCGCCCGCCGAAGTCACGCCGGTGAGGCCGGCCAGCGCGCCGGAGGCGTTGGGCACGGTGGCCGTCTTGGCCGTCGCGGCGTGCGGGTCATGGCAGTCCGCGCAGACGACGTGGCGGTATTTGGGGTTGACCGGGTCTTCAACCGGCGAATGCGACTGGCTGTTGAGCGTGATGGGATGAATGCTCGCCTTTTGAAAATCAGCGGCGATGTCTTTCTTGGCGGTGACGCCGTTGTGACAGACGAAACAATTTTGTTCCGGCACATCCGACAGGAGGAGGTGCAACTTGGAACCGGCCTTGTGGCTGACATGGCAGTTCTCGCAGCCGGTGGCGGCAATGGTCTTGGGCTGTGCCTTCGTCAACGGTGTTTTTGCGCCTGTCGAGATTTTGGCGGTGATGGCCGGCGGCGACGCCACGGTGGAAATGGCGTGCGCAGACGTGCCCCACGGACCTGGCTGATGACAGACCAGACACAAGGCGGAACCGGTGTTGTCCATCACGAGAAAATTGCCGAACTGGTCATTGTGCGGGTCGTGGCAGGCGGTGCATTGCAGGCGGTTTTGCGAATCCATCCTCACCGCCTTGGTGCTCAAATGCGCGGGGTCATTGACATCGGGATCCTTGGCCGCCAGCGCCGAATCATAGACAAATGAAATTGGATGGTCACTGGATAAATCCGTGCCCAGATTGTTCGGATCACCGGCCGGCATGGTGGTCACGCCGTTCTGCATCTGGATTTGCGCCGTGCCGCTGCTGACGTTGCCCAGCGCAACGGTGCCGTCGTGGCAGCTCAAGCACAGCCGCGACGCACCGTTCGGCTGCGGAATCGTCAGGTTCAGGCTGTTCAACCGGTCGCTGCCGTAAACAACGTAGTTGGAAACGGACGACATCGAGTGGTTCCATAACGGCGACACCCCGCTGGCATGATGCACCGTGTGGCAAAAAATACACGCGTCCTTCTCGGAACTGGCCTTGATGGTGCCGGGGCCGTTGACGGAAAGGTTGTGGACGGAATTGATGATGCTCTCGCCGTGAACGACGGCAGCGATGCCGACGGCGAGCAAAATCAAAATGATTTCCCCACGAACTGTCCGGCGGCGGATTTGCGACCGCCAGATGGAAAATGCGTTTTTCATGGCTGGCCTATGTATTTGAAAACCTGCACGCGGTGGTTGAAGGCGTCCGCGACAAAAATCCGGTTGTCGGCGCCGATGGCGATGCCGTTCGGCAGTCCGAATTCGCCGGGGCTGTTGCCGCTTTCACCCACGTTCAGCAACAACCTTCCATCCAGATCGAAAATTTGAAAATTGTCGAACACGGCGTCCACGACATAAATATGGCCGGCGGCATCCGCCGCCACGCCCTTGGGCCGCGCGAAATGACCGGAGGTGTCGCCGTTGCTGCCGAACTGCGAGATAAAATTACCGCGCAAATCAAAAACCTGCACCCGGCAGTTCATCGTGTCGGACACAAGCAGGTGGCCGCGATTGTCCGGCGCGGCGCAGGTGGGAAAATTGAATTCGCCCGGCCCGTCGCCGCGCCGGCCAAACTGAAATTGAAATTTTCCATCAAGGCCAAAAACAAAAATGGTGTGCGCCTGCGAATCCACGACGAACAGCGAATCACCGGCGATGGCCAGGCCGACGGGCCGTTTGAGCGGCGCGCTGAGTTCAAAAACGGCTTTGCCGTTTTCACCAAACGCGAAAACCCGGGCGAGTTCGGAATCGGCGACGTAGAAAATGCCGTTGCGCCGCGCGACGGCGACGGGGCTGGCGAACTTAATTTTGCCGACGCCGTCGTAGCGCCGCCATTTTTTGTGCGAAAAGTCAACGTAGCAGACCAGCTTGTCGTCGGTATCGGTGAGGCAGAGGTTGCCGGTTTCGTCGAGCGCCACGGCAAAAGGCTTATGGAGATTGAGGCTTTCGCTGGTGTCGCCGGTAATCCAGTTGGCCAGCGAGCGCCAGACAGACGGGTTCCGGCCAATATCGTGCGGCCCATGCAAATTCCGCGTGAAAGCGATGCGCGGCTCGTCCGGCGCCGGCGGCCAGACCGGCGTGGAAGCCGGTTGGTCCGATGTCACATGCGGAACAGTGGAGCATGACTCCAGCAACCCCACCGCCAGCACCACGAGCAACCACTGCATGATGGTCCGCCGGTTCATGTTCAAAAATTACGCCGCATCCGCAGAAAAACAAAGTTCCGATCGCGGGTTTCGGTGGTGTATTCCTGGTTTTCGAACTCGTAGCCGAGGCGAAAATCAAGTTTGCCGATGAACCAGGAAACATAGCTGCGCACGGTGATAAAATCCTGGTCCAAGCCGGCGCCATGTTGTATTTCGTAACCGACCTCGTTGTTCCAACTGAACGCGGAAACGGGATGCCAGGCGTAGCGGCCGGTGAACGAGTAGTAGCTCGCGTTTTGCGTCGGGCTGTTGGTTCCCTGGCTGGGGTAGGTGCTCCATTGCTGGTGAAAATCCACGCTCGCCGAGTTTTTGCCCGAGGCCAGCAAAGTGTAGGCTTCGGACAAGGCGACGGATTGGTATTCGTTAAGCGAAGACTCGTGATCCGTGTAGTTGGCGTCGAGCCGCAGACGGTGCCAGTCCAAGTCCGCGCCGGCTTGAAATTCCTGGACGTTGTCAAAGACGAAACCGGGTGTATCCGACCGGTTTTCGCTGAAATTGTAACGTGCATAAATCCCGGCGCATTGATGCCAGAAGTCGAGGCGGATTTCCGTGCCATTGTTGAAAGTGGAGTAGCTGCCGGTCGGATTCGGCTGAACGATGTAATTAGCCTTGACGGTCTGGTTCTGGGCAAGGTGATTCGGGCCGGTGCTGTAAATCTGGATTTGCCACGGGTCGCTGGTGGTGATGACGGCGTAATCGCTGCCGCGAACGTAGGTGATGGCGCCGGTTGAGTCGGTAAGGCTGACAAAGGTGACGGCGCGCGGCTGGTCCAGGAAGAAAAGGTAGTTCAACGGCACGGTGTGGGATTCATTGGGAACCAGCAGTTCCCCACCGGAACTGTCCTGATGCGTCAGGTTGTAACTGGCGCCGTCACTCAGGGACAAATGCCCCCAGTCGCCCAACCGTTTTGAATAATCCACCGAGGCATCCGTGCCGACACTGTAAAGGTCCAGTCGCGAACCGAAAGAATCGCTGCTGGCTTTCGCGCCCGTGACATCCACCATCGAGTTCAGGCTGTCGTAAAGCTGATGTTGCAGGCCGGCGCGGGCGGAGTTATTCATGGAATCGGCGCCGTCCGTGGAATAATCCGAAAAGGAGTAGCCGTAAAAACTGCGCAAGCGTGGCGTGTGCTGCCAACTGTAGTCGAGTGAAAGATTGACGCTGTCCGACGGCGTCTCATCAGAGCCCTCAATGTGATCGTAAAACAAGGAGCTGGCGAGCGAACTCTGGTTGAAGTGCTCGGTGTCGTTGACCGACAGGTGATGCGCGGTGCTGGAATCGCTGAAACTTTGCACCGTGTCGCTGGACACGCTGTCATACCGGGTAAACTGGTAGTTCAGGTCGGTCTGGTCCTCCTTCCGGCGCGAGTTTTGGGCTTGGAGGCTGACCGTCGTCTGTTCGCTGGTGGAGTCGAAATTCAGGCCGCTGCTGTCGGTTTGCGAATGATCGAAGGTCACCACCACCGGCACCGGCCCCTCACGATAACCGCCAATGGCCCCCCACCGTTCCGTGTCCACCGTGGCAGAGTTGAAAAAGTCGTAATGAACTTCGTCGTGCGAACGGCTGTAAGTGAAGGTTGTCGCGTAAGGTTTGAGCTGCAGCAGCGTGGCGGTGAAATTGCCGTTCAACAGCAACATGTCCGTTTGAGACATTTGGCCTGGCGCGCCGCTTTCCTGCCAGACATAGCCAGGTTCAAGCAGCAGTGAATACGTCAGCAGATCCGGGTGATACAAAAAATAATTCCAGCCGATGCCCACGCTCGGTGCAAGATACAGCCGCTGTGACTCGCTCGACCCGGCGCCCTGCTGTGACCGGTAGTTGATCCGCTCCGCCTCCACGTCCATCTCCAGATACTTCAACTGCGGGATTGTCAGCACCGGTTCCTCCGGTTGGAGATAATCGGGATAATAGTCCTGCCCCATCGCCCGCGAAGCACCCGCCGCCAGCACCAGCGACGCGATGGACGCGGGCAGATGGCGGTTCATTTTTTGGGGGTGGCGCGACATGGCTTATTTTGGTTTTGCGGACGGCTTCAAAAGATTCTTGTCCGTGCCCGCG
>Ga0181524_10006346_pt1 | contig 10320 bp, 9 predicted proteins | sample PEATcosm2014_Bin_34_FD_119761 | JGI IMG/M metagenome (GOLD analysis project Ga0181524, IMG submission 119761) | Peatland microbial communities from MTU Mesocosm Facility, Houghton, MI, USA - PEATcosm2014_Bin05_60_metaG | ecosystem: Environmental > Terrestrial > Soil > Wetlands > Peat | place...
ACCATGTGCGCCATTCCCAACTGCCGCACGCGCCGCAGTCGCTGGAATGCCGGATGGTCGATGATGGCGACTTCCTCCGGAAACAGATTGACATGGCCGTGGATCGGAAGAAAGAGCTCCTGCTTTTGGGGCTCGATCGGCCTGGCGTCCGGTGACGTTGAAAGGGAGCCGCCCGACGCGCCTGCCTTATCCTGCTTGGGCATTTTGGTCATAAGAACACCCTATTTTATCACGTAAGATTTATAACAAAATTAGAATATTAGGTACGGGCTGAAGTTTGATTTCAAGGACTGCGAGAGGACGGAGAAGACGGTCGTCATGCGGCGGGCGAACCGCGGGCATTTCTGCGAAGAGATTTTCTCGACGCTGATGGGGGAAGACGTGGAGAGCAGAAGGAAGTTTATCGAGGATAATGCGCTGGACGTGAAGAATCTGGACGTTTAAGGGCTTGCGCGGGGCGGGCTTAGTTCCCGGTTGTGACGGTCGGGCCTTCCTGGCGTGACCGGATCGTCCCACTGCTGAACATCCGCACAAATTGTGGGCAGACCCCCTGGTCTGCGGCCGACGCCCTCGTCGGCCTGCTGGCGTTTGTATGATGCTGATTTCGTAGTTCCGGCTGCGGGACGAGGGCGTCCCGCGCAGACCCGGGGGTCTGCCCCACCGAACACCGGCGGCAAGACAAGACCGCCGGCGTTACCGGCGAGGGCCTATTCCGATTCCGCTTTTTTCCGATATGTAAGAAGTGAGATTGCTACCTCAGAGGCGAGACGTGCGTCAGGAAAGCGGTTTTCCTCCCGCTGTCGATCGGGTGGATGGCGGCGCCGGGCCCAAGGTTCCCTTGCCCTCCGGCCGGCAGGCGGACATCGAGCGGGCCGGGCTGGCCGCGGCCGTCGAGCAATCCGCGGATGCCGTCGTCATCACCGATACCTCCGGCGAAATTCAGTATGTGAATCCGGCGTTTACGGCGATGACCGGATACAGCCGCGAGGAAGCGGCCGGACAAAACCCGCGGCTCCTCAAATCGGGCCGCCACTGCCCGGAGTTCTACAAAGAGCTCTGGGATACCATCGCGAGCGGGCGAGCCTGGCACGGCGAAGTGACCAACCAGAGGAAAGACGGAACCTTTTACTCGGAGGAGATGAGGATCACCCCCGTGCTGGACCGCTGTGGCGAAATCGTCGGCTACATGGCCATCAAGCGGGAAGTGAGGGAACGCCGGGCAGCCGAGGACGGGAAACGACTTCCGGCTTCGATTGCGGAGTGCCCGGACGAGGCCGTGGTCGCCAACACGCCCGCCGGAATCTTCCCGACTACTCTTCGGAAGAAGCCAATGGGCACGACGTGTCCATGTTGGGAGCGGAAACAAGCCGAAGAGTCAAGTGCCTTGCTGGCCTCGATCGTCGAGTTTTCGGACGAGGCCGTTGGCAGTGTAACGCTGGATGGGACGATCACCAGGTGGAACAAGAGCGCCGAAGCTCTGTTCGGGTATACGGCCGATGAGATCATCGGAAAGAACGCTTCCGTTCTGGAACCGCCGGGTTGCCGGGACGAAGGGAGCCATACTCTCGCCAAGGCCGGAAACGGCGCCGGCAGAAGCTGCGAAACCGTCCGGCTGAGCAAGGACGGCCGCCGGATCGATGTTACCGTCACGGTCTCGCCTATCAGGGATTCCGACGGTGAGATCGTCGGATCTACCGTTATCGCGCATGACATCGGCGAGCGCCGGCGCGCCGCGCAGAAGCTGCGGGACAGCGAGGAGCGATTCCGGAGTGCCTTCGAGAACGCTCCGTTCGGCATGGCCTTGACCGCAACCGATGGGCGCTTCGTGCAGGTGAATGCTACGTTTTGCCGGATGCTGGGATACTCCGAACGGGAACTTCTGGCCCTAGGCTGGCCGGAACTGACCCACCCCGACGATCTAGAGGCGGGCAGGGGGACGCTCGAGCGGCTGCTCGGCGCTCCGTCGGCCTGCGTGGAGATGGAAAAACGGTACCTTCACCGGTCTGGAAGCGTCGTCTGGGTCCGCGTCAGGCTCTTGTTGGTGCGGGATGGGGCCGGCAGCCCGTTGTATTTCGTGGCCCATGTGGAAGATATCTCGGAACGGAGACGGGCGGAGGAGGCACTGCGGGAGAGTGAGGAGCGCTTCCGGGTGATGGCCGACGGCTGCCCGGCCTTTATGTGGGTGACCGACGCTGAAGGCGGAGTCCGGTTTGTCAACCGGACGTACCAGGAGTTTTTCGGTATGACTATTGAAGAGGTGGAGGGGGGCATGTGGCGGACGCTGCTTCACCCGGACGACGCACCGAATTACCTGGCGACACGGCAGCGCGCGGTCGAAGAGCGTGCGCCGTTCAGGGCCGAAGCGCGTGTCCGGCGCGCCGGTGGCGAATGGCGTTGGATCGCCACGTATGCGGAGCCGCGCTTTTCGCCGGGCGGTGAGTTCCTGGGGCACGTCGTCCTGAGTCCCGACATCACCGAGCGCAAGCAAGCGGAGGAAGCCTTGCAGAGCAGCGAAGAGAAGTTTCGCCAGTTGGCGGAACACATTCGCAAAGTCTTCTGGATGATGACCCCGGCAACCGCCAAGGTGCTCTATGTCAGCCCCGCCTATGAACAGGTTTGGGGCCGGACCTGCGAAAGCCTCTACCAGAAGCCGCTGTCCTGGTTGGAGGCGGTCCACCCCGATGACCTGGACCAGGCCCGCTTGTTGTTTGCGAGGGAAATGCAGGGAGAGCCCGTAGAAAAGGAATACCGCATACGAACACCCGACGGGCAGGAGAAATGGATCCGGGACCGGGCTTTTCCGGTTCACGACCAGGCCGGCCAACTGATTCGCGTCGCCGGGCTCGCGGAGGATATTACCGAACAGAAGCACTACGAGGAGGAACTGGTTCGCGCGCGAGAGGCCGCGGAAGCCGCCAACCGGGCGAAGAGCTGTTTTCTGGCCAATATGAGCCACGAAATCCGCACGCCCATGAACGGCGTCATCGGCATGCTTCAGTTGCTGTTGGATACAGACCTCACCGCGGAGCAACGCGACTACGCGCGCGTGATTGAGACCAGCGGGCGGACGCTGCTGGCTCTCATCGACGACATTCTGGACCTATCCAAGATCGAGGCGCGGAAGATTACGCTGGAGCAGGTGGACTTCGACCCGCACCGCATTGTAGAGGAGGCTGTCCGGACTTTGCAGGCCCAGGCGAACGCCAAGGGACTGGCATTTGGCTGGAGGGCGACGCCGGAAACACCGTCGCTTCTGCGTGGCGATCCGAACCGCCTGCGCCAGGTTTTGATCAACCTGGCCGCTAATGCCATCAAGTTCACCGAACGGGGTGAAGTGGCGGTTCGGGTGGGGTTCGAGAGCCAGGACAACGGCAAGGCAACGCTTGGCTTTTCGATCACCGACACCGGTATCGGGATTCGGCCGGACCAGGCCTCGGCGTTGTTCGCGCCGTTTGTTCAGGCCGATGCATCCTTGACGCGCAGATATGGCGGTACCGGCCTGGGGCTAGCCATCTCCAAGCAACTGGTTGAGATGATGGGCGGGAGGATTGGTTTGAACAGCAGGGAGGGCGAAGGCTCCACATTCTGGTTCACGGTGGTTTTCGACAGGCCGGTTGAGCCGTCCCTGGCGTCTACGCCGGGGTCCGCGCGGACGGGGCGCCGGCAACCCGCCAACGGACGCTCGATGGTGCCGTCTGGAGCGGGCCGTCCGCGGCGCGAGGCTCGAATCCTGGTGACAGAGGATAATCCGATCAACCGTCTGGTGCTCCGGGCGCAACTGGAGAAGCTTGGGTACCAGGCCCGCGCGGTCGCCAATGGTGTCGAAGCCGTTGCAGCGGTGCAGCAGGAGAAATACGATTTGGTCTTGATGGATTGCCAGATGCCGCAGATGGACGGCTTCGAAGCTACGCGCCGCATTCGCGAGTCGGGCAGTCCATACGTTCCGATCGTCGCCGTCACGGCCAGTGCCATGTCCGGCGATCGGGAGCGATGCATCCACGAAGGGATGAACGATTATCTCTCGAAGCCGGTGGAACTGGGCCCGCTGGCGGAAGTGCTGGAGAGATGGCTTCCCGAGTTCGCTTCCCGGCACACTTAGCCGGCAAGGGCTTCGCCCTTGAAATCCCTGCGGGATTTGGAAGTCAGAAGCCAACGGCCGGCTCACTTCGCTACTGGGGGAGCTGAACTGGATGAAGGCGGCACGGAACCGCGAGCGTCAAATACACAGGATCCCGGCCTTGCGCACGTCTTCGAGGACGCGCTCCATGTCGGATCGGGTGGTGCGGTAATTCACCACGCAGCCACGCAGGGCGAAGCGGCCATGCACCTTCGCGTTCGAAAGATACGTGCTGCCGGCGCGCTGCAACTCCACCAGCAAGCGCTCGTTAAGCGAGTCCAGATCGCCGGTGAAATTCTCGGGTTTGTAGCGGAAGCAGAAAACCGAGAGACATACGGGCGCCAGCATTTCAAAATCGTCACTGACGTTCACCAAGCCTTGGAAGTATTGCGCGCAGGCGATGTTCTCTTCGATGGCCTGGCTGAGCCGCTCCACACCGGCGTACTTGATGAGGAGCCAGAGGTCCAGGGCGCGGAAAGGACGGGTGAGCTCGGGGCCGTAATCCCAAAACGCGAAGGCCTCGTCGCGTTCCAGGCCAATGACGCGGGCGTATTCGGCGCCGTGCTGGAAGGCGGCGCGCGCGGCGGCGGGGTCTTTATAGAGCACACAGCCGCAGCCCACGGGGAGGTAGAGCCACTTGTGGGGATCGAGGGTCACGGAATCGGCTTCGGCGATATGCTCGAAGAGGTGCCAGGCGGAGGGCGCCAGCGCGCCGAAGCCTCCATAGGCGGCGTCGACGTGCAGCCAGAGGTTGTAGCGGCGGGCGACCTCGGCGATCGGGCCCAGGGGGTCGAATGCGCCGGTGGCAGTGGTCCCGGCGCTGGCCACCACGCAGAATGGCAGATGGCCGCTGGCGAGATCGGCTTCGATTAGGCGCTCCAGCGAGCCAACCTCCATCCGTAATTCGTGGTCGGTCTCGACGGAGCGGACGTTGGATTCGCCGATGCCGAGCATACCGGCGGCTTTGGCGATGGAGAAATGGCCTTCTTCGGAGACGTAGAGGCACATGCGGCGGCCGGCCGCGGCCATGCCTTCGCGGACGACATTGACGGGCGCTTTGCGGCTGCGGGCGGCGGCGAGAGCGGCGAAGTTGGCCATGGAGCCGCCGCTGGTGAGCAACCCGGCGGCCTCGGCCGGATAGTGGAGCATTTCCTTCAGCCAATCGATGGTCAAATGCTCCAGGTCCGTGCCGGTTGGGGCCGACCGCCAGCAGGTAGCGTTGATGTTGAGAGCAGCCGCCAGCATGCTGCCGATGGCGGTGATGGGGGTTCCGGGCGAAGAGACATAGCCGAAGAATCGAGGGTGCGCGTTGTGGCGGGCATATTCGCAGATCACATCGCGGAGGGTGCGGAGCAGTTCGTCGAAATCGGCGCCCTGCGGGGGCAGGCGCTCGTCGATTTTTTGGCGAATCTCCCGGGAGGTGGTGGGCACCAGCACCGGCCGCCCGGCCAGAGTTTCATAGTAGGCGGCCAGAAAATCGACCGCCTGGCCGGCAATGCGCCGGAATTCGTCCGCCGGGATGGCCAGCTTGTCGGACATATGGTCTGGAAGGTTTAGGGTATCAACATTTCCCATACACGCTTTGGCGGCGGGAGCAGTTGTATCTAGTGGGAAGGATAAAAACTCTGGCACTGCTCGAGATGGCCGCCGCGGTGGAAAACTCCGACAACCGGGCGCGCACCATAGCGGCCGCGAATGCGGGCGAACTGGCGGCCTTCGAGAGCCTGATGCGCCAACACGAGCGCCTGGTTCTGGTGACGGCGGTGCGATTGCTGGGCAAGCTGGAAGATGCGCAGGACGCGTCCCAGGAAGTTTTCCTGCGGCTGTACCGCAACCTGGGCAAGATCGACGCGGTCGAGAACGTACCCGGGTGGCTGTATCGGATCACGGTGAATGTGTGCCACGACATGACGCGCAAGCGGCCGGCGTCGGTGGCGATGGAGACGCTGCCGGAACTGGCGGCCAGCGGCGCCGACCCGCAGCAAAGCGCCACGCAGCGGGAGCGGCGGCGCGCCCTGCAAATGAGCCTGCGATTCCTTTCCGAAAAAGAGCGCGCGGCGATGGTGCTGCGAGACCTGGAAGGACTTTCCACAGAGGAAGTGGCGCGGGTGCTGGGGTCGAGCGAAGCCACGGTGCGGTCGCAGATCTCGAAGGCGCGCATCAAAATGCGCGCGTTTCTGGAGCGGTATTTCCGGAGCAAGATATGAACTGCCAGGAATGGGAAGAGCGGATTGCTCTTTATGCGTCGGGCGACGCCGGGGCGGCCGATGCCGGTGAGACGGAGCGACATATCGCCGGGTGCGCGGAGTGCCGGGTGTTTTGGAGCGGCCTGAAGCAGAGCCTGGAATGGCTGCGGGAAGCGCACCGGGAAGAGATTGCGCCGGCGCACTACGCGGCGGTGCGGGCGCGCGTGATGGCGCAACTGTTGAGAGGGCGCGCGCCGTGGTGGAAGCAGGTTTGGGTGTACGGGGTGGGGATGGCGGCGGCGGTGACAGTGGCGGCGATGACGATGGCGGTGCGGCCGCATGCGAATGTCCCGCCTTCGGCGGCGGTAAAACCGGCGGTGGTTGCGATAGCTGCGGATGCCGGCCGGGGGGCCGGCAGCAGACCGGGGGGTCTGCCCCACTACGGGCCGGGCAGGCGGCACCGCCTGCTTCACCACCAGCCGGAAACGCTGCTGGTGAAGCTGGAGACGGATAACCCGGACGTGGTGATTTATTGGATTGCGGAGAAAAAAGGAGACTGAAATGAAACGATTGATACTGGCGCTGGCACTGATCGCAATGCCCACCCTGGCGCAGGTGGGACAAGACCCCTCGGAGCACATTCAGAGGCTGGTCACGCTCAAGTATGCGGATCCGCAGTCGGTCGCCGGCCTGCTTCGCAACTTCGGGGTGGATATACAGGTTGATAGCCGCATGAAAGTGATTGCCCTGAGCGGGAACCGGAATCGCGTGACCACTGCCGAGGACGCCATCAAGCAATTGGACGTCCCGGCGGCCGGCCAGAAGGACATCGATCTGACGGTCTATTTCGTGGTTGGGAGCGACCAGGCGAACGTCACCGGCAGTCCGATTCCCAAGGAACTCGACAGCACCGTGGCGACTCTCAAGAGCACGTTTCCGTTCAAGAACTATGTGATGCTGGATGTGCTGTCGCTGCGCACGCGAGCGGGCGTAGGCGCCAACGCGAGCGGGCAGTTGTCGGGCGGTCGGCTGACGACTTTTAACGTCCGGTTGGCCAGCCTGGATGGCGACGGCAGCATGATCCGGCTGGATAACCTGCACGCTGGATTGCGAGTTCCCGCCGGCGGCACTGCCGAAAAAACAAATTACCTGGATACGGGCGTGTCAACCGATGTGGTGGACGTGAAGGAAGGGCAGAAACTGGTGTTGGGCCGGAGCAGCCTGAACGGGCCCGATACGGCGCTGTTTCTGGTGCTGATCGCGAAAGTGGCGCAGTAGCTACTTGATGCGTTCGTCTTTTTCGATTTTGCCGTCGCGGATGTGAATCACGCGGTGGGCGTGGAGCGCGATATCGTGCTCGTGGGTCACCAGGATGATGGTGTTGCCCTGCTGGTACAGGCGCTCGAACAGGCCCATGATTTCGTTGCCGGTGGCGGTGTCCAGGTTTCCGGTAGGCTCGTCCGCCAGCAGAATCGAAGGGTTGTTGACCAGCGCGCGGGCCACCGCGACGCGCTGCCGCTGGCCGCCGGAAAGCTCGTTGGGCTTGTGGTACATGCGGGCTTCGAGATCCACCTGGCGCATGGCCAGCTTGGCCATCTCCAGGCGTTTCTCCGAGGAGATGCCGGAATAAATCAGCGGCAGTTCCACATTGTGCAGGGAAGTGGCGCGCGGCAACAGGTTGAAGGTCTGGAAAACGAAACCGATTTCCTTGTTGCGAATGCGGGCCAGTTGATCGTCGGACATCTCGCTGACCAGGGCGCCGTTGATGTAATACTGGCCGGAGGTGGGCGTATCCAGGCAGCCGATGAGATTCATCAGAGTCGATTTTCCCGACCCGGAAGGTCCCATGATGGCACAATACTCGCCGCGCTTGATTTCAATATCCAATCCGGAAACGGCATTGATCTCCTGGTCGCCCATGATGTAGGTTTTCCAGAGATCGTAGGTGCGGATCACGATACCGTCGCGCTTGAGTTGTTCGCCACGGAGGAGGAGTTCGTTCTTCTCGGCTACTGCTGACATAGTTATGATTCCTGTTCCTCGATTGTAGCGTGCTTAGCTCTTGGGCGCTTCGACGACAGGCTTGTTGTCGACCTTGACCTGCGCGTTGTTGGCGATGGTGCGGATGATCTGGTAGGTGCCGGTGACGATCTGCGCGCCTTCGTCGAGACCGCTCAGCACCTCGATATCGGTGGCGCCGGTGATGCCGGTTTCCACCTTGTGGAAGGTGGCCTTGCCGCCGGCCACGACGAAGACGCCCTGAACCTCTTCCTTACGGGCTTTCTCCGCGGCTGGATCCAGCTTGGCGACCGGCTTTGTGCCGGACCCGGGAGTTGCGGGTTTCTTGGGTTCCAGATCGCCCTTCTGGCGGACGGTGAGGGCCTGGATGGGAATGGTGAGCGCGTTCTTGCGCGTGGCGGTGGTGATTTTGGCGGTGCAGGAAAGCCCGGGGCGGACTTCACTGGGCGGGTTGTCCATGGCGATCACCACCTTGAAGTCTTTGGCTTCCTGGCTGGAGATGGCGCTTTGCGAGGCCGCGACGCCGGTGGAGCGCAGAATGGCGGTGTCGCCGATTTGGGTCACATGGCCCACGAAGGTCCTGTTGGGAATGGCGTCGATGGTGATCTCGGCCTGCTGACCAAGCTTCACGTTGACGATATCGGTTTCGTCGACTTTTACTTCGGCCGTGATCAGCGACATATCGGCGATGGTCATGATGAGGGTGCCGGTCTGGTTCTGCAATCCGGGAACGACGGACTCACCGGCGCGAACGGGCAGGTCAGTAACCTCACCATCGAGGGGGGCGTAGGAATCGTACTTGTGGAGAACGTCGCTGCTGCGGGCGAGGACGGCTTTGGCCATGTTGATGCGGCGCTGGGCGGAAGTGAGTTGGGCGGCGGTCTGTTCGCGCTGGGACCGGGCCTGAACCAGGCGCGCCCGGGCCTCGTCGACGGCGGCCTTCTGGGCGTTGTAGAGAGCGGTCTTGCTCTCGAAGTCCTGGCGGGCGCCGAGTTTTTCCTTGTAGAGATCGCCGGCGCGGTCGGCGTCCTGCTTGGTGCGGGCGAGATCGGCTTCGGCCTCGACCACGGCCGCCTGCATGGTGGCGAGGTTGTCGTCGGCGGATTTCAAGCCGGCTTCGGCGGCATGGGAATCGGCCTCGGCGGAAGCCAGACTGGCCTTTTGAGTCTCGACGTCGGCAGTGGGCTGGGTGTTCTCAATCTTGGCCAGCAACTGGCCCTTGCGGACGTGATCGCCCTCACGCACCAGCAGTTCGGTGATGTCGCCCATGGCGTTGGCGCCGATGTTGATGTAATTCTTGGGTTTGATCTCGCCGGAGGCGGTGACGATGCTGGTCAGCAGATCCTGCCGCACGACGGACCCGGTTTGCACGGTGACCAGGCCGCGCTGGCTATAAACCGTGCTGGCGTAAACGCCGGCGGCCAGGATGACGACGGCTGCCAGAGTGATGATAACTTTCCACTTTGTCTTCACAACCAAATTCTCCGTATCACAGCGATTAGACGCAAAAAACTGGGATGAAGTTCAACTTCTATTCTACACGCGGGCGCGTTGCGCCCATTTTGGAGACGCGCGGGGGAGGGGGAAGTTAGCCCGGATTTGCGGGGAGTGGGGGGCAGAAGACACCGGCGGCAGAGACCGCCGGCGCTGCCAGGTTTTATTTCAGCCAAACTACGGAATCGGGCGGGGTGTTTTCGCATTGGTTGGCTTCGATGATGCCGCCGGAGAGCGAGGCGCAGGCGGTGGTGGTGGCGGTGCGGATGGCTCCCTCGCGGGTTTCGGCCGAGCCTGTCCGGCAATCGCGGCTCCCTTTAAAAGTGATACAGACCTGGCAGCGGAAGGGCTGGCGGTGGAAGGAGGAGAGCACCAGGTAAGCGAGCACGGCCACAGCGAAGAGGATTCCCAGCAAGGTGGTCTTCTTCACGCGAAAAAGTTTCCCATTTTGCGAAATTTGGCGTAGCGGTGCTGCACGAGTTGATCCGGGCTGAGGCCTTGCAA
>Ga0181524_10006349_pt1 | contig 10318 bp, 7 predicted proteins | sample PEATcosm2014_Bin_34_FD_119761 | JGI IMG/M metagenome (GOLD analysis project Ga0181524, IMG submission 119761) | Peatland microbial communities from MTU Mesocosm Facility, Houghton, MI, USA - PEATcosm2014_Bin05_60_metaG | ecosystem: Environmental > Terrestrial > Soil > Wetlands > Peat | place...
CGAGATTTCACGAGTTGAGTATTACGTAGCAGCAATACCTCACAAGACCGGGGAAGGCGCTCGGGTCTTGACGGCTTTCAAAGATGCTGGAATGAACCTGAAGGGCTGCCTGAGCTACCGGAAAACGGCCCGGAACGCCGAAATCATCTTTGTTCTGGACGAGAAGACGCCGGGAGTCGGCGCGGCAGGCAAGAAAGCCGCCCTCACCCTGGGCAAGAAGCAGAAGGCGTTCCTGGTAAACGGCGAAGACCGTCCCGGCGCAGTGGCCGAGTTGATGTGCAAACTGGCGGAAGCGGGCATCAACGTGACCTCGATGCATGCTCTGTGCGCGGGCGCGGGCCGCTTCGGCGCACTCATCGCAGTCGAGCCGGCCGACGTGCGCAAGGCGGGAAAGGCTCTGGGCGTGGTGTAGATTACCGCGGACACAGTGAAAGTAAAGTGGGTGGATGCCGGCGGTGGTCGAGGTTTCGGCGATCGCCGAGTTGCGGCGGAGAGTCTTTTCGCCGCAAAGTATTCGCCGGGCACCCCTAACCATATTGGCCTACCGCTTTGGCAGTGGCACTTCCAATTCTCTCCCGGCAAGATTCACGCCGAACTTGGGCGCCTTGGAGGTCCCATCCACCCGAGTGCGAAGAAATGTCCCCGCGCCTTCTTTTTCGAAGAGCCGGTCAACGGGTTTCAGGACTAATCTCTTCCACCCGGTGACCATCTGGGAAACGCGTTTCCATCCGTGTCCCGAACTATGGGTGACGGTTCGGGAGCCGATTTCCGTTACCGGAAATCGTGCTTTCCGGCGGCACTGAAGAGAAAGCCCCGGACGCCCGATGAATCCCGGATTGCTGGCGCAATGGTATCCTTCGTTGCATGACGGCAATCGACAATCTGTTCGGAACCACTCAACTGAGCTCGACCCGGGCCGAGACCATCAAGAAAACGTATCTGCTGCTTGGCCTCAGCGTGGCCGGCGCCCTCTGCGGCGGGTACGTCGGCGCGCAGTCGGACACCTTGGCTAATCTCTTCACGGGCTGGCTGGGCTGGATCCTGGCGATGGTGTTGCTCAACGTCATCCCGCGTGCAGCCATCGCGGCCCGCCACAATCCGGTGCTGGGCGTCACCGCGCTCCTGGCCGACGGTTTCGTTTCCGGACTGGTGCTGGCGCCGATTCTCCGGTTTGCGAGCCTTTACGCGGCCGGAACCATTCGGACTGCGATGCTGATGACCCTGATTGTCTTTGCCGCCGTAACGCTGTTCGTGATGTCATCGAATCGGACGTTTTCAGCGCCGCGAGGACTGATGCTGGGGATTTCCGTCAGCATCGTCGCCGCCATCGTGCTCAACGCGTTTCTCAATATTGGTCTGCTGGGAATGCTGATTGCCGCCGGAATCGGCATCCTGGGCGTCTGTATCCTGGTGTATGCCACCAGCGACGTCCTCAATAACCCCGCTGCCGACAGCCCGATCCCCGGCGCGCTGTTTCTTTTTGCGGGCCTCTTCAATGTGTTCGTGGCGATTCTGAACATTCTCCTGCGCCTGAACCGCAGGCGCTAGGACAAATCGGCGGGAGGAGCCGGTTAACTCGTGCCGGGAACACCCCTGTGGGCTTCCAGGATACGCGGTGCGGATGGACGCGCCCGCGCCGGAATCAGCGGCGAACCGCGAGCAGACCATCCAACCGGTCCGTTAGCGGTGTACCATAGGGAGGCAGCCATGGCTGGAATGCCGGACAACGCCGCGCGCAACGATCTGCCGAGACGCGGCTTCCTGCAATCCATGATGGCGGTTCCGCTCGCCGTTTCGACGGTGAATGCGCAGGAAGCGCCGCCCTCGCGCGTACGCCTGGAGCCCTTCGACTATTCCGGAGTCCGGCTTTTGCCCAGCCGTTTCCGCGACCAGTACCAGGCTACCCGCGATTTCTACCTGGCCTTGCCGGACGACGATCTGGTGCATGGCTTTCGGGTTCAGGCCGGTCTGCCCGCGCCTGGCAAGCATCTGGACGGTTGGTGCCGCGCCAGCACGGAAGGCGTGTTTGGCCAGTGGCTCAGCGGCATGGCGCGCATGGCCAAAGCCGCCGGCGACAGCGCCATGCGCGATAAAGCCGCCAAACTGATGACGGCGTGGGCGCAGTGCTTTGAGAAGACCGGCGGTGTTGGGGGCCACTATTCGTTCGATAAGACGTTCTGCGGGCTGCTGGACTTGCACCTCTACACCGGGAATCCGGACGCGCTGCCGCTGCTCCGGCGGATTACCGCGGTGGCGGCCAAGACCTTGCACCGGGCGCGCCAACTTGCCACCCCGGCCGATCCGCAGGCGGCTTCCGGTGGAAACTCGGAATGGTACACGCTGAGCGAGAACCAGTACCGCGCGTTCCTCGCCACGGGCGACTCCGTGTTCAGGGACTTCGGCGACATCTGGCGCTATGAGGCCTACTGGTCGAGGTTTCAGGATACTTCCGCCCCGGCGCCTCGCCGGGTGCATGCGTACAGCCATGTCAACTCGTTCAACGGCGCGCCGCTGGCTTACGCGGTGAGCGGCGACGAACGGTATTTGCGAATGGCCCGGAACGCTTACGGCTTTGTCCGCAACACCCAGATGTTCGCCACCGGCGGATTCGGTCCGGGCGAGCGGCTGGTGGGCTATGAAGGCGACCTGGGCCGCGCTCTTGAAATGCACGCCGACACCGCCGAGATCCCCTGCGGGTCCTGGGCGGGATTCAAGCTGTCGCGCTACATGCTCAACTACACCGGGGACGCGCGCTATGGCGATTGGATCGAGCGGCTGGTGTATAACGGCATCGGCGCGGCGCTGCCCATGGCGGGGAACGGCGAAACTTTCTACTACGCGGACTACCACACGGGCAGCGGAACCAGATCCTACCTGTGGGACCACTGGCCTTGCTGTTCCGGAACCTACATTCAAGCCGTTGCGGATTACCCTAATCTGATCTATTTCCGCGATCCATCCGGCCTTTACATCAACCTCTTCGTGCCTTCGGAAGTGACCTGGCGCCAATCCGGACAACCGGTGAAACTGACACAGGAAACCAAGTACCCGGAGAGCGAAGAGATTCACTGGCGGATCGACACGGAGATCCCCGTTTCCGCATCGATCCGCTTCCGCGTGCCGGACTGGGCCGATACGGCCACGGTTGAGGTGAACGGCGCGGCGGTTTCCGTCGATATCCGCCCTTCGACGTGGGCGGCCGTGTCCCGGACCTGGCACAACGGAGATCGCATTGTCATCCGCGTCCCGATGCGGCTTCGCGCTGAGGCGGTGGACAAGGAACACCCGGACCGCGTCGCCATTCTCTATGGGCCGGTGGTGCTGGTGGAGGACCTTCGATTCAACCTTGGCCTGCAATTGCCTCCCGGCCGCCACAGGCCCGAGGACCTCGCTCGGCGCCTTCGCGCGGAATCCGGCGATCCCTTGGTTTTCCAGGTGGTGGACCCTCCCGGCCAGGCCATCCGCTCAGGGCGTTTCTACCCGTATTACGATTCGCCGCCCGCGATCCCGTACCGCATGTATCACGACTTCACGCGCAACGAACTGGCATGAATGGGAACGGCGCTTGGAGCGGCCCTTCGTCCGTCTATTCGCAGGGTGACACTCCGCACCACTAATACCGCGCTGCCACCGCCGCCGTTCCAGCCTTTCATCAGCGTTTGGCATCCGGCCTTCTGGCCGGCGCGGGATTGACCGCGTCCCACCGCGCGTCGCCGGTTTGCCGATAGTTGGGCGGCAGCGTGGTCCAATCCGGGCGCGTAATGCCGTTCAGATCATAGACGACTCTTCCATCGCGCAGCGTCAGCTCGGCTGTGAGCTTCTGGTTGCCCTTGAGCCGCGCTCCGTACATATCGGTGTAACCGAAATCGCCTCGCTCCAGCCGTAAGACGGTCACATCGGCCACCGCGCCGGGCGAGAGATTGCCGAGATCCTCGCGATGAATCTCGCGAGCCGGATTCCAGGTCGACTCCGCCACCACGTCCTTGAGCGCCAGACCCATCGCCAGAAATTTGCTCATCAGGTTGTCCATATCCTTCATGCCGGCGTTCATGCTGCCGATGTGCAGATCGGTGGAAATGGAATCGGGCGGGAATCCCTGCTGGATCGCCGGCACGGCGATGCGCCAGGCGAAGCTCCCTCCGCCGTGGCCGGCGTCGAAAATAACTCCGCGCTTGCGCGCCTCGAACATGGCCGGATTGACATGCCCCGATTCGTCCTGTTCGTTTCTCAATCCCGAATAGCAGTGCGTATAGATGTCGCCCGGACGCAGCTTCCTGGTGACCAGCTCGCTCATCGGCCTCTCCTTGCGGTTCTCGCCGAAATCCACCATCACGGGAATACTGGCGATGGTGCCGGCTTCGACCGCCCGCTCGACCGGCGTCCATTCCGGCCCCGCGTAGTGTGCGGTCTTCACGCCTACGATCAAGCCTTTGTACTTCAGCGCCATTTCGGCCGTTGGCTTGGCCTCCATGTCGGTCAGGTCGTTCTCGTACTTCGGCCCGCGCATGCCGTGGCCGACGATATTGATGAACGCAAGGACGCGCGTCCTGGCGCGATCGATGACGCGCTGTTTGAAGTCCTCGAAGTTTCGCCAGCCGGCGCAACCGGCGTCGGCGACCGTGGTCACGCCCACCCGGAAGGTGTATCCGTCCGGATACAAGCTGTTGTCTCCGGCGTAGGAACTCCGTTCCCCCGTGCCCGCGTAAACGTGCACGTGAATGTCGACCAGCCCGGGCGTGACATAGAGTCCGCCGACGTTCACGACCTTAAAGGCCTGCGCCGGATCGATGCGCTCAGCCACCAAGGCGATCTTGCCGTCGCGAATCGCAACGTCGCGCACGGCGTCGATATGATTCTTCGCGTCGATCACGTGGCCGCCCTGGAGCAGCAGGTCGTACGGCTGCGGCTGAGCGCTCAAAGCCCAAGCCAAAGCCAAGAAGGCCGGCGATAATCGCAATGGAACCCGACAGGAAGCCATATTCTTTCTCCGTGTTATCGTATTAGAATTTTAGCTGATCGGCGCAAGGAGGCGTTATGGCTGGAGATCGCACGCGACGCGGTTTTTTGGGATGGGCCAGTTCAGCGATGGCGGGCCTGGGGCTCGCTGGAGGAAGGCTCCAAGCGGCGGCACCCGGCGGGGAGGACTACTACGACAAGCTCGGCGTCACCAGGATCATCAATGCGGCGGGCACCTACACGGCGCTCACCGCCTCCACCATGCCGCCTTCGGTGCAGGCGGCGGTGGCGCGCGCGGCCAGGCATCCGGTCCGCTTGCAGGAGTTGCAGAAGGCCGCCGGAGAATATCTCGCGCGCCAGCTCAAGTGCGAGGCCGCGATGGTGACTGCGGGCGCCGCTTCCGCGCTGACGTTGGCCACGGCGGCGGCGGTAACGCAGGGCAACAGGACCGCGATTCACAACATCCCTACCGATATGACGGGGTTGAAGAACGAAGTCATCGTGCAGAAAGGCCATCGCTACGAATACGATCACGCGATCCGCAATTGCGGCACGCGGTTCGTCGAAGTCGTTACGCTCGCCGACTACGAGGCCGCGTTCACCGAGCGGACGGTGATGACGAATTTTTTCAACGCGGCCGAGCAAGGCGGGATCGGCCGCGAGGATTGGGTCCGCGTGGCGCATCGCCACGGCGTGCCATGCCTGAATGACGCCGCCGCGGATGTTCCGCCGATCTCCAATCTGTGGAACTACACGCAAATGGGTTTCGATATGGTGGCCTTTTCCGGCGGCAAGGGAATGCGGGGCCCGCAAAATGCCGGTTTGCTGCTGGGCAGGAAGGACCTGATCGCGGCCGCCACCGAAAATAATAATCCAAATTCCGATGCGGTCGGACGGGGCATGAAGGTCTCGAAAGAACAGATCGTCGGGATGGTGGCCGCGGTCGATTGGTTTCTCAGCCAGTCCGACGCTGCCATGGAGGCTGAGTTTCGCCGCCGCGCCGATCGCATTGCCGCGCAGCTCAAGAATATCCCGACGCTTGAAGCTCGAGTGGTGATCCCGAACGTCGCCGCCAATGCGGTGCCGCATCTGCTGCTCGGTTACGACACCCGACGGATCAAGATCCGGCCCGGCGAAGTCATGGCCGAGTTGCGCCGCGGAACTCCCAGCATCGAACTGAATCCCCTGACGGGCAAGAAGGCCGGAGGGGGCCTGCCAACGGATGAAAATACCATCGTCGTGGGCGTGTGGATGCTCGAACCGGGCGAGGACCTCATCGTGGCGCGGCGCCTCAAAGAAGTCCTGGGAAAGGCTGCCGCCGCGTAGCGGCCCCGAGTTTTCGAAATGAGGTTCTGAAAATGGACAGGCGCGATTTTTTCGGAAAAGCAGTCGCCGCGAGTTTGGCCGGCGCGTCTCCGCTGGCCGCGCAAAGCGTCGCAGGACCCTCCGGCCTGACTGTCGAGCGCGCAGCCGAGGGAATGCCGCACAAAGGCAAAGTGCTCGCGCTGGTGACGCCGCATCTGGATGACGGACCCATCTTCGCGTTCGGCACCGTCGCCAAACTTCTTCGCGAAGGCTACACCGGATACCTGGTCCGCACCAGCAACGACGAGAAGGACTCCTACGGCCTCAGCGTCGGCGAAACCGTTCTCGCCAACGAGCGCGACGCACGCGCATTGGTCAAGGCCACGGGCCTGAAGAATGTCTTCGATCTGGGCTACCGGAACCATCGCATGGACGATATCAGCCGGATCGAGCTGCGCGCGCGCCTGATCTTTCTGTTCCGGCTGCTGAAGATCGATACCGTATTCAGCTACGATCCCTGGGACCATTACGAGGAAAATCCGGATCATTTTGTCACCGCGCAGTCGGTCGAGGCCGCATGCTGGATGGCCGGCGGCGGAAAGGATTTTCCGGAACATTTCGAGGCGGGCCTGAAGCCTCACGGCGTTCGCGAAAAATATTATTTCGCGCGCGGTCCGCAACAACTGGTGAATCGCGTGGTGGATATCGGCCCGACGCTCGACGCCAAGCGCGTGGCCATCCATGCCTGCCGCACGATGGTCACGAACATGGTAAAAGGCGTGAACGCATCGCTCGCGGCGAGGAAATTGAAAGTGCCTGAGTTTTCGGGCGGCGAAGACGAGGAGATCGACGGATACATTAAAGCGGTATTTGAGCATCGCGACGCGGAAACGGGCCGGAGGCATGGACTGGCCTACGCCGAAGAATTTCACTATATCGCCCCCGATCCGTGGCTTGAAGATTACATTTCACGGCATGCGGTGCCTCTCTGAAAGGTAATCGCCCGCGCGCAGCGAATCTTGCGGCAAGCGCCGGGATGTTAGCCTGTGAGATATGGCGGGCGACAATCACCTGGTGGAACTGGCGCGGGACGTAGTCAGGCGCTCGCTCGAGGCGGGCGCCACCGACGCGGAATGCACGATTTCGGAAGGCGACGAATTTTCCGCCAATATCCGCATGCGCGAAATCGAGAGCGTGAAGGAAGCCGGTTCGCGCGGCATGGGATTGCGGATATTGCGCGGACGCTATACGGGATCGTCCTATACGTCGGATTTGTCTCCGGAGGGCATTCGGAAGCTGGTGGATTCGGCCATCGAGCTGGCCGCCATCACTACCGAAGACCCGCACGCCGGCCTGCCCGATCCGGAAGAGTTTGGGTCGGTGGCCGGCGATCTGAAGTTAAGCTCGCCGGAAGTGGGGGCGCTCGAAACCAGCTACAAAATCGATGCCGCCAGGCGGGCCGAGGCTGCCGCTCTGGACGCCGATCCGCGCATATTCAATTCCGAGGGCGCCGGCTTTGAAACCTATCTGGGCCGTCACGTTTTTGCCAACTCCCGCGGTTTCGCCGGCGGCTACGATACCAGTTACTGTTCCATCTCCGCCGTTCCGGTGGCGCGCGACGGCGACTCCATGGAGCGCGACTACTGGTCCAGCGCGGCGCGCTCGCTCGACCGGCTGGAATCGCCCGAGCAGGTCGGCAAGACCGCGGCGCAGCGCGCCCTACGGCGCCTGAAGCCGGTGAAGGTTCCGACCCAAAAGGTGCCGGTAGTATTCGAGCCGCGCGTGGCCGCGTCCCTGGTCGGGAACCTGTTCGAGGCCGTTCACGGTATGCTGATCTACCGGCAGGAATCGTTTCTGGCGGGAAAACTCGGCCAAAAAGTGGCCAGCGAGAATCTGACGCTGATTGACGATGCCACCATGCCGGGCCTTTTCGGGTCCTCGCCCTTCGACGATGAGGGTGTGCCGTCGCGGCGGACCGTGGTCATCGAGCGCGGCGTCCTGAAGAGCTATCTCCTGAATACCTATGCGGCGCGCAAGCTGGGCATGAAGACCACCGGCAACGCGTCCCGCGGGATCACCGGCAACGCCGGAATCGGCCCCGGGAACTTTTACGTGGAAAACGGCGTCCAATCGCCGGAGCGGATTTTGGCGCAGATTGCCGACGGCTTTTACGTGACCGAGCTGATCGGCCAGGGCGTGAATGTCACCACCGGCGATTACTCCCGTGGCGCGGCCGGCCTTTGGATCCGTAACGGCGAGCTGGCGTTTGCGGTGTCGGAAGTGACCATCGCAGGTAACCTTGCGGAGATGCTAATGGGCTTGGAGGCCATCGGGTCGGACCTGGAATTCCGCGGCTCCATGGTGGCTCCCACGCTCAAGATCGGAGAAATGACCGTTGGTGGAAAATAAATCCGAGCTCAAGCGAAGACAAAAGCTCTCCATTCCCCCGGCCGCCATCGTCATCGTCCTCGCGCTGGCGCTGGGGCTGGGCGGTTTCTACTACCTGAATCGCGCCGCCAGCCAGCCTCCCGCTCCGCCTCCGCCGCTTACCGGCGACGCCCGAACCTACGTGAAAAACGGCTTTCTGCCCATTTCGAACGTCGAGATGCAGGCGCATGAGAGCTACCTGAAGCAATCCATCGTGGAGATCACCGGCAACGTGGGCAACACCGGCGATCGCGTGATCGCTTCCGCCGTCATCTATTGCGTTTTCTACGACGCGTACCAGCAGGTGGTGCTGCGCGAACGGGTGGCCATCGTAAAGAGCCGCCTGGCGCCAGGTGAAACCAAACCCTTCCGCCTGGCTTTCGACAGCGTGCCGGAAAGTTGGGACCAGAACCTGCCGCAGATCGTGATCGCGGCTATCGATTTTTCGTAGCAGGACGGCCCTCCTGATCTGTCCGCGGTGGGAGAAGGCGCCTGCCAGCGACGGGCCGGAGGCCCACACAGACTATAGTCTGTGCCACCATAGCTGACAGGCTCCCAATAACGGGTGGCACAGGTTTTGGCCTGTGAGAAATGTGCAAACAGCCTGTCCCACTTTGAGGCTTCAGAGTAAGTGAACGGCATTGGAGTTAAAGGTAACGCGAAGTGGTGGCGGCGGCTCGGCCGCGTCGAGCGCGTCTTTCTGATTTTACTGGTGCTCTGCCTGGCGCTTTATCTGACCGGCGCAGCGCCAGCCCTCGCCTGGCCGGCCGGGATCGTGACGTTCCTGGTGGGCCTTGCGGCGGCGTTCCAACTGTCCCGCCGCCTGATGCGCCGGGCTATCTGGCGGCTGCGCAACCGGCTGATCGCCGCCTATCTGTTCATCGCGGTGGTGCCCATCGTGCTGGTGGCGTCGCTGGCGGCCATCGCCGGCTGGATGGTCATCGGCCAGATGGCGGCCTATCTGGTGAATACCGAGTTGCGGGACCGGGAGAGCAACCTGCTGGGGCCGGCGCAAGCCCTGCTCCGCGTTCCCATTCAAGAAGCCGACGCCGCCATAATGCGCTTCGGAATGATGAGCCGCGAAGCCTTTCCCAACGCCGAGTTGCTGTTCACCGGCGACCGGGAAATTCGCTACCCGGCCCATTCCAAGGTCGCTCACCCGCCTGCCGGATGGCGTCGGGCTTCCGGCCTGATCGTGAAGCGCGAAGGGGGCCAGGACCGCCTCTATGCCTGGGCGCACCTGGTCGAGGGCAAATCGGAAGTCACCATCCTCGCGCCAGTCACGCACGACCTTCTCTCCCAACTGGTGCCCGGTCTGGGCGACGTGGCTTTACTGCCGCTGATCCGCCACAGCGCGCACATACCGGAACCGCACAGCCTCTTCGATTTTTCCCTGACCGGCTTTTTCCAGCCGGAGGCGTTCCGCTGGGAGACACCTCATAAACGGGCCGAGTTTCCGCTCATCCTGGCCGTCGCCACGCGCGCCTCCGCCGTCCTCGCCACCGTTTTTCAACAGCCCGATTGGGCCGAAGGCTGGCTGGTGGCGTTCGCCGTGGTCACGGTCCTGTTCCTGCTGGTGGAACTGGCGTCGCTGGTGGCCGGCGTGCAGCTCAGCCGCACCATTACCGGC
>Ga0181524_10006350_pt1 | contig 10316 bp, 15 predicted proteins | sample PEATcosm2014_Bin_34_FD_119761 | JGI IMG/M metagenome (GOLD analysis project Ga0181524, IMG submission 119761) | Peatland microbial communities from MTU Mesocosm Facility, Houghton, MI, USA - PEATcosm2014_Bin05_60_metaG | ecosystem: Environmental > Terrestrial > Soil > Wetlands > Peat | place...
CTCCGAGAGGTTGGGCATGGGCGCTAAGACCGGGATTGCGTGGACCGAGTCCACTTGGAACCCCATCGTGGGTTGCTCTCAGGTCAGCGAAGGCTGCCGGCACTGCTACGCCGAGACCCTCGACAGGAGGTTCCGAATGACGCAGGAGGGCACTCCGTACCTTCCTTGGACGCACCCCAACGCGCCACTCAATGTTCGTTGCTTCCCAGACCGGCTCAAACTACCTCTCCAGTGGAGAGAGCCTCGGATGGTCTTCGTCAACTCCCGGAGCGACCTGTTCCACGAAACAGTCCCGAGAGAGTTCCGCGCCGAGATGTGGGACGTGATGCGCGAGGCGAAGCGGCACGTGTTCCAGGTCCTCACCAAACGCCCCGAGAACATCCCCCACATGCTCCCCCCCGATTGGGGCGACGGCTACCCCAACGTGTGGCTCGGAGTGTCTGGGGAGACGTTCTCATGGGCCCAGCAACGCGGGGACCTACTCGAAAACGTCCCGTCGCGGGTCAGTTTCCTTTCCGCTGAACCCTGGCTCGAACCGAGGTTCGTAGGAGCGCATCAGTACGCGGAGCTCGCCGAACGCTTCTTCGACTGGGTGATCGTGGGCGGGGAGAGCGGACCTAAATGCCGACCGATGGCCATGGACACCGCTCGAGCCCTCATCAGAGGGTGCGAGATCGCCGATGTGCCAGTTTTCCTTAAGCAACTCGGAGGGTGGCCCGACGCCCGGTCCCACGACAAGGCCGTTATCGACGGGCGGACCTGGACCGAGATGCCGTCGGACGCGGACGCGCGGGCATGATGCGGTTTGAGCGCCCCTTTGAAGAGGGGCCATGGTTTCGGCCACCAGCGTGGGGACGGCCCCGAACGCGATCGGATTCCACGGGTCACCCCTCGTTCCCGTCATCGGGGGCCTCGTCGACCGGTGGCCCCGTACCTTCCACCTTTGCCCCATCCACGGAGAGGAATGGTGCCGGGACAGGTGGCCCATCCTGGAACGTGGTAAGCCCGCCCGACACCACTGCTCGGGATGCCGAGAGGTTCCTGTATCCGGTGTCGAGGACGGCGCCCCTGCCCCTTGGACCGAGTGACGCTCCATGAACGAGAACGAACCCCCCAGCGCCGCGGTGCGCTCCCAGGCCGACCCCGCGGACTCGCTCAAGCTCTGGCTCTGGACACACCGCGGGGCGGTCGGAGCCCTCCGCCTCGCCCTCGACTGGCGCAGGAAGCACGGCGACGTGCCCTTCAAGTGGTCCGACGTCCGCGTCTTCGACCGCGACCTGACCCGCCTCGTCATCGACGGTCTCCTCGACAAGGTGTCCGGGGGCTACGTCATCCACGAGCCTGCCGCCCTCAGCGAGGCGATGGGCCAGTACCTCTTCGAGACCACGCGCGAGAGCGCGCGGTACCGCTCCCCCGTCGAGGCCGCCCCCGTTCCCCCTGGCGCCCGACCCGACCTCTGGTCGCAGATCATAGGGTTCGACGGCGTGAAGTACGAGTTGAACCTCGCCCTCGGTGCCCGTGAACCCGTCCACTGTCTCCTCCTCGGGCCGCCCGCTTCCTCCAAGAGCCTGTTCCTCGACGCCATCAACACGCTCCCCGGGTCCGTCATGCGCTACGGGATGGGGATGTCCCAGCCGGGAATCCGCGAGCTCGCCATGGTCCAGAAGCCCGCGATCTGCGTCATCGACGAGCTCGAGAAGATGGACGACGAGGCCCAGAAGGTCCTGCTGTCCGTCCTCGAGGGAAAGGTATCCGTCCAGCACTACGGGGAGTCGGGCCTCCAGAAGATCACGACCCGGTTCTTCGCCGCCTGCAACACCACCCGGAAGATGCGACCGGAGCTGGTCTCCAGGTTTCACCTGATAAGGATGCCGGAATATACTCCCGAGGAGTTCCGGCGAATCGCGTTCTACCACCTCCTAAACCGGGGCTGCTCCGAGGCCGTGGCCAAGGTCATCGCGGAGGGGGTCTCGTTCAAGTCCCGTGACCTGCGGGACGCGGTCCGCATCGCCAACATGGCACGCACGTACGCCGACGCCGTCCATCTGATCTCCCAGCTCGGCCAGGAGGCTCAGGTTTGAGCGGAAACGACACTCCCCCCGGGTTCACCCCCGTCCCGCTCACCGCGGAGACGGAGGCCCGGTTGAGGGCCACCGTCCTCCTGGTCGCCGCCGAGGACGGCGATACCGTGGAGGACGCCGACAAGTTCTTCGATGCTATCCTCGAGGCCTGCCGTCTCGGACTCGTCGTGCTCCTCGAACGGGACCGTACGCTGTTCGTCCACCGCGCAGGGGCCGTATGACCGACTACCTCGACGTCTACGCCCGGCAGCTGGAGACGGCCCTTGCCTCCGACTCCCTCTCGGAGGGGGAACGCGAGGCCCTCCAGGAAGCCCTTTCGGAGGCTCGGACGTCCAAGGACACGGGGGACGTCGCTCCGATGGGCGCTGGACCCCTCTCCCGTGAGGCGTTCGAGGGGGAATGGGCCTTCCTTCTCCGCTGGCCGCTGGAGACCCGCCTAGGGTGCCTCCGAATCCTCCGCGAGCTCGGGGTCCTCGAGGCCATGGAGAAGAAGCGGCCAGCAGAGCACGCCTTCCTGCTGGAGCTACTCCTCGCCGACAGGTCTCGCCACGAAACCCCTCCCGCCGACACCTTAATTGCCCCAGCTCCCCATCAGGTCTGAAGATGCCGCTCCCCGACCCCGATACGGTCTGCGCCGTGCTCAAGGGGGTCGTTAGCGACGAGGCGGCCTGCCGCACCCGTCTCACCGACCTCGAGACGATGAAGGAGACCATCGCGGACTGCTCGTCCGACGCCGTCGCCGCCGCCAAGAAGCTCAAGCCCGTCGTGGCCATCCTGGTCACACAGCCCGGGTGTCCCCATTGTGCCGACCAGGTCGCCGCCGCCGTCGGCGTCATGGGGAAGAACAAGGAGTTCGCCGCCGTCGAGGCCTCGATCGAGGAGGACGGCTGCTCCAAGCTGGCCGAGGAGGAGGGGGCCACGTCGACCCCGACCACGGTCTTCTACCACAACGGGGAGCGGGTCATCGCGTTCAGCGGGGCCATGGACCCGCCCGACCTCGAGCAGGTCGTCGCGGACATCGCCGCGGGGAAGGACGTGACGCCGCCGGGAGAGGACGGGAAGGATTGTACCACCTTCGAGGATCCAGCCGACATTGTCGCGTGCGTCGAGAGGACCGAGGGGAGCGAGTGACTGGCGGAATCGTCTACCTCGTGATGTGCCGCCAAACCGGCCGCAAGTACGTTGGTCAAACCACCAGGCCGCTCGAGGATAGGTGGGCGGACCACATAGCGCACGCTCGCAAAGGTGCCGAAACACCACTCCATCGAGCCATCAGGAAGTACGGTCCCGAACAGTTCGAGGTTCGTCTCCTCGAGGTGGTTTCCGACCTACGACAACTCAATGCTCGCGAGCTCGCCCTTTCCAAGGTCCACAATTCCATGGCCCCTCTCGGATACAATCTCAGGGCTGGTGACGGGTCTGACGTTGAGGTGACGGACGAGGTTCGACGAGCCATATCTGACGGCACGAAGGCTGCTTTCGATAATCCCGAAGTCCGTGCGAACCATAGAGCTGGTCTCGTGGCCGCTTGGAACCGACCCGATAGCCGCGAGAGTTTCATCCAGGGGCGCAAGCGGGCGTGGGCGGACCCGGTGGAACATGAACGTAGGGCTGCCATAGGCAGGGGGGTCGTGCGCCGACCCGATGTAAGAGCGAGGAACTCGGCGTTCCACGCCGATTTCCAGAATCGCCCCGACGTGAGGGATGCGAATTCTCGCAGAGCGGTAGCTCGATTGTCCGACCCGTCCGTTCTTGCTCAGCTCAAGGCCGCCAGTCGAAGTAGGTGGTCCAAGCCAGGTGCGAGGGAACGACAATCCGCTGCCATGAAGGTTAACCAGAATCTTCCCGAACAGCGCGCGATTCACTCAGAGAAGTCGAAAGCCGCGTGGGCCAATCCTGATGTGCGCGAGCGTATCCTCGAGGCTAGACGACAGGCGCGAGGAAAGGTGGTGAAGTAGGTGGACCAATTCGACAGCCGCATCATCCAAGCCCTGCTCACCAGACCGGCCACCATCCACGAACTCTCCAAGGTGCTATCCAAACGGGACTCCGCGATCCGGTACCGTCTAGGGCGTCTCGCCGAAGAAGGGCTCGTTCGAAAGAGGTCGAACGGGGAGAAGGGCATCTACTATGTCCCGCTCGACGAGATCACCTACGGGAAGGCGCGAATCGTTGTCGCCACTCGGGGCGGCCCTGTTACCGCCGACCTCGGTCCCGTTCTTGTTACGGATCGAGACGGCCTGCGACAGGTCATCGTTTTGACGTAGTCGAAGATTTGGGGCCGCGTTTATAACCCCACGACCCAATTCCAATCTGAGGAACCCATGACCATCGTCAGCGGAAAGGGAGCGGTCGTCAAGAAGATCTCGCCGAACGGGCATTTGGTCCTGGCATGGAGGCCCCGCAAGTACGGGAAGACCCCCCAGCAGGTCCGAGCCGGGAACGTCGCACGGGAGTGCGGCATCCACACCGGGATCTCGCGCGACGCGCTGCGCAAGGCCATGATCGAGTGCGTCGGGCCGAAGATGCGGCGCGGCGGCTAAGCCGCTCGCCTCTCCCTTCCAACCCCAGACCGGGGCGCGTCTCTCCGCGCGCCCCGGTCCAACCCTTTTCTCGGCAAGAGTTCTTAACGCTGAAGAGCCCTATCCCCATCCGTGCCCGAGGACGATCTCGCCCAGCGCCTCGTGGCCTGCGTATTCCCCTCGAAGGAAGCCGAACAGCGGGCCAAGAAGACGTTCCTGGAGAAGAACTCCGAGAAGGGCCTGCCCGAGGAGGTCATCGAGGAGGCCAGCCGTGCCCCCAACTGGACGATGCTCTGCGAGCCCGGACGACCCAGCGACATCGTCTCCGGAATCCACTGGGTCCCTGGCTTTGTGACTCTATTCTGGTTTCGCCGCCCTCCATGACTCTTTTCTGTCGTCTGTGATTTTAGTCCGAAGCGCGACCTCGTTTCACGACTGAAGGCTGGGGCTTGTCGCCCATAAAGCGACTCCAAAGACCCTGTAAGGCCTGCGAGACCCCGGAGGAAAGAGTGTTTCACCGGAATTTGAGGGGGGTGTTTCAGGTCCGACCTGCCTGGGGATTTCTCCTGCGCCGGAACCCGTCCAGTGAAGCACAAAGATGGCAGGAAATGAGGGCGAGACATCAGCCCTGTCAGAAGGGGATTCCGTCGCAGACCCGACGCATGTAGTCGCACAGGATTGGGACGTGGCTCGGTGAATTGCCTGTCGCAGGAATGGTCCCCCGGAGACGGAGGTGGGCCTGAAGGATGGTAAAGCGGTGTCTGACGATGTCCGCGTCCTGGGACGTTTGGACCTTTCCCAAACCGGCCTTGAGAAGGAAGCGCTTGCCTATCAGGGACTCGATTGTCCCTGCAGCCGTCGTCCCGGCCTCTTGCAAGGGCCGGGCTATGGACGGCCGGCGTTCAATGGTGCCTCTCCAGAATACCCGGAGCTCCGGGCTCTTGCCGACATGGACGCAGCCCATCAAGAGGAATACTTCCGCGTCAGTCAGGCGGCGGCTTACTGCTAAGGCCTCGCAGGCTTGGATCTGGGGCAGTCCGCGCACTTGATTCAGGGTAGGCACGTTCCGTGGAAGCTACCGAAGGCATAAAGTATCGCCGTGATACAATACACTCGCCATGGCCGCATTGGAACGCCTTCTCGGATCGGCCCCAAGGACGAAGGTCGCCGAGGCCCTGATTCGACTGGGGAGCCTGACCGTAAGTCGGGCGGACATCGCTCGTGAGGCTGGACTTTGGCGAGCGAGCACGAACCGCGTCCTTGAAGATTTTGAGGCGGAGGGGATGATTTCCCGGGTGGCCAACGGGAAACGTCCCTTGTTCCGGGCCAACCTTGACTCGCCGTACCTCCTCCTCTTCGCGCGCTTCGCCGCGGCGCTCGAACTAGTGGACCTCGGGGCGGGCCAAGGCGGGAACAAGTGCCCCGCGCCCGGCCCTTAGTCACCCGCGACGGCGATTCCGTCCGTCCCGATCGACACCCGCCCCTTGTTCAGGTGCGCGATGCCCTGCTCGTCGATGAACGGTATCGACTTCAGGAAGAGGCCCTCGACGCCTTCGACCGCGACCCGTTTCCCGTTCACGATGAGCTCGAGCCGCTTGGCATCCCGGTCCAGCCGGACCTCCGTCACCTTCTCGTAATCGTAGATCACGGCGACCTCCCGTAGTCGTCCTCGTACCGGGTGATGTCCGCCTCGTCGAACGGCCCGACCGGTAGCTCCAACACGGTCGCGTCCGTCTTGCCGGCGAGCCGGTGCTTCGCCCGCCTCGGAATCTCCATCCGGTCGCCCTCGTGCATGAGGGTTTCCTGACCGTCGACCGTCGCCAGAACCGTCCCGCGGAGGACCCTCCAGAATTCTCCCCGCCTCTCGTGGGACTGGTAGCTCAGTCGGTGCCCTCCCGTGATGAAGAGGAGCTTGGACCGTACCTTCCCGTTGACGAGGAAGGTCTCGAATCTCCCCCAGGGCCGGTCGACGGACCTGACGAGGATGGCCACGAATCACCCGGGCACGTATGCGAGGTGGACCAGGTCCACGCTGCGGGTCTCTCCCGGCGCCAGACTGAGGTGCATCGCATCGAGGAACGCGCTCCGCTCCCCGTCCGAAACCGGTACCGCCGTGTAGTGGACCGGCCGCATCCGGAGCCCGAGGTTGAACTTGGCCCGCGCCATGAGGCCGCGGGTGATCGCGTAGGTCGCCGGCTCGGACCGCACGCCCATTCGGTGGACCGCTTCATGGACCACGGTCGATTCCGGGGCGTCCCCGGCGAGAGTGATCCACTTCGTCCCCATCAGGTGCATCCCGAGGACGTGGTAGTCGGCCTCGGCGTCGCGCACCGCGGCGTTCAGCTTGTGGGTCGCGTCGTAGAGGCGCTGCGCCGAGACATCTGCGTTCGCGAGCTCGTAGATGTTCTCGGGGGGACGGACCATCGGTAGCCGGGTGAACAAGCTCTCGATCTGGTCTTGGGTCAGGGCCATCGCCTGGGAGATGGCTCAGGCCCTATATCGTTATTCCGTACCGCTGCAACACCCAGGCCTGGTAGGTCGACCAGCTCAGCGGTCCGTACCCCACGACGGGGTCCTGGGCCCCGTTCGCCTGCGCCGACAGCATGGCGAGGATCTCGGGGTTCGACAGGGTCCTGCCCACGACCTTCGCGTGGGCCTGCCTCATGCAGGCGAGGAGACCCGCGACGACGGGCGCGGCGAAGCTCGTCCCCGCCAGCGCCTGGAAGTCGCTGGGGTAGTTCGTGTAGCTGACCGACATCTCGTTCAGGTAGGCTCCGCTGACGCCCGAGACGAAGGGCCCGCCGGGAGCCACGGTCGATGGGCCGGGGGATCCCCACGGGGTCGGTCCCCTCGAGGAGAAGCCGCTCGGCGTCCCCGCGTCCCCGAACATCCCGTTCCATCCGAGATTCGTCACCGGGTTGTAGCTTCCGACCCCGATGACCCCGGGAAGGCATCCGGGGGAGTCCACGCCCTGACCGGAGAGCCCGCTGTTCCCGATGGCGCCGACCACGATGGCGCCCGAGGCGAGGAACGTCTGGACCGGCACGTAGTTGACGTCCGCCGTGGGGTCGGTCGCCGTCGCCAGGGACCCCCACGACAGGGATAGGACGTCCGTCCCGATCCGGTAGGCGAGGTCGAGGCCGGCGAGGAGCTGGGACGTCGGTGCGGTTCCCGGGAAGTCCAGCGCCTTGACCATCGACAGGGAGGTTCCCGGGGCCATCCCCTGGCACTCCACGTCCCCGTGGACGAGCCGGGAGAGCGTGTACGCCTTGGCGGGTGCGCCGCCGAGCGTCGAGGCGGTCATCGACCCGTGCCCGACGAGGTCCGTGTAGTCCCCCCGGACCGCGCTGTGGGGCCGGACCCGGTGCAGCTGCGGGTTCGCCAGGGCGACCCCGGTGTCCACGATGGTCGACCGAACCCCGGCACCCGTGTAGCCCGCCGCGTTCGCCACGTCGGCACCGACGAGCGATCGGACCGTCCGGCTGTCCGTGAAGGTCAGCGACCCGCTCAGGGGCACCTTCAACTGCCACGTTGCCGATGGCGGCGCCACCGGGTACTGGGAGATCGAAACCTCGAGGTCCTCCCAAACGGACTGGATGAGGCCGCTGTCGATGAGCTGGCTGATCATCGGCCCCGAGAGGACGGCGCCGAGCATGTTGAAGGACCCGAACGACCGCACGCCGGCCGCCGCGACCCTACGGATGCGCGAGAGGACTCCACCGATCACGTTGCCGTTCAGGACCCGGGTCACGTCGAGCGACCGGACCGTCGAGAGGAGCTCCGAGAACGCCCCCGGCGGGGAGAGGATCACCACGGCGGAGGCCGGGCGCACCAGAACGCTGGACGACGCGTAGACCGCCGTCATCCAGCCCCTAGTACGTGGCGAGGCCCGACTGGACCCTCAGCCTCGGGTTCCGCAGGCACGTCGCCGTGGCCGTCCCGGCGCCGTTGTAGCCCGTGGTCGCCTGCCCGTTGCTGTCCGTCGTCAGCGTCTGGTGCCCCGTGACGACGCCCACGGGGTCCTTTCCGACGACCAGGAGACGGATGCCCGAGACCGGGTTGCCTTGCCGGTCCGTCACGGTCCACGTCAGATATCCGCTCGTCTCGCCGCCTCCGCCCGTGACGGTCAGACCGGCGGGCCACTGTCCGATCAACCTCGAGCCGAGGGTGAACGTCTTCGTGTAGACCTGGTTCGGGGCCGTCACGCTCGCCGTCAGCGATGGCTGGAAGGTCCCGGGGTTCTCGTAGGTGTGCGTCGGCAGCTGACCGCTGCCCGTGCCGCCGTCCCCGAACGACCATTGCAGGCTGAACGGGAACCCGCCCGCCTGTAGGCCCTGGAGGTAGTTCTGGAGGGAGTCGTACTTCGATGCCAGGTTCTGGACGTCCGACTGGAGTCCGGTGAGGGCCGTCGTGGCGGCCTCGATGAGCCCGGAGAGAGCGCCCGGTCCCGAGGTCTGCCCCTGAAGGCCCTGGATGTCGTTGAAGAGGGTCGTGGCCGTCCCCCATAGTCCGCTCAGGACGCTCGTATCCGATGTCAACTGCCCCTGGGCGACCACGGTCTGGGCCTGAATCCCGTTCAGCTGCGACCCGAGGGACTCGATGGTCCCGTTCGCCGTCCCGAGCTGCCCGAGCATCGTTCCGATCGCCGCGACCTGGGACGCCAGCGAGGAGGAGGGGACGTATCCCCTCGCCGAGGCGAGGACCCCCCGTAGCCCGCCGGTGCCGGACGACGCTCCGCCGCCGACGGCCGAGTAGTACGCCCCCGACGAGGAGGCGAGGCCCTGGTAGTTCGAGCCGAAGGCGAAGCTGGCCGGAGCGAAGCCCGAGAACGACGGGTCGTACGGGCCCGACCCGGGGTCGTTCGGGCCGCCCTTGTAGTCCTGGGATCCGGAGAGCCCGTCCGAGCTGGCGGCGTCGGATTGGAGTTGCGACGCGGGGGCCGCGCTCGGGGACGTGAACGTTCCCGTTAGGGACGTGATCTGCGACTGGATGCCGGCGATGAGGCCGAGGTAGTTCTTCTGGTTCGAGGTCCAGTTGGCGATCTCCGTCTCGAGGTTCTGGAGGCTCGCGTCCTCGGCGGCCAGCTGGCTCGTCAGGCTCTTGATGGTCGCCTGGTAGCCCGGGATGGTCGAGTTCCGCAGCGTGGAGATCTGGCTCCGGACGCTCGCGTCCTGGGCGAGGACCGAGTTCAGCGCCTGCCGCGCGGTCGAGACCTTCGAGGTCAACCGGCTGGTCTTCCCGCTCGCCTCCGCCAGCGCGGACTGGAGCGCCGCCGCCGCCGAGGAGACGGCCGCGAGGTCGCTTCCCGGAACGTAGCCGAGGATCGACCACGCCTTGCCGATGAGGCCCTTGGGGGCGGGCAACGCGCCGGTCGCCGTCAGGGGACTCGGAAGCGTGGGCACCGGCACGGGGATAGTGTCCGAATCGATATCGAGCTGCGCGAGGGCGTTCGAAATCAGGTTGTTGTAGGAGGAGGACCCGGTGACGGGCCCGGGGCCGGGCCCCGTTGTCCCTCCGGGCGCACTCGAGCCGCTGCCGATCGAGCCGCTGCCGACGGTGACGGGTGTCCCGATCGCCGTCGTGCCTCCGACTCCCGGATTGCTGACGGTGTCATCCACCGGTACGATGGTCCCAGGGCCAGCTCCCGTGGCTGGAGGCCATACGGTCGCTGTCGTCTGGTCGTCTGTCGTCTGGTACGCGACCTTCCTCCGCC
>Ga0181524_10006351_pt1 | contig 10315 bp, 9 predicted proteins | sample PEATcosm2014_Bin_34_FD_119761 | JGI IMG/M metagenome (GOLD analysis project Ga0181524, IMG submission 119761) | Peatland microbial communities from MTU Mesocosm Facility, Houghton, MI, USA - PEATcosm2014_Bin05_60_metaG | ecosystem: Environmental > Terrestrial > Soil > Wetlands > Peat | place...
AAATGAAGTGCCCGAGGCATCGTGCTCGAATATGCTCAGGCACTGAACGCCGGGTTAGCTCAGCGGTAGAGCAGCGGTTTTGTAAACCGTTGGTCGGGAGTTCAATCCTCTCACCCGGCACCAATAAATCCCTTATAGAATGGCACTTTACGAGCGAGTGCGGCCGGCGATGCTGTCGCGCCATGCTCCGGGGAAGCACCGGGGAAGCACCGCGGCAGAACTCGCGCAGCAAACATCGCCACCATTCCGCCCGATCATTCGACGGTTCAGCGGGCAACTGCGCGCGCGGTTCGGCGCAGCACATTCGCCGACGGCGACGATTGCCGTGCGCCCCGTGCGGCATGGCTCGCCGTGACGCTGACGAGCACGGGCGCCCGCTCAAAGCCGTCGACGCGGGGAGAGGGCGCGACGGCGCCCGGCCCCTGGGGGACCCCCCGGCGAGCGCGAAGGCCGATGCCGTGGCCTGCCTTAAGCAATGCGGCATTTTTGAAAATCTCGGCCAATTAGCCATTGGATTTCCCGCGTGCAGCGGCAAACAGGCACGCGCCATGGTATAATCGGCCTACAGCATCCGTTGTCTTTTTCCGGCGGCACGGAACCGGCAGCCCCAAAGAGACGGCGACCATCGCAATGCCTTCAAACGCCAATCCATTCGCGATAGACGACAACGACCCGTCATCGCAGCCGGTGCCGCCACAGCCGGCCGCGCTGCCGGTAGACCCGTCATCGAACGGGGCGCCGCAGATAGACCCGGCAGCGAGTGGCGGCTACGTCGACAGTCTCCGGGCGTTCCTCCACGCCCAAATCGACAAAGTTGCCAACACCCCCGGCGTGTTTGATGAAAATGGGAACATGTCCCCGTCGGCCCAGAGCGCGATCGACGCGCAGAAAGCGGTAGCGAGCTACGTGCCGGGGCCGGCGAGCGATGTCTTTGCCAGCGGGATAGACACCGCAACGCATAAAAAGTCGCTGACGGACACGCTGCACGCGGCCGTTGATACGGCGCTCGACCCGGCGACGCGCGCACGGATCGCGAACAATATCACGAACAATGTCGGCCCCGGTGTACGGCAGGGGATGTCCGGCTTCAATCAGGGAATCGGGAATGTGGTTTTCGCGCCGTCGGACGCACTAGGCAGTGCGTCAGACTATCTTGCTAACAAAATCACCGGCGCCTTCGGGGGCACGCCGTCGCCAGCGGTGCCGAGCGCGCACGATTACTATGACCGAATCTTCGTCGCGCCGGGCGGCGCGCCGGCAACTCCGCTCGAAAAGCAAATACGGGGGACCGCGCAATCGTTCGGAAACGATTTGCCTGCGCTCTTGCTTGGCGGTGGCGTCGGCGCGGCGGGGATACGCTCCGGCGTGACGATGGCGGAGCAAGCGGCGCCGGGTCTGTTAGATACAATTCGCGCGCCGGCAGAGACGATCGTCGGCAAGCTCAAAGACATGATTCCGAGCGTGATAAACGGCCTACGCCCGACCAACATTGCGAATGCGGTGCGGGCGTCGAACTTGCAAGGCGCGGCGGACACCACACTTCAACGGGTGGCCGCGCACCCCTATGTGGCCTCGTATGGGGATTTGTCCCGCGACTGGCGCGCAGAGAAGCAGCGCGAAGCGGCGCAGAGCGCGGCGCAGCCGTTGAACTAGCGCCCCACTTGATTGTCCGCGACAAAGCCCCCGCGTACCCATTTGAAAACAGCAATTGTCGCCCATCCGAAAAGCCAGAAAAGAGGAATCGGTGTCATCGACAAAAACAGAATCGGCGGCCAATACGGTGCAAGAGCGATTTGTCTAAAGGGCACGTTTTCGTCCCAGCATTGGTCAAACGTCTTGTTTGGTGGCACGGTTGGAAAAGAAGCACACATGGCCACAGCCACTCGTGCTGAATCCAGTCCCGCATTGTATTGATGAACTCGAAAACCAACGAAACTCCCGACAAACCAGCAGACGGAAACAACCACCCCGAGTCGTTGCCAACCGCTCGAGCGACGAGTAATTGTTATTTTCGCTGCATCACTTGTTGGCCCATGTCGTTCGCTCACCGACAACCACGAATGTTATCTGGGCACGTTCCGTTCGGGTCTGTGCGCCAGTATCATCCGAGCGGGCCGCGTCTTCGCTGCAAAGTCCGCGCGAGCCGCATCAAGGCGGCCCATACTTTGCGCGCTGCAGGCGGCCAAAAGCAGAATGGCGGTGGCGCCGACAAGCATATGGGGGGCGCGCGGCATTCCCTTATCCTTCCGGTTTTAGACCAACCTCAGACGTGCGCACCAATTGATCGCATGTGTGAGCGCCTTCGCCATCGCCGCGCCGTCGACCTCGCAATCGTGGCGCAGAGCGGCCGGCATCAACGCGCGCAGCGCTCGCAATGTGAGCACCGTCCCGTCGCCTTGTTCGATCTTGGCTGCTATTCGGATTGCCGATCGCGCGACACGTTCACCGCTGGCCCCGGACTCGCGCCGGACATCCGCGGCGATGTTGCGCATCTTCTGCCCGGCATCCGCGTTCGATGTGGGAGCCATCTCACGTTCAGCGTAGAGAAGGCTCGCCCATCTTCGCCCGTGCTTGTCCGCTTCGGGCGCGTCTTCACGATCCTCCGCGTCTTGAGAGGCGCGCAATGCCGCTTGAACGGCGTAAGCCATGGCGACAACAGGATCGTGTTGCATTGGATAATCCCCCCGTGCGGTCATGCCGCGATTTCACAGCGCGCCTTTACTATCGGCGTGTCAATTACGGGGGAAAAACACGACAAAGACGACAACGCCGAAAGGGAAGAAGCGCCGTCCGTGGTTGCGCCGATTGATGGTCGGCAGAAACTTTGTCGTGTTTTCGATCGCAGGCGGACATTGGGCCGCGCTGTTACGTGCCGGCGCCACACGGTGGGCGACTGTCGGCCGTAGGGACGGCGGTGGTGCGCTTGTCGCCGTCACGGTCACATGCCACACCCGAAGACGCATTGCGCGCACTGACGAGCGGCGCTGGCAGTCGGTGCCGTCACGTGACGCGTTTATCTCAGAAGGCTGCAAAGTTTGCGCAACGCCTCGCCCTTTGGGGTCAGCCTATACAGCCATGCCGGCGCCGGACACGTCGACGTGCCGGTATCCGCCTTGGGATTGCGAGCGCGCGTCGCCAGCGCCAAGGGCAGCAGCGCACGCGTGACATAGCCTCTGGCGTCCCTACTGAACCCCACAGCCTTCGCGAGATCGCCTCTCGAATACCAGCCGCCCGGTTCCATGACCTGCACGACGCGATCATATTGCCGCGTGCCAATGGGTTTGAATCCCGGTCGTCGCCGACGCTGTGGCGGCTCGATCGGCGGGGCCAACGCTTCCTTGGCTATCCGCTTCGCCCTGCGAATCTTTGCATGATGGGCGCGCGCCGCCGCGACGCGTTTCGGATTTCTCTGGCGCATGCCGCCGTTGTCCGCCAATCCGGCCGCGATCAAAGCGCCGAGGATGTCGCTGGCTGGATTCGGATTGGTCGTCGGAATTTGTCGTGTTTCTTCGCAGAGATTGTCGCTCTGGCTTGGATGGCGCATCGGCGCCGCGACAAGGGCGCCGCTTACGAGGTGGTCTAAAATACCAGACTGAGGATTTAAATTGCGCATGTGAATTTTGTCGTGTTTCCGGTGGGGTAATTTGATTTAGCGGGGCTGAAAACGGGGGCTGTTGGACCTGCCGCGATCAATTGACGGTGCCCGAAGGCAAAGTGTCTCCAATGTCTCCGTAAGCCGACTAAACGGATAAATCGGGGAGCGGAAAAATAGAAAAGAGAGAAAATTGATTCTGTCGTCGCGCGCAAGAGACATCGGAGACACTTGGCTATTCAACCATCGGGCCACAAAGGGCGCAATTCGGAGACAGTCGGAGACATTTTCACCCTTGCGCATCGTGTCATCCGATCATTTCGGAGACAGTGAGAGACACTTGCCCCGATGCAGCGGGACGCCACGTCGTTTCGGGTCCGATCGCGATCCGCTTGCTACGGCCGGCGCCCTCCTCGCGGATACTGTTTTGCGCCGCTAGTCGCGCCTCGCGTTCCTCCGCTGCCTTCGCAGCGAAAGCTACATGCACCGCGGGATTAACTGACCAGCTTGTCGGGCGGCCGTTCTTCTGGCGTTCGGGACGCGGGACTAGCCAGTCCTCAGTCTCCATGGTTTGCATGATGTCGACAAGGTTATGCCGCGTCTCCGCCTGTTTAAATGGCGCATAGTTTTTGTAGATGTCACGGAGGGTGACGGTTGACAGCCCGTGCGCCAGTATATAGCCGCCGATCCAGGCGACGTGTTCTGCGAAGGAGGAGCGCCCCATCGCGCTTTGATGGAACACGCGGGCATGAGAATAAGCGAATTCCATCAGGAAGCGCCTTGCGCGGCGCGCGGTGGCGCCCGACACCATCACGGGCGGATTATCGCCGCGCAGGGCGTCCGGGCTCGCGTACCACTCGATAAAATGGAACACTAGCGCAAGCCGGCCGAACTCGTTTGGTGTTTTGTCGAGCCACTGGCGCAAGGCAGGCGGCGCGCCGGAGCGATTTATTTCGGTTTGCTGGAACTCCTCAAGAATTCGCTTTTCACAATCGCCCTCTGGCGTGAACTTGAACACGCCGCGTTGTTCGGATTCGACTATGGCCGCCGCAACCTGTTCAAGGGCTTCGGCATATTGTTTGTTCGATGCCACGTCTTCGCCGATGCCCTGGCGCTTGACCGTGATCATAAGGAAACGTTGCAGCATGCCGTCTTCGGCCAACCCCGCACCAAGCGACTTTATCTTTGATGGCTGAATTCCGCCCAACACGGAGATTGCCAAGTTATCCACTCGGATGGTGTCGTGCCCCTTCCGGTCGACGGTGTACGGCCCGCCCTCTTTGGCTTGCAGCCACAACGGACGATCCTTTCCCGCCTTCGCGCGGTACGCATCCATCCCGCCAAACAGGCCGGCTAGTTCATCCGCGGTGAACAGCAGCCCATCAGGATTCTTTGAAAGGATTTCGCACAGCTTTTCGGTGGTCGCGTCTTGCACTATTTTGCGCCTCATGACGGGCTCGCGCGCAATGTCCAGCCAATCTTCCGGGGAATTAGAGAGCGGCGGCTCGGGTGCCTCAACTTTTGCCGCGGCGGCTTTCGCCTTCGGGTTCTGTTTGGTGGCAATCGTCAAGTCATGGGCGCGCCGATCGGTGGCGTATTCCTTCGCCCATTTCGTTTCGAGGGAGACAGCGGCGCGGGTCGCATAGCCAACGATTGCCGTTTTGTTCGTTCCGGGGTCGCCAATAAGTGCAGTCCACAGAATAGGCTTCACCCTCCAATCCGGGTCGTGCTGGCGCATCTGCATTTGATTACCCGCAGGCACCAAAGAGCCGATTGCCGTAAGCAGCGCGGCAGCGCAGGCACCGGCCTCGACGCCAAGGCGCAATGCTTGATCGCGCGCCGCACACTCAATGACGCGCGGCACGACGCCGACTGGAAGGTCCGCCGGGGTAAAACGTTCCGCCCAGAGATCGGCCGGCTCCGCCATAGCATCCTTGTCCGCCTCGCGAGGCGCTGCGGTATTTTTGCTTTCATCACGGAAGCCACTGGCGGTCGCCGGCGCAGGGCTGTTGTCCCAAGCGCGTTGCGCGCAGCGTTCCGAGTCGTCGGCGTGCGCGGTCGACCTGTGATCCCATACCGCGTGGAGCTGCGCGAATTCCGTAGACGTGAAAATGCCGGAGCGTTTTAACGCGCTGGCGAGTGCAAACTCAAATTCTGAGGCGGAGAGGCCGTTTTGCCACGGCGCCGGCGCTCCGTCCCACAGCTCCGCGACCGCCGGATGCTGGACGCAATGCGCCTCAAACTTATCGCGCAACGCTGCGGGCAGTTCGGCGTATGTGTCAGCTTCCACCGCATCCCAATCTATTGGCGACTTGGGCCGATCATTCGAAGTTTTCTTTTCGGCCGAAGGCGGCGCCCATTCTGCGATTTGGCCGATTGTGTATCTTTTCTGGCTGCATTCATCGATAAGGATTGTTGCTAACGCAGGCGTGCGGCCCTGCGCGGCCTTTTCCGCGTTTGGGATATTGATGGTGCCGGGCAATCGCAGAACTCGGCTTACGTCAAAAACGCCGTCACCACCGAACCGAGCCTTGAGCGTGCGACCGATACCCTCCGCCAAGCCAACGTTTTCCCGAGTGGCGGGAATATGCGGATCGAGCATCCACCACGCTTGGATGCCGCCGCCGCTATCAACGAGGAGGGTCGGCGGGCAATTGGCGTCCGCACGGAGTTGTTTCGCAAGAGCCATCAGCCGCGCACGTTCCTCGCGGAAATGCTGGCCGCTCGCGTCTCCATCTTTGAGCTTCACGGGGTCCATGTCGGCATAAATTGCGCGAATGACTCCGATGTCAGCTTTCGAAAGCCGTCGGTCTATCGCATCTTTGTTGCGCCCACGATTCGGCGAGACGTAGACCCCTCGCTTTCCTTGCTCTGCGTCGATCCACTCGCGCAAATCGCCGTGATCGTCCGGCAGGAATGTGGCGGCCTCTGTCTGCCCCGGCGCTTTTTTTGGCAGTGTCGGGTGAATTGCAAACAGGTCGTGACGCCCGTTCTCATCCAGGATGTTGAGGAATGCGATTGCGAGATTGGTGTTTGGCTCTGGCGCAACGGCGCCCACGTTGGGGCCGCTCATTGGACCGCCTCAGCAGTCTCGCGGCCGAAAAACCGAAGCGATGCCGCGCGGCGCTTCCATCGGCGCGCGAGGGCCGCCCATTCGGCTACTCGGCCGGCGGCGGTTTCGATCGTGAGGATAAATCGAGCGCCACTGTTCGCCGCGTCGATTCCCCACCGCGCGACATCATCTGCAAATTGCGGGAACGGGGCGGACCAGATGGCAATGCCGCTGGCGTTGTCGATCGCCCAGAGAAGCGTAGTCCGATTGAAGTCGTCGGGGGACGGTGCGGGGCGCCATGTTTCTGAATCGCCCCGTACCGAGCAGGACACAAACGGATGCGCCAGAGCGCGACCGCGTTGATAGCTGCTCAACCCGCCGCCCGGCGCCAATAAAATCGTGGCGACGGTTTTAGCTTCGCCGGACATTGTTCCGAAGAACGCGCCGGATTGCGGAACAAGCAGCGCCCAGAGGGCGTGGAGTCGATTAGTAGTGCCAGATGGTTCCATATCTGATAGAATTCTCATAGCGTATTCCTTTGATCCAGGCCGCACTCACGAGTGAGATCGCGTAGTGAAAACGCCTGGCTCTCTTTTTTGGCGGTTCACTGGCCGGCATGGCGGGTTCCATTGTGGGGCTGCTCGGCTCGTGAGGCCGATGGCGAGCGCGATTGGCGAAACCGCACGATCAGCCAGAAAGCAGCGCACGACCGTCGCGGCGCCGAAGCGCCGTGCCGGTAGTACGCCGAGAAAAATCAAACAGCGGGGTATTCCGAAGTTGAATTGAACACCCGCGCACGAGCCCATGCGTCCAAGGCGGCAACGTCATAGACGACACGGCGCGGAGAAAGTCGTAGGTATGAGGGACCGTCGCCGCGGCAGCGCATTTTCTCAAGCGTGCCGGGCGCCAAGCCAATACGTTCGGCGGCTTGGGGTGTTTGCAGAAAAACGTCTGACATGGCGTTGCGTCCTAATCTCGCTTGCACCCGACGAGCGGGCATAGGATTAAGTTGCCAGTTTTTGGACGTAGTTTCCCGCGGATAAGCATGCAAATTCCAAATCTCACGACTTGGCGATTGCGCCGTCCGCGCGCCAGCTCCAAATGTTTGCGAGAATCCTCGCGCCTTCCTCACTGGTGAAGCAGAATGATCGTCCGTGATACGCGCGGCAGGTGGCAACGCTGGCGTCATTTGGGCATAGGCATCTCCGCCTAAGTAGCGTATCGCAAATCGCAAGCGACATGGCGCGTCGAACATATGCAGTCCACTTTTCGGGGTCACTGAACGGCACATTTCCAATTGCGAGCCGAAGCTCCTCCCGCGTTCGGTCGCGGCGCTGTGTGACGAAAATCTGAGCTAACTTGCCTGTGATGTTCGGCTCCCATCGTCGCGGCGACACACCCCCGCCGTGCGCTCGGCCGTATGGTGACGGCCAGCGCATTTGTACGTCGTGCCGATGAAATAGCCCGGTTGCCGCATTTGCCACAACCAACCTTGCCGCTTCAGCCTTCGCCAGTTCAAACGTTGCACCAGCAAAATTTGGGAGCAAACGTCCCTTGGTGCCCACTTCCTTCCGGCGAAGCGTATCGTCGATAACCCATCGCATCGCCGTGCCCCGCGGCACCCCGGCGCCCGGCGCGGGATAGGAGAGAAGCGCCGCGGCAATCGTGTCGCCAAGCCGACGCGTCATAATCCACGTGAGAGTTTGTGCGCGTGTCCACCACGTCAATCGCCGTGGTGGCGCACCCGGAACCTTTGCGGGACGCCCTCTGCGCTTTTTCACCGTTACCGCCGCCACTGAACCACTTCGGCGCTTTTGCCCTTCGGCGCATCGCCCATTGCCGTAGCGATTTGTCCGGCGATCGTTTCGGAGGCGCGGCGCAGCGGGTCGTTGTCGAGATGTGCATACCGCGCCGTTGTCGCCGGCTGCGAATGCCCCAACAGCTTCCCGATGATAGGAAGGCCAAGGCCGCCACCGGCGCCGAAGCTGGCGTATGTGTGCCGCAGGTCGTGAAGGCGCACACCACTTAGGCCGGCGCGGCGCGAGACGGCACTCCACACCCGCTTTAGGTCATGGCGCGGGCGCTTGGGATCGTCCGCCGGCACCACATATGGCCCGATCTTCGGCAGGGACGCCAGCACCGCGAGCGCGGGAGCATTGAGCATCACGGTTCGGCGCCCCGTTTTCGAATCCGGTAGCAATAGAATGCCGCGCTCAATGTCGACAAACTCCCACTTCAGGTCAAGGATTTCGCGGAGACGGCAACCCGAGAATAGCAGCAACCTAAGCGCGGCGGTCGGGAGCAAGCCGAACACCGTGCGCCGGTCCTTTTTGGGAATGTGCTTGGCGTTCGGCTGTGTTTCGTCAACCTCCCACGGGATGCCCTTCGTCTCGGCTTCGCGCAACGCATCGCCAATCCGTGCCAGCTCTTTTGTCGTCAGGAACCGCTCGCGGCGTTGTTCGCTGTATTTTTCGATCCGGCTTGCCGGGTTAAAGCCCTCCGGGACTAGGCCGCGGCGCTGTGCAAAGCCATACATGCTACTCACAGCGCCTAGCATCCGATTGGCTGAGACGGCGTGTCGCCTCATTCGGGCGTGAAGCTTGGCGATGGCTGTGCGCGAAAGAGAGTCGGCCTTCGTTGAGCCAAGCTCCGGGGCTACCCAATGGCGCAACAGATGGCGATAGCGCTTCGCGGTGGTTGTTTTCAGCTTCAGCGTGGCATGATCGGCAAGGAACGCCTCAATCAGTTCCTTGACCAGGAGCCCTTCGCGGTCTTGCGCGCGATCTGCAGCGGGGTCTTTCCCGTGGGCGACGGAGCCAAGGGCTTTCTCTGCCAGCCCACGGGCAACGTCGGGAGTGAGTTTCCCCCCCGCGCCAAGGGTGACCTTGCGGACTGGCGCCTTTCGGCCAGCGCCGGCACGGTAGACGATGACATAGGACTTGGCTCCGGAGGGTCGCACGCGTAGCCCGAATCCCGTGAGCGCATCGTCCCAAATGGTGTACTCGGCTTTATCCGGGTGCGCGCTGTCGACCACGCGTTTAGAAATGCGCTTGCTGTCCATTTTACCCTCTAAATCCCCGCCCATGGCCTTGGGGAAGCACCAGGGAAGCACGGTTTGGGAAACAACTGGCGGCCCACGGCAAGACAGTACGCCCATAAATGGCCTAAGTACAGCGATTTTATGGCACTACGGCCAACACGGGGAAACACCGCAAAACTGGCGCCATGGGTTTTGTAAACCGTTGGTCGGGAGTTCAATCCTCTCACCCGGCACCACTATTTCCGGCAACCATCGCCCGCCAAGTGACTGAGATCAACGGCGCGACTGCCGTTCTCAAACGCTCGCATTGTCTGATCCGGATGAAGCTGATGGCGCTCGGTCGGCATCGGCCACCCTCGCCTTCCGCCCAGACAGACGTTGCGAAAAGAGGACTACAAATAGGACATTCGTGCCTCGGTAATTTCTGATGATTTCAATATAACTATATGATATATAGAGAGTTATGAAAACTGAACGTGAGGACGTTAAAGCGGACATTATTTCGCTTCCCGATCGCGGTGAAAATGTCACTCTGATGGAGCCGATGCTCATTTCGGAAGACTCCCGTCATCGCGCGGGGCTGACCGATCTCGCGCTCGAACTTGCAGCGAAAGCCGCCGGATTCCGCGGC
>Ga0181524_10006354_pt1 | contig 10315 bp, 10 predicted proteins | sample PEATcosm2014_Bin_34_FD_119761 | JGI IMG/M metagenome (GOLD analysis project Ga0181524, IMG submission 119761) | Peatland microbial communities from MTU Mesocosm Facility, Houghton, MI, USA - PEATcosm2014_Bin05_60_metaG | ecosystem: Environmental > Terrestrial > Soil > Wetlands > Peat | place...
GTTCCGACGTACGCGATGACATCTCCGGCAAGGGCTATAGCCCCCAGGAGGTTTCCGCCTTCATCCTCCAGAAAATGAAAAAGACTGCCGAGGACTATCTCGGCGAGACGGTCAGCGAGGCCGTAATCACCGTTCCGGCCTACTTCAACGACGCGCAGCGCCAGGCCACCAAGGACGCGGGTAAGATTGCAGGCCTCGACGTCAAGCGCATCGTGAACGAGCCGACGGCGGCCGCGCTGGCCTATGGCCTGGACAAAAAGAAGGACGAGACCATCGCCGTTTACGACTTCGGCGGCGGCACCTTCGATATCTCCATCCTGGAAGTCGGCGAAGGCGTCATCGAGGTCAAGGCGACTAACGGCGACACCCACCTCGGCGGCGACAACCTCGACCAGCGCATCGTCGACTGGCTCATCGCCGAGTTCAAGCAGGAGCATGGCCTCGACCTTACCTCCAAGGGCAACGAGATGGCCTTGCAGCGCCTGAAGGACGCCGCGGAAAAGGCCAAGATCGAGCTTTCGACCACGGTCGAAACCGAGATCAACCTGCCCTTCATTACAGCCGACGCCTCCGGGCCGAAGCACCTGGTGCGCAAGCTCACGCGCGCCAAGCTCGAGCAGTTGGTCGAGGACTTGGTCGAGCGCTCGGTCGATCCCTGCAAGCGGTGTATGGCCGATGCCGGCGTCAGCACCAGCCAGATCGACGAAGTGGTTCTGGTGGGCGGACAGACGCGCATGCCCAGGATTCAGGAGCTGGTCAAGAAGCTCTTCGGCAAGGAGCCGCACCGGGGCGTCAACCCCGATGAGGTGGTGGCCGTGGGCGCCGCCGTGCAGGCGGGCGTGCTGGCCGGCGACGTCAAGGATCTGCTGCTGCTCGACGTGACTCCATTGACGCTTTCGATCGAGACCTTGGGCGGCGTGGCGACGACCATGATCCCGCGCAACACCACCATTCCCACCAAGAAGACCGAGACCTTCTCGACGGCGGCCGACTCGCAGACCGAGGTCGAGGTGCACGTCCTTCAGGGCGAGCGGCCCATGGCGGCGCAGAATCGCACCCTGGGCAAGTTCAAGCTGGGCGGAATTCCACCGGCGCCGCGCGGCGTGCCGCAGATCGAGGTCACCTTCGATATCGACGCCAACGGCATCCTCAACGTGACCGCCAAAGACAACGCCACCGGCAAGGACACGCGCATCACCATCACCTCCAGCTCCGGCCTTTCGAAGGAAGAGGTCGAAAAAATGGCCAAGGAAGCCGACGCCCACGCCGCCGAGGACAAGGAGCAGCGCGAGCAGATCGAGGTCCGCAACCAGCTCGACGGCATGGTCTACAACATCGAGAAGATGCTGAAGGAGAGCGGCGACAAGGTGGCCGCGGCCGACAAGAGCGAGGTCGAGGCGGCGCTGGCCGAGGCCAAGAAGACGCTCGAAGGCTCGGCGTCAACGGCGGATCTCCGCGCTGCGAACGAGAAGCTGACGCACGCCAGCCATAAGCTGGCAGAGGCCATGTACAAGGCCAGCTCTGCGCAGGGGCAATCGGGGTCCACGGACGCGGGCGCCGGTGCTGCGGGAGAAGCGCCCGGCGGCGCAACTGGCGGCGAAACCAAGAAGGAAGGCGAAGTCATCGACGCCGAGTACGTGGACGTGGACGAGAAGAAATAAGCGGAGATGGCGCAGTTAGGGGAGTAAGCGGGGTGGGCGGCAATGGTCGTTCACCTCGAACTTTTATAGGTGTTTACACATGGCAACGGATGAACCTGAAAATCAGTTCGACGGTGAATTGGCTGCGCTCCAGCACCAGCAGGAGATGGAATCATTGAACACATCGCCTGTTTCCATCGCATTGAGCAAGGTAGCCGATTGTACCAGCCAACTTGGAATTCCTGTAGTGGGCCTATTTGCAAAAGCGCTGAAAAGCGGCCAAACGCCTGTTGAAAAAGTAGTCGAGCAGCTCCAGAGTGGCGCATACGTAGAGATTGTCAGAATAGGAAAGCAACTTGAGGGACAGGACGCGCGGCTTACGGAATTTGAGACAAGACTGCAAAGTCAAGAGGCCCAGAACGCCTACCTGGGTGCAGTTCTTCATGGTTTGCGTACTTCTGATCCCAAGAAGCAATCCCGTCTTGGGGCCTTGACGATTAACTGCGTCTACACCGCAGATCTGGAGCCAGACGATCTAGACCAAACGATGCGCACTACCGTCGAATTAAAGAATACAGATATCGTCATCCTTGGGAACCTCTATAAGTGGCAGAATCACATTCTCAATGAGAAGGGAATGAACCCCACAAAATGGTTCGGAGACATCCAGCAAGCGCACAAGCAACTCATCGATTCAGGTGTTCTGAATCCTCAGGATCACCTACGGTACCGCAGCTCCTATTAGAGGCTTGAATCTCGCGGGTTGATTCAGGAGATTCCTTCTATTACAAACCACTACGGCGTTGGATACGACGTGTACGCACTGCTCGTGGAAGGCAAGAAATTCTACGAGCGCCTTCAGGAAATCGCCAAGGAATAAGGGGGATCGAAACGATTCTAACCGGAGCCGCATTGCCGTCTGATGCGTGACGCGCTACACTTAACGAGTGATCAAGAGCTTTCGGCACGCGGGGATCGAGCGGTTTTTCCGGACAGGGAGCAAAGCCGGAATCATTCCGGACCACGCCAGGCTCGCAAACCGGCTTCAGGTGCTTGATTTTGCAAAGGCGCCCGCAGATATGAACATGCCGGGATGGGCATTGCATAAGCTGACTGGCGACCTGAAGGGCCATTGGGCTGTGAAAGTCAGCGGGAACTGGCGCTTGACGTTCGCTTTCGAGAAGGAAGACGCGATCCTGGTTGACTATCAGGACTACCACTAGGAGCTGTTATGCAGAGAATGTTCAATCCACCGCATCCCGGCAAGATTCTGCGCGACGCGCTGGGCGATATGAACGTAACCAGCGCGGCCAGAAAGCTGCACGTCTCGCGCACCACGCTGTCGCGCATCCTCAATGGCGCGGCGGGCATCTCTGCCGAGATGTCTCTGCGTTTATCGGCCGCACTGGGGACGCACGACAGCCTGTGGTACGAGTTGCAGATGAGTTACGACATCTGGCAGGCTTCGCGGAAGAAGCGGCCGAAAATCGAGCGGTTCGAAGTGGCCGCCTGAAAGATTGAAGTCTGAGTTATGAGCAAAATAGGTGAAAGCATGATTCGGGGCCTTGAGGAAGCCCTTGCCATTGCCAATGGCACTGCTAAGAAGGGAACCTACGTCGTTCACATTCCGCCCGAGATCGACGTAAAAGCGATCTGCGGACGCCTGGGGATGACGCAGCAGGAGTTTGCCGTCCGGTTCGGCTTCAGCGTGAATACGGTTCGCCACTGGGAGCAGGGAAGGCGCGTCCCCGAGGGCCCTACGCGCGCGTATCTGCTTGTCATCGACCGTGAACCCAAGGCCGTGCAGAAGGCGCTCCGCATTGCGTGATGCAACTATGGCCGCTGACGCCAAAACCTCATCGCGCCGAGTGAGCGTGATTTGTTTTGTTGCGTTCTCCGTGTTACGCTAAACGTTAAGCATGATCCGCTCGTTTGCCGACAAGACGACTGAGCAGGTGTTCCACCATCGGCACAGCCGCCGCTATGCGGCATTTGAGCGGGTGGCGTTCCGCAAGCTACGGCAGATTCACACGGTCTCAACGGTTGAGGAACTCTACCAGCCTCCGGGAAATATGCTGGAGAAGCTCAAACGCGACAGGGAAGGCCAGTGGAGCTTGAGGATCAACGATCGATACCGAATCTGTTTTCGATGGAGCGATGGCGATGCCTACGAGGTCGAAATTGTCGATTACCACTAAGTCTGAGTTGAAAGAAGGCGCGCCGATGCCGGCCTTGCATCCCGGCGAGATGCTGCGCGAGGAGTTCATGAAGCCGCTCGGGCTCTCGGCAAACGCACTTGCCATCGACCTGCGCGTACCGGTAACGCGCATCTCCGAAATTGTCCGGGAGCGGCGCGGGATCACCGCGGACACTGCTCTTCGGCTCGCTCGATACTTCAACATGACGCCGGAGTTCTGGATGCGGTTGCAGATGGATTACGATCTGGAATCAGCCGCCGACATGGAACAATTGGGGATCCTCGAAGAGATCCGTCCGCGGTCGGGATACAGGCGGCAAGCCGGGAACGGCAAACGCGCTATCGCTTGAGGCGACCTTGAAACATTAGCAGTCTTTAGAACAAGGGCGCATTTAATGACCATCGGAGTTGCAAGCAAACAAAGCAAGCGCAGTTCGGACTAACCGGAGATTGAGTTAAGGAAAAGATGGCCACCACCGCCCAAAAAGACTATTACGCGACGCTCGGCGTCAAGAAGACGGCCACGCCGGAGGAGATTCGCAAAGCCTTCCGCAAGGCTGCGCGCAGATACCACCCCGACGTGAATCCCGGCGACAAAAAGGCCGAAGAAAAGTTTAAGGAAATCTCCGAGGCCAACGACATCCTGAGCGACGAGAAGAAGCGCAAGATCTACGATCAGGTCGGCTTCTACTCCGACCAGATCGACCCGGCGCAGGCCGAGGCGTACGCGCGCGCGCAGCGCTCGGGCGGCCAGCCTCCGATCGACTTTGGCGGCTTCGATTTCAACGGCTTCGAAGGCGGGATGGGGCACCAGGCGCCGCAGGGGGCTGGCGTGGGAGGGTGGGGCAGCTTCAAAGACATTTTTTCCGGCATCTTTTCCGGAGCACAGCATCCGCAGCAGCCGCGCGGTCCGCAGCCGGGAACCGATCTCGAATACCAGGCCACGGTCGATTTCTGGACGGCGATTCGCGGCGGCCAGGCGCACATCCAGATCAACCGCCAGGAGACCTGCCCCACCTGCCACGGCCAAGCGACCCAGGGCGGCGCCATGCAGTGTCCTGAGTGCCATGGCGCCGGCCAGGTAACGCAGATGGGCGGCCGCATGAAGTTCAACATCACCTGCCCGCGCTGCAACGGCACCGGACGCGTCTCCAACGCCTGCCCCACCTGCCACGGCGAGGGCACGGTCACGCGCTCTGAGTCCGTCGATTTCCGCATCAAGCAGGGTACGCGCGACGGCCAGCGCATCCGGCTGCAAGGCAAGGGTAATGCCGGCGTCAACGGCGGCCCACCCGGCGATCTGTTCCTGATCGTGCGCACCGGCCCGCATCCGGTTTTCACGCGCACGGGCGACGACATCTTGCTCACCGTGCCGGTCACCGTGGCCGAGGCGTCGCTGGGCGCCAAGGTTGAGGTGCCCACCATCGACGGCCGTACGCAGTTGAAGATTCCACCCGGCACGCAAAGCGGGCAAAAGCTGCGCATGAGGGAGCGCGGCGTCGAAAGCGCGTCGCATCCCGGCCAGCGCGGCGACGAGATTGTGACGGTTGAAGTCGCCGTGCCGCACCTGAACGACGAGCGCAGCCGCGAGATCATGCGCGAGCTCGCCCGCCTCAACCCCCAGGACCCGCGCCAGGCGCTGTTTGACAAGATGTAGGAAGTGGGGAACGAGTGCAGACAGAGTTGTTTGAGTGGGACGATGAGAAAGCTGAACGCAATCTTCGGGTTCACGGCGTCGATTTCCAAGAGGCGAGGACGGTCTTTGAAGACCCATTTGCTATCACATTCAGGATGACCTTCATTCCGAAGATGAACCAAGGTCGATCGTCCTTGGTTTGTCACTCTTGGCAAGAGTGTTGTTAGTGGTGCACACTGAGCGTAAGGAACGCATTCGCATCATCAGCGCGAGGAAGGCTACCCCAGCCGAGAGGTTCCAGTATGAGTCAAACCGCTAGAAAGAACAGTCAAGCGAATGACGACGATATGAGACCCGAATATGACTTCAGTCGGGGTCTGCGCGGAGTACATGCCTACCGCTTCTCAAAGCTCTCCTCCGATGAAGCCCTGGTTCTTGGTTATTGGCAGGGTGAGGGGTTTGAAGTGGGGTTCTTTGCGAAGAACGAAATGCGCGATTTGAAGACCCCCGACTTTCGTCTTTCGCGCGACGGAGTCGAGGTAGCTCTATGTGAGGTCAAGTCCTTCCAGAGAGACGAATGGCTTGAGAACCAACTGAAGAATGCGACCCCTGGCGAGCTGGCGGGAGGACTACGCCCCGATCCAGTTTTTAATCGAATCAGCAACGCCGTCCATACCGCGTTCAAGCAGTTTGAGACCGTGAATTCCGATCACAGGCTACTAAATTTCCTGTTTTTGGTGAACCATGATACCAGTGCAAAGCCAGAAGACTTGGACCGCGTTCTTACTGGCTACGAGAATCCTAGGATGGGGCTGTTTGATCCCACGTGCGTTCAGTATTCCGAAGGCCGGATTCGGGAAGAAAAGAACCAAGTCGATCTCTACGTATGGTTGGGACTCAAGGGCGGTCGAATTCTTTCACGAGAGTATCGAGTGTTGGGGAATCCATCGACGCAGGTGCGAGTATGTGAACTCCTGAAGATCGATCCAGCAAAGGTCAAGAAGCTGACGCCCGCGGCGTAAGACAAAACAACGATGGCCACAAAACGCAAATCCAAAGGCGCGTACATGATCTCGGCAGTGGCCGAGATGTACGAGATTCATCCGCAGACGCTGCGCCTCTACGAGCGCGAGGGGCTGCTCAAGCCCTCGCGCACCGAGGGCAATACTCGCCTCTACACCGACGAGGACCTGGAGCGGCTCGAGTTCATTCTCAACCTCGCCCGCGACCTCGGCGTCAACATCGCCGGCATCGCCATCATCCTGCAGATGCGAGAGCGCATGGAGGAGATGAACCGGCAGATGCAGAGCTTCGTCGAGTACGTGCGCTCGGAGATGCTCACGCGCTTTCAGGCTGCCGCCTCGGGCTCATCCGCGGCCATCGTCCCCATCCGCAAGCCCGTAGCGCCGCGCCCCGCGCCAACGCGCAAACCATAGCGAATCGCGCGCCCAGCAAACTCACCACAAAAATGGGACGCCCCGTGTCCCGATTCCGGGACCCGGGATAGCACGAATCTTGGCCAACCTGCCGACTCGCCGACTTGCTGACGTGCAGGTATGCTGTTACCAGCATGCCCTACGTCCTCCTCGGCGCGGCCGTTTTCGGCCTCATCACCTCCACGGTCTCCGCCTGCATTGTGCTTTGGGCCGTTCCCGGCTACCTGCGCGAACGCCGCGCGGCGCTCGCTGCACTGGCAGACCGGCCCGGCTTCACGCCTCCGCTCTCGGTCTTTAAGCCGCTCAGTGGGGCCGATCCGGGCCTTGAATCTTACCTTGAGTCTTTCTTTACCCAGGACTATCCCGAGTACGAGATTCTCTTCTGCGCCCGCGACGCCAACGACGCCGGCCTCGATACCGCACGCCGTGTCGCCGCGCGCCACCCGCGAATTCCCGTCAAATTCCTCTCCACCGGCGGCCAACCCGATTACATCAACGACAAAGTCATCTCCATGGAAAAAATGGAGGTCGAGGCCGCGCACGAAATTTTCGTCATCAGCGACAGCGACGTGCGAGTTTCGCCGCACTACCTCCGCGCCGTGGCCCTCCCGTTCGCCGGCCCGCGAGTAGGCGGCATGTGCTGTCTTTATCGCGGCGTTGCCGCGGAAGGCGGCCTATGGGCGCGTCTTGAAGCGGTCGGCATGAGCGTCGAAATGTCATCGGGCGTACTCGCCGCGCGCGCCATGGAGGGAATGCAATTCACCCTTGGCCCCACCATGGCCTTCCGCCGTGACACCATCCGCCGCATGGGAGGGTTCAAGGTGACGGCCGACTACTGCGCCGACGATTTCGTCCTCGGCAACGAGACCTGGAAGCTGGGCCAGGCGGTTGCCCTGAGCCATCACGTCATCGACCACATGGTCCTGCACGCGCGCTTCGCCGGCTCGCTCAAGCACCAGGTCCGCTGGATGAAGTCCACGCGCTTTTCGCGCCCCAGGGGTCACTTCGGCACCGTGCTCACCTTCAGCATGCCCTTCGGCCTGCTCGCCTTTGCCGCCGCGGCCTGGCTCGGCCATCTCTGCTGGGGTGTAGGGCTTTTCTTGTTCGGCCTCGCCACGCGGCTTGCGCTGTCCATTGCGGTTGGCCGCCTGGTTGTGCGCGACAAGAGCTGGTTTAGCCTGCTCGTGCTCTACCCCATTCGCGACCTGATGGGATTCTGCTTCTGGGCCGCGAGCTACCTGGGCCGCCGCATTCTCTGGCGCGGCCGCATTTACGAGCTGCTGCCCGGCGGCAAGATGCGCGCTGTCCGCTCACGCAATTCGCCAACTGCGAACCGACCCCTGATCCCTAATCCCTGATCCATGCCGTCACCGCACCGGCCGGTCCGTCCACAGCGTCTTGTCGGCGAGCGTCTGCACCTCGTACAGCCGCCCCGCCAGCACCTTTTCGACGTTATCCCGGTCCGGATCCTCGGCAAAGATCCACTTGCGCTCGCCCGCGCCCCAAATCGCCGCGAGCTTCGCGGGGCTCAGGTAAATATCCGGTGCGTCAGGATAGCACGAGCCCCACAGCAGCGTGGTTCCCTCACCACGCTGGCCACAGCGCGGCAGCACCAGCAGCGCCGGCCGGCTGCTGAAAAAACCGTTTGTGTAAAAAATCACCGATGACCCCGACGATTGCTCCCCGTAGATAATCAAGACGTCGTTTGGCGTGCCGTCTTTCATGATCGTGTCCGCCATCGGCTTCGAGCTCAGCATAGGCTCAAACCGGGCAAACGCGATGTGCGCGGCGATCAAAAAAACCGCCATGGTCAACGCCACGCTCACCGTCGCCGCCATGTGCTTCTTCTTCAGCCGCAGCAGCCAGCCCGCCGCGGGCCCAATCAACAGCACGATCGCCGCCATCGCCGCCGGCAGCCGCAGCGCCGCAAACGACTCGCCGGTCAAATCGAACAGGTGCGACATCGACAGCGTGTAGTCGCCCACGCCGCGGTGCGCCAGCAGCGTGCCGATGTCAGGCACGAACGGCAAATGGCGCGACGTCCACAATCCCCAGCCCAGCGCCGCGGCCGAGACGACGCCGATCGTCATGAACACTCCCTGCGCGCCTGCCAGCCACGCGGCCGATAAGGTTGGCTTGCCGCCCTCCGCGCCGTAGTTTTCTTCTACATCCGCCACCACCCCGGCAATCAACATCAGCAGCGGCGGCCACACCGGGAACGTGTAGTACTCCTGGTTCGTCGAAATCGAAAAGAAAAGCAGCGTCCACGCCGAGAACAAACTCAGCAGCCAGGCCGTCCTCACGCGGAATTTCAGCCGCACCACGTAGCTCGCCACGTCTTCGCGCATGGCGTTGTCGAGATAGTAGTCGACTGTGTCTCCGGCATTGTGCCTCAGGTGCTTCAGCCAGCTCCGCCGCGTCTTCCACGCCAGGGCCGCCACCGCGCCTAGAAAAAGGCTCCAGGGAAAGATCCACACTAGCTCGCCCAGCCAGTACCACAGCGCCGGCATTTTGTTGTAGTCGTGCGGAAAGCGCAGATTGAAGAAGCGCAGCACATGCTCGTTGATGAAGTATTGGTAGAGGAAACCGTGCACGTTCCCGATCGTAGGATGATTCCCCACCGGGCGCCCCTGATCGGGGTTATGAAGGGCGCACAAGATGTGCCACGGTGCGCCGATGGCCAGGAACAAAAGAGAACCGGAAACCGGTTTCAGCGCCTTCCAGCGCCGCCATTGCCCGGTCAGCAGCAGATAAGGAATGGCCGCGCCGGCAAAAAACACGGGCGCAATCAGCCCCTTCGTCAACAGCGCCAACGCCACCGCGGCCCACGCCCAATAAATCATCCCGGGCCGGTTATCTTCGAGGCTCACGATCAGCGCGTACAGCGCAATCAGCAGAAACAGCGCCAGAATCGACTCCGGAATAATGAACCGCGTAAACAGGAACGGCCCCACCGACGTCAGCACTCCCAGCCCGGCGTACAAACCCGCGCGTTCGCCCCATGCCCGCCGCGCCCACAGCCACGCCAGCCACGCCAGCCCCAGCATGGCCAGCGCATTGGGCAGGTGCGTGGCAAAGGTGTTCTGGCCAAAAATCCTGTACATGCCGGCCACCACCCAATAGGGCAGCGGCGGCTTCTCAATGTAGCGGATCCCGTTGGTCTTCGCCGTGATCAGGTCGCCGCTTTCCGCCATGTGCTGGGCTGCCTGCGCATGCGCCGCGTCCACGTCGTCCATCAACGGCGGCGAAAACAACGACGCAAAGTAGATCGCTATGAATACGGCCGCAAACAGCAGCCACACCGCGCGCGTCCCCGGCGTTCGTAGTGGCCGATCGAGCGTCGCGCCTGTCTTTCGAGCGTAGTTCGTCTCTGCGTTCATCCTGATTTCGGTTCTCGGAACCAGAA
>Ga0181524_10006355_pt1 | contig 10313 bp, 8 predicted proteins | sample PEATcosm2014_Bin_34_FD_119761 | JGI IMG/M metagenome (GOLD analysis project Ga0181524, IMG submission 119761) | Peatland microbial communities from MTU Mesocosm Facility, Houghton, MI, USA - PEATcosm2014_Bin05_60_metaG | ecosystem: Environmental > Terrestrial > Soil > Wetlands > Peat | place...
CGCGCGCGGTTCACGCGGACGCGCATTTGCGCGAAACGCTGGTCACCATGGCGGCGAGAGTGATCGAGCCGGCCTCGATCACCTTGGGCCTGCCGGCGACCGGCGTCGACACGACCAGCATTGTCGCCGACCCGCTGCTTAAAGACGAGCTTGTCGAGGCGCTGCGAAAATTTGCGGAGGCGATCCGGAAATGCGCGGAGCCCGTCGCTTAGAGCGGAGCGGCGATCCGTATCGCGCGAGGAAAATTTGAATGCTTTGGCGTCAATCGAAAGGGCTTTGGCGTTAATCCGTCGCATCGGCGCGGCGCGGCGGCGCGCTCCCTCGTCGCGCACGCGGCGGACTTGCCTATGCCGCAGATGTAGATAAGATCGGAAAACTTTGGATATGCATTCGAAAGGCGGCGTCTTCGGGCGCCCGGCGCGCTCGGAGAATTTCAACAAAAAATCATTAGGGGAGGTTTCGATGTTCAATCTCAAAGTGCTCGACGTGGCGATCGGCACTAGCTTCTTTTTCGTGTTCGCAAGTTTGATATGCAGCGTGGTGCGGGAAGCCCTCGAGGGATTTTTTCGCACGCGGCCCAAACTGCTGGAGCAGGGGCTGCACGAGCTTCTGGACGAAAACGGGGATGCGCCGGGCGACGCGGTTGAGGCGTTCTACAATCATCCGCTGATCGACTCGTTGTTTTACGGCCCATATGCCCCCAACTCTTCCTCTCTTCCCTCCTATATTCCGGCCAAGCATTTTTCCGCGGCGCTGCTCGACCTCGTCGCGCCGGCCGGCCTCGCGCTCGCCCAACTTCCGGCCGCCAAGGCTCCCGCGGCCGCCGATGTCGCAGCCGCCGCCGTCGCGGCCGCCAAGGTCGCGGCCGAGGAGGTCGCGTCCGCAGCCGTCGCGCCTGGCGCCATTGAGGACGCCAACATCGCGGCCGCCAGGGCCGCCGGCGCCGACACGGCGGCCGCCAAGGTCGCCGCCGCCGCCCAAGCCGCCGCCGATGTCGCGACCGGCGCCGTCGGCTCCGCTAGCGGAGCGCCCGCCGACATTGCGGCTCGCCTCAACGACGCGAAATTCAGGGCGCTTTTGAACGCGGTGCTTCCGTCCGAGCCTTCCGCGTCCGCAGCCATGCTCGCGGCGCCCGAAGCCGCGCACGCAGCCGCGGCCGCCGGCGCGAAGCGGCTCTCCTTGACGCCCGGCGGACAGCTCGAGCGCGCGCTGCGCTGGGCGCTGGAAAGTTCGGGCGGCAATATGGACAAGGCGCGGCAGGCGCTGGAGAGCTGGTACGACAATTCCATGCAGCGGGTCAGCGGCTGGTACAAGCGCGAGACGCAAGCCTGGCTTCTGGGAATCGGGTTCGTTCTCGCAATGCTGCTCAATCTGAACGCGGTGCGGGTCATCGAGCGCCTTTACTCGGATGACGAATTGCGCACGGCGATCGTCGCGGACGCGCAGCGCGCCACTAAAGACGCGGAATGGGCGGTGCGGCACGGGATCGAAGTGGGAAAGGCGGAGCCGAGTCCTCCGGCCGCGGCGACGGAGCCGCCGGCGCCCGACCAGGCGCCGCCCGCCGCGGAAGCGAAGCCAAAGGACCCGGATGTAAAGACAGAGGCGACGGCCGTCAGGTCCCGGGGCGGGAAAGGCGAGCCGCCCAAGCCGCAGCCGCCCGTCGCGCCCGCGCCTTCCTGCCCGCCGGCGCCGCCCTCGTCAGCGCCCTCTTGCCCGCCGGCGGCGAAATCGCCGGCGGAGGTCGAACTCGCCGCCTCCGCCCTGGCCACGCTGAAATCCGCCAAGTCCGGCATCGACACGACAACGGCCGAATTGGCTAAGCTCGGCTATCCCATCGGCTGGTCGGCGCAGGATTGGAAAGATTTCGCGGATACTTCGACCGATCAAAAGCTTCGCTTCGCCGCCGCAAGCGTCTTCGGATGGTTGCTCACCGCCCTCGCCACGACTTTAGGCGCGGCTTTCTGGTTCGATATCGTCAACAAATTGGTGTCCTTGCGCATAAGTTTGAAACCCGCGGACGACTCGCAGGAGAAGCCGAAAAAGTCAGCGGAGGCCGCGAATAAGGCGTAGGGCGTCGCGCCGGGCGAATTGCGCGGGCGCCGCGATGTCACGTAAGCTTGGCGCATCCGCCGGCGCGGGGCGGCGGCGCGGGTTTTGCGGCAAGGGACGAAAAATGAACCGGTTTCATCTGCGCGTCGCGGCGGCGGCGAGCTTTCTGATCTTCGCGCAATCTCCGGCCTGCGCCGCGGCCTTCAAGGGCGCTTACGCCGGCTGTCAGGACAAGGCGGTGGTCAAAAAGGCGCTCACCCTTCCCGGCGACAAGGACGGCAAAAAGGCCGGGGAGTTCTTGAAAGGTCGCATCGACGCTCGCGAATGCCTACTGTTCACGCGCGGCCAGCAGGTCTCGGTCGACGAGCGCGACGGCAATCTGTGGTGCGTGCGGCGCACCGGCGACCTCGATTGCTATTGGACGATCGACAAGGCGGTCGACCTCAACCCGCCGCTGACCTCAAGCGGCGGCGCGGGAAGCGGCCAGGCCGGCGGCAAGCGTGGACGGCATTAAATCAGCGTCCGGCGCGCGGATCGCCATAGCGGCGCAGCAACAGGCCGAGGGCGAGCGACAGCGCAAGGCCCAGCGCCGCCATCACCGCCATGGCGAAGTAAGCGCGCTCGCCAAACTGCGCGTAGAGCGGGCCGCTGGCGAAGGTCGCGAGGCTCAACCCCACAGCATTGGCCGCGGCAAGCCAGGCCTGCGCCTGCGCATAGCGGCCGGGGCCGGCGAGGCGCGCCAGAAGGTAGGCCGGGCCAAGCTGCACCGCCGCGCAGGAAAGGCCGTGCAGCGTCTGCGCGGCGATGATTCCGAAGGTCCCGGGATCGCCGGCCATCAGCCGCCAGCGCAGCAGCGCCGCTAGCCCGCCCAGCGCGATATGCGTCACGGCGCGGCCCTCGCCGCCGAAACAGCGGCCGGCGAGCAGAAAAAACCCGACCTCGGTGACGAGCCCCGCCGCCCAGGCCAACGCGACGAAATTCTCGTCGTGGCCGATCGCCTTCCAATGCAGCGAGCCGAAGGCGAACACCATGGCGTGACTGCTCTGGATCAAAGCCGCCGCCGCGATCACCAAGGCGACCATCGCCGGACGGGCGATCTCGCCCGTCGGGGCGCGCGTTATGGGGCACGACGTGGCCCCGCCGATTCCGCGCAAGGCGAGGAAAGCGCAAGCGGCGGCGGCGAAGGAGACGCCGCTGAGCAGCCACGACAGCGCCGCGTTCGGCAGCGCCCGCGCCATCGGGCCGCTGGCCAACAGGAAGACTAAGATCGACACCGACCCCCACCCGCGCACGAAGGAATAATGCAGCATTGGGCGGTCCAAGGCGCGCCGCCGCGCCGCCGCGCCGAGAATAATTCCGTCCGCCAATATGTTGATCGGCCCCTGCGCGAGGGCCAGCAGCGCCACCGCCGCCAGAATGGCCGCAAATCCCTGCGCAAAGCCCATCAGCCCGTAAGCTAGGCCGGCGCCGAGCGCGAAGCCGACGAGAATGTCGCCGTGACGGCCGCTGCGATCGGCGCGGCGCGAGGCGATCAGCGTCGACAAAATGCGGATCAAGGGCGGAGCCGCCAGAATCGCCGCGATTTCGCCCGCGCCGAGCCCGCGCGAATGCAGCCAAAGCGGAAAGAACGGCAGCTGCACGCCGACGATGGCGTAAATCGACGCCGTCAGCGCCGACAGCCGCAATTCCTCGCGCCGATCCTCGGCCCCCGCCGCTGGCGTCATGACGACGGGCTCACTCCATCGCCGCCGCTTTGAGGATGCAGACCATGGTCGCCTGCGCCGGCGTTTTACCGAGATTGCGAATCGCATGCGGGCGGTCGCAACGGTAGCGCAGCGTCTCGCCGGCCTTTACGGTCTCGATGACGCCCGCGACCTCGACCGTCAATTCGCCCTCGCGCAGCGACAGGCTTTCGACCGAGCCGCGCTGATGCGCCTCGGACTCCAGCAAGCCGCCCGGCTCGGCGTAAAACTCATAGGCTTGCAGCCATTCCACGGTCTTGATCCAGCCGATGACGGCGAGCCGGCATTTGCCGTCGTCGGACACCAGCATCGGCGTATCGGCGCGCGCGGTCTTTTCGAGAAAGGGCGTGTCGTTCGCGCTTTGCAGCAAATTCTCGATCGACGCGTCGAGCGCATGCGCCAGCCGCCAGATCGTCGCCAGCGTCGGGTTGGTCTCGTTGCGCTCGATCTGGCTGATGATCGACTTGGCGACGCCCGAATGCTGCGACAGTTCCGACAGCGACAGATTGTAAGCCTTGCGCAGACGCTGCACGGTCGCGCCAAGCTGACCGGACAGCGCAAGCGCCCCGGCTTCGAGAATCTTCTGCTTGTCGCGGCCCTCGACGCCCATGGCGTTCGCCTTTCCAGTCCCGCCGTGGACGGAGTAATAGCCGATTTTGTTCGAAATATCGAACGGAATGGGGCGTCCGGCGACTGTCATGATCCCGCAATGCGAATCTGATGTTTAGAGACTAGCGGCTAGGATCACCGGCGCGGAACGCGCCTGCACGGACACGGATTTCGCAATGGATGACCCCGCGGCCACCACATATCGCACTCTGTTCCTCTCCGATCTGCATCTCGGCTCGCGCGGCATGCAGGCCGAGCTGTTGCTCGATTTTCTGCGCCACAACGACGCGGACACCATCTATCTCGTCGGCGATATCGTCGACGGCTGGCGCTTGAAAAGCGGCTGGTATTGGCCGCAATCGCACAACGACATCGTGCAAAAACTGTTGCGCAAGGCGCGCAAGGGCGCGCGCGTGATCTATGTGCCGGGCAATCACGACGAATTTGCGCGCGACTACGTTGGTTTGGTTTTCGGCGGCGTCGAAGTCGTTGACAGCGCCGTGCATGAGACCGCCGACGGCCGCAAAATGCTGATTATCCACGGCGACCAGTTCGACATCGTGGTGCGCAACGCGCGTTGGCTGGCCTTTTTGGGCGACTGGGCCTACGACTGGGCGCTGTGGATCAACACCCAGTTCAACCGCGCGCGCCGCGTTTGCGGCTTCGGCTACTGGTCGTTCTCCGCCTGGGCGAAGCTCAAAGTGAAGGACGCCGTGAATTTCATCGGCGATTTCGAACAGACGCTGGCGGCTGAAGCGGCCAAGCGCGGCGTCGACGGCGTTGTGTGCGGCCACATCCACCATGCGACGATCAAGACCATCGACGGCGCGCTCTACGTCAACACCGGCGACTTCGTGGAAAGCTGCACGGCGGTCGCCGAGCACGCGGACGGAAAATTCGAAATCCTGCATTGGCTGACCACGGCGCAGGAGCGCGCCTCCGCGCAAACGGAGCCGCTGCAATTAACGGAAAGAGCCGCCGCCTGATGCGTATTTTGATTGCGACGGACGCGTGGCGTCCGCAAGTGAATGGAGTCGTGCGTTCGCTCGAGTCCATGGCGCAGGCCGCCGGCGCCTTGGGCGCCCAATTCGATTTCGTGACGCCCCGCGATTTCAATTGCATGCCGATGCCGACCTACCCCGAGATCGATCTGGCTTTCGCGACGCCGCGCGGCGTGAGGCGCAGGCTCGACGCCAACTACGACCATGTTCATATCGCGACGGAAGGCCCGGTGGGCCTCGCGGCGCGCGCCTGCTGCCTGCAGAGCCGCCGCTGCTTCACCACGAGCTACCACACCCGTTTCCCCGAATATGTTCACGCGCGCGCGGGCGTGCCGTTGAGTTTGACCTACGCGCTGCTGCGCTGGTTTCACAACGCAGGCGGCGGCACGATGGTGTCGACGCAAAGTCTCTCGCGCGAACTTCTCGCGCGCGGCTTCAAGCGGATGTTGCGGTGGTCGCGCGGCGTGGATCACACGACGTTCAACCCCGCCGCCGCGACCTCGCTCGACTTTCCGCGCCCGATCTTCCTTTACGCGGGCAGGCTCGCGGTCGAGAAAAACCTCGACGCCTTTCTCTCGCTCGATCTGCCGGGCACCAAGCTCGTCGCCGGCGACGGCCCAGCGCGGCGCCGGCTCGAGGCGCAATATCCCAACGCGCGCTTTCTCGGCGTCAAGACGGCGCAGGAACTCGCGACGCTTTACGCCAGTTGCGACGTATTCGTCTTTCCCAGCCGCACCGACACTTTCGGCATGGTGCTGCTGGAGGCGATGGCCTGCGGCGCGCCAGTCGCGGCCTTTCCAACGCCAGGGCCGCTCGATGTCGTGGGGACCAGCGGCGCCGGCGTGCTGGACGAGGATTTGCGCGCGGCGGCGCTCGAAGCGCTGACGATCGACCGGGAGATCGCCCGCGCCCATGCGCTGACCTTCACCTGGGAAAACAGCGCGCGGCAGTTTCTGGACAGCGTCAATCAGGCGCGCGGCGTCCCGTTGCTCGGGGAAGAGCCGCTGTCAGGAGAACAGCGAAAGTTTGTCTTCGAGCGGAAGATGATCCAGCCGTGACAAAGCGGCGAAGCGCGGATCGGCGGACGGACGCGGCTCGCTGACGGGCGCAGGCGTCTTGCGGGGCCTTTCCTTGTTGCGCGGCTGTTGTTCGATCTTGCTTGGCTCGGGCGGCTGCGGCGCTTGCGCGAGGCTCGCCACGCGATTTTCGAGCCGCGCGATCGCCTCCACCAGCCGCGCTGTTTCGGCGGAGCGCTGACGGCGCGCAAACTCCAGCAGAAACCAGCGTCCGCGCGCCGTCTCCATGACGGCGGCCTCGATGCGCTCGTAATCCTCCGGAACCATGCCCGTCGGAAGAGTCGTAAGCGTCATGGTGCCAAATCCGCTGCGAAAAACCCCGCCGGCCTCCGAGTCGAATCACCGGCGGCGGAGCCAAGATTACGACGAGAATTGCAATAAGGGGTAAAGTGTTGGCGGTTGGCGCCGTTGCGACCTTGGTTTCTTTTACTGTTGAATCTATCGGCGACCCGACCTTCTCCCGCAGGCGGGAGAAGGATCACCCTCCCCTTACGGCGAGGTCCACGGATAGGTCCATGTCTCCGTCAGCGTCCGCGCCCCCGCGCGTAGGAATAGGCGCAGGTCGGCTGTTTGGCCCGCCTTGACCGACACGTCGAACATCGCGCGCAATCCGTCGATATGGGAGTTGGCGACCAGGCTGGTGCGCAGGATCTGGCCGTTGGTCGCGGTGGCGACGACCTCGACCTGGCTCGGATCGGGGACGTAATAGGCCATGTCGCCGCCGGCGAAATCCACGAGGAAGCGGCGCGCATTGACCGCGACCGCCTCGGACGAGCCAAGCGCGCGCGCCGGCGCGCGAAAGGTGTTGATCGCGCGCCCGTTGGGCGAGAGCCGCGGCAGATCGAGGCAGGCGGTGATCCGATAGGCGTAAGCGAAGGCCTTTTGCGGCTCCGGCGCCGTAGCCGGCGTCCAGCTCGCGACGATGTTGTCGTTGGTCTCGTCCTCGGTGGAGAGTTCGATCAGTTCGATCCGGCCGTCGCCCCAAGAGCCTTGCGGCTCCACGAAATAGCTCGGCCGCGCTTCGTAGGCGAGATCGAGATCCTGATAGGATTCGAAGGCGCGGTCGCGCTGCATCAGGCCGAAGCCCTTATTATCCTTGTCGATAAACGAGGTCGTCTGTGTGCTGAGCGGATTGGAGAGCGGCCGCCACAGCCACTCGCCGGCTCCGGTCTGCATCAACAGCCCGTCCGAATCATGCAGCTCCGCGCGAAAACCGTCCCTGATGCGATGATCGTTTTCTCCGGTCAGGAACATCGAAGTGAGCGGCGCGAGACCAAATTTCACATTCTCCCGCCGCGGGAACAGCGTCGCCTGCACGTCGAGCTCGCTCTCATGCCCTGGCGTGAGGTCGAAACGATAGGCGCCGGTCGCGGCTTCCCCGTCGAGCAGCGCATAGATCGTCGCGCGGCCGGCGCGCGCCGGCGGCGTCTCCACCCAGAATTCGCGAAAGAACGGAAAGCTTTCCTGGTCCGTGCCCGCCTCAACGCACAGCGCCCGCGCCGACAGGCCGTATTGCTGGTCGCGCCCCAGAAAGCGAAAATAGCTCGCGCCCAGGAAGGAGATCACCTCATCGTACACGTCCGGATCGTTGAGAGGATAATGCAGGCGAAAGCCTGCGAAGCCCATATTGACCGGCGGATCTTTCGGCGGCTTGACGCGGCCATAGTCGAACAGCGCCGGCGTATAGGGAATCGGCGAGGCAAGCCCGTCGCGAATCAGATTCACCGTGACCGCGCGGCGATAGAGGAAGCCGAGATGAAAGGTCTCCAGCCGGAACGGGCCGCCGCTGTCGCCGAGCAAGGCGTGATCCTTGCGGAAGCGGATGTCGCGCCAGGCGTCGTAGTCGAGCTTGTCGAAAGCCTCGGGCAGACGCGCCGGCGGGTCTTCGAACGGCGCGCCGGCAAGGTCGCGGGCGCGGTCGATGACCTCCTCGAAGCCAAAGCGCGGCGGCTTGGCGACCGCGCCGGCGGGGCGCGCGTTTTGCGCCAAGGCCGTCCCCGGCGCCAAGGCGACGCCTGGCGCGCCGGCCGCGACAAGGGCGCCGAGCATCTGCCGACGGGTGAATGCGCTCATGTGGCCTTCCTAAGCGAACCCTCGCGGCCTGAGAGGCGGCGCGGAGTCTATGGTAAAACACGGCATTGCGACAAAATTGCACAGCGCCGAGGCGCCGATGCCTAGCCGGCTTCGCTCGGAGTGACAAGACGATGATGACAATTGGCGGCGGGGGCGCTCCCTTCTCGCGTAGGGGGAGGGGAAGAAACGCCTGCATAAAATTTACGCTTTTGCCTAAAAAACGCTTGTCATCGCTCGAAATGCGCGTATCTAAGGATTGCCCAAATCGCACGTGCCTGTGGTCGTGTGTCGGTCGGTGGGGATCCGGACAAGAGGCCGGTTAACCACCCGTCAGAAAAACCGGCAGCCGGAGGCGAACCGGCGAACTCCGTCTCTGCGGAGGATCGCGACTTAAAGCAACGACGGACCGGGCTTTTTCGTCTCTGTCGGCCCTCCAAAGGTCGGCTTACCGAAGAGGCTTGTCTTTCTTGCCGGGCGTGCGGAGCGGGATCCAATCCCCTTCCAAACGATGGCTATCCAGATGACCGCCATGCGCGTCCTGCGCATGTCTGTTCTCGTTGGATTGCCGACGGCGCATCACCGGATCGCTGTCGCGCGCCTTAACGCGCGGCGTCGGTCTTAAGGATCGCTGACTTACGACGTTCGTCGCGTCTCCATCGCGCGCGAGCGAAGGACGTCTGCTGTCCGCCGAAGCCTGTCTTGGCGCGGCCTGACCCGCGCCCTTCGTTGGGGGATGCCGCGATGACCGATCGTATCCAGCAATTTCTGCGCGCGCGCCGCCTTGAAGGCCGCGACAACGGCCCTTGCCTCGTCGTCGACCTCGACGTCGTGCGCGACAACTATCTCTCCTTCGCCAAGGCGTTGCCAGACACCCGCGTGTTCTATGCGGTGAAGGCCAATCCCGCGCCCGAGGTGCTGTCGCTGCTGGCGATGCTCGGCTCCTGCTTCGACACCGCGTCGGTCGCCGAGATCGAGATGTCTCTGGCCGCCGGCGCTAGCCCCGACCGCATCAGCTTCGGCAACACGATCAAGAAGGAGCGCGACATCGCCCGCGCCTATGCTTTGGGCGTGCGGCTGTTCGCGGTCGATTGCGAGGCCGAGGTCGAGAAGATCGCGCGCGTTGCGCCGGGCTCCAAGGTGTTCTGTCGCATTTTGTGCGACGCCAGCGGAGCCGAATGGCCGCTGTCGCGCAAATTCGGCTGCGCGCCTTCGATGGCGCCGCAGGTGCTGGAACATGCCCATGTTCTCGGCCTCGTCGCCTATGGCGTGTCGTTTCACGTCGGCTCGCAGCAGCGCAACCCGCGCATGTGGGACGGCGCGCTCGCCTCGGCGGCGGAGATTTTCCGCGACCTCGCCGAACGCGGGATTTCGCTGCAAATGGTCAATCTCGGCGGCGGCTTCCCGACCAAATATCTCAATAATGTGCCGGCGGTGAAAACCTACGGCAATGCGATTTTTCGCGCGCTGTCGAAGCATTTCGGCAACCGCATTCCCGAGACGATCATCGAGCCGGGGCGCGGCATGGTCGGCAACGCCGGGGTGATCGAGGCGGAAGTGGTGCTGATCTCGAAGAAATCGCAAGAGGACAGGCTGCGCTGGGTCTATCTCGACATCGGCAAGTTCAACGGCCTCGCCGAAACCACCGACGAGATGATCCGCTATCCGATCCGCACCGAGTTCGACGGCGACGCCGCCAGCCCTTGCGTGATCGCCGGGCCGAGCTGCGATTCGATCGACGTGCTCTACGAGAAGGAGCCTTACGA
>Ga0181524_10006357_pt1 | contig 10311 bp, 8 predicted proteins | sample PEATcosm2014_Bin_34_FD_119761 | JGI IMG/M metagenome (GOLD analysis project Ga0181524, IMG submission 119761) | Peatland microbial communities from MTU Mesocosm Facility, Houghton, MI, USA - PEATcosm2014_Bin05_60_metaG | ecosystem: Environmental > Terrestrial > Soil > Wetlands > Peat | place...
GATCATGGGGGCGTCCTGTAGCAAACCCAGGGTCGCGCTGTTGTTGGTGCCAACCGCGTAGGTTGCGCCGCTTTGCAACGTCAGGGTGAGTTGCTTGGTCCCCACGACATTGGTGTGATACACAGGGGTAATCGGAACCAGAACGAAATCCTGTCCGGCGGGGATCACAGCGCTGTTGGTTAAGGTGGGGGTGAAATCCACCCCGTTGGATGCGGTGCCGCTAATGGCATAATAAATGGTTTCCGCCGGCCCGTTGGTGAAGTAAGTGTCCTGATAAATGAGGAAGGCGGACACGCTCTCCCCATCGGTGGCCGTGCTGTTGGTGGTGACGATTTCCACTGTCGGAAAATCATAAAACCCGCCATACTCGTAGGCACCAATGTCAGACCGGCCTATCCTCACATATCCACGTTGATCAAAAAACGGGGCGGCGGTGTCGTCCCCGGCGTTGATGGCAGGGCTATTGGAGGCCAAGGCACAGGTGGGCGTGAAGCCGCCGTTGTACGCAAGAGACGACAGCTTGGGGTCGGTATTGTTGGTGCTGCTCGACCCGTTCAGGGTGATGCTCGTGTCCGAACTGATGTTGTTCCCGTAGTCGGTAATCGTGCCGTAGCCGTTCCCATCATTATGCTTGTAGGCCAGGATCGAGTTCTTGAGGCTGAACGTGCCGCTGCCATTGGCGATGTTGGCGCCCTGAGCTGCGCCAGGGCTGCTGGAACCGTTTCCGAAGACTCCGGTCCCGTCGCTTCCGGCCTGCCCGCCATAAACCGCACCCGTCGAGACCGTGCAGTTGGTCACCGTGGTGCTCGAACCATTGTAAATCCCGCCGCCGCCGCCAACCCCGCCGTTGCCGCCGTTGCCGCCATACAGATAGCCATTCGCGCCCGCACCGCCGTTGCCCCCGGCGGCAGAGTCGCCATACGACGTGCAGTTGATCACCATGGTGTTCGATCCACTGTAAATTCCGCCGCCACCGCCAACCCCGCCATTGCCGCCATTGCCGCCTTCATTACCTCCATTCCCGCCAGCACCGCCGTTGCCCCCGGCGACAGAGTTGCCATACGTCGTGCAGTCGATCACCGTGCTGCTCGAACCATTGTAAAGCCCGCCGCCGCTGCCAACCCCGCCGTTGCCGCCATTGCCGCCGGTAACACCACCCCCCGCGCCAGCACCGCCGTTGCCCCCGGCGGCAAAGTTGCCATACGAAGTGCAATTGATCATCGTGCTGGCACCCACGTTGCAAATGCCGGCACCATAGCTGTTCCCGCCGTTTTTCCCATTTTGCCCTGTAGCCCCCAGCGTCCCGAACGTCGCCGGACTGTTGCCGCCTGTCCCAACATTGCTGAAAAAGGTGGAACTGACAATCGTGGACGAGCCCGACGCAAAGAGCCCAGCCCCAGAACCATCGGCCCCTTGGCCGCCGTCGCCGGCCTCACCGTTGTAACCATTTGGCCCCGTGGCGATCCCCGCGGCGCCGCCCGCCCCGCCGTTCCCACCTGTCGCGGCATTTGCCCCGATGACGCAGTTGGATGCCGACAGGCTGTTGGTGCTGTAAATTGCCCCGCCGTAAGCCGCCCCGCCCGCTCCGCCGTCGCCCCCGCTGCCGCCCGTGTAATAGCCCGTGCCCCCGGCACCGCCGTTCCCACCCGCCCCGCCCACCGCGCTGTTGTATTCAAATACGCAGTTGGTCAGGCCAGCGCTGCCGGCATTGTAAATCGCTCCGCCCCCCACGCTCCCGCCCGCCCCGCCACCGGAGCCGTTGCCTGCATTATTGCCGCCGCTGCCGGTGCTTCCAGCCGCCCCGGCAGTGCCCCGGGCCGTGTTGTTCGTAAACGTGCAGTAGTTCGCCGTGAGCGTGCCGCCGTTGTAGATCGCGCCTCCGTAGCCGGTCGTTTTCCCGTTGGCGAGCGTCAGATTCACCAGCGTCAGGCTCACGCCGCTGTTGACCACAAAAAGCTGCACACTGCTCTGGCCGCTGATCGTCACCGAATACCCCGTCGCATTCAGAACGGTATTGGTCGAAATAGTTTTGGTTCCCGTGATGTTAATCACGCCATTGCAGGCGAACGTGACAGTGCCGCCGCCGCTCAAGGCGCTGTTCAAGGCCGCCTCGGTGGCGCTGGTCACGACACCGCCGCCGTGCGTCATGGCGGGCAGAAAGAGGGCTGTGGCTAATACCGCTGCTGCCCACGCAAGGCCAATGGGATTTCTTCCGAACCGATGGTTGGTTTGCCGCTTCATAAAGCTTAGTTGGATTGAGGGTTGAGGTTGGCTACTGGAGCACCGCGTTGTTGGTTGGGCTGTCAATGGTGATTGACAGCGCCCCCAATGATGGGTCGTTCGGGTTGGCTAATTGGAAATCCCAAACCCCGCTGTAATTCGTCCCAATGGCCGCCTTGAAGAACATTGAGGCGTATTCGCTTCCGTCAACCCAGAAACTCGTCTGGCCGGGTTGGTTGGTCGTCAGCATCTGCCACGGATTATTGGGGTCGTCCTCCAGCACCGGCCGCCAATACAGTTCGTACAGCGCGTTCGTCACGCCATTCGTTATTCCGATCTGAAACTGGTTCGTGCCCAGCGAGGTGATGCTTAAAACCGGCTGCGGCACCGATTGCGCCAGCACCGTCAGGAGTGAAACACCGATGGCCGCTCCTGCGGCGGCAATGGCGTACAGGAGCGTACGTTGCGAGTAATGCGAGTAATTTTTCATGGGAGTTCTCTGTTCCGTATCTTTTACCGTGTCAGGCGCCGGCTTGCAAAAAGCGGCTGCCTTCGCCAAATATTGTTGTCTCCGCGTATTCATTTGGTTTCCGTTCCTTTGTTGGTTGGTTTCTTGTTGGCCGTGTAACTCTGAAATTCGATTGCCTTATTCCGCTAATTCTATTCGCTACTGTTATGGCATTCTTCACTCTCGCTCAGGAGCCCTTATAGCTTTCGGGCACCACCGCGCAAGTCCTCAATCGTTACGTTCATGTGCCAATCAGTTTTCCTTTCACAATCCGGCTCCGGCCAAAGAATGGCCCACGGAATCCTGCCGACCTTTCGACAGGGCCAAAAACTTTTCGTGCGCCGCAACTGTTATGAGGCCCGCCCGAAATAAAGCAAGCAGAAATAACACATATATCGGGTTTCGCGGCCAAGCCATTCCTGTTTCGGTGAAAGGCTGTGGCGCTTTCCTATCGTCGAACAGTTGGCCAGAACATCCGCGCTCGCCGCAAGCAGGCTCGGTTGAGCCAGGAGAAATTGGCCGAAAAGGCGGAACTAAGCTACAAATACTTGGGTGAGGTGGAACGCGGCTGTGTGAACGTCTCGCTAGATTCCTTGATGCGAATTGCCAGAGCCCTTGGTGTGCGTCTCGGGGATTTGATCGGCGCGCTTTAAGCGCAACCGCGAGCAAGTGGGTGCGTGGCGGTAACAGCGTTCGCTCTCGGGGAATTTGGCGAGCGGAGAAAGAGGGGGAATCACTCCCGGCAGCGCGTTGGCCAGGCAGGCGCAGGCAACTCCCGCTGCGGCATTCTCTCATGTTTCTGATTAGCGCAACTATTTGTCCTTCCAACATATTAACTTTTCCAAAATCCGCCCGGAAATGGCAAGCACAGAATCGCAGAAAAATACCAACTGGTGGTTGGTAGCTCCGCTAGCGTCTTCTGCTTCGATTCCAAGCTGTGCATGTGTCCTCGCGCAGAATCTATCGGCTTTTGGGCGAAGCCGTCCGCGCCGAACGAAAGAAGGCTCGTTTCAGCCAGGAAGAATTGGCTGAAAAGGCCGACCTGACGCGGAATTATATTGGCGACATTGAACGGGCGGAGAAAAAGATCACGCTCGAAACCCTCGCCAAGATTGCCAAGGCTCTGAAATGTCGCGTCCGGGACCTGGTTTGGGATGTATGACTTGTTCACTCGCGATTCTCCGGGAGTTGCGCTGACCGTCTTAACGTTCTCAGAACGGACATTACCTGCGGATTGCATGTATCCTCGTCGTATTCACAGGGGATAATTTCAACGCGCTCGACAGGCTGCGCCGGCCTGGCGTTCGCCACCTTGTCGGCGGCGGCGCAGCATTCGGCGAAAGAGTCGAATGGTTCGAGCACCGCGTTTTCGATCCTGCCGTCGTGGCCGCGTCCAATAAATGTAAATCCAAACTTCACAACTTTCATGCGGAGCAAGAGCCGTTGGAGGATGCTCCGGCGTATCAAGTGCATCTTCCGGCGCCTTGCTTCGTTGACCGTCATGGGGCGAGATTACGGCGGTTGCGCCGTATCAGTCAACACTCGTTTTTGCGACAAATTATGAGTGCTCAATCCAAAGCTCGCTCGTCCTGGCTCAAGCAGTTGGGTGACAACATTCGCCGGGAGCGCACTGGCAAACGCATGGCTCAGCAGCGGCTTGCGGAACTGGCGGACTTGAACATCCGCAGCGTCCAGCGAATCGAAGCGGGAGAAATCGCGGTGCTGTTCAGTACGATGGTGCGCATCAGGAAAGCTCTGGATTGTCCTTGGGAGCGACTCGTACCGAAGGAGCAGAAGTAGCCAGCAACATTCTGAGCAGTTCCGTTTAGTGATTGCTCGCGTCCATCCCCTCTCGCGAGCAATCACGGTGGGCCGCGCGGCCCCAGAGCGCAGAAGCAACCTGATCCGCTCCCGGACGCCTGACCGCGCGCAACGGCAACAAAAGTTCCGATAGCCTGCCGCCGAAGCCAGCAACCGACACCCTAAAAGCAAAAGGAGCCATTTCCTCCAACTGCCAACTAAGCCGATTTCGCCCAGTCGAGCACGACACGCCCCGGTGCAATTGGCAGAGCCTCATTGCCTCACCGCGTTGGTCACTTTTTCGGTTTGCTGCTGCATCCGCTGAATTTCCGTCCGTTTGCGCGGGCTGGCGAAGAAGACGCAACCGTCCTTGTGGTCACCATCGGGGATCATGTTCGCTCCGATGGCATCCCGGATGATGAAGACAAAACCGGGGCCGGATGAGCCGTCGCCGGTGACTTGAACAACCTGCATCGAAGCGCCGGCGATGGCCATTTGGCGGAATGCCTCCTGATTGTCGGTGATCACCCGTTCCTCGGCGGCGATCCTGGCAGCGATGCTGTCCGCGTAGTAGTATCTGAACTTGGTGTAGATGAAGGTGGTTGCCAGAATGGAAAGCGCCAAGCCGGCTGAAAGGCCGCTCAAAACGGCCATCTTCCAAATGCGCCCCGGCCAGAGTTCCTTGGCCTGGCTCGCCGCGTCTCGAAGCTGGTCCAGAGTGGGGATCACCTTCCGCGCCAATTCCTCGGACCGGCGGACAAAGGGCGCAATGACATCGCCGTGGATGGTGGTTTCCAGCGCCTCCTTGATCCCCGAAACAATGGCCTGGGTGTCGATCTCGGTGCCGATGTGCTTCAAGAGCGCCTCAAAGCGGTCAGTGGTTTGGTCGCACTTGGCTTGCGTCATTCGGCAAAGCTCCTGGGTCCTGCCCGCCAGGTTGGCGATATTGAGATTCCGCTTGTCCATGCCCTGGGCGAGCAGATTGAGTTCGTCACGGAGCTTGGTCAGGGCGGTCAGCGCGCTTTGATTGGCGGCAACGACCGCCTGCGGCACGCGCTCCAAATAGAGCGCGTAAACATCCAGCACCAGACAAAGCTGGGTGAAGAATTCGCCGCTGTCGCCGTCGGCGAAACGATGATAGACCTGCCGGGCCAGCTCCCGCTTTTCGGCGGGATAGCTGGCCAGCAGTTGCTCGAATATCTCCGGTGGCAGCATGGCGGCTCGGGTCAGCTCTGGGAGCCAGGGAGAACAACCCTCGCGCCGCGTACGGCTGCGGGCGGATGCCCCTGGCCCGCAACTTGAGCGACTCGACCCGACGCGCCAGCAAATCCCCGCGCTTGGCCCGCGCCCGCTCGAATAACAAGCGACTGGCCCGGTCTGGCCTGGAATCATCCCCGACCAGTTGCGGCAATGGCAGCATAGAACCGGTGAGACTGTCCCAACACTCGGCCCCGCCCTCCTCCTCCCGCCACTCCTCGATGGACTCGCCCAACATATCCCTGGAGACCAACACCACGACCGCCCGCCAGCAAACCCCCGCCGCCCCGTATTGGCCCCCGTCCAACTCCTGCCCATTGCGCCAGGCGACCACCGCCGCCGCCCCAGCCCCGACCGCCTCAGAGACAGACGTATCCGACATGGCACGCCCGTCTTTGGCCGTGCTGGCTTGCAGCTTGCCCGCTTGCCGCTGGGCCATTGCCAAGACTTGCTGGCCTTGACATTCCAACAGCAGCGGACCCGCTGGCATGGCACGCGATGCCAACGCAACCGAGACGGGCACACAGTCCAACCACTCATCCGAAACATGCACCGCCCCGACCCGCGCCCGTGCCCCCGCCTCAGTCTCGATTTTGAACGCTGGCAAGGGTGAAACATCCGCCCAGACGTGAACGGATGGAGACTGCAACTGACCTATGATTTTGTGATTTTGCATACTTTGTCCTAAACTCCGGCCCCGCTCTGCTGGCACGATGCCAGCAGAAACAATCGTTGCCGACGGACGCCCTAATAAGCTCCCGTACGCGCGACCCACAACCTACACACACGCGCTTTTTTATTGGGTGCGACCGTGAGAAGCCCGCATGAATAAAGGCTCAAACCCACCCCCAAAAAATGGGGTATAAGACCCCAAGGGGGGTAGAAAACCCCAAAAAAATCGCCGGAATTCAACAGTGGCACGTGAGGACCTGAACAAGCACGAGATCGGGCGCCCGGCGTTCCCGTCAGCTCCCCTCGCAATGCCCTCTCATGACCGTCGGGCGTCCCGGGCGAAACGGCGGGGCGCGGTTTCGTTGTGGGAGCGGATATGGAAGATATAGGAGCGCGGGGCTGTTTTCTGCTGTTAGTGCTGTCAGTGACTAACAGCAGGCTGAAACGGGGGGCTGAATGATGCAAGTCATTGATATTACTCTCTTTAGAAAAGAGAGAAAAAGTACTGCTGTTAGTGCTGTGAGTGCTGTCAGTAAAAATGGACCCTCGTAGCGAGAGCCGGTCGCCGAGAGGAAGTCTTTATGTCGAGGGGAGGCGAATCGTTCGATTCGATATATAGGGATACCTTTTTTTACTCACAGCACTCACAGCACTGACAGCAGTGCTTCGCAAGCTTCTGATGATAAAGGAGTTAAGCCGGTAGAGGTCTGCTGTTAGTGGCTAACAGCACTAACAGCAGACCTGGAAGGAAATCCGGAGGCCGAAAAGTGAAACCGAGGCAGCCCGGCTCGCGGGGGCCGAGGCTGACAATAATCAAGATGCAGATTAGGGCACGGGAGCGACGGCGTGGATTTTTGAATTTTGAATTTCGACTGGACGTCCGACGGGAAGAGCAAACTGCAATTACAGGATGAAAAGCCCCCGACGGTCGTGCCAATACAGATGCGCGAGGCGGGGCTGCTGCGGGCGGGGCGCGAGACGCTGCGGCTGGTATTCGACGCCAATGACGAGCTGCCGGACGTGCTGCTGCGGGAACTCCTGCCGCCCGGACGCTACGTGCGGCTGCAGCCGCACCTGGCCCGGCCATTGGCGCTGGACGCCGCCGGCCCGGCGGCGCTCGAAGAGTTGAAAGCGGCCGGAGCGGCGGCGGTCTTTGAGTACTCGCGGGAACTCGATGCGTTCCTGGAAAGCGTTTAGTATTGAATGTTTCGTTTTGAGTTTTCGGCGCTGAAAAACTGACCAGCGGCACGGTCCCTTTGGCGCAACTGCCGTCCAGCGTGGTCACCACGGGGAGCGTCTGGACGGCGTGTTCTTACACGACGAACGGTGGGAACTGCGTCTATATTGAGTCACTACCCACGGGCAAGAGGTTCTACCGGCTGAAGCAGCAGTAAAGTTGGCAGAGCATAGCCGGGGTGAATTATTCCCCGGAGCGTTGCACAAATCTGGCAGCATGGGGGCCGTTCACGCCGCTACTCCCCGGCATTCCCGGCCAACCCGGCCCGACGCGCTGCACCGACACCAAGGCTGCTGGTGCCTCGCCGCTCTTCTATCGCGTGGGTGTGGGGAGCTGAGTTGCTCGGTTTCCTGTGCCATCCGGGCGTGTCGGTACCTGAAGCAAGACTCAAGCTGAGCAAGAATTGCAGCAAGCCGCTTCGCTTTTACAGGAACGGTTGGACTTGACCCGTTTTTGCGGCTTCGTTTTCACTTTACCTTCGGACATTTTATCATTTTGATTTCGCAATCAAAGCTAAAAACCGCCAACAATCAAAGGATCAAACGGCAAACCCCAAGCCGCACCCCGATGAATTGCTTTCCTGCAAAATTTCTGCACTGCTTAAAAGGCTGGAAGCCAGAGCGACCGCCGGCAGCGAGATAGCAAAAGAACATCTGAATTGGCTACGGTGGAAGGCTTCCCGCGAGCTTCAGGAAGAGATTAAGCAAAAAGCAATGGCCGGACAAAAAGGCTGGCCACGCCCAATTCGCACGTTGTTGGAAATGGCCGATTTCACGATTCCACTTTTGCTTTGGCTTGCGGAGCATCAAAGAGAAAACGTAAAGCAATATGCACGGGATCGCTGGGCGTGGCCCGGCTATTTCCATCTGCTAAAGCGGGAACAAAGGCGCTACCAGGCATTACTTCCGAAGTTCAACAAAACAGGAAAGGAAATTGTCGAAGCCAGCTCAATTGAACTTGGGACAAATCTCGGTTTGAAATTAAACGCCAATCTGACAAAAGGAGATTATCTGTTTCTCGTTGCGGCAGATTCAGTGCGGAACGTCGTTCAATGGGACGTTACCGAACACTGGCTCTGGTTAATGTCGCATCATCATGTCCCTGCCATAACAAAAGGCAAAAAATACTTCAGCGCATCGAAAAAATTTCTCTCTTCTTTGGGTGAATTTACGAAGGAAAACTGGCCGAAGTGGAAACCAGTTTTTGATACATACCTGACTGTCAATTATGCGCCGCCAGAAATAAAATTCGCGGCGTTGCCCGCCGATTTCCAAACGACTTTATACATCGCTTATCTCACCGGCACGGAGAGGCGATGGTTTGAAAATTTCCGCAAGTCGAATCGCCTGACAGCGATTGAGGAAACGCAATGGCTGGCGGATCTGCAAGCCAACGCAAAATTTTTCCATGTCTCCCCACCACTGCTATCAGTTGACCGGCCTGAAATCCGCGAAATTGTGAGCGATCAAAAAACTGAGCGCGGAAAGTGGAATAAACTCAAAGACGAAGTTCTAAAGCGGATTGAAAAACTTGCCCCTGTAGTCCCCAATCGGCTTTTACGTCTAGACGTTTCGTAGGCATTTACGTTCAGACGTAAATTGGGATTTTCGTAATGAAAGCGTTTTACCAGCCTGCCATATTTATCGTGTTCAGACTGGAAAACTGAATTGCGGAATTGAGAATTTAGAAACCGCCATAGTTCCAAAGTCGCGCAAGTGACGCCCTTCCGCGGGGATTTTCCAGTTGGAGCTGTGGTGGTTTTCTTTTTGTGCATATGACTAAGTGGGCGCGCCAGGTGCGACACGGCCTGGCGCTGGAACATTCCGAGCATGATCCGACGATCCGCTCGCTCGTGCCGAAAGAGTATTGGGTGCAGGTGCATGCGCATCCCGCGACCAATGGCCGAGTGGAATTGATCGGGGAATGGCTGGCGTTTCTGGCGGGCTGCGGCAAGGCGGACGATCCGCTGGGCAATCTTCTGCTGTGGCGGATGAAGTTCTTGGATCAGAGACCGGAGGCCGACGAGTACGCGGGAGTGATAAGCGGGAGTATATTTGGGTATTGGGAGAAGGATCTGGGGATTCGTCGTGACCAACCCATGTCGGACTTTTTGAAAAACATGTAGGAAGGAATACCATGATTCGAGCAGAGGACGTTAAACCGGAGCAGCGGCTGGCAGAGATGGCGGGGGAGGCGGAGCCGAGGATGCTGCAGGAGTTCCAGGCATTTTTGATCGAGCACGCGAAGGCGGCGGTGGCGGACGTGGCGGAGGGCGTGGCGGTGAATCAATTTTTCCGGGATTTGATTGACATGGAAAAGAGCGGGGCGCTGGGAAGGATGATGGACCTGCGGCGGATTCTGAAGGTGATCGAGAATCCGCATTTGACATTGAAGTTGAGCGCAGCGCAAGTCCAATGGGGCGTGGAAGACAAGTCGAAGGCGTGGCCGCACTTGATTTTGTGCCTGCTCCTGGGGCCGTTAATCGCCTTGATGCGGGAATGGAAACGGCATGGGGGCCAGGAATTGCTGGTGGACCGGAACGATCTGCTGGCGCAGATGCGGATGCGTCCGTATTATGTGCAGCCGACGGCCTCGGCGCGAAGACTGGGGAAATGCA
>Ga0181524_10006358_pt1 | contig 10311 bp, 10 predicted proteins | sample PEATcosm2014_Bin_34_FD_119761 | JGI IMG/M metagenome (GOLD analysis project Ga0181524, IMG submission 119761) | Peatland microbial communities from MTU Mesocosm Facility, Houghton, MI, USA - PEATcosm2014_Bin05_60_metaG | ecosystem: Environmental > Terrestrial > Soil > Wetlands > Peat | place...
AACGGCATCGACCAAATGGCCGGGGATCTGCTCGACGATCTCCCGGGCCGTGCCTAGCTCATGAGCCTCCGCATTCTCCGGGTTGGAAAACTGCCGAGGCAGAAACGCGCCCATTTCAGCAGCAAGCCTCTCGGATTCCCGGATGCATCCGACGATTCCGCCTTCGTTGGAGGTGAAGTGGATATCTCCCCCATAGGCGCGAATCATCAGCACTCTCTCGTTGCTCACTCCCTCGGGAAGAACCGCAATGAATCTAAGGCCCAGTTGAGCGCAGATCAGCGCCATCGCGATGCTCGTCGATCCGCTGGAGGCTTCGATCACCGTACTGCCCGGTTTCAGGTGTCCATGGTCGCAGGCGTTGCCGAGGATGTAGCGCGCAATCCGATCTTTTGTGGAACCACTCGGATTGAGAAATTCGAGCTTGCACCATATCAAGGGCTCCTCCGCTGATAACTGAATGGGGACGAGCGGCGTCATCGGCAGATCCGCAGGATATCTATTCGTCGTATGGAAGGTCTGCTTCATAGTAGCTCGCGCCGCACCAGCCTGCCCAGAGCGAGACGGCGTCGACTGCCGGTCTCGTGGCTACCTGGGCCACAACACCACCCATCTCCGCTTCAGAGGCCCAAACGGTACGTTATCATAATGAAGCCCAATTTCCCGTAAGCACGGCTCCAGCCTTCCTTTGCCGTCGGTTCTCCCCGCGATGGGCGCGGCAGTCTGCGCTCCGAGATCGGACCCAAGGACAACCCCGTGTGGATCTTTCAGTCACTCTGAGTGAGTGCACACCGTGGGTTCTCAACCGTGAGTAAGCGTGCTTCGTTTTCGTCGAGACCGCTCTTGCGAAGTTGGGGTAAAAATTCAGAGAATAGGAAAGTGTAGCCGGGACAATACCCACCTCGTTCCTCCCCTACGTGAAAACCCACGGCATCTTGAGAAGAAATAAGGACACGCCGTAAATATCCCGCCTGCCTGGCTTCCTGAATCAAAAGCGATGTTCTGGTCAACGGTCTCGGATGATATGCCGTCGAACTCGATCCAGGCACCGGCCTCGGCCGCCTTCCGATGAAAAACTCCGACCTTTCTCATCCTGGGCGTGCGCCCAGATAAATGCCGGAGGGGATACTCCATGATTTTTCAGCAGATTCAATTGAGCCATGGCAGCGAGGCCATCCCCGGTGTGCGAGGCTATCGCCAGGCCCGTCCGTAAGTGGGTGAGTGCAGCCGCAGAAACGAGCTTGCTGCTAATCTTCGAGAGCGGGCCCGCATCCACTCCAACCTTAATAAGGGCCGGGCGAATCCCTGTCGGCGGGATTCCTGAGAGAAACTCGCCCGTCCAACGTGCGGCAAGGTCCTCAGCGGTCGCGGAGAATGCAAACTCAGGGATATACTTGCCACCCGCCGCACCGTACAAACCGGTGTTCGTCAGGATGTGCAGCCCACTCGATTGCGATAGCCGGGCGAGCAGTTCGGGATCGCGGCCTTGATAGGCGGGTGTGGAATCGACGAAGGTCCTGCATCCCTGGGATCGTAGCTGTTTCAGGTGAGGGAGAACGACGCTACGGACCTCTCCGCCATCGTATCGACCCGGACCCATTCCGTTGGCGCCCACGATGTCGACGAGGACGTGCTCGTGGATCAAGGTGCGACCCAAGTCGGCCGGAGGGACTGGCCCGAGCACAGTATTGATCTGGGGATGAACCGCAGCGCGGCTCTCCGGGATGGTCCCGACTACCATCGCGGCAGCCTTGAACAAATCGCGGCGCTTGATCGGAAACATGGCCATCTCCTCTGTAAGGGTAACTCTCGGCGGCATCTCCCGCTGCGTCAACAGGACGCGTCCGGCTGGACTCAGATCGGCAAGCGAGCCCCAATACTCTGTCCAACTCTGTCGGTTGCTCCCCTGAGCGTTTCCCACGGCGCGGAACAGCAGTTGCGCGAAGCTCTCTACAGGCCGATCGCGCGATCCTCCCGTTGGGGGTGAAGTCGTCCACCACCAGGAGTGCGTCCATGGCCGAGAAGGCCAGCCCCTCCAAGGCATTGGCCGCGGAAGCGAAGTTGGCGGGCAGACCGTTGGCGTCCATGGCAGCCGCGAAGAGTTGCTGGCCAGCGCGGCTAACGCGGTCTTGAAAACCCCGCTTTGCCGTTGAGGCGGAAACTCGCCGCACCCAACGCGCCAGACCCGCTTGCCATCGGGGGGAGGCTAATCCGGTCCGCTGCAGATCCTGCCGGCCCCATTTCCCGGCCTCGCGAGCGAGCCGCGCAGAAAGTCCAAGATCGCCCATTGGCTCTCCAGCAAGTGATGAGCGTGCGGCAGAGCGAACCAGCCCGTCTCACGGTAGGCGAGCAGCATCAAACCGAGGCGCAGCCAATCGCGGATGAAGCTGAACGTTATCGTCCGCCTGCCGGAAATCGAAACGGATGAGAAGGGCATAGCTCAGCATCACAGCCCAATTCAGAAGCACCACCCGATTTCTGACCGGCGGTGCGAGTGGCGGGATTGACGCCGTCACTGCGGCGTAACCGGTACGTTCCTGCATACGGAAAATGCTCCTTAAATCCGCGCCGCATATTCACGGTGCAACGGTCGCCCAAACTGGGGGCGCTGTTTTGGAGTCGAGCTATTCCAGCTTGTTTTCCCGAGGCCGGGGCTTCGCCGACAATCGCGCGCGCCTGAAAACCATCGAGGTCGCCCCCAATACAGGCGCAAAATGAAACTATGAAGACCTTCGAAACGATGGGGCGGGAAGAACTTCTGCGCGCGCTCGCCATGTTCGCCAAGAACTGGCTGGCGCATGATGGCTGCTGGTTCCTGGCGGCGGAGGAACGCTTCGGCATGGATACCGCGATTGAACTGGACGCTCGTTCGTGGGCGCGGTTTGCGGCTGCCGAAGCGCGCCGTATTATGACAACTTTCGAGATACCAGCGGGAGGCGGTCTGCCGGCGCTGGAAGAGGCTCTCGGGCTGCGGCTCTACAGCGTGGTCAACGAGCAAAGCGTGGAGTGGTCGGACGATGGGCAGCGCCTGCGTTTCGTCATGAACCAGTGCCACGTTCAGGTAGCCCGTCGCCGCAAGGGACTGGCGGACTTTCCTTGCAGACGAGTCGAAATCGTCGAGTTTGAGACTTTCGCCAAAACAATCGATCCGCGGATTGTCACGAAGTGTCTGCAGTGTCCGCCAGATGCGCCCGATGGCCAGTACTGCGCCTGGGAATTCATGCTCGGAGCATAAAGCCAGCGTGCCTGTTTCCCAAGAGCCAAGGTGGGATCGCAGCGCAGCGGATCAGGGATGGCGGTGCAGCACGTGCGTGGCGATGTCCGGCCAGAACTCGCGAAAGACATTGGTCAGGGCGTCGCGACCCATGGCCCATCCATTCTTGACCGCCAGTGCACCCGCAGTCCGGTCATGGCTGGGATAATAGGCCGCCGAGGCGCCTTGGGAGATGCCGCGGCCCAAGACCTCGGAAACATTGAAACTGTCGTGTCCGTGATAGTCGGGCGTGATGAGAATACGGGACGCCGAATAAATGGCGCGCTTCCAAAATCCGCCCTCGCCTTTCGCATAGTAGCGCTCGTCCTGATGAAAAACGGTTGGTAAGGCGAAGATCACCAGGTAATTGCCGTCCGTCTTATCGACAAAGCCGCGCCAGTAATATCTGCCGTAGCCGGCCATGCCTTCCCCCAGTCCCGGATGGGCATCCGTCCACTCCGACATCGCCGACGTGACGCCCACGAAGATAAACGACGAATAGTCAAAGCTGTTCTGCGTGGCAATCTTGAAGGCTTCCTTGGGCGTTGGCGGCGGCGGGATGGCCCCTGCGCTGACCGCGCGGTAATTGGGCATGATGCCGAGGATGCGCTTGGGTTGTTGCTTCGAGGCGTCAGTGGCCTGCTGCGCGGCCGGCAAACTGGAGTTGACAGACTGGGCCGGTGCCGGAGTTCCCGGCTGGTTTTGAACGCTACCGGAGCCTGACTGGGCGGATTCCGGCGGCGCCTCGCTCTGCGCGAAACACACGACGGCCGTGAGTAAAAGCAGTCCGGAATATCCCCAGCGCCTACAGGGAAGAAGCGTGCCCGTGTTATAGATGTTTCCTGGGCTCATGTAGTTTCCTGAGAGCAGTGGGTAGCTTCACGCGCCGCCGGCGGCATTTGCGGCGTAGCTGCCGATCACCCACTCCGACCGGCGAACGGCAGCGACGTTAATACGGGCGGGGACAAGAGGATCGGCGAGCCTGACGTCCGGCGTAACCAGTACATCCTGCATTCGGGAATGGTCAGTAACTTAATCCGCGCCGCCTGTCTTCCTATTCCCGGCGACGCGGGCGCCAATCGCGCACGAGGCAAGCCGTTCCGGCCGTCGGGCCAACGAATGGACCGCCTCGCGGGTCTGGCGAAGCGAAGTCGTGAGCGAATTGATCGAGAGATGGTTAACCACCGGATTCACTACCCATCGCAGCGAAGGCGGTATGTCGCGCGTCAGGGCAATGGCTTCCAGTTCGAGATATACTCCTCCATCCCGCTCCTTATATCTGGCGATGCTGTGCATGCGCCAGATGAAACCGTTTCCTTGGCCGGGCGGCAGGAGGTACTCACCGTTCTGCCCGTAGCCTTCGATTTCCTGCACCCGCGTGGTGTTCGCGATATTGTATCCGCGCCGCTCGTCCACGGCGAAATCGTGAGCCTGGTATTGGCCCTCAATGGCAGCGTTGACCAAAAGGATCTTGTGCTGCCACACCATGGAGAAGTTCTGGTCCGTCTCCGTACACGCGACTGCCTTGGAATCGGCGACGACCGGTTTGTAGAACTCTTTGTATCTGTCGTAGTCGTGAACCACGGCAAGCAGCCCTTCGATTGTGGCGTTGGGGATAAAAGTCGCCCCGATCCAGTCGTGGATGATCCCGCTCGCCACGCTCTGGGTTCCACGACCGGTCACCGGGGCTACCAGAATCTCACCGCGCCGGATACGCCTGCTCCGGTCAGCCGATTCGTCCGTCCATAAGAATTGCCGCTGGCCATCCAGCCGCGCTTGCATGCGTGAGTCGGCGTTCCGAATGTAGTCATCCCACGCCTTCAGCGTGCCCGGCTGCAACTCAATCGCACTCAACAGCCCGGGAATGCCCGCTGCCATTAGTGTGAGTCCAAGTGCTATTCTCGCGGTCTTCATCGCTCGCCTCCTGTAATGCGAACTTCGCAGTATCTGAAGGCATTTGGCCTGCCAGATGGGGGCGTCTCGATTTGGTTGTGGTGAATGGCAGTTACACGTTGGCTGGCAATCTGCACCAGGCCGATTCTGCCAACCTGCCGGTAGCCTGCCGGCATGTTGGCAGCACTGCGCCGGAGGATGCGCGTCACGTCGATCGCAACCTGTTCTCCATCCAACGAAATGCGATCGGCTCCTGAATGGCTCGCAAACTGCCTTGTGGGGAGCATGGGAACGCAATGGTATCGGCGCACCACGCGCCTGCAAATCGACACGCGCCTGGTTGGGCGCGCCGAGCTGACGATCACGGAGCGCCCATATTCGCCGGCTTCGGGCGAGGAGATGGCAGCGGAGCCTGCAAACCGAAGCGGATTCAGGGATAGCTGTGACTTGGTAGACCTTCAGGACCGCTCCGCAGGCTTGCGCAAATGACCGCGGGGCATCGACCTTTGGCGGCTATACGCCGGTTTCGCGCGGATGCGATCTGCGGATTCCGAGTTTGTCCATCCGAAACTGAAGTGTGCTGCGTTTCAGACCAAGCAAGGCCGCGGCGCCCCGATCCCCGCTCACGACCCATTCGGTGGCCTTGAGCGTTTCCAGGATCGTCCGGCGTTCGACCTCTTCGAGGGTTTCCCTGTTTGTGTGTTGCGGCGGAGCCCGGCTGAGTGTGGAGACCGGCGAGCGGCACGTTGAGAATCGGCCCGGTGGACAGGATTACCGCGCGCTCGATCAGGTTTTGCAGTTCCCGGATGTTGCCGGGCCACGGATAGCTCAGCAACGCACTCATGCTTTCCGAGGGAATCGTATCGATGGTCTTGCTCATGCGCCTGGCAAACTGCTGCACAAAATGACGAACCAGAAGAGGAATGTCTTCCTGCCGCTCCCGGAGTGACGGCACATAGATGGGAAAGACCTCCAAACGGTAGTAGAGGTCCATCCGAAACTTCTGTTCCCGCACCATGGCGACCAGGTCCCGATTGGTGGAAGCGATTAAACGGGCCGCGGTGCGGAGCGTGTGGGAACTGCCGAGGCGCTCGAACTCCCGCTCCTGCAAAACGCGGAGGAGCTTCGGCTGGAGTTCCAGCGGGATTTCTCCGATCTCGTCCAGAAAAACGGTCCCGTGGCTGGCCAGCTCGAAGCGGCCGATGCGCTGCGATATGGCGCCCGTGAAAGCGCCCTTTTCGTGTCCGAACATCTCGCTTTCCAGAAGACCGGTTGGAATGGCGGCGCAATTGAGCTTCACAAACGCCTGCTTGTTGCGAGAGCTCAAGTTGTGGATGGCGCGGGCAACCAACTCCTTCCCCACCCCAGTTTCGCCGTGGATGAGCACGGTCGAATCGGTGGGAGCCACGGTCTCGACCTGTTGAAGCAACTTCTGAAGCGCCGCACTTCGGCCAATAATGGAATCGAAATTCATCTGGCTGCGGATTTCGTCTTCCAGATAGAGCTTCTCCTGCGCCAGCTTGTCTTTGAGCTCCGCAATCTGCCGGTAGGCCAAGGCATTTTCCACCGCGATCGCAACCTGCGCCGCGACTTGGCGGACGAAATCGACCTCATCCCCGGTAAATGGGTCGTCGTGCAGTCTGCCGAGGCATAAGACACCGAGGGTGCGGTTCCGGCTGACCAATGGAACGTCGCACAGGGCCTGAAAGCCCTCCGCCACAGCCAGGTTACCAGCGTCCAAGGCGGCCAATGCCCGGGCGTCCAGCGCAATGGGTTCACCGATGCGAAATACCCGGTTGGTTGGTCCTTCAGCGGCCGGGACCTTGCCTTCTTCGCGAATGAGGCCTCTCCCCTCCGGAAAATCAACCGCGTGAATGCGCAGCCGCCGATCGTTCGGGTCCGGCAGTGCCACGCCCACCGAGTCGCACTTCATCACGTGACGGACACTCGCCGAGATGGCTCGCAGGAGATCGCGAAGCTCCAGATTCGAGATGATGGCGTTGTTCAAATCCAGCAGGAGCTTCAGGCGCTCATTCTTGCTCTGCAATTCCGCTTGGGTGGCCTGCGACAGTTCCCGCGCCACGGCCGCATCGCCTGGCGGCGGCTCCGGCGGGACTTGGGCCATTGAATCCATGCAATCCCAGAGATGCAATTCGCCACCGTCGGTGACAGGCGCGTTTGTCACCAGCCGGCGGATTTTGCATCCTGATAGTAGAACCGCTATGCCTATGTACGAATATCGCTGCCGAAGATGCGGCAAGAGCTTTGAAATGCTGCGCCGGATGCAGGGCGCCGACCGTGATTTGGAGTGCCCGGAATGCCGCTCCGAAGAAATCGAGCGGCTGGTTTCGACGTTCGCCACGGGCGGGTGCACATCGTCCCGATCGGGCGGGTTCACTTGAGCGCGTTAGGTAACGGCCGGTCGGCCGCCATAGCAGTTTCAATTGTTATGAACCAGAGAACCTTCCAAGCCGGCAACGCTCACCGTTTAGACGATCCGCAGAGGCTTGTGTGGATGCCCCCGGACGAGGTGACCGGCCGATTGGATTTCAAGCCCGGAATGGTGGTTGCCGACATCGGAGCCGGCACCGGGTTCTTCGCGCTGCCCTTTGCCCGTGCGGTTGGTCCAGCAGGAATGGTGTGGGCTGTCGATCTGCAGCCCGCCATGCTCCAAATCCTGGAAGAGAAGCTGCAACAGGCAGGCGCTCCGGGCAATATCGGCCTTCGCGAGGGACGTGCTGCGGATACCGGTCTTCCGGACGGCCGGTGCGATTTGACCTTTTTGGGAAACATCTGGCATGAGCTGGACGAACCGGGTGCGGTTCTGGCGGAAATGCGGCGCATATTGCGTCCTGGCGGGCGCGTTGCCATCCTGGATTGGCGTACCGATGTGCCATATCCCCCTGGACCGCCGCCGGAACACCGGGTTGCCCCCAGCCAAACGCAAGCGATGCTGAGAGGCGATAATTGGCGTAACGTTTCCTTCCGCCCCTTGGGGCAGTACAGCTATCTGTTGGTTGCCTCGGCGGAATAGGTCCACATTCTCCCCGCTTACGCCGGCCAAGGGAAACTTCGCGGGTTTGCGGACGAACTCCCCGGGGTTGTGGCCGGAGCGGTCATGAAATCGCTCGGTTCGAGCCATCCTGTCCGTCGGCAAGGGCCTTTTGCCACGCATTCTCGAGTTCGGCCCTAGCCCAGGGAGTAAGTGGCCGGGGGTTCACGCTGGGTTCGTATGCGCGGCACAATTCGATGGTTCGACGCAAGCTATCGGCGAGCGCCAGGCATGTGCTGCAAGCGCGGAGATGTTTTTCCACTTCGACCCCGGTTGCCGCGTCCAGATCTTCATCGAGATAATCGGAAAGCCGGGCCATGACCTGCTCGCAACTGCCCAGATATCCGCGCATGGCTTGCGGTCAATCTGCACATCAGGCAGCGGGCACCGCGGCGGGCGCGTTCAAGACGATGTCGATGGCCGGCGCATGCAGCAGCGTGTTGTGGATCAGGCACAATTTTACGGCCCGCAGAATACCCGCTTGGTGTTGCGGATCCAGTTCGGGCGCCGTTACCTCGATCAGAAAGCGTCCCAGCCTCGCCGGCTGCGCGGCCTTTTCCGCCGTGACCTTGATTCTCAATCCATCGGCCGGCAGGGATCTCGTTTTGAGATATTGTGCCGCGTAATATCCCGCGCAAGTTCCGAGCGATACCAATAGAAACTCCGGCGGTGTCATGCCGCTGTCGGAACCGCCATTAGTGGCCGGCTGATCGCAGATCACACGGTGGCCGCGCGCGATCGCCTCAAACTTCACTTCACCTAGATATAGGATTTCCACGTCCATAAGCAATTTGCCTTCATCCACCAAGATGCAGAATTTACGAAAACGTGACGGTGTCACCAACGCCCGCAATTTGCATCCTCAGGAATGAAGCGGTATTTTAGACCTCAAAACCATGAAACAGTCACTCCTGTTGGTCCTGGTGGGACCTTTACTGGCGCAGGACCCGCTCTCGTTGCGCGAGGCGGTGCGGTTGGCCCTGCGGGAAAACAAAGCAATTGCCGCTGCCAATGCAGGGATGCGGCTTTCCGCGGCACGCATCGATGAGGCCCGCGCCGGCAGGCTCCCCAAGCTGAACTATTCCGAATCCTTCGCGCGCAGCGACAACCCCATCTTTGTTTTCAGTTCTCTGCTAACGCAACACCAGTTCGGCGTCGAGAATTTCAATATCGGCCCTCTGAACCGGCCCGATTCCTTGAACAACTTCCAGTCGCTGCTTACGGTGGACCAGCCTCTGTACGATGCCGGGCAAACCAAGAACGCAGTGAAATCGGCCGATCTCTCGCGGCAGATGACCGCGGAGGAACAGCGGCGGACCCAGATGCAAGTGATCGCCGGGGTCGTTAAAGCTTATTACGGCGCGATCCTGGCGGCCGAAAGCCTCAAAACAGCGGAGCAGGCGGCCGGGTCCGCCGAGGCGGATTTGAAGCGCGCCGAATCGGTCCGCGTGGCCGGCATGTCGACCGATGTCGACGTGCTCTCGATCCGGGTGCATCTTGCCGCGGTTACCGAACAGCGCATCCAGAGGGCCGCGGATCTGGATGTAGCGAAGGCTGGACTGAACGACGCGCTGGGACTGCCTCTGGACGCGGCCCACGACCTCACCACGGCACTGATTTCCCTGAATCTGCCGGACTTGACGCTGACGTCCCTGGAACGCGACGCCTCTGCTGCGCGCCCGGAGACCCGCGAAACACACCTGGCGGCGGGCATGGCGAAGACCCAGGCGGACTCGGCCCGGAGCGCCCTGCTTCCGCAGGTAGGTTTCCACGCCGCCTTTGAGGCGGACCGCCAGCAATTTATCGACAAGGGCGGCGCCAACTGGCTGGCCTCCGTTCAATTGCACTGGAACCTGTTCAACGGTCTGGGCGACAAGGCGCGCATCGAGGAATCGAGCCAGGGGTTGGCACGTGCGCATGCCGATGAGCAGCGCGCGGACTCCGCGGTGCGCCTCGAAGTGCGCCGCGCCTGGGCCGATCTGCAAGCAGCACACGAACGCATCGAGGTGGCGAAAGCTGCGGTGGCCGAAGCCGAGGAAAGCCTGAGGATCACTCAGAACCGCTACGAAGCCGGTATGAGCAACGTTACGGACCTTTTGCGAAACGAAACCGCGGT
>Ga0181524_10006361_pt1 | contig 10307 bp, 11 predicted proteins | sample PEATcosm2014_Bin_34_FD_119761 | JGI IMG/M metagenome (GOLD analysis project Ga0181524, IMG submission 119761) | Peatland microbial communities from MTU Mesocosm Facility, Houghton, MI, USA - PEATcosm2014_Bin05_60_metaG | ecosystem: Environmental > Terrestrial > Soil > Wetlands > Peat | place...
CGTTCCTCTGCACTCACGATCAACTCCGCCATGGGACGCCCAGTTCGCATCTAAGATCTCCTCCCCATCTTAGACGTACGGGCAACCTATTTGTTTATATAACTTCAGTTACAGGACACTAGCGACAAAAGAAAAGACGCTCTATAAGGCGGATCTCTTTACTGCAAAGCTGACTGGGTCAGCTTCACGGCACAATAGGGATTCGCAGCTCCGCCTGACACATTGCACTGCTGGCCGTTAACCGACCCCGGCGCCAGGGTCGAGAAGTAGATATTCGTCCCGCCGTTCGACAATTGGTTGTCGATCACGATCCCGCTGGTTCCTCCGAGGGCGCTCGGGGACGTCACGCAACTGGAAGTCGGTGCGCCCGTACAGATCGGTGTCGTCAACGAAGTTGTAATCGTCGAGCTCTCCAGGAATCCGTCGGTTGTGCTGCCCACGCCGAAGAACAACCGGTCCGTCGTTCCATTGTAAAACTCGGTCAGCGGCGAGCACTCGTCCCCTGTCGTGGTGTCGATCAAAAAGGTAGAGTCCCCCGTGCTGGTGATGACGTTACTCGCGAATGGGAACATATACATCTGTGGTTCCGCCGGTGCGCCTCCGGACTGCACGAAACCGCAGGCGATCATATGCCCTGAGGTTGACCCGTTCAGCCAGAAGGCGTTATCAAACGCTCCCGCGTGAACGTTCTTGCCGGTGCAATCCCCGTCTCCGCTCGCCGATCCCAGGTCCACGGTGTTGCTGGTTGTGGGCACACCGGTGGTGAAGTTCGCCGGGAGCTGGGTGATTGCCCCGCCGATGCCCAGCACATAGCTGCATCCGGTAAGGGCGAACACCTGGTCGGTTGTGGGATTGGCTGGATCCGTGACCGCAATCGGCGGGTCTACAATCCCCGTCCCTGGTCCGTGCCCCACCCACCCGACCGTCACCTGCGCCATGGATGTGCTCGGACTGGTCATGCTGACCCCGTACAAGTATCCATACCCGTCTCCGAGAAAAATCCTGTCCGACGTGTCATCGACAACCGGAGCAGTCAGCACCTTGTTGGTCTGAGTCGAGACCGTGACCGGCCAACCCCCAGTGCTGACCAGCGCCGGTGCACCGCCGCCGAATACCGGCGTGATCTTATATAGCACGCCATTGTCGGCGCCTACATACGCCGTATCGGTGTCGTAGTCCACCCACGGGGAGGAATTCGAATTGGTCGCGCTGCTTTCGATGGGGAGCGTCGTCATGCAGCCCGGCGTCGTCGGCGTCGTGCACAAAGTGGGAGTCAGTGGACTCAACACCGTTCCCGCCTGAGACGGTGGTGTCGGAATCGGATTCGGCAGCACCAGCACGTGGAAGTACGAAGCCCCGCTGGTGCTTTCAACGAACGCCACTTTCGTCCCATCGGTCGAAAGCTCCGGCGACGTCTCGATCTGGCCACCTGCCTCCGTGACCGTGTTGAAGGCGAATGTTACCCAGGGCGATCCGCTATTGCACGGCGGACTCGCTGACGTGTACAGGTTGTTGATCCCGACCAGGTTGGCCTGCGTCCCTGAAGTCACGGTAAGCCCAAACACAACGTAGTCGGAGTTGCAATCCTCCGCGGTCACGTCGAACCGATATTTCGCCGGAAATTGGTTCTGCGGCACGTACCCGTTCTCCAGCGAAACCGCCCAGTCGATCTTCATTCCGCGCCGATCCCGGCGCTCTCTGTGGCGGAAGTGGTCCACCGCCACTTGCCGCATCACCATGTTGTAAACATGACGCGGGTCGCGCTCTCCCGCCGCCAGTACATCCTCGGCTCGCATGCCCGGCATCAACAAGTGCCGCGAGCTCCAATCCTGCGGATATCCCAGGTGCATTTGGCCGTCGCTCGCGTCACCTGATGAGGTCCTCTCCCTGCCTGCCTGGCCCGAAAGCGGAGTGCCCATCAGCAGCAAACCAGCCGCCACGCAGAACCACCGGAATGCGTACGGTCGCATCGTGTCTCTCCTCAAAATTTCACTATTGGGCCATTGTCATCTTCGCTCACGTTTTGGGAATCTGGCACCTAACTTTCGTAACCCAGCGTGCTCAACCGGTTTCCCGCCTGGTGACCGACGTGCATGGAGCCGGTTCCTCGATGAGAGCGACGGCGTTGTCAAGGGCCATACTTCCCCTCGCTGATCCGCGAGCGTCGTTTTCGTGCAAGGGTAAGGTCGAAGACCGATGCTCCGGAATCTTACGTTGAATCACTCAGCGGCGGAACGTGTTCGACCAACCAACGATTCGATCTAACGGTCGTGATTCTTTTATACGAACATCCGGTCGCTACGGGTTGCGAGAGGGCCCAGTCAATTCTTTCGTTCTAGCTTGCTCCGACTAGAGGCAGCCGACCGAGCCTTCGCGCTTATCCCAATCAATCCTTCAGGCATTGAGGAGGCTATTTTCTCCCGAAAACGGGTGGTCCTGCAACGAGTTAGCGAGGGCTTGGATTTGAATCGTCACTTGCCTCAACCCGCGTTCGTTACTCTAATGCGGCTTGCGAGGCTTGCACGGCCGTCCCTCCCGTAAGCGTCGAAAAATAGACCTGTGAGGTGTGCAGCGTGCCCGGCGCTACGGTGTTGTCAATCACGACCCCGCTCGTACCGCCGCTCGCGGCCAGCGTGGCCGTGGTGCCCGTAGGGAGCGCTCCACCAAGAGTTGTGGGCACAAAGAAGGACATCAGACATCCCGTGGTGCTCGAACAATTCACTGGGCTAGCTGTGGAACTCAATGATTCCACGCTAAGGAATATCAAATCGGTGCTCGCGCTATACACTTCCGTCACCGGAGAGCAGGTGGTATTCCCGGTAGAAACGGCCACTACGACCGTACCGCTCGCAGCGATGGCATTGGATGTGATCGGAACCTGGTAGAGCGTCGCGTCCCCCGATGTGTTGCCGCAGACATACAGGTTGCCGGTTGGGCTGCTGCCGCTGCTCGAGGTGAAGTAGACGTTATCGAAGGTACCCGCGAAAAGCGGAATTCCTGTAGTCGAGCCTGTGCCCACCGTCGTTTCCGCTGGGCAGCGTTCATAGGACGAAGTATTGACCGCCGTCGGAAACTGGATGACAACGCTGTTGCCACCGCCGTCATTCCCGAGAAATACGTAGACCGTACCCGCGGTGGAATCGACCAGCGGAGCATCCAGACGCAGATTATTCCCATTTCCCGAAGTGCCGGTTCCACGACAGTTGTCGTTGCCTGAAGTGTCCGGACCCAGAATGCCGGATGGTGTTGCCGTTCCTATCGCCGTGGTTTGGTGCCCGTTGCTGACGCCGGCGCAGGTGGTGGTTGCGCACACCGTTTGAAGCCGACCACCGCTGTTGTTGCTGGTTTGGAAGGAAGTGGTTACGAAGACGTTGCCGGTCGTCGAATCGTAAATCGGGCTGCTCAACTTTGCAGTGGCCGTCTTTACAGGCCAGGGGGCTGTCGTGCTTTCCGCAGGTGTTCCGTCAAACACGCCCGTGAACTGGTGGAGGTAGCCGGCGTCGTCACCCACGTAAAGCGTATCGGACCCGGCCGTAAAGTCGTAATAGGGTGAGGAATACGTATCCGTCGGAGTGGGATCGGTGGTTGCAGTAGCGTGGAAAGTGAAGGTCGTCATGCACGGCGCAGTGCAGCCCCGGTAGCTGGCATTGGCAGTGTTGGAGAGCACCATCGGCGATGTGGCGGACTCGGTGGTGGAAGCGCTCCATTTCAGCAACACGAGTGTTGCAACCCCACCCTGCGCTTGCACGAAAGCCAATTGCGTGCCGTCGGCGGAAAATGTCACCGAAGTGCTGATGGTGCCGCCCGTGTCATACGCCCAGTACACCGAGGGGACTGTTCCGGTGCATCCGACATACAGATTGTTATAGGCGATAATGCTAGCCTGCCCGGTCGCGCCGGCCAAGCTGGTATTGAAGACCACAAAATCGCTGCTGCAGCTATCGGTGGTCGCACTGAAGGAGTATTTCGCAGGATACTGGCCAGCACCCACAGTCGCGCCCGTGCCCATGTTCTGGCTCCAATCCGCCTTGATGTCGCCGTGGGACCAGTGTCTCCTGTGCCGCCTTTCGACATTGCGGCGCAGCCACTGCTGGATGTAACGCGGGTTCTGGGACAGATTGAAAGCTTCCATGGGCGACCCGGGAGCGGAAAAAACCATGTGCTGGTGGCTCCAGTCGGTGGGCAGACCGATATGGTCTTTGCCTTGGCCATCTTCGCTTTTGCCTTCTTCCTGCGCCAGCAAGCAACCGGGCAATAGCACAATCAGAACCGCCAGCAAAATCAGCAGTCTGGAGACCACTGGTCCGCCGCGGATAAGGCTTGGCTTGATCACACTTCTGTTCGACATAGATTCACCTCGACGCGGCGACGAGTAACCTTCCATGCGGCATGGCCGAAAGTCCTCCCAAGACCACATTCGCGAACATTCGCGACTGCTCTGGACAAAGAAACCTTGGGGCCAGTCTTAACTCCTCATCTTCTGCCATTGCCGTCTTAATCTTCACGCATATTTCGGGAACTCGATCCTTTACTTTCGTAACCTTGGCTTGACCCCAAGTTTTCCAGAAGGAGATCAACCTGCACAGAATCACCGACACTCTGGCTGTGGACGGAAGACAAAGCCATAGGGCTAGTGCGGTCCACGAATCGCTCACCCGGCCGCCTGAATTTGGATTAATTGGCCCATGGTACTTCCATGCGCCCCAGCCAGCATGTTCGCCGAGGGGATGCCGGTTCTCTGGAAGGACTTCTCGCAATCTGCGGTGGACGGGCCACGCATGTTCCCCTCCACGTAGGCTAAGCCGGGGCAACGCGTGCACGTTCCCACGTGGGCGCAAGTCGAGCAAGTCGGAAGATCCCTGGCACGGATCGAGCGGACCTCCTGCAACTGCGGGGAATGGCGCCAGATTTCGAGGAATTTCTGCCGCCGCACATTGCCGCTGGGCAGAGGAAATTGTACACAGGGAAACACATCGCCGTAAGGAGAAATGTAGCAGGCGGTGTGACCGGCGCTACACGGGAAACCCTCCATGATGTCTTCGCCAGGCACAGGCGGAGGAGCGCAGAATTCTTCCATGTTGCCCACCAGTTCCTGGCTATGGAAGACGTGCTTGACGTCAGACCCCGGAATTCGTAGGGCGAGGATGGATGTGTCTCCGTCCATTCTTGGCGTGATGGTGGGATCGAGCGTGTAGGCGACTCCCAGTTCCCTGGCGAGCGTGATCACGCCGGCCTGGTCGGAGAAATTTCTAGCCATGAGAACGTTGGCGATGCTGACCTTCAGCCCCTGGGACTTCAAGAATCGAATCGCCCGGATGGTTCGCTTCAATGATCCCGGCAGTTTTGTGATGGCATCGTGAACTTGCGGCCGATGCGAGTAGACACTGATCTGTACCTGCTCGACGCCGAGCTGGCGAAGCCTCGCGGCTTCCTTCTCGTGGATCATCACCCCATTGGTCTTCACCTTTACGTTGAACAACAGTTGCCGCGCCCGTTCCACGATTTCAAAGAAATCCCGGCGCATGAGAACTTCACCCCCGCTGAGGGAGAGGAAAAAGACGCCGACATCAGCGAGCTGGGTGAGCACATCGGCGATTTCTGCCGTCGTCATCTCGCCATGATCGTCATGATCCAGGTAGCAATGCACGCAGCGCTCATTGCAGCGGTAGGTAATATCGAAGTGAACGCTGATGGGTAGGCCCAAGGTCAGCGCTTTTTGATTCATCTCGGCCAGAAGGCTCATCGGCTCTCCGGGGATGGCGAAGACTCCATCATGGCGAAGACTCCATCAGTGGTTGATCCGATACCAGCAGAATGCCGTGTTGTGAGAGTTCGTCGACGAAGCGGGCGGCGTCGCGCTGCGCTTGTTCCCGATCGACATCGAATTCCTGGCAGATTTTGCCGGCGACGATTTCTGACAGTGGCGTGCGCCCGTCCGCTGCCTGCCAAATCGCAGAAGCGACTTCATCGAGGGTGAAAAACGTCGAATCTGCGGTCGACATCACCATCATTTCACCGCCCAGGAGGCGGGCGGCGATCGCCGAGCTTCGCGCAATATATTTTTCGGCCATCATGATTCTCCGGTAGCTAACGTATTATGTCCCAGACTCGCTGGTCGGGGACGAATACTAATCTGCGGATGGGAACCAAACTAGCAAACTCGCACGCCGACTGAAAGACGAGTTCCACCAACTCAGGATCATCGGCGAAAAACAAGATATTCCTCAGCAGTCGCTGGACGGCTTCCGCGGCGCCCACCGGTTCGATGCTGTTCTGCAAGCCTTTCTCGAGCAAAAAGAGTGCGCTCAGGGGGGCGGATTGGTTCTCGCCAACCCGTGCCAACTCTCCCGCAAAAGGCGTCCCGCAGGCCAGATACCGATTGCCTTCGCGCCGTACGTAGGAGATTTCGTCAGTGAGCAGCTTCGCATCGGGTGGCGCCAGGCGGGAAATCGTCGTCTTGCCCGCGCCGGAAACCCCGGCAAAGAGAAAAGCTTTCCCTCCGCGAATCGCGCTGGCAGCATGAACCAGGAAACCTCCTTGCCTCGCCAGGAGGAGAGTGTGAATAATGCGCAAGACGCAATCGATGGCATAGGGACTGCACGCTTGACGGATCTGACCATGCCCGGCGTCTGGATTCCAGCGTGCGCGGAAGTCGCCCCGCTGCAGCAACCATTCGCCTTCTTCGATCTTCACCTCCAGGTCATCGTTGGCTGGGGCGGATTCCGATGGCTCGTACAGGTCGATGTCGAACTCGAAGTGCGAACTCGGCGAAGTCCCGAGGAAACCCGCGTAGCGATTCTCGATCATCTGACGAAATGAGGGGTTCTGCGTGCGCAGGGCAATCGCCATTCCGCCGATCTCGATGGATACGGCCTCTTTCGCGATCGTGGGGAGGGTGGTCGTCATTGATGAGAAGTACGGGATGGAGAAATGCCGAGAATCCCGCGCACTGCAACGCACACGCCGCGAAGAAAATGTCCGGCGCGCGTCGGGCCTGCCTGCAGGCGCGCCGCATGAATACGCAACGTGAGATTGCGGAATCGGTCGCAGCGGCACAGCATCCACGCCAGAGCGGAATGGAGCAGCGAGACTCGCCGACTCGGAACGAAACTGCGATTGGCACGGCGCATGCCGGCCACTCGGCCCAGCAGCTCGGAGGCGGCTGCGGGCGGATCGCTGTGGGGCATTGCGTCACCCCTCGTGATCCACCAAAGGCAATCCTGATCTCGTCGGCTTTCGACCAGCCGATGAACAAAGAAGCGGTTGTTGCGGAGAACTAACACGATGTCTCCGGGAACAACCTCGTCGTACGCTGTGCTTTGAATCGTGAGCAGATCACCCGGCCACACCGAAGGAAGCATGCTCGTTCCCCATGCCTTCAGGCGCACGGTGCCGCGGCCGCGAAGAATCTCGGCCGCAAGACCAAGCTTAGGATCCTCTCGAGCTTCCGGCATGGATGACATAGATGGCAGTAGCCCTACGAGGCATTCCGGTGGAAGCTGCACTGAAAATTGGTGGGTTGGACTTTGCCGCACGACAGCGCCATAGTTTCGAAAACCTTCTCATACCGGAATGCAGGTTCTTGATAGGGCTTTTTCGTCGTCCGGGGGCCCTCGACTGCGTTCTTCTCGTTCGTGTTCCCTTCCTTCTCAGCCATAAGAAACGAGTTGCAGTTGCCCAGAACCGCAGAATCCGCGAACCGGCGCGCGACTACGAACCAATTCTTCTCCAAAACGTACCACCAGTACCGGATATGGTCGAGTACCACTGCTGGTACTAGAACCACAAGATAGGCACATGACTCACCGAAGATAGTGTTGGACCGCGGTAGCGGTCGAAGCCGTCCAAAGGACGGGCTCGCCATCGGGAGTCTCTCAGGAGGACAGCGGCAGGCTCTTACGCTCCTCATGGCCACCTGCCTGCGTCCTGACCTGCTTCGGTTGAGCACACTGCGGCCCTTGATCCCAAAAGCGCGCACCTGGCTCGCGCTGACCGAGGAGGTGATTGCGGGCGACAAGCTTACCACCTTGATGGTGACGCACTGGATGCACCAGGCGGTAAGTTTGGGAGACCGTCTCATCATGTGGCACCCGTAGCCAGATCATCGACCATTTTCAAGGCGCCGAAAAACGGCGGCTTCGGCCGGATGACTTTGCTGGCGCGCTTCGAAGAGGTGCGGTGCGCTGAACAGCTGGACGAAAGCGCCGCCTAGATGCTGGCCGAACAGTACATTTGAGCATTTGAGCGTTGTTGCGATCGGTCGCGTGGGTATCTTGGCCATCAGCCCGGCCTTTGTCGCTCAATGGTGCGCACCGATACGACGATTCTGGATGGGTGGTCGGCCAAAGTCTCCGCAAGCTGTGGTTTGGCGAGTCATGTCTGGGAAAGGCCCAGCGCGTGTGGTGGGTAGTTATTCTAAAGTTGGCGATACCGTGGCGGGGGGAAGAACGTTAACTAGCCTCGGCTGCCCTAGAATCCGTACTGGTTGTCACTTCGGGGACCACACCCTTCTTAGGGGTGAGAGCACGATCCAGCGCGTCCGCAAGGACGACCGAGAAAACCGAGGTCAACAGATTGGCGTCCACGAGAAGAGAGCGATCCGTGTAGAATCGGTAGATTTTCATCGAGCCGAGCCGGCGATTGGAGGTGGTAACCAACTCCAGCCCAAGGGTCCAAGCCGCCGAGTCATCGCGAAACTTCGGAGCGCCGGGCTTGCTCCATTCGAAATGTAACCTCTCTCCTGGTCTCACCCACAGGCGTTTGCCGTCGATAGTTGGAGGTTCTTCCGCCTGGGCTTTGATGGTCAATTCGAACCCGTCAAAATCATTAGCAGAAAAAGCGGATTTCAGGATATGACACACCTGAGCGTAATCGCTAGCGCCTTTCAACTCCTCGATGGCCCGGCGAATTGCAAGGTCATTGACAAATATGCCTCTCTGTTCGATTGTGCGTTGCGCCACACGCCGGATTTCCAAAAACTCCAGATACCCCAAATGCTGAACGCCAAACCAGACGCACGTGCCTATAACCACCAGCACCAGGCCCAGCGTGTTTCTCCCAGGCCACAGCAGAAACAGACTGAGCAGGGCGAATAGAGCCGACACCGCATAGAGCGCGATCACAACTTGCCGGGGCGACATGCCGTGTTGCAGCAACTTGTTGTGAATGTGCTCACGATCGGCCGTGAATAGGGGCTGACCGCTAATCAAGCGCCGCAGGACGGACAGAGCGGTCTCAAGAATCGGCAGACCGAAGGAGACGACCGGAATGGCGACGGCAATGACTGTAGGCGCCTTTTGAGCGCCTTCCAATGCCAAGGCACTCAGCATGAATCCGATGAACAAACTCCCGCAGTCACCCAGGAAGATGGTCGCCGGATTGAAATTAAACCGCAGAAACCCCAGGATGGCTCCAGCCAGGGCAATGGTCAGCAGCGACACCGGTGACGAACCACTGAAGACTGCCACCACAAAAACCACGAAAGTAGAGAATAGCGCAGAACCGGCGGCCAGTCCGTCCAGACCGTCGATCAGGTTGAATGCATTCGTAATCCCAATGACCCACAGCACCGTAATGGGAAGCCCAATGTACCAAGCAAAATGCCGCGCACCAAACAACACGGGCAGGTCGAGAATCCTCAAACCGCCAGCAAATAGCATGATGGCAGCAACACCTTGAACCGCAAACTTCGTGTACGGACCGACGGAATAGATGTCGTCGTAGAGGCCGAGCAGAAAAACAAGAGCACCCGACACAAGAACGGTCAGAAAGGTGCGAATTGAGAGGCCAGCAGCCAATCCCGGAAAATGCAGACTGGCCAATAACGCAACCGCAACGCCAATCAGAAAGGACAGGAAGACAGGAACTCCGCCTAATCGCGGCAAAGGAGTTTCAAGTAGGTCGCGTTCCTGAATCGGGGGCGCTGCCCAGCCGCGGCCCATTGCGAGATTGCGCACGCCCCAGGTAAGGACGAACGAGAACAACAACGATACTCCGAAAGCGATCAGATAGAACAGGGTCAACTAAACTCTCCACATCTAGAGCCGAGAGAGGCGAACACACGAACTGGTTCGCCGAAGCAAACAGCTTGTTCGAGTACGACTGCACAGATCAAAGTTTGCGCCACGTAGAATTTATAGTGGAGAACTATAGCAACTCTCAACCCAGACTTGCAATCCGCTTTCTCGACACTATGGAGGAAAAATCAACACGAGTTTCGAAATGGACCTCGCGCGGGCCCAAGAAAGAAGAGTGTGTGTCTGCGCCAACGGTGTAACCCTCAAAAGCGTTCGGATGCGTCACGTCAA
>Ga0181524_10006362_pt1 | contig 10306 bp, 7 predicted proteins | sample PEATcosm2014_Bin_34_FD_119761 | JGI IMG/M metagenome (GOLD analysis project Ga0181524, IMG submission 119761) | Peatland microbial communities from MTU Mesocosm Facility, Houghton, MI, USA - PEATcosm2014_Bin05_60_metaG | ecosystem: Environmental > Terrestrial > Soil > Wetlands > Peat | place...
GACCGCCTCAGCGAGCTGGGCTCGATGATGGGCTCCGGCGGCATGATCGTCATGGACGAGGACACCTGCATGGTCAACCTCGCCCGCTACTTCCTGCGGTTCCTCAAGGAAGAATCGTGCGGCAAGTGTACGCCCTGCCGCGAGGGCATCGCCCAGATGCTGCACCTGCTGGAGGAGATCACGGCCGGCCGCGGGCGGCCGGGCGACCTGGAGCGGCTGGAGCAGTTGGCCGCGCTCCTGGAAGACACGGCCCTGTGCGCCCTGGGCAAGACGGCCGCCAACCCGGTGCTCTCCACGCTCCGCTATTTCCGCGGCGAGTACGAGGCGCATATCGCCCAACGGCACTGCCCGGCCAAGGAGTGCCGCGGCCTGTTCCGCTACCGGATCGACGCCGAGGCGTGTACGGGCTGCGGCGTGTGCCGCAAGAAATGCCCGGTGGACGCCATCGCCGGCCAGCGGAAGGAGCCGCACGTGATCGACGACGAAAAGTGTACTTTTTGCGGCACCTGCCGGGACGTGTGCCGCTTCGCGGCGGTAACAAGGGTGTAGGACGAGCAATGCCGACGGTGATCCTCGACGAAAAGTCCTGTGCGGCGGAGGTGGGCGAGACGATCCTCGATGTCGCCCGCCGCAACGGCGTGTGGATTCCCACGCTCTGCTACCACCCCGCTCTGGAAGCCTACGCCTCGTGCCGGCTGTGCATGGTGGAGATCGACCGCGGGGGCTGGTGGCAGATGGTCACGGCCTGCAACTACCCGGTGCGGCGCGATCTGGCGGTCCGCGTCGAATCGGAGCGGGCGGTGCGGGCCCGCCAGGGGGTGATGCGCCTGCTGCTGGCCCGCGCGCCGGAATCGCCCGAACTCCAGCGGCTGGCGGCCCGCCTGGGGATCCAGTCGCCCGGCTTGCCCACGGTGACCGTGGCGGAACGGAACTGCATCCTTTGCGGCCTGTGCGTGCGGGCGTGCGAGGAGCGGATCGGCACGGCGGCGATCTCGTTGGCCGGCCGCGGCGTCGAGCGCAAGGTGTCGACCCCCTTCGACGAGCCTTCGGCGGACTGCATCCTGTGCGGTGCCTGCGCCGCGGTCTGCCCCGTGGGGACCATCCAATGGGAAGTCCACGGCGACGAGGTGGAGCTGGTGCCATTCGGCACGAGGGGCCCCGTGCGGCGCTGCGCCGCCTGCGGCGCCGTGCTGGCCGCGGAATTGGCGGCGCTGGCGGTGGCGGGCCGCGGGGCGGCGGCGGTCCAAGGACTGATGGACGGCGAAGGGTTCTGCTGGCGGTGCAAGCGAAAGAAGCTGGCTCGGGAGTTGTCCGCCGGCCTTCCCGGCGGAGGGCCGCCCAGCCCGCGCGAACGGCCACCTTGAGGAGAGAAGCATGTCACGGGAAGTGTTCAGCAAGGTCATTCGAGGCGCCCATGCGTGGGTCGAGCAGGCAGAAGGGGCGTTGCAGGCGGCGATCGCCGAGCAGGGCGCCGACCGGCCCGTGGGCTGGGGCACCCAGACCTCCTATTTCCTCCCCATGTCCTACGCGCTGATGGGTCTGGAAGCGAAGACGCTGGGCGACATGACGGCGCAATTGGCCCACGCCCGCGAGCTGCTCCGCCCCGTGCCGGCCCAGGCACAATGGCTGCCCTACCTGGGCGACGGGCTGGACGCGGGGGTGGCCGCCATGCTGGCCACCGAGGTCCTCGTCGCCCTCCGCACGAGCAACGGCTACCAGACGCCGCCCGGCTGGCAGGGGTTCATCTCCGACACGATCATGCGCGAGCTGGGCATCCAGCTTGTCGACGGCCGCATGCCCGGCTTCGCCCTGATCCTCGGGCCGGCCCCGAGCACGGAGATCGCGGTCCAGACGGTCCGCGAGCTGCAGAAGCGGAGCATCCTCACCTTCCTCTGCGCCAACCGCGGCGGCCGCACGGCCCGCGAGCAGATGATCGAAGGCGGCGTGCTCAAGGAAGACGCGCCGCTAAAGGAGTGCTGGGACCAGTACGTGGTGCCGGTGGGCCCCGACTCGCTGGACGGCATCTACGTCCTGAACTGGTCGATCCGCAGCGCGCTGACGTTCGGCGGTCACAAACGGGGCGAGTGGCAGAAGTGCCTGGACTACACCAAGCGGCGGATCAACGCCTTCGGTATCACCTTCGGCGAGATCCCCGACGACTGGTACGCCCTGGGGGCCGGCGCGATTCTCATGGGCTACCCGGTGATCTCCGACACGGACACGACGCCCCAGGTCCGCCCCACCGGGGTCACGGTCCGCGAAGCGCTCGTGGTCGAGACCGACTACCGGAAGCTGGTGCCCACGTGCATCGACACCCGGGCCGTGAAGGTGAAGATCGAGACGATCGACATCCCGGTGGGCTACGCGGCGGCCTTCGAGGGGGAGCGCGTCCGCAAGGAGGAGATGCACGTGCAGTTCGGCTACAAGTATTCCGACGCCGTGGAATACGTACACATGGTCGACGGCGGCGAGATCCAGGACGGCGACATCCGCCTGGCCGGGCCGGACATCGACGCGATCCGGGAGGGGGGCGCCATGCCCCTGTCGATCGAGGTCCTCGTGGCGGGGCGGAAGATGCAACGCGATTTCGAGGGCATCCTCGAGCGGCAGATCCACCGCTGGCTGAGCCACGCCATGGGCTTCATGCACACCGGCCAGCGCGACCAGCTCTGGTGCCGCATCAGCAAGAAAGCCTTCCAGGCCGGCCTGCGCCTGAAACACCTGGGGACCATCCTCTGCGCCAAGCTGCACAGCGAGTACGGCGGGATCGTCGACAAAGTGGCCGTGTGCATCGACACCGAGGCGGAGGCGGTCCGCGGCAAGGCGGCGGCCGCCCGCAACGCCTTCCGCATCCGCGACGACCGCATCGCCGGCATGACCGACGAGTCCGTCGAGACCTTCTACAGTTGCACCATCTGCCAGAGCTACGCCCCGGACCACGTGTGCGTGATCACCCCGCAGCGGTTGGGCCTGTGCGGCGCCTACAACTGGCTCGACGGCCGCGCCAACTACGAGATCAGCCCCACCGGGCCCAACCAGCCGATCGCCAAAGGCCGCACGATCGACGCCCTGAAGGGCGAATGGGAAGGCGTCAACCGGTTCGTCTACGGGCACTCCAACCACAAGGTCGAGCGCTTCTGCGGCTACAGCCTGCTGGAAGCCCCCATGACCAGTTGCGGTTGCTTCGAGTGCATCGTCGCCATCCTCCCGCTGGCCAACGGGGTGATGGTCGTCAACCGCGAGTACCCGGGGGTCACGCCGTGCGGGATGAGTTTCGGCGATCTCGCCTCGGTCGCCGGCGGCGGGGCACAGACGCCCGGCTTCCTCGGGGTCGGGCGCCTGTACCTCTCCAGCCCCAAGTTCCTCGCCGCCGACGGCGGCGTCCGGCGGCTGGTGTGGATGCCCAAGTCGCTCAAGGAAGGCATCCGCGAGCGGTTGCAGAAGGAAGCCGAGCGGATCGGCGAGCCGGACCTGTTGGACAAGATCGCCACCGAGGAAGACGCCATGACCGAGGAAGAGGTGGCCGCATTCCTGGAGAAGACCGGACACCCGGCCGTGAGCCTGGCCGCCCTGATTTAAGGCGAGAGAATTGGGACTGCGTATTCCATTTCTGTGTCAAACAAGGCAAAATGGTAGGGTGGGTCGACGGGCACCGTGCGCAGCATGGTCGGCGAGCCCCACCAGGAACTTAGACCTTCAGACTTCATATTCTGCACGCGGCCTTGGCCGCCGAATGATCCCCAAGAGGACCCGCCATGGCGCTTAGCGGCCTGGAAATCTACAAACACCTGCCCAGAACCAACTGCAAGGACTGCGGGTTCCCCACCTGCCTGGCCTTCGCCATGAAAATGGCCACCAAGCAGGTGTCGCTGGACAAGTGCCCGCATGTGACGGCCGCGGGCAAGGCGGCGCTGGAGGCCTCCTCGCGGCCGCCCATCCAACTCGTCACCATCGGCAGCGGCGACGCGCAGGTCCGCATCGGCAACGAAACGCAGCTCTACCGCCACGAAGAGAAGTTTCACCGCCCCACGGCCATCGCCGTGAGGATCTGCGACACGCTGGACGACGCCGCGCTCGCCCGCCGGGCCGCAGCCGTCCGCTCGCTGGCGTTCGACCGCGTGGGCCAGCGGATCAAGACCGACCTGGTGGCGGTGGACAACGCCAGCGGCGACGCCGCGTGCTTTGCGCGCGCCGCCGAGCGCTCGGCGGAGACCTCGGGCCTGCCCTGCGTGCTGATGTCTGCCAAGGCCGACAACCTCTCCCGGGCGGCCGCCGCTCTGAAGGGCCAGCGGCCGCTGCTGTACGTCTCCGACCCCGCCCAGGCCGAAGCGGCGGCACAAGTGGCCAAGCAGGCCGGCTGCCCGCTGGCGGTGCGGGCCGACTCTCTGGAGGCCCTGGCCGACCTGACGGCCAAGATCACGGCCGCCGGCATCGAGGAGATCGTGCTGGACCCGGGCACCCGCGGACTCAGGGCCACCCTGGAAGCCCTCACGAGGATCCGCCGTCTCGGGCTGAAGAACTTCCGCACCCTGGGCTACCCGACAATCGCCTTCACGGCCTGCGACGATCCCACCATGCAGGCGGCCGAGGCGGCAGCCTACGTCGCCAAGTACGCCGGCGTGGTGGTGACCGACGCCGTGGAAAAGTGGCAGATGCTCCCGCTCCTGACCACGCGGCAGAACATCTACACCGACCCGCAAAAACCGGTGGCCGTCGAGCCCAAGCTGTACGCGGTGGGCGAGCCGGGCAGCCAGGCGCCGCTCTTGGTGACCACCAATTTCTCGCTGAGCTACTACTCGGTCGAAGGCGAGGTCGAAGCCAGCCGCGTGCCCGCCTACATCCTCGCCGTCGATACCGAGGGCACCTCGGTCTTGACCGCCTGGGCCTCCGACAAGTTCAACGCCGACACCATCAGCAAGGCCCTGAAGAAGTCGGGCATCGACGGAAAGCTCGCCCACAAGAAGCTGGTGATCCCCGGCTTCGTCGCCGTCCTCTCCGCAAGCGTCGAGGACGAATCGGGCTGGTCCGTGGAGATTGGTCCCAAGGAGGCTTCGGGCATTCCCAGCTACCTCAAAAAACAGTGGAAGACGTAGCGGTCATGGCAACCTTTCGCATCCAGTTCCTGCCGGACGGCCGCGAGACGACGATCGACGCGGGCAAGACGCTGCTGGAGGCGGCCCGCGAGGCGAACGTCTACGTGGGGGCGGTCTGCGGCGGCGAAGGGACGTGCGGCAAGTGCCGGCTCGTGGTCCGCGAGGGGGAAGTGGAGGCCAACGCCGTCGAGTTCTTCACCCGCGAGGAGATCCGCCGAGGGTACGTGCTGGCCTGCCAGGCCCGGCCCGTGGGCAACGTGGTGGTCGAGGTTCCGCCGGAGTCGCGGCTGACCGGCTACATCGACATCGTCAAGGACAGCCAGCGCTTCCGCGATTTCGTGCGCGGCGAGGCGGCCCACCCGCCCGCCCGGCTCGATCCGCTGGTGAAGAAGTTCTTCCTCGACCTGCCGGAGCCCACCCTGGACGATCCCACGGCCGACCAGGAGCGGCTGCTGCGGGCGGTGGTCGGCCAGTGGCCGCGGCCCGTGCAGATCGGGCTGAAAGTCACGCGGGAACTGCCGCGCCTGTTGCGGAACTTCTCCGCCCGCCGCTCCGCGTGGTCCTGGACCTGGCACGGCCGCGTGACGGCCACGGTGGCCTTCCGCAAGGACGTGAACGAAGTGCTGTGCGTGGAGCGCGGCGATACCCGCGGGCGGAGCTTCGGACTGGCGCTGGACGTGGGAACCACCACCGTGGTCGGGCACCTCGTGGACCTCACCAGCGGCGCCACGCTCGAGGCCGCCGCCAAGTACAACTCGCAAATCTATTGCGGCGCCGACGTCATCGCCCGCATCAATTTCGCCCGCCAGGCGGGCGGCGCCGAAACCCTGCAGCGGGCGATCCTCCTGGACATCGACACCCTGATCAACGATCTGGTGAGCCGCACCCGCATCGGCCGCGGCGACATCCACTGCGTGATGGCGGCGGGCAATACCGCCATGCTGCACCTGCTGCTGGGCGTCGAGGCGGACCTGATCCGCGTCGCGCCGTTCGTGCCCACCGTCACCAGCCCCCCGCCGCTCCGCGCCGCGGAGCTGGGCATCCACATCCATCCCCGCGGCATGCTGTACACCATGCCCATGGTCGGCAGCTACGTCGGCGGCGACATTACCGCGGGCATCCTGGCCTCGGGCATGCACCGTGCGGAGGAGTTGTCGCTGCTGTTGGACATCGGCACCAACGGCGAAGTGGTCGTGGGGAACCGCGATTTCATGGTCGCCTGCTCGGCGTCGGCGGGGCCGGCCTTCGAGGGCGGGTCGGTCGCCTGCGGCATGCGCGCCACCTTCGGGGCCATCGACAGCGTCCGCATCCTCCCCCAGGGCCTGGTCCTCTCGGCAACCACCATCGACGACGGCCCGCCCGTGGGACTGTGCGGCACCGGCCTGATCGATACCCTCTCCGAGATGTTCCTCGCCGGGCTGCTGGACCGCGGCGGGCGCCTGCAAACCGACCGGGCCCCGGAGCGTTTCCGCGCCCGCGAAGACAACGGCACCGCGGAGTTCCTGCTGGTCCCCGCCAGCGAGTCCGCAAGCCGGCGCGACCTCGTGATCGGCCAGAGCGACGTCGAGAACCTCATCCGCACCAAGGGCGCCATCTACGCCGCCGCCGACTGCCTGGTGCGCTCGCTGGGCTTGTCCTTCGCCGACGTGCAAAAGGTCTACATCGCCGGGGCCTTCGGCAACAAGCTGGACGTGGCCAGTTGCATCACCGTCGGTCTCCTGCCCGACCTGCCGCCGGACCGCATCCGCTTCATCGGCAATAGCGCCGTGGCCGGGGCGAAGCTGGCCATGCTCGACCGCCGCCTGCTCGACGAAGTCCACGCCATCCGCGACCGCGTCACGTACCGCGAGCTCATGGTGGATCCCGGCTACATGGAGAGCTTCACCGCCGCCTGTTTCCTGCCGCACACCGACGTCTCCCGCTTCCCGTCGGTGCTCCGCAAGGCCGACGGCCGCGGGAGCGGGTCCGCACAGTTGGAAGCGGCCCGAACGACTTGAAAACCAGCCCAGACTGCAAGTGAACCACAAAGGCGCGAAGACACAAAGATAATGAGAGGAAGGTGTTACGAACTCAGCCAACCTCCCGAAGAAGTCGGTTTCGCTCAGCCTCAACAAGCTTCGTGCGATTTGTGTCTTTGTGGTTGATTCTTGCGGTTTGAGAAAATAGGGGGTACCCGTGACCATCACCATCGCGATTGCCGGCAAAGGGGGAATCGGCAAGACGACCCTTGCGGCCCTGTTCGTCCGCGCGGCGCGGGAAGCCGGCATCCGGCCGATCCTGGCCGTCGATGCCGATCCCAACTCGAACCTGGCGGAGGCCCTGGGCGTCGACGCCGGCCGCCCGCTGGCGGAGATCCGCGAGCAGGTCTCCAGCCCCGAGGGGTCGCCGGCCGGCGGCACGGGCCGCGCCCGGGCGGTGGAAGACGAAATCCAGCGCGCCGTCACCGAGGCCGACGGCTTCGACCTGATTACCATGGGGCGCCCGGAAGGGCCGCGCTGTTATTGCGCCGCCAACAACCTGCTCCGCACCTCTCTGGATCGCCTCACCCGGAACTACGCGGCGGTGATCGTCGACAATGAAGCCGGCATGGAACACCTCTCCCGCCGCACCACCAACAACGTGGATTGCCTGATCGTCGTCCTGAACCCGACCGAGCCCTCGCTCCGCGCGGCCCGGCGGATCGTGGCCCTCTCCCGCGAGCTGCCGGTGAAGATCGCCCGGCGGGCCGTGCTGCTGAACCGCGTCGGGCCGGAAGGACCGCCCCCCGAGATCCAGCGCGAGCTTGCCGCCCTGGGCGCGGAGCGCCTGCCCGACGTCCCGCAAGACGACGAAGTCGAGCGTGCCGGCGCCGCCGGGCAGGGCGTTTTTTGCCTCCGGGCCCAGGGGCCGGCAATCGCTGCGGCGCGGCAAGTGATGGATGCCGTGTGTGCCGCCGCCGGCGCGGCGTGCCCCGGCTAAATGAGTTTCTGTCGTGGAAGATGCGAAATGGTAGGGTGGGTCTTAGGCCTTGGCACCAAGACCCAAGGCCCAAGACCTAGGACCCAAGGGGAGTCGATGATGATAGTGCCTGACGCCAAAGAGAAATGGTCGGGGCGCGTGAACACCGTCTCGATCGGCGCGACCCGCGCCGAGGGGGGTACCCGAGGTCGCACCGTCACCATCGGCGGCGGCAGCGGAATCCCGCTGCTGGGCTTCGACGGCGAGATGCCCCACCCGCCGGCCATCGCCCTGGACGTGGTCGACACCCCACCGGTCGATTGGCCCCAACCCTTGGCCGAGATCTACGGCGACGTCTGGTCGGACCCCGCGGCCTGGGCGCGGCGGGTCAAGGAGCTGGGGGCGGACCTGGTCAATCTCCGCTTGGCCGGCACGCACCCGGACGGCGGCGACCGCACGCCCCAGCAGGCCGTCGAGACCGTCCGGGCCGTACTGGCCGCGGTCGACCTGCCTTTGATCATCTGGGGCTGCGACGTGCCGGCCAAGGACCGCGAGGTGATGCCCAAGGTGGCCGAGGCCGCCCGGGGGGAGAACTGCCTGCTGGGCGCGGCCACCGAAGGCGAGTACCGCACGCTGGCCGCCGCCGCCCAGGCCTATGGGCACAAGCTGATCACCCTGGCCCCCTGCGACATCAACAAGTCGAAGCAGGTGAACATCCTGGTGAGCGACACCGGCTTCCCGCTGGCCGACGTGGTGATCTATCCCACCACGGCCGCGCTGGGCTACGGCATGGAGTACGTGTACTCGATCCTGGAGCGCGGGCGGCTGGCCGCGCTGGGCGGCGACCGGCTGATGGCCCAGCCGGTGATCCTCGACGTGGGCTACGAGGCCTGGCGGTCGAAGGAGGCCCGCTCCGGCGACGAAGCGGCCGACGCCTGGGGACCGGCCGCCGCCCGCGGACCCGCTTGGGAAGCCGTCACCGCAACCGACTACCTCCAGGCCGGGGCCGACCTCCTGGTCCTCCGCCATACCAAGGCCGTCGAGGTCGTCCGCCGCGTCATCCAGGAGCTCTTCACCGCCGCAGCCGCCGCACGATAGTCCACTCTAGCCGCCTGCCGGGCGGCACAACCCGCGCCGCCGGCGCCGACCCTTTGCACGGAGACGCAAGGAAATGATGATTTTCAGCGAGCGGATCAACGGCATGTACCGCGATGTCCGCACGGCCATCGCCGAGCGCGACCCGACCGTCATTCACGACCTGCTCAAGGTCCAGTTGGCGGGCGGGGCGGATGTGATCGACATCAACATCGGCCCCACCAAGGGGGACGCGGTGGGCAATTTCCTCTGGCTTGCCCAAACCATCAGCCAGGTCTGCGACAAGCCGCTGTCGGTGGACAGCGCCAAGGCCAACCTGCTCCTCGAGGTGGTCCCCGCGGTCCGCCGGGCCCTGCCCGACACCCCGCTGGTGATCAACTCCTGCACTGCCGCGGCGGACTACATGGACAAGCTCGTCCCCCTGGCGGTGGAGAACGGCGCGGGCATGATCGGACTGACGATGGACCAGGAGGGCGTGCCGGGCAACGTCGAGAAACGCGTCGAGTGCGGGGCCACGTTCCTCATGCGGGCCCTCGAAGCCGGCCTGCCCGTCGAAAACATCTATCTCGACCCCATCATCCTCCCCATCCATGCCGCCCCCAAACAACAAATGAATGCCGTCGAGGCCATCCGCCAACTGGCCATGGTCAGCGATCCCCCCCCGCAGTTCATCATCGGGCTGTCGAACGTCAGCCAGAAGTGCCCGCTGCACGAATTGCTCAACCGGACGTTCCTCGTGATGTGCATGGCGGCCGGACTGACCGCCGCCATTCTCGACGCCGCCGACCACGACATGATCGACGCCCTGATCACCGCCGAGGTCCTCCTCGGCAAGCAGCTCTACAGCGACGATTACCTCAAAGCCTGGAAAATGCAAAAAGGGCTGGCGTAGCAATCGAGCGCCGCGTCGTGGGAAACTGAGGCTCCGGGAATTCCGGGAAGCCGGAGTATCCTGCCGCGGGCTGAATTCCGAGCGGTTTGCACAGGCGGCTTGTGCGTTGTAGAATGGCCGGCAGTTGTTAGTACACTCCGGTGCAAGGGAGACGATCCCGTGAGCGCGCGACGCATCTTGATCCCGAGTCTGTGCATTTCCCTCTGGGCGGCGGCGGCAGCGGCGGCCGACTGGCCGTTCTACCTCGGCGCCAACCGCGACAACACCTCGGCCGACAAGAACCTCAAGC
>Ga0181524_10006365_pt1 | contig 10304 bp, 8 predicted proteins | sample PEATcosm2014_Bin_34_FD_119761 | JGI IMG/M metagenome (GOLD analysis project Ga0181524, IMG submission 119761) | Peatland microbial communities from MTU Mesocosm Facility, Houghton, MI, USA - PEATcosm2014_Bin05_60_metaG | ecosystem: Environmental > Terrestrial > Soil > Wetlands > Peat | place...
TGCTGATTTCGTCGGTGTCACGCTGGGTATAACGGGCAAGTCTGTGCTTCTGGCTGATGCTGAAGTCGATGAATTCATCGATCGTTCCTTCCGCAGTGAGCAGAACGATCTCGCATGCTCTTGTCTGCGATAAGCGATGGATCCTGTCCTGAGACTGGAGAAAGTCCACCAGGTTAAATGTTCGATCAAGATAGATCGCGGTTCGCGCCTGCGTGAGCGTCAGGCCCTCACGAGCAGCAGCGGGATTTGCAATCAGCAGGCGGACAGTGCGATCTTTCTTGAACGCCGCGATAGCTCTTTCACGGGAAAGCCCATCCATCTCGCCGTAGAGAGTGACCGGCTTTAGATCTCTATAGCGCGCCTGCAGCGAAGGAATGTGTCCTACAAAGGAGGTCCACAGGATGATTTTGTCTGAATCATCCTGGAGGTAGGCGGGAATCAGCTCCGACAGCGCCTCGAACTTTGCCGGAGTTTCGTCGTAGTCCGAGTCAATGAGCGCCGGATTCGAGGCAAGCTGAGCGAGCCGGACCAGGCGCGTCAGGATGTTCTCCGCTCGCGCGAGGATTTCCTCACCCGAGAGATCGCGAATCCACAGAGCGAGTTGATCGCGCATCTCCTCATACATGCTCAATTGCCTACCGTGCAGGGTCACCGGAACGCGGACAACTGTTTTCGATGGAAGTTCGACGGTGCCTAGTTTCTCCCGGCGTAGAGAGAGAGAAGCGATCCGCTCGCGGAGCTCGTCAACGCGGATGTACCCGCCATCGCTCGTACAGAACCGGGCGCGAAAGGCATCGAAGCTGTTGCCCAGGGTGGCACCATCGTCGAGAAAGAAGTATTGAGCCCACAGGTCTTCCGGCTTATTCGCTACCGGGGTTCCTGTCATGATGTAACGCCGCACCGCAAGTGCACGGAGAGAATGAACCGCACGCGTGACCTTCGCCTCCGGGGTCTTGATTCGATGGCTCTCGTCAAGGACCAATGCCATTCTCTTGAATCGGAGCAGGGCGCGCAGGGAGGGGAGCTCAGCTGCAACCGCTTCGTAGTTGATGACATAGAACGACGCACGCAGGCTCTGGAAGGTCAGCCTTCTGGCCTTTCTGCCTGCACCGAAGATCGCGTAGCGAAGCGTTGAGTGACGCTGAATTTCCTCTCCCCATGTCGCCTTGATGGTATTGGGGCAAACGATCAGTGCGCCGTCCAGCACGCCCTCTCTGGCATCCTCGTTAATCGAATCGATGAGTTGTTTGCTCTTCCCGAGCCCTTGTTCATCGAAAAGCGCGGCCGCTTCTTTGTTGCGCAAGAATGCCGTTCCCTCCTGCTGATGCGGAAGCGGCCGGATTTGAGCGTCATGCGTGCTCATTGCGTTCCTCCGCAATAAAGCAGTCCGGGATATGTAAGCGGACCAGATGCCTTGCCCCAAGCAAGCCCACATCCCGGAGCACTCTGTCGAGTGCGGGCGCAGTTGACCGCGGAACTGCGATGTATAGGCGGCATGCCGTTCCCCGGCTGCGGTTAATAAGCCTCCCAAAGACTCGCAGCTGTCTCCGCGTGTGCGGTGTATTGATATCTTTCCAAGTTTTGGCTTCGCCGAAGGCGAGCTCGCCCGTCTTCGGGGCAATGGCGAGCGCATCGGGCCGGCTGTCGGCAAACTCGAACGGAGAAGGCAAACTGTTCCAGGGACCGCCCTCCGGCATCGAACCATCGCACGCAACGACAAGAAATCCGTCGGCAATCATCTTGCGGACTGTCCATAACAGGAGCGTCTGGTGCGAGGTCGATGGCATCGGTGCCTTCAGTCTCCGTTCACCCGTTCTACGGCTTCGAGGACCCGTGATAGCTCATCTTTGAGGTTCGAGAATATGTCCCTGCGTTCCTGGCTCCCGCTCAATTCCATGAGTTCGGTAACGGTCATCGACTCGAGACGAATGCGCGTGCGCTCAACGAGAGCGTAAAGCTCCTGTTCTTCCGGATGTTGCTTGGCGAGATATTCGTCAGCCGCATCGAACCCGATCAGATCGAGCAGGCGTGTCGCCTCTCTGGAGTCGAGGATCTTCGGTAATCGGCGCACGCGAGCGCCCGTATCAATCCGGCCATCCCTGACCCAGCGCGCAAAGCGCTCCTGCAAATCAGGAATGGAGTCACTGTGCGCCTGGATCCGCCCATTTTTATAGAACTCCAGAAAATAAGAGAATTTGGTTCGATGCTCCGGGTCAGTAGGATTGTCAGTAATAGGAAAATACTGGTTGTCCATGAAATCGATAGCCGCAAGCTGTTGCCGCACGTCGCGCGCCTCCATCCGGTAGCGTTCTGCAATCTCCTCTTCGATGAGTCCACCCTCCACCAGTGCCCGCATTTGCAATGCCTTCTCATACGGGGCCCAGCCTCGAACCGAACCCAAATGCACTTCATTCAAGAGGTCCTGAATGACGTACTCCGGCGTCCTTTCCGGAATGCGCCACGCAGGCATCTTCGTAAGCTGAGGGTCCTCGGGATGCTCTTCGAGAGCCGCTCTTAGAGCGACGACCCTCCGATTGCCCTCAGCCACGCGGCCGTCTGCGCGCAGATAGATTGGCTCCTGCACGCCGCCCGATGCGATGATCGAGCGGCGCAAAGCTTCTGTGTCCTCCTGGCTTGTCAACAGAAGTGAGCATGCAGCTTCGTTTCTTTCCTCCTCGCCGAGTTGGCGCATGGAAAACCCGATGCGCGGGTTCGCGGGATCGAGCGTGACGTCATTTGGATTGACTTCTATGAGAGTCAACTCGACGGAATAACCTTGGATGTTGCGCGTATAGGTCGCCATTCGATCTCCTAGCCTGCAATACCACAGAGCTCAACAAAGTGTCTCAGGGAATCACTGAGATCATTCACAATTTTCTTCGCTTTTGCGCTCCGGGACTGCCGCACTCTTTGGACATCCTCGAGTTGCGCTTTCCTTAGGGCTTCGGTCATCTCCACCATCCTCCGAAAGAGCTTTGATGTCACTGCCGGATTGTCTTCGGCGAGGACGCGCTGTGCCGCCGCAAACCCTTCCTGGGTGAGGGCATTTAACGCATCGTCGTCCTCGATGATCGAAGGCAGATCGCGTACCTGAACCCCCTGGTCGAGTTTCCCGGTCCCGATCCAATCTACAAAGAGATCTTCCGCGCCGGGCGTCGAAGTCACCCAGTCGCGAAGGGGAGGCTTTTTGAAAAGCTCCTCAAAGTAGCTAAACTTGCGGCTATTTGCGGGACCTGGATATTTGGGCAGATATTTGGACTTCATCATGTCGAAGGCCCGGATCAGCTGGTTCACCTTCGATTTCGACATCCTGAGGCGCACCGCGATTTCGTCCTGGGCGAGGGCGAAGTCATTGTGCAAACGATAGACGTGCCCGGCTTTCTCAAAAGGAGTCCAGGTATTCTTTCCGGCGACGTGCATCTCGCCGAGAAGGATTGCCACGTCGCGGTCTCCGATATCCGGCGGGAGCAACCGTGCAGGAATGTTCTTCCAGCGGCGCTCATTGGGCTGCTTTTCGCGAAGCTTCCTGTAAACAACCGTGCGGCAATTGCCTTCAACAACCTTTCCATCCTGCCTGACAATGATCCGCTCTACCAGGCCTTTATTGATCAACACCTGACGATACAGATCACGAACGTCGGCATCCTCCCACAGAAGGGCTTCGAGTCTTCTTTGCAGAGCCGCGCCCTCTTCGGAGATCGAAATGGAGACCGTATTGGCGATGCGTGGATTACGAGGATCGAGCGTCACCTGGTCGAGAGGCAGGTCAACACTCTGCACTTGGACTCGCTTGCCGTCGAGAGTGATCTCGTCGACGACCAATGGGACAGCTGAAATGGCAGCTCGCGACATATTTGACACCTATTGCGGGAGTTTTACTCCCGCAGCTTTTGCGGCGTTCTTTAGTGCTGAAAACAGGTCTTGCAGGATCAGCCGGGAATTCTCGTTGTCTCGCAGCCGTTGCAGTTCCTTGCTCGGCAATTTCTGAAGCAGGCTCGTAGCTTCTTTCAGTTTGCGGAAAGTTCGTGAGTCCGCAGTTGGATCGGCCTTGCCGACCATGGAAATGGCGCTATCGACGCCTTGCTTTGCGAGCACCTTGGATGCGCCGGGGTGTTTCAGAATCTTCGACAGCTTTCGGACGTCGGCGCCGCGCTTTATTTTGTCGTTGACAACCAGGGAAACGAAAGCGTCCACGTTTTCGGGTTTGTTGCGGTACTCTTCGAGGTCCTTCCTCTTGTAGAGCTCCTGCACGAAGCTCCATTTATCAAGGCCGTGCCCACGCTTGATTTTCGGTAGCAGCTTGTGGGTCATGGTCTCGTAGGATTTGAGATCTCTCGCGACCTCGCGTTCCGTCATGCCCAGCGCTTGCGCGATCTCCTTTTCATCCATTTGGAGGATCGTCTTCATCGTGTGCAGATGTCCGGCCTTCTCATAGGCCTGCCACTTATTTTTGCCGGCGACGTGGTAATGCCCTTGGAGGATCGCTACCTGCCGGTCAGAAATGCTTGGCACGAAGACCGCCGGAATTGTCTCCCATTTGCTGTCATTGCCCTTGATGCTGGCGCGCAGCTTCAGATAGCATGCCGCCCGACAATTGCCCTCAATCACTCTTCCGTCGGGACGGACGTGGATCGGTTCGAGAAGTCCGCCGTTATCGCGAATCGACTTGAACAGCTCCGAAACACCCGGCATCTCCATGATGAGTTTTTGCAGGTCGCCCTGCTCGACCTCGGCATCCTTGAACTTTTGTCGCACTGCGTGCTGGATTCGCGGATTGCTTGGGTCCAGCCGGACATCCTTGAGCGGCATGAGGCGATGCTCGACCGGAACGACCGCATCTCCGATAATCAGCATCTCGCCCGCAAGAGTTGGCCCCGATGGAAAACTCGACGGTTTCTTCGCGTTCATTTGCCCATCCTTCAGTATCCATTATTACAAAGATACCAATGAATACTAAGAAAAACGTATCGTACCGGATGTCAAATGTCAAGCCTGGTTAGGATTCGCTCTCGTGCCTCGACATCCGGCGTATCGTCGGGCCATCGGAGCCTGCTCCCTGATCTTGCACGCAGGTTTGCTATATAGATATGAAACTAAATATGTTATGGTGAAATAGTCAGCTGGGGATGTGGATTTCTTTTGCTTGACTTGCAGCAGATCTGTGACATAATTGCAGTGAAAGGCTGCAAATTCCCTCGCATCATTTATATGGATGATCTGATCATCATTCCGTGCCAGCTTGGCACTTCCGCTCACAGACAGGTCGTTCTGGGCTTCGCGCCAGCCAGGCTGCTTTCTGCTTTGAGCTTCGCGGATGTGCTCGACGAGGAAACTGGCCGCGGGTATCAGCGGCGGTTTAACGAGAAACACAGCCAGGATTTTCGCAGGTACATCCAGGAACCGAATAGCTCGACAATTCCCCTTACTTTCAATCTGCGTCCCCACCCGAAGGGTGGCTGGAAACTGCGCGAAGTGGCTCACGGAAACGCCATTTTGGAGATCTTCCCGGCTGTGGGAAAGGTAATGGCCCGGGTGGACTGCCAGCACCGTCTTGGATACCTCGACGATGTCGATGTGTCCTTGCCCTTCATGTCATTCCTTGGCCTGGATGAGCGGGAGGAGATGGCGATCTTTAGCATCATCAACAGCAAGGCGAAAGGTTTGAGCAATAGTCTGCTCGATTATCATGACGCCACGCTCGCAGCCGATCTGGGAAAGGACCGGCCCGAGCTTTTTATCGCCTTGCAACTGAATTCGAACGCCGAGTCCCCTTGGTGCAGACAGCTCGACCTCGGAGGGAAATCCACCTCCGGCACCAAGCGAAGGGCATCCTTAAGAACGATGCAAAAAGCCGTCAAGAGATTTCTCAGTCAGTCCCGTCTGCTCCGGACGCAATCGCCAGAGACAGCGGCAGAAACGGTCATCTCGTTTTGGGCGGCCGTTGCCACGGTTCTCCCTGAAGCTTGGAATTCTCCACGCTCTTTCTTGATCAATAAAGGCATAGGTGTTTACGCGCTTATGACAATCGCTGCAGATCTTTATTGCGAAAACCGGAACCAGCCCTGCGACAAGAAATACTACGTGGGCAAACTTTCAGAGTTTCTCTCCGACTTGGACTGGAGCCGAACCGGACCGATGAAGGGACTTGGAGGTCAAGGCGGAGTCTCATCGGTCGTGGCCATGGTTCGTCAGGCCCGGTCCAAGCGCGCCTTCAAGGTGGTGGCGCGTGGCTAACAATCAGATTCTGCTGATCGAGCCCGGCTACAAGAACAAGTATCCGCCGCTGGGGCTGATGAAGATTGCTCAATATCACGGTCCGCGCGGAAAGCAGGATCGAGTCGTCTTCATCAAAGGTGCGGACAAGAAGGTTCTGGGCCAGGCGTGGGATCGAATCTACGTCACAACTCTGTTTTCCTTCGAATATCGCCGAATCGCCGAGACGATCGAGTTTGCCATAGCAGCTTCCGGAAATCGTCGTGACAAGGTATTCGTCGGTGGCATCGCGGCTTCATTGATGCATGACGATTTCGTCAATGACCCTCGCTGGTGCGGCGTCCGCTTCATCAAGGGACTCCTCAGCGAGGCTCCCGCGAATTCGTTGCAGCTTGATGATTTCTCCGATGAGCTTTATGCAAACGATCGAAACAGCCAGCCAATTGAGGACCTGATACCCGACTACAGTATCCTCAATCAAATCGACTATAAGTACCCGGTGAGCGACGCGTACTTCACCTACGCATCCCGGGGTTGCATACGGAAGTGCAGCTTCTGCGGCGTGCCGAAGCTCGAGGGCGACCAGCGCGACGCAAACTCGATTTCAACCATCGTTCGCGGAGTAGAAAAACTCTATGGGGCAAAGAAGGACCTCACCCTCATGGACAATAATGTCGTCGCTTCGGCAAATTTCAAGAACATAATCGCCGAGATCAGGGACCTCGGTTTTACGCCGGGCGCAAAGCTTAACCGGGGACGTATCGCCGTGCAGCGTCGAGTGGATTTCAACCAGGGAGTCGATGCGCGCATCCTTTGCCAGGAGAAGATGTACCTGCGCGAATTGTCCACAATTTGCCTGCGCCCGCTGCGAATCGCCTTCGACCATATTGGACTCAAGAAGCCCTACGAACAAGCCATCCGATATGCGACCGAATTCGGTCTCACGGAACTGTCCAACTATATGCTCTACAACTTTCACGATTCCCCGCGTGACCTCTATGAACGAATGAGCCTCAATGTGGCCTTGAATCAAGAACTGGGCATTCGCATCTGGTCATTCCCGATGCGCTTCCAACCCACCGACCGGAAGGACAGAACCTATGTCGGTGAAAAGTGGTCCAGATACCAACTGCGCTCGATGCAGTTGATCCTCCAGGCCACACACGGCATCGTCAGCGGACAGCCGGAGTTCTTTACCCACGCATTTGGCCGTTCACACGACGAATTCGAGCGCATCCTTCTGCTTCCGCATCACTTCATTTTCAATCGTGAATGGTATGAACTCCATGGCGGCAAGTCCGAATTCGAGGAATTCAGCAGACAATTCTCAACACTTCAGCCGGACGACCGGGCGGAGTTGCTATATCTCCTCTCCTCAACGGACCCGAGGGGCTTCACCAGGCTTGCCGCGAGGGCAACGGCGCCGCGTGTGCGCAAGATTCTTGGTTACTACATACCGCTTGGGAAGGCGGACGAAGCGCAGATCTGGAAAGCTCCCCGGGGCGTAGCCGCCGTTCCCGACGACGAGAGGGTGGAGGACGCAGGACTCAATGACGACGTGGCTGAGTTGACGGAATCGGGTACGCCTGACCTTGCGGAGGTCCCGGCATAATGCCCTCAGCCCTTGTGACCATGAAAGTGAAAGAGCCGAACTGGTTGCGGCGTACGGATCCGATTTTCGTCGGTAAGGACGTCCTGGAGCTTTTGAGCAGTTCAATGTACATCGATCCTCTTTCGATGTACCGGGAATACGTCCAGAATGCTGCGGACGCATATGATTTCGTTCGCGAGTGCGAATCGTCGGAAGCGATCGGGAGGGTCGACATCCGCATCGAGCCGGCGGCACGGCGCATCCTCATCACCGACTTTGGCTATGGACTCGATGAACGCATGTTCTACCAGCGCCTCACTGCCATCGGCGGAAGCAGCAAAAGGGGAACTGCGGCTCGGGGGTTTCGAGGCGTTGGGCGCTTGGCAGGACTGGCCTATTGCCAGGAGCTGATCTTTCGCACGCGGCCTTATGGGACGCGGTCGGTTCAGGAAATGCGGTGGGACTCGCGCAAGATTCGCGATCTTCTTCGCTCGCAGGACACGACCCTGGACCTCGCGCGAATTGTCTCTGATTGCGTCGAGACCAGAACCATCGCTGGGGCCGACGCTCCCCAACACTTCTTTGAGGTGGAACTGCGGGGCGTTGTGCGTCACGGTAATGACCGGCTGCTCGATGCAGGTGAAGTCGCCCGGTATCTCGGTCAGGTGGCCCCGGTTCCGTTCGGACCGGAGTTCTCCTTTGGGCGGCAGATTCTCGATTTCCTCCGTTCGACCGGAGCTGACCGGATTCCCTTGCATATTGAAATAGCGGGCACAGGTCAGGTGTTTCGACCGTACAGTGATCGCCTCGAACTGGGCAACGACAAATTCATCGCCTTCACAAGCTTAGAGACATTCACAACGCTCGATCGAGACGGCGCTCCCGCTGCAGCGTCATGGATTCTCCATCACGGCTACAACGGGGCATTGCCCAAGACCTCGCAGGTAAGTGGTTGGCGTTTCCGCTCCGGTGACATCCAGATTGGAGGAAACGATATCATTCAGGATCTTTATCCCGAGCCCAGGTTTAACGCATGGACGGTTGCCGAATCGCATGTTCTCGACCGGAAAATCATTCCCAACGGGAGAAGAGACAACTTCGAGCACAACGCGTTTTTCGCCGATCTCTTGACGCGTCTGACTCCGCATGTCCGCAACATCGCGCAGCTCTGCCGCACAAGCTCGATCAACAGAAACCTGCGTCGCCGAATCGCAGATGATCTTGAGAAATGCGAACAGAAGATAGGAATCGCTTGCAAAAAGCGCACTCCTCCCGCAGTTGTCAGAAGCCTCGCCGAGGAGGTACGGCATTGTCTTGATGGGGTGGAAGCGTCTTCGCGCCGCGCGTTGATTTCGTCAGAGGACCGATCGGCAATTGAGGGCAGGACAAAGAGCCTCAGATCAAAACTGCTGTCCCTCAAGGAGCATGGAGACAGCAAGGATTCATTGGCTGAGTTCCCGCCAACGCAGCGGCGAGTCTTGAATGGCGTGTTTGAAGTCATCTATGAATCTTCAAGCTCTCTGGGTCTCGCTGACGAATTGATTGGGAAGATCATTGCCAAGATGCGGAGAGGGAGACAGCCAAAGAAGGCCAAGTCGAAGCGAAACCGGAGATAAGCTCCATCTATAACAGTTGGTCGATCTATACCGAACGCTTAGCAGAGCCGATTGATTACAGCGGTCGCGAGAGAGAAGATGTTGAAGACTCACACAACTCTCAGATGCCATCCCCGGCGCACTTCCGCGCCGGGCACCTGCTCCTGGCGGAGCGTTGCCGCCTTGATTGCATCGGTGTCTGGCTTGGCTTCCTGAATCGACAACTCCAAGCTCTTCGCAAGCTCTTCGGGTAGCAAAGCGAGGACCGTTTCCCACAGGACCCCGTCGATCCGAGCGTCAATCTTGCAGTAGGACTTCGGCAACGCTGCCTCGTCGTTGATTCGGACTGAGTCCTGGCTATTCTTCCGGACCCGTAGGGTGAACTCGCGTCCTTCGATCGCTCTGAGATCGCGGCTCATCAGGTAGTAGAGGACCATGTTCTTGGTTCGCTCTGCCTTGCCGGCCGCGGCGCAGGCTCGGTCACTGAGCCGGACAGCTTCGCTGCGGCAGAACTGCTCACGCGCTTCCATCCGGCGCAGGAAGCGCCCGATACGGTCCACCTTTTCACCGTGCGCTGAACAGAATTCTTGGAAGCGGGCGATGAGTACCCCGGCGGGTTCGGCGCCCTGTGCAGTTTGCTCCTCGATCTCATCGAGAAGGCTATCCAACTCCGCGTCGATCTCAAAAAGCGAATTCGTTGCTGCAATCGTTGACATGGTTCCTTTCCTCATTGGAGTTGTGGTCTGCCAACAGCATCAGGCGGCGATTCGTTCCTGAGCGGCAACTGCTCTGGCGGCTTGGTAGGCAATCGCATCGGCACGCGATTGGATTGGATGGCCGCTGTGCCCTTTGACCCATAGCCAACGAATAGTTCGATCCGCATTCAGCAGGAGCAACTCGCGCCA
>Ga0181524_10006373_pt1 | contig 10291 bp, 11 predicted proteins | sample PEATcosm2014_Bin_34_FD_119761 | JGI IMG/M metagenome (GOLD analysis project Ga0181524, IMG submission 119761) | Peatland microbial communities from MTU Mesocosm Facility, Houghton, MI, USA - PEATcosm2014_Bin05_60_metaG | ecosystem: Environmental > Terrestrial > Soil > Wetlands > Peat | place...
ATGATGGTCCCGATCACCGATCCCGACTCCCCTCTCATCCGACGAACCGACGTCCTTGGCGGACTCATCCACGAGTACCGGCTCGTCGCCTGAGCTGGAGGGATGGGGTTCTCGGCATCCACAAGTCCACCAACCTTGCACGGAAGGTACTACCTGTGGGATGACGGTGGACTCTTCGTCGACAACTCCCCGCAGGGCTTCGCTCATGGATATACGACGATCCAAGGTATGAACCGGTTCACCAGCGAACGGTTATCCGAGATTTTCGACACCACGTGGTGGCCAGATGCAAAATCCCGCCCTCCGCAGACGATGTCGAACGCTGGAAAGCTTCAGGTATGGCTACGCAAAGCCAAGAAACGCGCTCGACCTGCCCTTGGGCGGCTACGACATCTCAGGAATAAGGTCCGAGGTCGAACCCGGGGTCTTATGCACAAGTGGCGGCGACAGTAGGGCCGCGAGTCCTGCCGCGAAGACGGGAGCCGACGTCAGCGGCCTCTGTTGGACCGAACGGTTCGGCGACGCACCCCCATCCATTCAGCGCGATGAGGGCGAGCCCGTTTGCGCGACAACTTCAGGGAGGAGGTGTACCCAGGTAGGTAGGTCAGAGAGCGTCTACCTCATCCCGTATACCGAGCAACAGCAGGACCCGGTCTCGGGTCCACTGCGACCACGGATCGCGGGGACCATTGCCGGACCTAGTCCCATCACGGAGCTTATTTGGATCAATACCTGGGAAGCTTTCAACCGGCGTAACCGTCATGAGCGCGTTCAGAGCCCTTAGTGCTGCGATGAGGACTTGATCGATGAAGACAAGCGGGTCAATGGTCGTCGTTCCAGGTACCAACGTCTGAACGCCCCACGCGTCGTTGCCGCCGAGGCGGTCGATTGCTTCGCGGAATGCTTGAGAGGCATAACTACCTCTTGGGGTACGGACGGTGGTCCGCGTTGGACCGTGGGTCGATGTCGCCATCCCGACGGCTGGCAGACCGCTGTCATGGATCGAGTTTCGTAGGAGGGAGACGATTTCGAGGGCGTCTCGATGCGGCGAGCCGGGCAGCATCAGTGCCGCCAAGGCTGGGTGGGAGGTCTGTAACTCGTTCAACCATCTACTCGTTCGCCAACTCGGGCTCGTACCTTTGACATGCACCCCCAGGCCTCGGCCGGTTACCTGTGCCAGGGCGTCGAATGCGCCGCTCGTCTGGAGTAAGAACATGTCCAAGTAGAAGGGGATCAAGTCAGCGGCGACCACGGAGAGAACCTGGTCCCGGGCGCGAATCGTCCATTCCACCCGTTCGAGGCAGGTCTGGCCCAACGCCCGCAGAGTTGCCGGCAGCGTGTCGGCAGCCAGAACATCTTCGCCTTCACCCGTGCTGATCTGGCAGGCCGAGAACCAACGGTCGGCGGCTGGGAGGACGACACGAGAAGCCACAACGTAGAACCAGAAGCGGCCCCGCACATAAGCACCGTCGTCACCAAGAACGTAGTTGCCTCGCGAACGCAGAAACAGCGACAGGTGGGCTACCACTTCGGTGGAGGATCGGATGTTGATTCGAGCGCCTATTCCGACGGGCTCGCGTAGAAGTTGAGCGCTGTCGGAAACCATCATGTCGAAACGGTGTCGGGCGCCTACCTCCGCGTAGCCCAGCTGACGAAGTGCCTCTTGCATGGGTAACTCCGCGGCGGATATCTGCTCCGCGAAGATACGCCAAGTCGAGGCCGGATTTAAGGCAGCGTGCATCAGGCGCCCGGGAGCGTGCAACCGCACGGCGATGTGATCGTTCACCTCGGTCGCCCAATCGATCTCTACCCAGCGCTCACCGTCATCGGTGGTCGACCAGCACTCGATGCCCGGAATGGTGGCGAATGCATCGAGTACTTGGAGTGCTTCTCCTTTGATGATCGTTGGCCGATCGATCAGCAGACGGAAGGGGCGGCCCTCCACCGTTGCGATAAATGGGGTGACGGGGTCATCGCCCTGTTTGGGCAAGGGATGTAAGGGTCGGATCATCGCAGTGACGTGGTCCTGTTCACCGGCTACCGGTCAGAACTCGACACGGAACTTCGGTGTGAACTGGACTGGCGTTGGTCGGATGGCTGCGATCCGATCGACTCGGTAGCTTCGCAGTTCTCCGTAGTCGTTGACCACGAACAGGACGAGATTGCCGTCTTGGGTGCGCCGCAGAGAATATGGCTCGACGCGACGTGGACCCTGTCGTCCTCGTTCCGCTCGGTAGTCGACATCGACCATGAGCCGGTTCGCGCCGGCGTAGCGCAGCAGCTCTAATGGAACGCGACGCCGCCACGACGTGATTGCCTTTGGCGCTTGCCAACCGGCGTCGAGCTTCCCGTACTGGGCTCGCGGAAGTGTCGGCGTCCGGAGAGTGCCAGCAAGCCAAGAGAAGACGTCGTCGAGGCTGGCCCAGAAACCCTCGAAGGGGACGAGCGGTTGGGGGAGCTGGTGGCCGAGCATATTCTCCCACTCGCTCTCGATCTCGGCCCGGAACGGCGAGGAGCGGATGGTATCGACAGTCGGCACGTCGATCCCGGCGTGGGCGCACTTTCGATCGAGCGCGCTGCTCACGCTTCGGGCAAGGCCGATGAGGTCTGGATGGCGGTGCATGTGGACGACGTCGTACAGGTCGCGTGGGCGGCAACGCTCGGCGAGCGCCCGTAGCTTTTCGCCGAACAGTTCGGCGATGGAGTAGCAGAACACCCCATCGACGGGGAGCCGGTCGCTGTAGGGGTGCCCGATCTGTCGGAAGGCGGGACGGTCGACTAGAACTTCGTCGGAGGTGAGGTCGAGCTTCACTTTGGGCATCGTCGGGCTGCCGTTCGGGCCTCGATAAGCGATCCGTGCCTGGGTGGTCGGGTTCCCCCGCTTGTTGCGCTTGCGCTGGAAGGACTTGTCGTCGAGGACCAGTTCGAGGCCAGACTCCTCCCGTACCCACCCTGAGACTTCACCGAAGATGGGCATGAGCGCTTCGGGCTCTTCGGGACCGCCGTCGACGATGGTGAAGTCGAGGTCCTCAGAGAACCGGAACGTCTCGTAGTAGCACTTGCGAAGGCACGTACCCCCTTTGAAGATCCAGGTGCGGTTCAGTTCGGTCTGGTTCGCGATGCCGGCGAGGAGCCATCCGAGGACGTAGTCCTTCTCGATGACGCCCTGGTCGAGCATCCACTCAGCCCGCAGCGCCGCCAGCTCCCGTTGGGGGATCACGACGCACCTTCCTGGACCACCGTCACGTTGGTCCGAAGCCCCCACTTCATGACTCGACGGCCTCCAGATGGCCCGTCGGGGTCGAGGCTCGAGATACCTGACGACACTCGCTCCTCGCAGGCGGATCGCAGGGCGGGCTGGTCGAAGCCGAGCGCTTCGACGAGATAGCCGAGCCGTTTGAAGACCGCCCGGTTTCCCAGTCGATCCCCGGCTGCTACGAGCAGCATCGGGTCGTGCTCGTCGAGGTAGGCCCCGAGAACCTCGGCGCCGTGACGGATCCCACCGCCGAGCTTCGAGCGGTCCAAGATGTCCACCACGGTGCGAGCAGGGTCGGCGAAGCGGAGCCGGACACCGTCCCGCCAGTCGGTTCTGAGCCCCCACGTCAGCAGGTCCGGCTCGACGTGCCCGACCAGGTAGTCGTGGTCCAATAGCCTGACCGTCGCAGCCCGAACCCGCTCGGAGGTCTTGAGCACCGTCGTACGAAATACCTGCTCGGTGAGCGCCCAGTGGTAAGCCGCCGTCCAACCCGTGAAGTAGCACGGGCTCCACACCTCTGCTGCAACCAGGAGAGCGTCTTCTGACCACGCCGAAGGGTTCGTCGCATCCACCGGGATCCCGATGTACAGACCCCGCCGTACTCTGCGAACCCAGCCGTCCTCAGCCCACCTGGATAGCTTCTTCGCCGCCGTGTCCGCATCCACGCCGAGCGCCTCGACGACCTCGGCAGGCGTGACGAAACGACGACCCGAGCCGAGCACCGTGGCTAGCTCGGCTCGACCCCGACCGCTGATACCCGCTGCCTGCAACATCGCCACTCCGATACCTACCACGTGAGAGGAACTACTGGACTTAGCCTATCAGAGCTATCGCAGTACCGGTACCTCCTAATGGAGAGGAGGTACCGGACTGGGAGTGTCGGACGAGAGGTCACCGGGATCGAGCCCGAAGGCCCGGTCGTAGTTATCGACATGGATATGGACCTACGACCACCCGCATTTTCCGGCCACAATAGATGTTCGGGCGCACCGTGCGTGGCTCAGTCCGACGCCGCCAGCGGTCAGGTCGGAGCGGGTCTCCCCAGGTCAGGCGTACTTTCGTCAACCAGCCAGAGGACGGTGTCGATCGGCACCGTCACTGATTCGGTCGTAGCTAACGCGTAAATCGGGCCCCCGCCACTCCGAGGTGTTCGTGTAAGTGGGGACTTCCGAGCACATTAAGTTGAGCCGGCTGCTCGGCTTGTGAGGCTTCTTGCTCTACGCGAGCGTGATCCGTAACAAGGCGTCGACGGCGGGATTGGTATTGATCGGGATGAGCCGCGTCTGGGGGTGATTGTCCTGCCACACGCGGAAGAGCTCGTCGACGAAGCCCTGACCCACTTGCTCCACACCACGAAAGTCGATCTCGACCTCGGTGAAGCTCTCGAGCTCGGCGGCGAGGCGTTTCGCTTCGGTCCTCGAGACGAAGTTCGGGCCCTGATCGAACAGGCGCACTCGCACCGTCGACCGGTTGGTGCCGAACGCGTCCGGCGGCGAGAAGGCGTGGAAGATGTCCAGCTGGGTTGTCGTAGTGTCGCCGTCGATCTCGCAGCGGACGAGCGTGCCCTTCCGTTCCGCCTCAAGGAATTGGACCGCAGTGTCGCCGAGCCGGTTGTCTACGATCCAGGAGAGGTGGCCGCTCGTGAGGGTGAACCTGCTCGCCATCCGCGAAGAGAAGTAGATGCCGAGGCCACTGTGGGCCTCGGGAAGCGTTGTCTGCTTGCCTTTCGAGATCTCCCCGATCGCGTCGTACTCGCTCGCGAGCCCTCGCTCCTCTGCCATGTTGCGGAATGCTCCGACACCATCGTCGGCGATCTCGAACGCGATCAAATGATCGTCGACGAACCAACGGATGTCGACCTCCGAGCCCCTAGAGTGGTCAATCGCGTTGTTCAGCATCTCGGTAAACGCAAAGTTGAGTAGAGGCAGGATCTTCGGGTTGTCGAGGGTAGGGAGATCACGGCGGCGCAGCTCTCGGTTCTCCTCCGACCAGACAATGTCCTCTCTCAGGCCGGCGAGGTCATATCGATAAACGAGGAGCGCGGCTCGGCGGAATCGACCGCCTCGGCCGGCCCCTTCGTGGATGAGCTCGCCGCGATTCGCCATCGCGCGCAGGTGGTAGTGCGCGGCCTGTCGCGAGACACCGGCCGCCGAAGCGACCTCGCCTGACGTGATCGCGTCGCTAGCGGCGAGCAGACGCTCGATGGCGTTTGCGACGGGGGACTGTGATTGACCTTTTGACATTGTTGGGTCCTGAAATCTCCTAACTCTCTTTACGTTTTGACATTATAGCCTGGATTGATCCAAAAAGGACAAAAGGTAAAGAGGTTCTTACCTGGGGCACGGTAGCAGCGCCCCTCGATGAGCGGCCAGTCTGGTCGCAAGAGAACGCACCGCCAACCGACCAGCGCGACCAGGTTCTTCATCGCCGCAAGAGCTGATCCCGACCGTGAGATACGACGCACAGACCGTGCGCGACGCCGCCGGCCCACTCCAGCGCTTCTCGCAGCTGTCGTGCGAAGTCCTTCTCCTCGGTGGCGCCAGGAGCGTCCGCAACCTGACGACCTCGCTCGAAAGGCTCAGCAACGTACTGCCACACGCCAGAAAAGTCATACTCAGCGGCATGGGGCACACCGCGGCCGACAACAGCAGTCACCCCGACCGAGTCGCGACAGAACTTCGCCGCTTCTTCGCGTAACGACCGAACCCCCCGGCGAGTAGCAGCGGTCCGAACTATCCATCCTGAGCCGCTTCGAAGGTCGAGGTCGTATCGACACCGATTTGAACCGACGACCGCCCAGAACAGCGGGCCGCTCAGGAATGGGCGAGCGCTCTTTCCACAAAACATGAGTGGGTGACCCAAGGGCGATCGGAGGACGTCAATCCAATTCAGGCAGCACCTTCGTCATCCAGCCACAGGACGGCGCTTAACGACGTTCGCTAGTTATGATCGACCCCCCGGCACCCCCCGTTTCCTCCGGCGTCTGCTCTTAGCCTGCGCGTGAAAACACGCTTGAGGCACGAGGAAGGGGGTGAGCGGCAGGATCGACCTCGAGGCACGTCTAGGACCTGCGCTGACGGCTTGCATCGGCGTCACAGCAAGGGGCGTCCGGGCATCACACCTTTAGCACAGGGTGCCAAACCGGCGACGACGCCGGGTGCGGACGTTCGAGCGTTTCGGCACTCACGATCGCTCCGTGTTGGCGGAGCGTAGTCGCTACGGCACGCGGACCCCGCGCCGCTTGATGTCGTTCACGAGCTGCGCGTTGACGACGTCCGGTTCGGACCACGTCGGACACGGAGTGCGGTGCCGGAGTGCGTCGGCGATCTCCCGCTGCTGACTCCGCGCGCTCGGGTAGTCGCCCTTGTCGTAGCCGGAGAACAGGAGGATCACTCGTACCTACCCTTTCCCTATCCTCGGCCTCTGCTGACAACCCGATCATGAGCCGCGTCTCCGACCGCCGGGCCCTCCCCCACTCACAGGGCTGTGAACTGGGTCTGTGAGTGTTGCTGTGAGTGTTGCTGTGAGTGTTGCTGTGAGCTACCGGGCGCCTGATGGGGTCTCCAAACCGGTCACCCATGGTGCTGGATGGTCCTGCTCATGTTGGCTCGGCTGCTCGGCGCCGGTTGTAGAGGCGGATGGCCCAGAGGTAGGACACAACCGCGAGGCCGATGCTCCACGCAACGGCGGCGATAGCGTGATCGCCAACGGCAGCGTTGGTGAGCAGTCCGCGCACGGTGTCGACGACAGGGGTGAAGGGCTGGTACTCGGCGAACTGACGCAGCCCGCCGGGCATTGTTTGTGTCCGCACGAACCCGCTGCTGAGGAACACAAGGAGGAACAGGATCATCGGGGAGTTGCTGGCGGTCTCGACGCTCTTGGCGGCCAAGCCGAGTGCGACGGCCAACCAGATCAGCGCGAACGCGAACAGCGCCAGCACCCCGATCGTAGCCAGCCACGCGAGAGGCCCGGCTGTGGTGCGGAATCCGAGACCGAAGGCGACCCCGATGAGGATGGCCATGCCGGCGAGGGTTTGGATCAGGCTGCCGAGCACGTGACCGGTGAGGACCGATGCGCGGGCGATGGCCATGGTCCGGAACCGGTCGATGATGCCTCCGGTCATGTCCATGGCGACCATGATCGAAGTGCCCTGGACGGCTGAGGCCACGGTGACCAGCAGGAGCCCCGGTACGACGTAGTCGAGGTAGGCGCTACGTCCCTGGTGCGCGCCGAGGCCGGCGCCGAGCTGGCCGCCGAATACGTAGACGAAAAGCAGGAGGAGCACGATGGGCATGCCGACCAGCATCAGAGTCATCGACGGGTAGCGGAGCTGGTGCTTGAGGTTGCGGCGCAACATGACCCGGGAGTCGCTGAGCGTGTAGGCGAGCGTGGTCACCGTTGCGCTGCTCCTTGTGGTGTGGGGTCCTCGTCGGACCGGCCGGTGACATGACTGCCGGTGACGGTGAGGAACACGTCATCGAGGTCCGGAGTGTGGATCGACAGCCCCTCGACGGCGACGCGGGCCTCGTGCAACTGGTCGAGCAGTTCACGGAGAGAGTCCACGGTGCCATCGGCGGGAACCTGCAGGACCAACTGGTCCTGGTCAGGAGCAGCCGCCGGGAGTAGCCCGGCCGCCGAGCGCAGCAGGTCGGGACCAGCGAAGTGGAGTCGGACGTGCCCGCCGGGGATCCGGCTCTTCAACTCAGCCGGGGTTCCTTCGGCGACGATCCGGCCTTGGTCGAGCACCGCGATCCGGTCGGCCAGCTGGTCCGCCTCGTCGAGATTCTGGGTGGTGAGCAGTACGGTGACTCCGGCTGAGGCGAGCTGGCGGACGATCTCCCACATGGTGAGGCGGCTGCGCGGGTCCAAGCCGGTGGTGGGCTCGTCCAGGAAGATCACACGGGGCTCACCGACGAGAGTCATCGCGAGGTCGAGTCGCCGTCGCATCCCGCCCGAGTAGGTCGAAAGCAGCTTGTCAGCGGCGTAGGTGAGGTCGAACTGCTCCAACAACTCGGTCACCCGCCGTTGACCAGCGTCGCGGCTGAGGTGGCGAAGATCGGCCATCAACCGTAGGTTCTCGGCTCCGGTGAGCAGGTTGTCCACGGCTGAGAACTGGCCGGTGACCCCGATGAGCGCCCGCACCCCGTCGGGGTCGGTCACCACGTCGTGACCGCCGATGTGCATGGAGCCGGAGTCGGCCGGGATCAGGGTGGAGAGGATGCGGACGATCGTGGTCTTGCCGGCCCCGTTCGGGCCCAGCAGCGCGAGGATCGAGCCCTCATCCGCGGTCAGGTTGACCTTGTCGAGCACCAGATGGCTGCCGAATGACTTGCACACGCGCGACGCGGCGATCGCGATAGTTGGAGCGGTGCTCATGATCTCGTCCCCATTTCGGCACGAGCCGGCACCCGACGAATGTTGATGTCGCCCGCGGCCGTGTGCGCGCGGATCTCGGTGGTCTGCTCTTCCGCCGGTGGACGACCTGTGTCCTCGAGCTCGTTGTTGACCCGGCCGAAGCCGGTGGAGAGGTCCAACCAGGCGGCGACCCCGTCGAGAACTCCGATGTCGATCTGGCCGCAGGCCGTCTTGGCTTCGGTAGTGCCCTGCGATAACAGGCCCAATCGCACGTCCCCGAGAGCGGTCTTTGCCGTGACGTGCGAGCGAGCGCTGTCCACTTGGATCGCGCCGTTCGCATTCTGCAGCTGCGCTCGGCCTTCCACCTCGCCGATGCGGGTATCCCCGTTCGAGTTCTTGACGGTGGCCGACCCTCCGATCGAGCCAATGTCGATCCGACCTGATCCGGTCTTCACGTCTGCGTCTCCCTCGACTCGTCCGACCATCACCTCGCCGAACCCGGTCCTGATCTTCACCGGACCGGCCTCGTCGACGCGGACGTCACCCAGACCGGTCTTAACGTCGAGCTCGCCGAGACGACCGGTACCGCGCACGGAGGCCATCGCCACGTCCGCGCAAACACGTGAGCCCTCGGGTAGCTGGATCTCAACGTCGATCGACTCGCGACCACCCCAAGGAGTCCACTGGCGCCAGTTCTTTGGGCCCCTCACGAGGAGGGAACCCGACGCGTACTCGACCCGGGTCTGCTTTGCCGCGTTCACGTCCCCTTCCTTGGTGGGATCGGTCGGCCCTACCTCGACCACTGTCTCGGTGCGGTCGCTCGCCACGAGGCGAAGGTCGCCGATCCCGAACTCCAACGAGACCGAGATCGGTTCGGGTGTCTGGAAGACAGTCATTTGGGTTCCCTCCCGACTACCGGCTCCAGCCGGTGTATCGCTGAGATCTAGTTGGTGGCCGTCGGTCTTGGCGACGAGCCGAACTGCTTCGCTCTAGAGCCGTGCTCATGGAGCGAACTAGCCAGGTGTTGATCGAGAGGCCTTCGCTTGCGGCTGCCTCGTCCACCCGGGCCTTCAGGTGCTCGGGGAGGCGGAGATTGATGCGGGCAGTGGCCCCATCGTCTCGCTCGGGAGATGCGAGCCCGGACACGCAGACCTCTTCCTCTTCCGACGGGGGCTCGGACTGGGGGAGGCTCACAACGAACTCGGGCTCGCGGCCCCTCAGCCGCAACTCCACCGAGCCGGGCGCCAACTCGCAGGTGATCTCCTCGGCTGCAGCGACGAGGACGTCCTGCAGGGCGAGGCGTATGGCCGACTCGAGAGGGGCGAATAGCCGCTCGGCCTGCGCCTTTGCTTTGTCTCCTCCTGCCTCCGCCGCGGCGGCGAATTGCCGACGGATGCTCTCGACGTGCTCGGTCAGTTCCATGATGCCATTATGGCACCATCGTGGTGCCTCATCAAGGCAAAATGGCACATCTCTGATGCCGAGGCCAGAGTCCGCTTCTCAAGCCGCTTTTCGACGGTTCAGGAGGTCTTGACCCAAATTCAACCGTCAACGCTTGGCGGCGCCTGTCAACCTTGGTGAGACGGATCGTTCACTGGTTTGATGAGTCGGCGGCCTCCTCCTTCGGCTGGTTGATCCACGCCGCTGCAGGGAGGGCCGGCGGAGTGGGGATCTTGCGGA
>Ga0181524_10006375_pt1 | contig 10289 bp, 8 predicted proteins | sample PEATcosm2014_Bin_34_FD_119761 | JGI IMG/M metagenome (GOLD analysis project Ga0181524, IMG submission 119761) | Peatland microbial communities from MTU Mesocosm Facility, Houghton, MI, USA - PEATcosm2014_Bin05_60_metaG | ecosystem: Environmental > Terrestrial > Soil > Wetlands > Peat | place...
CCCCGCGCGCAATGGCCGCGATACATTTCGGATAAAGCTCATGCTCGGCAGCCTGAATCCGGTGATGCAGCATCTCCGGCGTGTCATTGTCCAAAACCGGAACCGCCTGCTGCCCGATGATCGGCCCCGCATCCACACCTGCGTCCACGAAATGCACCGTGCAGCCCGTCAGCTTCATGCCGTGATCCAGCGCCTGCTTCCAGGCTTCGAGACCGGGAAACGACGGCAGCAGCGACGGATGGATGTTCACGATGCGCCCCTCGAACGCGCGCAAAAATTCGCCCTTCAGGACCCGCATGAATCCCGCGAGCACAATCAAATCCACTTTCGCCGCCTGCAAAGCGCCGACGAACGCCCGTTCCGCCTCCTCGTCCAGCTTCGTGCGGAATTTCCCCGGCGGGACGAATTGCGCCGGGATTTTCCGGTCGCGTGCGTGCGCTAGGATTCCCGCGTTTTCGACATCGCTCAACACGACGGTGACTTCCGCCGGAATTTTTCCCGCTGCGCAGGCAATGGCAATCGCGGCAAAGTTCGACCCTTTGCCGGAACCAAGCACACCCAGTCGAAATTTATTGCCCACAGCGACTTGAATAACAGAGTGACCATTCAAAACAAGTTGAAAGATGCCGATGTGAATCTCGCCCTTATTCTGATCCCGCTTTGCGCAAGAAGGAACAGTCTGCGCTCGATTTGCGGAATTTCCAGAAATGCCCGATTCGCCGACCGACTGACGAAAGTTCTCCCTCTCCGCCGTCGCCGACGGGGGACTTGAGTTGCTCGGGAAGCAACGAAAGGAATTCGCCGGAGGCGAAGGCCCGCTGCGGGCCGAGCGAGCGGGCGCGAGCGAGTCACTGGGCCGGGTTGAGGTGGCGCTTTTTAAGCCGCCCCCGCCCTGCCCCGCCGGATCGTACACCAGGCCCATGAACAAAATGGATCGGGTTTGGTCATCGCCAATCACGAAGAAAAATGGCCGGTCCACAATCATCTCAAAAGGCCTCACCGGCTCAATGATTGCCTGACTCCGCATAATGAGGGCCGTCACCGCCGCCGCTTCCGTGCCTTCCTCGTTTACCTCCACAAAACTTTTCTGCTTCACCTCACTCACGAAAAGCTGCTCGTCGGCCATGGCTGAGAAATCTGCCCCGTTGCTAAAAGCCTGGCGCATGCCCAAAGCCTTGAGCGGGTCATTCAATTTCACGTCGTAATCCAGTTTGAATCGGGGAAAGGCCAGCGTCCCTTCACGGTCACGAAATCCCGGCAGGATTTTGTCCCGCCACGTGTCGGCATTCAAATCAGCCAGGAGCTTTGCGGGACTGGAATTTGTGTCCGGCAAAAAGAGAACCATCTGCAATCGCCCGCCGGCATAAGGCAGCCGCACGGCTTGAAAGCCGTCAACTTGCTGATAATTGAAGCGCCCGTGCTGCCACATCATCGGTACCTGCTTTGGCGTTCCGCCGGGCAGGACGTTGAATGCGTGGTCTTTGGTTGCCTGTTTGTCAAACGGACGTTCCCACTTGCCCTTGAAATAAATGGCATTGGCCAGAATCACCCGCGTGAGCGGAGGAAACGGCCATCGGACAACTTCCTTGATTTTCCCGTGTGTGCTGTGGTCCGCCCAATCGTTGATGGTTTGCGCCGATTCAGGTTTCCCGAATTCCACGCCGGCCAGTTTCGCCGAGAAATAATTCTTGTTGTCGGAAACAAATCCGGGCTTCAAGTGAAACCCTTCTTTATACCAAATCGCGTTGGCCAGATTCAAAATCACGTTGGTCTGTGAATTCAGGGACTGATTCAAATTCTTGCAGGCGGCGTTGAGCGTTTCCGCCGGCAAACCGGCCGTTTTGAGGACGCGCTGCATTTCCGCCTTGGTATCACCAGCCGCGCCGTTGGCAACCATTTGCAACACGGTCGAAACGCTGAAAGGCGAGATGAAAACATTTGTGCCCGGTTGTTCCCGGGTGATTTGTTTCAGCAAATCAAACGCGAACCCGGTGTTGGCTACGTCCAGCTTTGCCTGGTTTGCCGGCAAATCCGCCAACACGGCCAAACTGGCGGCGCACATTAAAACGCCAAACCAGACTCCGCGCCGATTTGTTTTAGGAAAAATCGTAGCGTTCATGGTGCGAGCTTGCTGTTGTTGACATCACATGTGTTACATTCAGCCCCACCGTTGTTGCAAGCTTTAGCTTGTGCGCGATGGCGACGTTCATTGCATAATAGCGCCAACGTCCCGCCGGCGAGTGAATCGATCCATCGCCACGCAACGGGCCGGCGAGACGCCGGCGCTCCCAGCCCCAGTTCCGTATTCGCGCAGTAGGTTATTTTAATGCCACACCGCTTCGCGGCGTGAACAATGCGGGGGCAACGCATGACGGTCACACTGTTCATTCCTTGTTTTATAGACGCGCTCACAACTGCCCGGTTTGGAAACCCGGTAAACATGGGCGATTTTATTGAATATTTTTATTGAAACTTGCGCCGCTCCCGCGCAGTTTCAAATCGTCATGAGAGCGAACCCTTTCCCTTTCCTCTGCGGCTTGTCCGGCACAGACAAAAGTTCCATAATCTCGGCAGCTCTGTTTTTCGAGTTCAAGCACACTTCACAAGCCTATGAATGCTGAAACAGCCAATCCGGGTGGCAAAAAGATTTTGGTGGTGGATGACGATCAGATCATTTTGAAAACGTTGTCCATTGTGTTGATCTCCAATGGTTATCAGGTGTTCACGGCCACCGATGGGCCGGGAGCCGCCAGCCTTGTTGCCCAGGAAAGGCCGGATTTGATCTTGCTTGACCTCCTGTTCCCGCCCGATGCGGTGAATGTCGGCGGGGCGCTACAGGACGGTTTCTTCATCATTGAATGGCTTCGCCGCATGGGCGAAGCCAAGGACATTCCCATTATCATCATTTCCGGAGACAAGTCGGCGAAGGACAAGAAGAACGCCCTGGCCACCGGAGCGGTGGGATTCTTCCCCAAGCCGATTGACCGTGTCGCATTGTTAGCCACCATTCGCGCCACGCTCGGCGAGGATGCGGGTGACAAGATGCCCGCCTCAGCCTGAATTTAGAGGACCGGGCCGGGTGGATATCACGTCAGGAAAAAAATAGAACCCTCTTGCGTCGGCTCCTGCTTTTTTACACCCCGCCAAACCGCCGGTGGCGGCGCGCGTAGTCCTCCAGCGCGGCGAAGAATTGCGGCTTGCGGAAATCCGGCCAGAGCGTGGGCGTGATGACGAGTTCGGCGTAGGAAATCTGCCACAACAGAAAATTGCTCACGCGCATCTCGCCGCTCGTGCGAATCAGCAGGTCCGGGTCGGGAATGTTCCGCGTCCAGAGATGCTGCGAAATGACTTCCTCGGTAATGGCGGCGGGTTCGAGCTTGCCGTCCCTGGCCTTTTCCGCAATGCGCCGCACGGCGTCCACGATTTCAATCCGGCTGCCGTAGCTCAGCGCCATCACGAGCGTCAGGCCGCTGTTTTTGGAAAGGGTCGCGATGGATTTCTTGAGGTGTTCCTGCACGTTTTCCGGCAGGCGGTAAATCTGCCCGATGACCTCCAGCCGCACGTTGTTTTTGTTCAACTCCGGCGTTTCGGTCTTGAGATAGTGGATGAGGTATTTCATCAACGCATCCACCTCGTCCTTGGGGCGGTTCCAATTCTCGGCGGAAAAAGCGTCGAGCGTGAGATATTTGATGCCGAGTTCGCCTGCCGTGCGGATGATCGTCCGTGCCGATTCCGCGCCCTGCCGATGACCCTCGACGCGGGGCAGGCTGCGCTGCTTCGCCCAACGGCCGTTGCCGTCCATGATGATCGCCACGTGCTGCGGCAGCGAGGCTTTGGCTTCGGCGCTCAAATGTGGAGTGGCGGAACTCATTTGCTTGAATGCAGGTTACGCGGGTTGCGTGGATTCAAAAATGAAAAAATAGAACTTTTGCCGTCCCGCTTGTTTGGCAAATGAGACCGTGAATTATTTGGCCTTCAAAAGTCGGTTCACTTCCGACGATATGATTGGAGAAAGCAATCTGACAGTAGTATTGCTGTTTCCGAAATCGGCAACGGCTTCCAATTCGGCAAAAGGAGTTACAACTTCCGGTGGCACGTCGTTTGTCGGCACTTCACCAAATATGCCTTCGCCGTAATACGGCATGATTTTTGTAATGGTGAATGCTTTGGCCTTCGCCAACATTTTGACCAGGCCAAAATAATTCGGTTCATCATCGGGCAGTACCATGACTTTGTGTTCCCAAATGTAATGGATAATTTCTTTCGGACTGGCGGTTAAGTTCTTTTGGCCTGGTTCCAGGTTTGGCCACACAAGGGTAAAGGAACGTATTTGCCCGCGACTGCCAAACTCAATTGAAAAACCTTCCGAGCCATTATTCGCATCACCAAAGAACCCGACACCATCCAGTTTGCGGGATAAAAAGATTCCGCGGGCGCAAATACCGTTCGTCACTGTTTCTTCGCATCCAGCAGCATTCGATGAAGAATAAACATTTTTCGGAATCAAGCGCGCTTGATCCAGGCCAAATCGAGCCGCGCATTCGAACGCCCGTTTTGTGACGGTTTCATCGTCGGGAACATTGTCCGTCGAAAGATTTTGATTGGGCGATGAAAAAGAAATGGTTGTGGAGGCTGGTTGAATGGAAAAGATGTTAAAACCCATGCCGCACGGGTTAGGGGTACTCCAGATAAAAAACGCATTCGTGGAGGGCTTGGGAAAACCTTTGTCCTGTAATGAAGCGAGAATGACAGCATTGGAAATGGCTGACGCCGAAAAAGGCCGTGGCGAAAGTCTTTTGTAAATCAAAAAACTCTTCGGCAAGCGATTCGTCGGTGCTTGCCATTGAATTTCGGTGTTTGTCGAAAAATGCGGTGAAAATCTTTCCAATGAATTAGTGGATTCGGCAACGGAAGAAAAAGTCGTTGCAAAAATGGCTGTGAAAAATGCGAAGGTTTTCAAGGTTTGCCGAGATTTTTCACCCTCGGCTTTCGCAAAACGAATTTTCATTTTCAAACAAAAATCGTCTGGTCACGGCTGGGACCGACGGAAACGATCGCCAGCTTCGCGCCGGTCGATTCGGCAATCGCCTTTAAATAAGCGCGCGCTTTGGCGGGCAAATCCTTCCATTTGCGCGCCTTGTCCGTCGGCGTGCGCCAGCCGGCAAATTCCACATACACCGGCTCGCATTCCGCAAGCGTCTGCGCGTCGTTCGGGACAAAATCGTAACGCGCCTTGCCGTGGCGATAGGCGACGCAAACCTTGATTGTTTCCACGGTATCGAGGCCGTCGAGGTTCGTGACGGCGATTTCGTCAATGCCGTTGACCATCGTCGCGTGCCGGGTGGCCACGCTGTCGAACCAGCCGCAACGCCGCGCCCGTCCGGTCGTCGCGCCAAATTCGCGGCCCATCCCGTGCAGCAGGTCGGCGATTTCGGCGTTCTCCGTCGGCAACGGCCCCTCTCCCACCCGCGTCGTGTACGCCTTCATCACGCCGACGACTTCGTCCATTTTATTCGGCGCCACGCCGGAGCCGGTGGACGCGCCGCCCGCCGTCGTGTTCGATGACGTGACGAACGGATACGTGCCGTGATCAATGTCGAGGAACGTGCCCTGCGCGCCCTCGAACAAAATGTTGTCGCCGCGCCGCATCGCCTGGTGCAGCAGCACGACGGTGTTGGCGACGAACGGCTTTAAACAATTTCCGGCGGCGCGATATTCGGCGTGAACCTGCTTGAACGAAAGCGGTTTCGCGCCGAGCGCACGCAGCACCTCGTTGTTTTCCTTGATGCGCAGACGCAGTTTTTCCTCGAACCGCTCCGGGTTCACGAGGTCAATCATGCGCAGGCCGACGCGCGCCGCCTTGTCGCCGTAGGCCGGGCCGATGCCGCGCTTGGTGGTGCCGATTTTATTTTTTCCCTTGAGAACTTCGCGCTGCGCGTCCAGCTCGCGGTGATACGGCAGGACGAGGTGGGCGGTCTCGCTCACGATGAGGTTGTCGCCGACCTGGACGCCGAGCTTGCGGAGTCCTTTGATTTCGTCAACCAGTCCGACGGGGTCAATAACCACGCCGTTGCCGATGACGCACAGTTTGTTTTTGCGCAGGATGCCGGACGGCACGAGGTGCAGAACGTATTTTTGTTTGCCGATGAAAACGGTATGGCCGGCGTTGTTGCCGCCGGCGTAGCGGACGACGATGTCCGCATCCTCTGTCAGCACGTCAATGATTTTGCCTTTGCCCTCGTCGCCCCACTGGGCGCCGACCAGAATCGTGTTTGCCATAAAATATTCGTTGAACCGTTACATCGTTAAATCGTCTTCCGGTTCAACGGTTCAACCGTTTAACGATTCTCAGCCCGACTTCGCGCTCCGACGCGCCAACCCCGAAAGCTTTCGGGGTTGGCGGAGAGAGAGGGATTCGAACCCTCGATGCCCTTTTGGAGCATGCACGCTTTCCAGGCGTGTGCCTTCAACCACTCGGCCATCTCTCCCGCCGGGAGCGAAACTTTGGCCATGCGTCCCTTTGGACGCAATCTTTTTCAACCATCCGGGTAAATTGGTTCAATCAGCGTTGAATTTCTGCCGGATAAATCCGGCGTTCCATTAGCGATAGGAACGCTGGATTCATGCAGCAGCCTGACGTTCGGAACGCCGGATTTATCCGGCAGCGCTTGGGGAAGTGTAGACTGTTCGTTCCGAAGGCAGGCGCTCGTATTCGTCCCGGAATCGGGCGCTGCCCCACAGCCAATGTTTCGAGTCGCACACGAAGCCCGCCTTCACCGGATTGTTCTCCGTGTAGCGAACCGCCTTTCGCAAATGGGCTTCGTCCTCAATCAGCGTGTCGAAATACTCCCGCTCCCAGAAGATTCCACGGCGCTTCAGCACCTTGTTCGCTTCCCGCGCACTCCGCCCCTTCCAAAGTTGCAGCAGGCTCGAAAGCGGCGTTTGCCAGACATCCACCACCAGATGGACATGATTGGGCATCAACGTCCACGCGCGCAGGCAATAGGTTTGACCGTCTTCGGCACGCAACACTTGTTCGACCTGCGCGGCGACATCCGAGCGGCGCAACCAGCACTCGCCGTGGCCGCGGTCGAGCCAAGCTTCCAGTTTGCGTTTGCGAATGGACTCATTACCTTCAGCAAGGAGGAGTTCCCACTCGCGCCGCCGGGGTGACCGGGAACGCATCGCGCAGCAGAAAGGTGACAAACTGCGTGACGTTTGGCGCGTCGAAATGCGGAAGGTAACCGCGTTCGTGCCAGCCAAGGAAGCCTTGCTCCGCGGTTTCGGCATCAGGATGGTGGTGCCATTCTCGTTTCGCCTCGATGAGCTTCTTCAACCCCGGATTGTGCGGAAGACCAATTCGTTCGGGCAGGTTTGGTTCCGTTTTTCCCATGATCCAAGAATCTTGTTCTGCCGGATAAATCCGGCGTTCCTATTTCAAAACACGCCACTGCCGGCTAAAACCGTCGTTCCAATGGCGATAGGAACGCCGCATTCATGCGGCAGCCACTCACACGCCCAAAATTCCGCCCCGGCTCGCGTTGGTGACGAGTTTCCGGTAACGCGCCAGCCAGCCGGTCAAATCACGCTTCACCGGCTGCCAGGTCTTCTTGCGCTCGGCCAACTCGGCTTCGGAAACGAGGATGTCCATCCGGCGGTTCGGGAAATCAATCCGAATGCGGTCGCCGGCCTTGAGTAAACCAATCGGGCCGCCTTCCTCAGCCTCCGGCGAGACGTGGCAGATGCACGCGCCGGCTGTGCCGCCGCTAAACCGGCCGTCGGTGATGAGCGCGCACTTGTCGCCGAGGCCCATGCCGGCGATGTAGCTGGTGGGCGAGAGCATTTCCTGCATGCCCGGACCGCCACGCGGGCCTTCGTTGCGGATGATGACCACGTCGCCCGCCTTGACCTTGCCAGCCAGAATGCCGGCGCAGGCGTCGTCCTGACTTTCGAAAATCACGCACGGACCCTCGAAGATGAATCCCGGCCCGCAGTTTTTCTTGAACTCCGCGCTGATGCCGGCGGTCTTGACCACGCTGCCTTCGGGCGCAAGCTGGCCATAGAGAATCGCAAGACCGCCATCGGGTGAGTAGGCGGTTGCCTTGGTGCGGATGCAATCGTTCGCGTCGAACATGAACGCGGAGTCGTAGGGCATGAGGCCGCTGGGTTGGACCTTGGCGAGGTGCTTCGGGTCGGTGTCGAATTCGGCGCGGGTGATGACCCAGTTGCGCACTTTTTTGGCGCGCACCATGGCGAACGGCGTCCGGGTGCCGCCTTTTTCGTAACGCCACATAAACAAAACGGGCAGCTTGCGGAACTCGCCGAGTTCGGCGCGGACCAGGCCTTTCGACTCCTGGAGTTGTTGTTCGATGGCTGGACGAAGTTGCTCGTGGCCTTTCAACACAACACCACCGGGCATCTTCATCACCACTTTCTTGTCATACAAAGCCAGTTGTGCCTCGACATCGCCGACATTCCACGCGGCGGCAGCGCGCCACAAGGTGATGGCCAGCGGGTCGCCCGGGAAGAACAGCATGGGCTTGGGCGCGAGATTGCCGCTCGCGGTGCGGGCCGCGGGACCCATTTTATCGTTCGGGTCCACGACGATTGCTGACGCGCCGGAAACGCGCACAGTCTTGGCCCAGGCACCGCATTTTTCGGAGCGGACGTCCCATTCATCAATGTTCTCGCCAATGGTTTTGCCGGTCACGGTTTTGCACGACGTGTTGAGCACGCCCATGCGTTTGAGTTCGCCGAGGATGGTGTGGATGCCGCCGGCGCGATGCACGTCCTGCACATGGTAGGCCGATGACGGCGAGACCTTGCACACGCACGGGATGCGGCGCGAGATGTCGTCAATGCGCTTGATGTCGTAGGGGATGCCGGCTTCGCGCGCGATGGCGAGCGTGTGCAGAACCGTGTTCGTCGAACCGCCCATCGCGACGTCAAGCATGATGGAGTTATCGAACGCTTCCAGTGTGGCGATGTCGCGCGGTTTGAGGTCGTGGGCGACGAGCTGGACGATCGCACGGGCCGCACGGTCGTAGAGGGCTTCGCGTTCTTTCGACACGGCCAGCACGGTGCCGTTGCCGGGCAACGCTATGCCGAGCGCTTCGCAAAGGCAGTTCATTGAGTTGGCCGTGAACATCCCGGAGCAGGAGCCGCACGTCGGACAGGCGGTCTGTTCGAGCTTTTTCAACTGCTCTTCCGTGATCTTGCCTGCCTTGAGCTCGGCGACGCCTTTGAAAACGGAAATCAAATCCGACTTGCCGGTGGCCGGCTGAAGATAAGACGCAAGGTCATCGTGCGTGGCCTTTTGCTCGGCAATGCCCGCCGCCATCGGACCGCCGCTGACGAACACGGTCGGGATGTTGACGCGCATGGCGGCCATCAACATGCCGGGGACGATCTTGTCGCAATTCGGGATGCAAACCATGCCGTCGAAGCAATGCGCCTTGAGCATCGTCTCGACGCAGTCGGCGATGAGTTCGCGCGACGGCAGCGAATACAACATGCCGGAATGGCCCATGGCGATGCCATCATCCACGCCGATGGTGTTGAAGATGAACGGCACGCCGCCCGCCTCGCGCACGAGGCGTTTGACGAGGGCGCCGACCTCGTTCAGGTGGGCGTGGCCGGGGATGCAATCGGTATAGCTGTTGCAGATGGCGATGAACGGCTTGTCCCAGTCAGCCTCAGATTCGATGGAACCGGTGGCGCGGAGCAGCGAGCGGTGCGGCGCGCGTTCAAAACCTTTTTTGATGATGTCAGAGCGCATGGCAATTATATTTACGATTTACGATCGGTGATTTACGAATTCAATATCGGTTTGCAATATAGCTGCTTAAGAACGGAGTGTCACGCAATTGCGAACTTGACCGCGAATGTTGCGGCGGACTGCTGTTGTAAGCTCACCAACCGCGTCCCCGTCTTACTATTGGAATTTTTCTTCGTATGATGATTTTTTCATTCGAGGCGCGTCCGGGGAAATTGATGTGAAATACTAACTTCATATCCGCAATGCTCAACCTCTCGATTTTTTTGTCACCGATGGTCAATTGTGCCGTAAAAAAGAACAGCGCGCATTCTTCATCTACGATGTCTTCAAAATCATAAGTAACCCAATTACCTGCTGAACGTTCAATTGAGCGCGTTTCGGGGAAACACCCGCCGTTTCTGAATTCGTGACCTCAAAGTAGGTTTCAATTACACTACAAGGTAGAGGGGCAGGTCCTGGCGAAGGGAGCCCGTAGGGCGACCGGAGCCAGGACCTGCCCTTGGCGGTCCAA
>Ga0181524_10006377_pt1 | contig 10287 bp, 6 predicted proteins | sample PEATcosm2014_Bin_34_FD_119761 | JGI IMG/M metagenome (GOLD analysis project Ga0181524, IMG submission 119761) | Peatland microbial communities from MTU Mesocosm Facility, Houghton, MI, USA - PEATcosm2014_Bin05_60_metaG | ecosystem: Environmental > Terrestrial > Soil > Wetlands > Peat | place...
CACGAACGAAACAGGGACAAAGTGTTTTCATGATTTCCGAGCACCCACGAAGCCTCCCAAAGAAGGGAAGACTGTCTCCAATTTGGAGACACTCCACGCCCGCAGGGACGCAGGGCCTGGGGCGCGTGTGCGGCGGGTGTCCGATTCCGGCCCCCGGTCTGGGACCTGGCCCAGGACCCCAGCGGAGGCAGGCTCCGCTTCCGAACCGATTCCACGACCATCGGACTCGTCGCGGAGAATCCCCGCTTCTCGAACATGCACCACATGGCCAGCGTGGGAGAGAATGGCTTCGACCTGTACGTCGGCAGCGGCTATGTCGGCAGCGCCTGGCCGGATGCCGCCGGCAAAATGGCCAAGGAATGACGAGTTGGCCGGGAGCGCGAGATGCGCGACATCACCCGGTATCTGCCGCTCTACAAGGCTGTGACGATTCAGGAACTGAGCCTGGACGCCGATGCGCGCCTGGAGCCGGCCAGGCCTTATGCCATTCCGAAGCCGGTGGTCTATTATGGCTCGAGCATTACGCAGGGCGGGTGCGCGTCCAACCCGGGCGGTTCCTGCCAGGCGATTCACGAACGCAAGCTCAACGCCGATTTCGTCAACCTGGGTTTCAGCGGGAACGGGCTGGGCGAGCCGGCCTTGGCCGAGGCGATTTGCGAATTGGACCCGTCCTGCATCGTCCTGGATTTCTGGGGCAACCCATCCGCGGACCAATACGCGGCCGCGCTTCCGGTCTTTGTGGACATCCTGCGCAAGAAGTGGCCTCGGCTGCCCATCCTGGTGACCGGCCCGTTTTACTTTCCCGCAGAGGAAGGCGGCGGCGATGTGGCCCGCGAGCAGTCGGCCAAGCGTCGCACGGCCCGGGAGTTCGTTGAGCAGCGGCGCAGAGCCGGCGATCGCAAGATCTGGTATGTGGATGGGCTCAAGATGCTCAGCCGGGACCAGGCCGCCGGCCTGGTTGATGGAGTGCATTGCAACTCCCTGGGCTTCTACTTCAATGCTCTCGGGTTGGAGCCGTACCTCCGAAAGGCGCTCCGGTAGTGCCCTGCGGACCCGGAACTCGGCCCGTGCATGGGAAGAACGTCTTGCCGGCGGCCTGATAGGCTGCCGCAATCAGGCCGGAGTTGAGAATAGCTGCTTCAAGTGGTGCGGCAGCGGCGGCGTCCCCCCGGCCTGCGAACAGACGTATGCCGCCAGTTCATTCGCACGCCGGTTGATCTCGTCCAGGTCCCAGGCCGCCAGCAGGCCCAGCGTCATAGCGGCCGTGAAGGCGTCCCCTGCGCCCACTGAATCCGCGACCTTCACCGGCGTGCCTGGGTGATCGGAAGACCGGTCTTGGGAGTAGAGGAGGCTCCCTCGCGCGCCGCGCGTGAGCGCGACCAACGACAACCGAAAGCGGAGAGCCAGCTCCCTCAGTTGTTCGGAGGTGTCCCCGCGCAAATGGACCATGTCCGCCAGAACGGGCAGTTCCTCGTCGTTGATTTTCAGCACCGTCGCCAGTTCCAACGAGCGGGCGATGACTTCCTGTGAAAAGAAATGCTGGCGAAGGTTGACGTCGAACACCCGCACCGCCTGCGGCGGTGTTGCGGACAGAAGCGCGCGAATTGCGGCCCGAGCGCCTAGGCTGCGCTGGGCCAGGCTGCCGAAGCACACCGCATCGGCGCGGCCGATCACCTCGTGAGCGGCCCGGGTGGCCAGCAGGTTATCCCAGGCTACGTTCTCGTGAATCATAAACCGCGGTTGTCCATCCGCAGAGAGTTCGACCGAGACGGTGCCGGTCGGGGCGAGAGGATCGACGGTCACCAAATCGGCCGGCAGGCCCAGGACCTGGAAGCGCTCCAGGATTTCCGTGCCGAGCCGATCCTTGCCGACTCGGCTCACCACCCAGGCCTCGGCGCCGAGGGCATGGGCGTGATAGGCGAAGTTGGTCGTTGCTCCGCCGAGTTGCTTGCCGCTGGGCAGCAAGTCCCAAAGCAGTTCGCCGAGTCCGGCCACGGTCTTTCTTCGCGGTTGCGTCGACATGGTTGCGTCCATGGATCTGTGCTGGCGTCGAGACATCACGCCGAACCATCCTGGAACATAGGCCGGTTCTGTCAACAGCAAGTCACCCACCGAAGCTCGGCGGAGATCGTGGTGCAGGCGGCTGACGGCAGCGTCCGCTGTCCTGGTCCGGCGCCGCAATGGAAAGGCGATAACCTGTATGCTCAGGACAGTTCTTCTACTGACGTGCCTCCCTTTGGGCGTAGCGGAGGCGCTGGCACCGAGGTCGTTCTTGCCCACCAGGCTTCGCCCCCGTTAAGCTCCAGTTCACTGTGAAGAATCCAGTTCCTGCCCATAGGCCGCCCGCTGTCTTCGCTCTGCTGCTCGGCGCGTTCTGCCTCACCTCCACCATGGCTTTGGCCGCAGAGCCCCTCCCTCTGCCCAGCCCGCAGCAATTGGCCTGGCAACGGCACGAGTTTATCGCCTTTGCCCACTTTGGCATGAACACCTTCACCGACCGCGAGTGGGGCGAGGGCAAGGAAGACCCAACGCTGTTCAACCCGACCGACTTTGACGCCCGCCAATGGGCGGCTGTGCTCAAAGACGCCGGCGTCAAGCTGCTCATCCTGACGGCCAAGCACCACGATGGGTTCTGCCTCTGGCCCTCGCAATTCACCGAGCACTGCGTCAAGAACTCCCCCTGGCGCGGGGGCAAGGGCGACGTGGTGCGCGAGGTGGTGGACGCCCTGCGCGAGCAGCAGATTCGCGTCGGGCTCTACCTTTCCCCCTGGGACCGCAACCAGCCCGCCTACGGGGATTCGCCCAAGTACAACCATTACTTCCGCAGCCAGCTTCGCGAGTTGCTCACGAACTATGGCCCGATTGACGAGGTCTGGTTCGACGGCGCCTGCGGCGAAGGCCCCAACGGCAAAAAGCAGGAATACGACTGGCCCAGCTATTACGCCCTCATCTGCCAACTCCAGCCCAACGCCCTCATCGCGATCTCCGGCCCGGATATCCGCTGGGTCGGCAACGAGTCGGGCGTTGCCCGCGAAGATGAGTCCTCCGTGCTCAGACGAGGAGATCAGGCCTCGTGGTACCCTGCCGAGTGCGATGTCTCCATTCGCCCCGGCTGGTTCTACCATCAAAGCGAAGACGGCAAGGTCAAGTCGCTCGCCACGCTGGCCGACATCTATTTCAAGTCCGTGGGCCGGAACTCGGTCCTGCTCCTGAACATACCTCCGGACCGGCGCGGTCGCATTGCCGAGCCCGACGTGGCCCGGCTCAAAGAGTTCCGGGCGTTTCTGGATCAGCTCTACGCAACCGATTACGTCAAATCCGCCACCATCACGGCTTCCAGCCATCGCGATGCCGCCCACAGCGAAAGCCAACTCAGGGATGGCGATCTGGACACCTGCTGGATGCCCGCCGCGGGCCAGACCACCGGCCAGGTCGAGTTTGACCTTGGCCAGCCTCGGACCTTCAACATCGCGCGCATCCAGGAGGACGTCGCCCTGGGCGAGCGCGTGCAGGCCTACCACGTCGAAGCCCGCGACGCAGCCAACTGGCACACCATCACGGCCGGTCGGGTCATTGGCCAAAAGCAACTGCGCCGCTTCCCCGCAATCACCGCACAGCGGGTGCGGTTGGTCATCGACCAAGCTTGCGCGCCGCCTGCCATTTCGGAATTTGGCCTCCACTTCAACTCGCTGGCGCCCGCCGGCTCAGGCGCCTTGACGGCACATCGCCCGGCCACCGCCTCCGACGTTCACCCGGGCGGAACCCAATACGGGGCGGACAAGGCCGTGGACGACGATCCGGAAACCCGCTGGGCCACCTCGGACGACACCAAACAAGCCTGGCTGGAAGTTGAATTGGCCGCACCTTCCACCATCTCGCGGCTGGTCATCAAAGAGTTCGAACCCCGCCTTTCCAAGTACCAGCTCGAATACCGCCTGGACCGGGATCAGGCCTGGCAGGTCGCCTACGAAGGCACGCAAGCCGGCACCGATTTCACCGCCACTTTTCCTCCGGTGCGGGCGCGCTACGTGAGGTTGAACATTCTCGATTCCACCCGCCCGCCCACTATTTGGGAATTCCAAGTATTCGCGAAATAGCGGATTATGGCCCGCATGAACGTGCCCTCGACTATGAACTCACCTCCTGCCTTTTTGAGAGCGTTTGCAGTCCTCGTTCTCGCCATGTCCGCCTTGGCCCAAGAAACCACCGTCTTCCTCGAAAACCGAGCTCTGCGTACCGAACTGGACTGCTCGAGCGGGGCCATCACTCTCCACGACAAGCAAACCGGCATGAGCTGGGAACTCGGCCGCCCGGTAGCAACGCTCAAGAGCGGCGGCACAGCCACGCTGCCGTCTCTCCGGCTGACTCATCGCGACAAGAGCACTCTGCGATACCGACGCGAGGGCATTGGGGAGTTTTCACTCAAATTGCTCCCTAATCCGCCGAAGCTGGAATACTCCGTCGTGCCCGAGCAGGAGGTGAAAGAACTGCGCCTGCTCAGCAAGGCCCTCCCGGTTGGCCCTGGGGGAAACAGCTATTACGCTGCCCCCCAACGGATGGGGATCCAACTGCGAGCCGAAGGCGATGAGCCCTATAGCCGCCATTTCCGGGACAGTTGCTCGATGGCGATGTTCGGGGTGGTCAAAGAGGGTTCAGCGCTGCTGGTCACCTGGACCGATCCGTACACCGAGGTCCAGGTGGATTACAGCCTTCAGCCGTCGCCCCAGCTCAGGATGGGGCTGGCCATGCGAGAGCGGGCGCAGTCGGTCCGCCTGCAGCCTTTGGGGAGCGGCGGCTACGTCGAGATCGCCAAGGCCTACCGGGCAGTGGCCCGCGAGCGGGGTTTGTTGAAAACGATTGCCGAGAAAATGCGCGAGAATCCCCGTGTCGCGGAGATGTTCGGCGCGGCGGATTTCAAGCCCTTCGCCTACATGCGCCTGGCCCCGAACACCCCCTGGCACAGGCAGGACACCTGGGGCGCGCAACTGAACTTCACCTTCCAGGAGTGTGCCGACCTGGCGGAGCACCTGAACCGTGACCTGGGCGTTGACCGCGCGATGCTGGTCCTCAACGGCTGGATCAATGGCGGCTATGACAACCGGCACCCGGACATCCTGCCGGCGGCGCCCGAAATCGGCGGCAACGACGGCCTGGCCGCGTGCAGCCGGCGGGTCAAGGCCCTGGGTTGGCTCTTTGGGCTGCATGACAATTACCAGGATATGTATCGCGATGCCCCATCCTGGAACGAGGAGTTCCTTATCAAGAACCGGGACGGCTCCCCGCGCAAGGGCGGTGTCTGGGCCGGCGGTCAATGCTGGCTGATCTGCTCCCGGAAAGCCGTCGAACTGGCCAGCCGGCCGCAGAATATTCCCCAGGTCAAGGCGCTCTTCGCTCCGACGCTTTACTTCTCCGACACTATCTTCGCCGCGGGATTGTACGACTGCTTCGACCTGAACCACCCCACGACGCCCGCCGAGGACATGAAGGCCAAGCAGCAGCTTTGCGACTACCTGCGGGGCCAGTTTGGCCTGTTCGGCAGCGAAGAGGGGCGGGAATGGGGCGTGGCGCACGCGGACTATTTCGAGGGCCTGATGTCCCATCGCACGCATTTCCAGCAGCCCAACGACACCGACATCATCATTCCGCTCTTTGAGCTGGTCTATGGCGATGCCATTGCGATCTACGCCCACCAAAGTGATCGGCCCCGGCCGGACAACCCCGACTACATCCTGGACCACATCCTCTATGCGGAGATGCCGGTGTACAGTTTTGGGAACCATCGGTACTGGGGCAGCCCCGACGGCGATTTCAAGCCGCCGGCGGGTGGCGAAGCCCGGTTAGTGTTCGCGCACAAACCTGGATTAGGGCTGACCGACGGCTTCATCAAGAACACCTACGAGGTTCTCAGTCCCCTGAACCGCCTGACCGCGCTGATGCCCATGACCGATCACCGCTTTTTGACCGCCAACCGCAAGGCCGAACGCACGCGCTTCGGCAAGGACGTCGAGATCACCGTCAACTGCGACGCAGCCGACCTGGTCTTAAAAAACGCCGTTCTGCCCCAATATGGGTTCCTCATCGAGAGTCCAACGCTGGTTGCCTTTCATGCCCGAGGCTATGGGGCCATGAAGTTCACCCAACCCACGATGCTGGTCATCCGGAGCACGGACGGGAGGACCCTGAAGTCCTCCAGGAACATCCAAATGTACAGCGCCTTCGGCGACCGCCCGGTCAAATGGAATGGAAGGACCGTCACAATCAAGCCCTGATAGGGAGCATCCAGGCGTGATGAGAATCAGATTAAGTCACCTGGCCCGCATCGCTGAAACCTCGGCCTCCCGTTTCGTTTGTTCTGCGCTGCTGCTCCTTGCCCTTGCCACCACGCAGGCCGCCGAGACGGAGATGCTGACCAACGGGGAGATGGAGGCTCCCTTCGTTAACGGCCTTGCCCAAGGCTGGGCGCCCAATTGCTACGGATCGAACGAAGTGGTCTTTGCCCAGGAGTCAGCCGATGTTCACGGGGGAAAATCGGCCCAGCGTGTGACCTGCGCCCGTTTCGATGACGGGGGCGTGCAGTTTCACTCTGGCGACATTGCCGTCCAGAAGGGCAAGCCCTACACCCTGCGCCTGTGGATGAAGGGCGACGTGACGGCCCCGGTTTACGTCGGCATCCGCAAACACGGCGCGCCCTACACGCCCTATCTCAAGCGCGACGTCCGGGTGAGAAAGGACTGGACTCCCTGCCTGATCGTAGGCCAGGCGAGCGATTCCGATGCGCGCTGCGGCATCTACATCATGTTCGCCGGGACGGGCACGTTGCTGGTGGATGATGTGTCGCTGAAACCAGGCCTTCAGGAAGATGCCACTCTTGAGGTGGGGGGACCCGCGCAGAAAGGCAACCGCATTTACAACAGCAGCTTCGAGGCCGGGCCGGAAGGCTGGACCCCGGTGGACGGGTTTGCCCTGGACGATCAGGTGGTCCACTCGGGCCGGTTCAGCGCGCGGTTGGAGGCGAGTCCGTCCCGGGGCGAAGCCGCGGGGATCGAGTGCCGGCCCTTCCCGGTCCGCACCGGACGGCGCTATACCCTCAGCGCCTGGATCAAGGCCGCCGCGCCAAATACGAGGGTTCGGCTTCGGCTCTTCGAGTGGGCCGACCGGGGTGGGGATTTCCCGGAAAACCGCCACGAACGCGAGTCGACCATCACCGCGACGACGCAATGGGCACGCTATCAAGTCAGCGGCATCGTGCTGCCCAATTTGCACGAAGGCTACGTGGCGCGCGTCGTACCCTCCTCCAGGATCTGGCTCGACGACGTGCAGGTGGAGGAGGGCGGCCAAACCGATTACCAGCCCGCCCAACCGCTCGAGGTGGGCGCCCGGACACCCACTCGCTGGTGCCGCGTCGGCGACGCCGTGGAAGTCACCGCTTGGGCAGCATCCGGCTCACTGCCCGGCGCGGTTACTTTCGAGTACACCCTCGAGGACCTCTGGTCCCGGCCCCTGACGAACCTGATGCACCAGGTCAAACCCGGCGAACCGGACCGCGCCCGCTTCCTGCTCCGGGAACCCGGCATGTACCGGGTGCGGGTTCGGGCCAACGAGTCGCCCGCAACCGGCGAGGTGTGGTTCGGCGTCTTCCCGCAACGGGATCGCCGGCTGCGGCCCGATTCGCCCTTTGGCACGCACGTGGCCTCGATGGTGTCCGAGCCGGGCAATACGCTGCTGGCCTCGGCGGCGATGGGGGCGCGCTGGGTGCGGCTGCACGATTTCGGAGACTTTTGCCACTGGTGGCGGGTGGAACCGGAGAAGGGCCGGTTTGTCTGGCATGACCGGGAGATAGACGCGCTCCGCGAGCGCGGGTTCCTGATCTTCGCCAACCTCGGCCATCCGCCACGATGGGCAGGTCGCGACCGCGAACAGAACCAGGGCACAGGTTCCTGGACTCCCGCGCCCCCGCGCGACCTGGGCGAGTGGGAGAATTACGTCTTCCGCACAGTGGAGCATTACCGCGAGCGCATCCGGCACTGGGAAGTGTGGAACGAGCCCTACTGGAAGGGGTTCTTCACAGGCACGCCCGAGGAATATGCCGAGCTGCTCAAGGTGGCCTACCGCGCGATCAAACGCGCCGATCCACAGGCGGTGGTTGTGGGCGGCTGCTTCACGCCCTCGGACGAGGCCTGGACCCGGCGCGTGCTCGCCGCCGGCGGCCTCGAGTTCATGGACGCCCTCTCGTACCACGTCTATTGGAGCCCGCCCATGACTGAGTCCACGACCGCCGACGCAGCCCCGGTGGTCGCCCGGCAGGTGCAACGTTACATGGAACTGATGCGCGAACACGGTCAGCCCAAGCCGATTTATATGTCCGAAGGCGGCATCCGTTGCCCGCCTTTCGCATCATGGCTACCGTCGGACGGTTTCGAACGCAGCGCCCCCTTTGGACCGTACACAGGCGCGGGGCTTGCCTTGACTGGCCTCGACGCGGCTGCCGGGCTGGTGCGCGGCATGGTCGAAATGCTCTCCGCCGGAGTGGAGAAAACCTTCTACTACTACAGCGGCCATGGAAACGGCGCCATGCCGTGGTTTTCCACGATGGCCAACGGCTACTACGTGCTTCTGGACTACGACGGACGGCCCAAGCCGACCATGATGGCGTACAGCGCGCTGGAGTCCATGCTGGTGGATGCCACGCCTGCCGGAGTGGTGCGCCGGGACGGCCTCACGGTCCATTTGTTCGGGCGCGGCAGCGGCGCCGTCGCAGTCGCCTGGAGCGCCCGCACGCGGCCGCTGTCGGCGCCACCAGAGGTCTCCGTGTTCGATCTGATGGGCAATGAGATGCAATCGCCCGCGCTCAACATCGGTGAACCCGTTTATGTCCTTGCGCCCAAATTGAAACCAGCGGGACTCCCTGAATTGCTGCGATGAACGCCCAAGAGTGGTGAAGAAACCGATTTTCTTGTTGGTGTGCCTGACCACGGCCCTCGGCCTCGCCAGAGGCGCCGCTTTTCTGGAGGATTATATCAATGCCGGCAACGGCATTGGTCTGACGGCTGGTTTCATCCCAGACGCTCCGCGTATCGTCGTAGGCGAACCCGTCTTCCTTACCTTCGCGGTCAGCAATCACGCGGCGCAGCCGTTTGAGTTCTCGCACGTGCGCAACGAGATCTTCGACATTACTGCCACCAACGCCGCAGGGCTGGCCGTGAAGAGTCGCTGCTTTGGCTGGGTGGACGCCAATGGATTCGTAGTCCGGGAGACTATTCGGCCTGGGGAGACTTATGCCCGGCGCATTTTCCTCAATGAGCGGTGCCAATTCGAGGAACCTGGCGATTACCAAGTGACTTGCCACTGCGACTTTGGACGCCTCTTCAACCGCAGCAATGCTCTGGGACGGCCCATCGTCACGGTGTTCACTCTCTCGGTTCTGCCGCCCAATCCCCAGCGCATGACGGAGATCATCCAAGGGTGGGGGCAGGTGGTCCAAACCAACGGGGCGCTGAGTGAAGCTGCGCAGGCGCTTGCCGAAATCGATGACCCACGGACCATTCCACCCCTGGCCTCCCTGGTGGCGAAAGATGTGCGCGATTATATCGCCGTCCAGGCCCTGGCCCGATTTACCAATGCCGCGGCCGCCGACGGCCTGCTGGCCGTGCTGAGGCACGGGGAAGATTACCTTGCCGGCATCGCCAGCGCCGGCCTGCGCAGGTCGCACCAGAACGACCGCGCCGCGCGCATGTTGCTGCCTGAACTCGCCAATTCGGATTCTGCCGCGCGCACCCGAGCTGCGCGCGCTCTGGGCTGGACGGGCTCCGAACTTGCTTTTGCCCCGCTATATTCTGTCTTGCAGACTGAGACCGGTTCGGTTCGTTACGCGGCGGCGACAGCCCTCGGCAGATTGGGCGATGCACGTTCTTTTGAGGTGCTGACCAATTGCCTGTCCGATCGGGATTTTGCGCTGCGCCTGGCAACGGTCAATGGCCTGCGAGCACTCGGACGGCCGCTCCAGGCAGCCTGGGTCAAACCCATGATCGTGTCGGGCGGTGAGAACGTCCCGACGTTTTACGAGGCCATTGATCTTCTGCGGATTTACGGCGGCGACCAGGCTGCGCCTGGCCTCGCCAGTTGTTTGCGCTTCGACGATCCCTCGGTCAGGCATGGATTCAATTTCCGGCTGATACTGGCCCTGGAATACAGTCCCAACGGGCCGAAGTACTTTCATAATTGGCATCACGATCCGAACCGTGACGGCACGGAAGCGGAACTCGCGGAGAATCGCCAGATTCTCTCTGA
>Ga0181524_10006383_pt1 | contig 10279 bp, 7 predicted proteins | sample PEATcosm2014_Bin_34_FD_119761 | JGI IMG/M metagenome (GOLD analysis project Ga0181524, IMG submission 119761) | Peatland microbial communities from MTU Mesocosm Facility, Houghton, MI, USA - PEATcosm2014_Bin05_60_metaG | ecosystem: Environmental > Terrestrial > Soil > Wetlands > Peat | place...
AAGTCTGCGATAACATCCAGGCGATTTACGAATACCCAGGCGGCCAGAAATTCTTGTGGAGCGGCGTGCTCTATAACGAGCATTTCCAGTTCGAGGAAGAAATTATGGGTGATCAGGGGACGTTGATTATCACCCTGGGGAAGGGAATGTTCTATCGTGAGCCAGTGGCCAAGGTTTCGAAAGCCGGCTTGAAAGAAAACTGGTGGGCAGGCGCCACTGTGGCCAAGGCAGCAACGCAGGAAGGTATCCCTATTTTCCCCGAGCACACCGGCAACGGAGAGACGGGGTTTGTTGACCGCGAAATGCTCTATGCCAAGCGCTGGCTGGCCTCAATGGGGATTTACAAATACGAGGAACCGCATGACCCCTGGTGGAGTGAGATGTCGAATTTCATGGCCACCATCCGGGAAGGGAAGCCGGTCATCGCTCCTCTGGAAATTGGCGTGGCGGATGCGCAGGGTGTAATCTACGGCAATCGCGCGGTTGAAACGGGCCAAAAGGTCTTCTGGCCCAAGAAAGGAAATAGTTAATTCTGAATAGTGAATAGTAAATTTAAGGACGGAGTGCGGCACGGAAGAGTCGGCCCTGCGCGCGCAATTCACTATTCACTATTTTCCATACTCTCGCTCGTCCCTCCTCACTCGTCGCTGAATCATGACCTACATTCACAATTTAGTATTCACTAATCGCCGTTGGCCATTCACCATTTACTATTCACTATTTCTACTTCTGCTTTTCGGTCACTCGTCACTCGTCACTGCTGCACCCGGGCAGGCGGCGGAGAATAGTGTTCGCTTCGAGGCCTCACACGAGAGCATGGGCACTGTTTTCACGGTGGCTGTCTACGGCCGGGACCGGACTTTCCTCTCGGAGGTAGTGGAAGAGGCCTTTGAGGCAGTTGACCGGCTGGATGAGCAGATGAGCAACTACAAACCTCAAAGCGAACTTTCAGCCATTAACCGTACGGCCGCGAGTCGTCCCGTCGTCGTTGAGCCTGGACTGTTTCATTTGCTCGAAATCTCTGTCGGTCGGAGCGAAGAGACGGACGGCGCATTTGACATCACCGTCGGTCCACTGATGAAGTCCTGGGGTTTCTTCCGTGGCCGTGGCCGCCTGCCGACGCAGGCTGAAATCAGCCAGGTCCTCAAGGGAGTTGGCTATCAGCATCTGAAATTGGATGCCGAGCGGCGGACGATCCGATTTGACGTAGGGGGAGTCGAATTAGACCTGGGGGGAATCGCCAAGGGCTACGCAGTGGATCGAGCCGTGGACGTTCTTCGCTCCAATGGAATCACCTCGGCGCTCGTGTCCAGTGGCATGAGCAGCATTTACGCCCTGGGCTCGCCTCCCGGATCGCACGGGTGGAAGATAACCCTGCGTGATCCTTACGATGCGCACAAGGCTGGGGATGTCTTCCATCTCCAGAACTATTCGCTTTCCACTTCAGGCAGTTACGAGAAGTTTCTTAAGATCGCGGGCAAGAACTATTGCCATATTATGAATCCGCATACGGGTTGGCCGGTCGACAATATGCTCTCCGCAGTGGTCTTGGCGCCTACCGGCACGGACACGGACGGACGTTCCGCCGGTTTTTTTGTGATGGGAGTCGAGCGCAGCCGGAAGTACCTCGCTGTCCACCGCAATCTCGCCGCAGTTTTCTATCTCCCGAGCGGCGCCCCACCCAAATACAAACGCGTCCAGCTTCGCTCGGATTCCTACAGCATTCCGCCCGATAGTATCGTGGAGATTGACCGTTAGTACTGCTCCCTTAGCCCCTGTTCTTCCAGTCCCCAACCCCTGGCATCTGGGACCCGTTCTTCGGCTCGTCACTTGTCACTCCCTTAATCCGCCGGCCTGCTCCCTGGAGTAGGGAGTTCACGACTCCAGGGTGGCAGTGCCGCGGACGCGATGCTACTTGCTATCGATTCGCAGGTTGTCAGTCAGATTGAAATAAGCAGCCGCAAACTGCGCGTCGGTCTGGGCCCTCGCGCGGTCAAGCTGGTTGGCGACGACGCCTTCAAGGGTCACATCGCCATTCTTCACGATGATGTGGATCGACGGAAGAGCCTGGTGGCCGTATTGAACAAAAACCGGGTCATTGTAGATCGCGCGCGCGATGGCGAGACGCAAGCCTTCGTCGTATTCAGAAGTTGGGAGGACTTCCAGGTTGTTATCGAGTTCGGCCACTCCCTTGACGTGTGCCAAGAAATTGCCAATGTCCTGCTTCTTGTAGGGCTGCGTGACCTGGCCGTTCACCGTAAGCCTGTCGCTCTGAACGTCTAACGCGATGTTGTCAAAAATCGTATACGCGTAGTAGGTAACGATATCTTTCCGTGCCTGCTCGCCGATCTGGCGAGGGGTCACGTCCTCCGCATGAACGTTGATGTTGTTGACGACGTCCGTCACGTCGTCCACCTTGCGTGCCGCGCGTTCCGCATCCATTTTGACACCCACGCAATCCACGGTCCCGGTGAGCGTGACAACTCCATTTTCCAGGCTGACCTGCACATTCCCGTGCTTGTACACCTGAGCGTGGTAAAGCTTGTCCTCAACCCGCGCCGTGATCTGTGCGGGTGAATCCTCGTGTTTTCCAGCGAAGGTCATCTGGGCCGCGACGGCCAGCAGCATTGGCGCAAGGAAAAGTTTTGTGCTTCGCATTATTATCCTCCCTATAGCCCCCGCTCGCTTTGATCGATCTGCGACGGGTCATTCCTGCCTGGTTCCGGGAGTTCCCTGCCACTTCATTCTTGCCGATCCCGAGCCCTGGCGGAACCAGCAGTCACGCATATGGACGTTTCAGATTGGACAAAGGTTGCAATCACATGAGGTCAAGCGCCATGGCGGCGTATAGAAGCCGGCTGACGGTCAGCAAGCCTCGTGCAAGCCAACCAGCAGCTTCTTTGAGGATGTAAAGCGGAGCCGTGTCGCCCCGGGAGGCCGCCGGCTCGATTTCCTTCGCTGTTATTCCCTCGCACCCTCCACTGCTGGAGTCTTCGATGCGGCAAAGGCTATCCCTGCGCCCACGCGGAACCGGCTCTGGCCCGGCTTCCGGCTTCGAAAGGGATCGTCCAACAACCGTTCCACCTTGATTCTGCCCAAGAACAGTCTTGACAATGCGCCAGCACCTCAGGGACCCTTAACCGTCGAAGAGTTTGTAACCAACGCATAAGAATGCTTCCGGCGAAAGCCTGGGGCTGAACGTGAGTGGTGATGGGGAGGTGAAGAGGTGAAGTTATTCCGACGTGAATTCCTGAAGGCAGCCACCGTTTGCACCCTGGGTAGCATCCCTGAAGGGGCTTTTAGCGCTCCCGAGTCGGTTGGCAGGGCGCCAGATCTGGGCCCGGGCCCTATCATGAAGTCCTTCACCGCCGAGGATCACCGTCGGCGGCTCCAGAACGTCGCCGCCTGCGAGCGCGGCATCCGGAAATGCATGAAGAAGCATCTCATCACCGGTTACATCCCGGGGCAGGTCGCCTACAATCTCGCTGAGTATCCTTGCCGCAAGCCATACAATCCAGACGAGTACGATGAGCAAGAACTAGACCGGTTGCGCGATGGGGGCATCCGCCTTATCCAGATCATGGAAGAGTGGAATGACCTGCTCCGGCTATTCGGCGGCGACAAGTTCACAGCCGTAAATCCGTCCGGTCTGCGGCGCTTCATCGACATGGCCCATAGGAGAGGAATGAAGGTTATCCTCTATGCATCCTCGGGCTTCATGCAGGAAGGGGATCCGGACCTACGCGAGGAATGGGTACGCGGTTTTCCGGGGTGGGTTATCGCGCTTGGCCATTGGAGGCTTGTTCACTGTTCCCCGGCGAGTGCGGGTTGGCGGGCGTATCTTCTTCCCCGGACACTGCGCGTGTTAGACGACTATGGGGCCGACGGGCTTTACAATGACTGCGGGTACGTTCCACTCTACAACAGCCCGATCCCGCCTACCAAAGACGAAGTGCCCGCGTTCCATGAGGACCAGGATCACGACGCCGCGCTCGAGGATTTGGTTGCGCTGATCCACTCGGAGGTTAAGCGGCGCGGCGGCATCTACAAGATACACGTCGATGGCAACAAGCGGCCCATGTTTAAGGCGCAACTTTACGACTACCTGTGGGTGGGCGAGGGGGTGGGGCGCATCGACAAGACCCGCGAAGAGACAAAGGACTACCCGCCCTATGTAGTCCCGTGCTTTGATTTCAATGCGGGGGGAATTGATAATGAGGACGAACCGTACCTGCAGACGGTCCCATATATGCAGTTCCCGCTTTTGATGGCTGGGCGCCCATTCACGGGTGAGCGGGGGGTGATTCCGGGCGTCCGCTACCTTCCTGAGGAGAAGGATCCATATCTTCGCCGATTGCGCGCCATGTGGAAGTATTATCAGGAGCACCCGGAAGGCCCGTTTGCCTATGGTTCTTGGGACGCATTCCCGCCTCGGCCGAACCGCAAGGAGACCCACGCGCGGTGGCTGAAGCAGTACCTGCCGCTCGTGCAAGAGGGAACGTGGGCATACCTGGAGGTCGGCGATTCCGATCTCTTCCCAGGTATTCTGCCTCCTGACGCGGTCGCTTCGGTATTCACAAACCTGGAAACGTACCTTGTGCTTGCGAACTATGGTACTGGAGAAGCTGCCATCGACACGGCGCGCGGCTATGTGCCAGCATCTGAGCCCTTAGCGCGACCGCAGAAGAAGTGGATTCTGAAAGGACGCTCATTCCTCATTTTGCGCCAGTCGGTGTAGGGTGCGAGGTGAAGCAATCGCGTCGCAGATTTCGTAGCTCTCCACAGAAGACGCTTGATGTCCGCAATCTTTGGAAACTGGAATCCGACATTCGGATTTTCGCAAGGCAAGCTGGTGCTCAAAAGGCTGATCGATTGGCTTCAGCAAGTATCCCCCGGCAAAGCCGGGGGCTTTATTTTGTGAGCCGCTCAAAGCGGCTGCGGTCCCTAGAGTGTTTCCTTGCCTAACTCTGCGTCTCCATGAAGAGCGCTCTTATCCAGCCCCGGAAGGGGCGAAACATCTTAGCCCAGGGTCTCTTTTGACCCGCCGCGCGCGGGCGTAAGCCCGATAGGCGTTAACCTAAGGGAAAGGTGCTTCCCAGTTCGCCGTCGCTCGCCCAGACCTTCGGATTACCCGTGTGGATTCGTCGATAAACACTAAGCGACAAGGCAGGAGTGATCCGCAACACCTGAGGTCAAACCTGCGCCCGTCAGAGCAAGCTTAGCGCGGACCTGTCCTATTGAGTCCTCAGCTTTTTGTTGTCGATTGGGGACGAACCGCACAGATCTAACACGGGTCGGCGTTCGCTGAGATCGGTTATCGCTGGTGGGCGCGACGCACACGCTTTACAGCCTTAAGGACTGCATCTCCGAAATCGGCGCACATTTTTTCGTTGGCATGGAGGGGTGAGCCTTTTCTCTGGATTTGATATAAACAGTTTATTTGCAGCGGGCGGCCTCGGTGAAACCATTCAAGGGTCATCTCCCCGCTCAGTTGCTTCCATCCAATGAAGCTTTAAATCCGCTTTTCCAACTGCAACCGCGCCGCCTTCTGCCGTGAAACTTCCTCGCGTGCGAACTTGTCCGCATTCAGTTCAGGTGTGTTTGAGGAAACCCATTCCCAGCGCCGAACCTCCTGCACGAAGCCAGCGAGATTGTTCAACGGTTGAGGGACAGCAACGAGCCAATTCTGGCGCTCTGCGATTTCAGGGCGCGTAACAAAATCCAGGGCAGTCTTCCGTTCCGTCGGCGTCTCGCACAAGGGCACAATAATGCGGCCATCGGCCTTGATGCTGTTTTCTTCGAAGAGCTCCGGCAACTCCGTAACGGAGCAATACCGCACATCGCAGTACCGGAGATTGCCAGTTTCGATGTAGTGCCTACGGGCGACAACCGGGCGCGTTTCGGTGAAATCCTTAATGAAATCCGCGACTCCTCGTGGCGTGTCGATGGCGCGAGAGGCATCCTCGTACGCCTTTTCAAGGTCAACGCATGTATGCGGCCATAAGCACAGGCCACGCGCGCGGCCACGGTCATAGAGGATACGCTTGCCCTTGTGCAGCTTCTTGAGCGCGGTGCGGACGTTCTTTTGATCTCGGTGGTCTATTTCGGCCAACGCGCAGACGACGGATTCCTCTGTGGGCAACAGGTCGCCATCGTCCAAAAGGTTTAAAATACCGACGGTTTTGAGAATTTGGCTCTGAAGTTCGTCCTCGGTCGCGAAGCTTTCGACCACAGAGTCGATCAAGTTCCAGTGGCTTCGATAGCTCTGAACAGCTAAGCGATGGCCAAAGTTCGTTCGCACGTAATCGTAAAAGTGGTGTAACCGATACAACTCGTTTTCGCCAATAAGCTTCTCGGAAAATGCCTGTAACCCAAACGGCTCATTTGACAATAGAAAGCTGAATAGTGACCGTTCATTCTGGCCAAAGCGGCGGAAAATGCGAATAAGCGCCGGAAGCACGGTTGGATGCAGAGGGTAAAGCCGCCCTGCGCACTTCGCGAGACTTTTTGCCGGCGCGGACCCGAACCAGCCCAAGCCAACGGTTCGTGAAATTGCCTGCTCTAGCCCATGGAGCTGCGCTCCTGGAACGTCCCGAATACTGACGTTGATTGCCGAGGCGATTACGTCCGCCACTTGTTCGACCGGCTGGTTGAAAACAATCTCCTCGAATCTTCCCGCGACCTTTTCCCACTCGCGCTGCGCCGACTGATTCAAGTGTTCGGCGTAGGCGTTGAAGCCTTGGTGAAGAATGCAGACAATGAAAAGAGGTTCATCCTTGCTGCGCGATGCAACCTCAGCCAAACGTTGGAGAAGGAATACATCCTGCCGGTCTGGATGGAGTGCAGCAAACTCTAAGAACTTTCCAAGCTCGTCCAAAACCAGGAGGAGGCCCTTGTATTTCGAGTCCGACGCGACCCGCCTATTGACTTCGGCGATAACTTGCAAAACTTCAACATCCGTCGTCTGCTCTTTTACGTCGAGCAAACGCTCGATTGACATGCGGAGTCTCGATTTGGTCCCACCTCCCCAAACTTCCTTTAAGACCGGACGCATCGATTCTAGAATGGATGTGCTCAACGGCTGACGCGAGCACGTTATCAAAAGAGGCAGAAAGCGGGGACGCGGAATGCCGAATCGGTGGAAGTCTACAGACCTACGAATCTGCGAAGGGAAACTTCTCCCGTCACCGGCAAGCCAGTGCGCCAGCACCAGAGCGAAGCCGGATTTCCCGGACCCATAGTCACCGGTCATACGCCACGCCCGCTGGCCCGAGCGGGGCTTCAGTCCTTCTGCCATGCGGCCCAAGCACGATCGCGCGAAGTCGGTGAGAACATAATCGGAGAGAGCCGTAGTGTCGGGGAAGTCCCTTTCGAGATGCGCTGACCTCAGGAAACGACCCTTGACATGAAATAGGTCTGAAATCTTCTTCTCAGTCATGCGCCTCCATGAAATAAATTTCTTTGAGCAACTCAATGCTGTCCTTCTGCCTGAGTCTGCGAATCTGTTGGAAGTATGCCGATTCACTGTAAGTGAACAAGCCCCCGGTCTGTCGAGCTAGTGCTTCAACCCGGCTTCGGATGTCTTCTTCCGGCAGCTTAAAAATCTGGCCGGAGCTGCCATGTCCGTGGGCGATTTCGCGAAGCGGAAGCGTTGATTCTCCCCGGTGGTGCTTCTGCCAAAAGTCATTGAGGCTGTACACAAAAAGCTCAGGCGAGACGGCGGGTTTTTCATCGCGGTGAAAGACGTAGATAGGTTCCCTTTTGCCCGATGACCGATCCAATTCCCGCTCCCCAACCTTAACGAGGAGTCCAAGTTCAACCAGCGGACAGTCGAGGTTATCCTCCAGGACTTCGCCTTTGAGGCCACGTGTGGGAACGTACGTGTGCAGGAAAGTGTCGAAGTGTTGCTCCAGAGTCACGGGCGAAATCTTTTCCTTGTATTTTGTCGCTTCCCTGTGCAGTGAGATAAGGACGCCGCTCCGGAAGAGCTCCGGCTCTTGCCAGCGATTCAGTAAAAAGTCCCAAGCTAGCAGAGGGTAGTCCACCTCGGTTGAGAGGTTCCAATGGATGAGCCACAATGTGCGGATATCTTCCAAATATGGGTCAAGACCATGCTCCCCGAGCAAAGTAATGCCAAGATTGGTAATTGTATTTTCACCGCCGTTGTACGTTGCCACTCCGGCTGCCTGCGACCAGAAGCGTATGGCGCGAACCATGTTCTTGCCGACACCTAAAGCCACCATCGCTCGTTCTTCATCCGAAAATAGATTCGGGGTCTGAGACAGTGCCCGAACGGCTTTGGGCAACCATGTATAGCGACAGGGGAATGACTCGTGTCCCGAGATTCGATAGTTCTTTTCCACGGTCATAGGCGCATTGCCACATTCTAACAGCAGGCAGCAGGAAGCGCAGGATTGTTCGTCAAACTCTGCGCGTCTTCGACGATTCTGGAGTATACAAGCCGCGGAGTCCAAGAACAACTCCACGCTGCCGATGGGGGTTGCCCCGGACGGGGCCACCTGTTGCTTCCCGATAGCCCACCGGCAGAGGCACGTCGCTGATTTGGTTACCCTTCTCCCTAGATTGAGGATTTCTCCCTGTGTGACGGCGTAGTGTTGACCTTACTGATCAAGTCCCGAATGGTTGCCTATTCGTAAGCAACTGTCTGTGATCCCGTCTGAAACCGGCGACGTTTCTTCGATGTCGACCTCCAGCCCAGAGGGCTTAAGTTAACGTTTATGGGGCGTCAGCCCTGGATGGCACGGCCCTCACCCCGCCTTCGGCACCCCTCTCCCGCGCGGCGGGAGAGGGGACGGGGGCGAGGGAGGCTTTCTCCTACCCACGGCTTGCGCCGTGGGCTAAAGGCTTGCGCCCGCTACGCGGGCTGGCCTCGGCCAGCGAAACCTCAAATCGCGCAGATTGCGCTCGAACCTCTGGCCCAAACCTATGGCAGTAGCTGTCAAACTTCTACCGCCTCCCCGGCAGAGCCGGGGGGTCTCCCAACGGACCAGCTAACGATATCTTCAACACTTCTGCCTCACAAGAGATCAATCGCCATAGCTGCCGCGCCGTACAAAGCCGAATACGTCCCCAACTCGGCGATAACAACCTCTGTCGAATAGCCAATGGTGGGCGAGGCGAGTTCCGCTAAGTACTGATGAAGGGGGGTGAGCAGAACCTGGCCCGCGAGAGTCAGTCCCCCGCCAAGGATAATCCTGTCCGGGTTAAGAATCCGGATGACCGTCAGCAAACCGCGTGCAAGCCAACGAGCAGCTTCTTGGACGATGTGAAGCGCAGCCGTGTCGCCCAGGAAGGCCGCTTCCGCGATTTCCTTCGCTGTAATTTCCTCGGGTTTCTCACCGCTCGAGTCGCTGGCGCGCGCGACACTTTCGCTGCGGCGCCATCCCCGCTCCTTGCCTCGCTCAGCTATAGCAGAACCCGAGCAGAAACTTTCCAGGCATCCCACAGCTCCGCAGGAGCATGTATTTCCTGAATCGGAGATGGGAACATGTCCAAACTCCCCCGCTAGCCCGTCCTTGCCTCGATAGGTCTTTCCATTCAAGATCAGCCCCGCTCCGACACCTGTGCTCAGTGTGACGTAGACCAGCGATTCCGTCCCGCGGCCGGCGCCATAGCGGAACTCACCCAGCGCGCCCGCATTGGCGTCATTGTCAATCAGGCAAGGCAAATGCAAATTCGCATCGACCCATTCAGCAAAGGAGAAGTTTTTCCAACCCGGGGAATGGACCGAGGTGACCCTTTGATGCTGGAAATCCACGGGCCCGCCAAAACTGATTCCGCACGCCCCAACGGAAGAGTGGGACTGGGCGAGGAGGGTTCGGCTCTGTTCGCGGATTCGGTCAAGCATCCATTCGCGCCCGCCGGAACGCAACGTGTCGCCCTCCGAAATCACTAGCCGACTTCCCTCGCGATCGAAGAGGCCGGCGCGGAAACGGGTACCCCCAATGTCAATCGCTAGTGCGTTATTCAACATTGCCCCGACTCCTAAACCCCAGTCCTTACTCCTTCCCGATATCGCGATGCGAAACCTTGGTCTTGTACCCCTCACCGACCAGGGCGTGACCAACCTTTTCCGCGATGGCGACCGAGCGGTGACGCCCACCCGTGCAACCAATTGCAATGGTTAGGTAGCTCTTGCCTTCCTGCATGTAATTGGGAAGAAGGTAGAAAAGCAGGCTCATCAAGTGCTTTATGAACTCGCGGGTGGATGGGAAAGAGTCCATTTAGCTTTGCACAACCGCTTCTCGCCCCGTTTTGC
>Ga0181524_10006387_pt1 | contig 10278 bp, 9 predicted proteins | sample PEATcosm2014_Bin_34_FD_119761 | JGI IMG/M metagenome (GOLD analysis project Ga0181524, IMG submission 119761) | Peatland microbial communities from MTU Mesocosm Facility, Houghton, MI, USA - PEATcosm2014_Bin05_60_metaG | ecosystem: Environmental > Terrestrial > Soil > Wetlands > Peat | place...
AAGTTCTTCTACACGCTGATTGACGCACCCGGCCACCGCGACTTCATCAAGAACATGATCACGGGCGCGTCCGAAGCCGACGCGGCCATTCTCGTAGTCTCCGCCAAGAAGGGCGAGGAGGACGTCGCACTCAACCCCGGGGGCCAGGCGAGAGAACACGCGTTCCTCCTGTTCACTCTCGGAGTCCGCCAGATGGCAGTGTGCATCAACAAGATGGATGACCAGACCGTAAAATACTCCGAGAAAAGGTTCAACGAAGCAAAGCAGGACGTCGAGAACCTCCTGAAGAACGTCGGGTTCCCGGTCGCCAAGATCAACATCATCCCAGTCTCCGGCTGGACCGGCGAGAACTTGGTCAAGAGGGGCACGAACATGCCTTGGTACAAAGGCCCGACCCTCTTGGAGGCGCTCGACCAGTTCGTGGAGCCGCCAAAGCCCATCGACAAACCACTACGGCTTCCAGTCCAAGACGTCTACACCATCACCGGAGTCGGCACGGTCCCCGTCGGAAGGATTGAGACGGGCAAGATCAAGGTCGGCGACACAGTAATCATAATGCCCGAAGGTCTGACGGCCGAGGTAAAGTCCATCGAGACGCACCACACTGCCATGACCGAGGCAATGGCCGGCGACAACATTGGGTTCAACCTGAGGGGGGTCGCGAAGACCGACTTCCGGAGGGGCTCGGTGCTGGGGCCCACAAATAACCCGCCCACAATCGCAAAGGAGTTCCTGGCGCAGGTGATTATTGTTTTCCACCCGACAGCGATAGCGCCAGGGTACACGCCGGTCCTGCACGCCCACACCGCTCAGGTCGCAGCAACGATTTCCGAAATTGTTGCAAAGATCGACCCTAGGACTGGTCAGCCGACTGAGGAGAAGCCGAAGACGATAAAGACTGGAGACTCGGCGATTGTGAGGATACAGCCCCTGAGGCCGATTGTGCTCGAGACGTTCAAGGACTTTCCAGAGTTGGGAAGGTTTGCTTTGCGTGATATGGGTAGCACTGTGGCAGCTGGCATCGTTCGGGAAATCACGCAGAAGGGTCAAGTCGAGAAGGCAGCCGCAAAGGCGTAGTCATTCCAGACCAATCCAGCCGAGGAACACAAGTGTTATATTCGCGACCCATAACGTCTTCGGGTCTAATGGCCAACGACAGAGTCGTAGGTGGAACAATATTGGTAGGGAGCATAGTCGGGATAGTGGTCTACGGGCTCCTGATCTGGTACTGGCCACTCCTTGTCCTCGAGGTGACAGCGTTCCTGGGGGTCCTGCTGATTCTCGCCATCCTTGCCTGGATCGGATACACCATGGCCACCACGCCGCCCCCGGAGCCCATAACAGATATCCCTGAAGTATCTGCCGAGCCGAAAGCGCCGGCGGAATCGTCCAGCGAAACCAAAAAGAACGCTTAGCCGCTTTCCTACATTTTCATGCCTTGTTACCGCTTCAGTAGCCCTTTCGCCAGGTTCCGAAGCTTGGAGTCCAGTCCCAGCGCTACTCCGAAGTATACGACAGCTCCGACCCCGACGACGGCGAGCAGCCTGACGCCGTACTCGATTGTACCCAGGCTTCTGTCCGCCACTGCCCCGGAAAGGAAGTACACGACTACTCCCATGACCGCCGCAGCGACGAGATAGTAGGCCACGGCAACACTCGGCATCAGTCTCGCGACTCCTCGGACACGCCTGAGCTTCACGAGAATCGTAACCGACACGGCAGCGAGCTGGGCGAGGGTCCACAGGGCGACTGTGTCATGGGGATCAAGGCCGTTCGAAAAGGAGCACCTCAGGGCCGCGTACATCAGAGAGAGGTACAGTGCAGACGACAGGAGGTTGACGAGTGGAACGAAGAGGAGGTTGCTCTTCGCATACTTCCAGAACGAACGGTCTTGCGCGACGTCGACCTTCTCGGTCCCGAGCAGGGTCTGGTCGATTATCCCCGAGATGGTGAGGACAACGAACATCAGCGTGAGTACCTCAAGTCCGAGGCTTCCGACGATGTACTTCGCGCCTAACAGGAAGAGGATTGGCTCGGCGAGGACCGCAACACCGACGGCCATCGGAATGCAGAAGAGCATGGAGAACTCCAGCGTTATCGCAGGCAGCTTCTCGCTCCCCCCGCCAAGTAAGAGCGGGTACAGGGAGTAGGCCAGGGCCGACGAGTAGCCTACCACTGATGCCACCAAGAAGGCGGCCTGGTAGTACCCGACGATGGCCGTGCCGAAGCCTAGTGACGCCACGAAGGTGTCTGAGATCCCCACGATCGCGGGGAGATAGCTGACGGCGGGAAGCCAGGCCGCCCGACCGAACCACTGTCTGGCCTGCGTCATCCTCAGCTGGCCCCTGAGCGCTCCTCTTACGAGAAAAGTCCCCACGAGAGATTGGAAAAAGTATGAGACGATCAGTGCTAGAATGACTCCCTCTATTCCCATCCTGTAGATGTACAGGGCGGGGTAGGCGACAGCCAGCTTGCTGAGTTCGGCCGCTATCAAGGAGTACCCGCTTGCAACAGGCCTGTATCCTTGGACGATCGAGTTCGAGACCTGGCTCCAGTAGCTGAGCGGGACGAGCAGGCTCCCCAGCAGAAATGGCAGGAAGACCGAGGTGACGCTAGAGGAGGTCAGGAACGCGAGCAGGAAGTAGATCAGGAGTCCCAGCCCGCTCATGGCGACCCCTAACGTCAGGGCGGTCCGGCCGACCACCTTACCCCTTGCGATATCACGCGTGACCCAGAACGCGACCACGCCTACTGGATACGACGCGAAGGTGACGATGTCTATCACGAACTCCCAGAGGCCGAGCTGGGCCGGAATCAGCCACCTCGCCACCATGATCGTGAACGCCAGCCCAGTGAACGCGCTCACAAGCTTCCCTCCGAAGACCACGAGTCCGGTGGAACGGAGGCCGATTCTGTCTACCAAGCGCAGGGCTCCCGGATGTTTGGGCTCAGGTGATTGGGCACCGACCGTCATCGGCGCAGCGGGCGAGCACTTAAGCTGTGAACAATGTTCCTGTGGTCACGGTGTACGAGTTCTTCCTTCATTTGAAGGGTGCCGTCGTCCATGCCTTCACGATCCTCTGCGCAGCCTTTCCGTCCCCAAACGGGTTCTTCCATCTCCTTTCCCGGGCGAGCATTTGAAGCGCCTTCTTCACGATTACCTTAGGGTCGGCACCCGCGAGGGTGTTCGCTCCCACCTGGACCGTTTCTGGCCGTTCGGTGCTGTCTCTCATCGTGACGCATGGGACTCGGAGGATGCATGCCTCTTCCTGCACTCCTCCGGAATCAGTCAGGATAAGCTGTGCCTCCTTCTCAAGCTTCAGGAACTGAAGGTAGTCCACTGGAGGGGTCATCCTTACCCAATGCAGGTTCTTCCCGAGACCACGCTCTTCTATCACCTTCCTAGAGCGAGGGTGCGCAGGGTAGACCACCGGCATCTCCGTCCTTTCAGCGGCGAGCTCCAGCCCGGCGAGAATCCCTTGCAATCTCTCCGGGTCATCCACATTCTCCTGCCTGTGGACGGTGGCGAGCATGTACTTTGAGCCCAGCCTGGCGACAATGGAGCTCTGCCCAGCCCTGGTCGCCAGCTGAAGGTTCTGATTGACCGAATCCACTATCGTGTTGCCCGTGACGAAGACTTTCGCTGGGTCTATCCCCTCCCGAAGAAGGTTGGACTTCGACTGGCTCGTTGGCGAAAAGAGGAGGTCGGAGAGGTGGTCAGCGACTATTCTGTTCAGCTCTTCGGGCATCCGTCTGTCCCAGCTCCTCAGTCCAGCTTCGACGTGCCCCACCTTGAGATGGAGCTTTGCCGCGGTAAGCGCCCCAGCGAGCACGCTGTTCGTGTCCCCCTCAACGAGGAGGCCGGTCGCATGCTCGGCCTTGAGAACCTTCTCGATGCCGATCATCATCCTCCCTGTTTCTTCTGCATGAGTGCCAGAGCCGACCCTCAAGTTGATGGACGGGGCTTCCAGCCTTAGATTCTCGAAGAAGACTCTGTCCATGTTGTACGAGTAGTGCTGACCAGTGTGCAAAACGAAGAAGTCGGACTTCCTTTTCTCCAGGGCCCTTATCACCGGCGCAAGCTTGATTATCTCGGGCCTGGTCCCGAGCACCACCGCCGTTCGCATTTGTTCAGCTCTTGCCCTCTTTGGAGCTGTCCGTCGCGCGATTCCTGCCGTCCCCCAGTCTTCTGAGCCTGTACTCGCCTGTCCGCACATCGTCGGGCTTGGAGACCCCTGCAGCGTCGATGATGAGGGGATGGGGAGCCATCCCGGTTGCAAGTTCTTCGATGCTCATCGCTCCGAAAGCAGTGTGCGCTACGAGCAAGAAGACGCAGCTGGCTCCAGAGGTCGCCTCGGTTAGGCTCTCTGCCATCCTTGCACCGAACCCCTCCTTACAGTACGGGTCGTAGGCGCTGACCTCGTAGCCCATACCGATGAGTGAGCGTATCACCGGCTCCGAAGGACTGCTACGAGGGTCGTCGATGTCCGGCTTGTAGGAGGTTCCGAGCACAGCGACCTTGCTGCCTGGCTGCAGCCCACCGTCTGCGGAGACGAGCCGTAGCACTTCATCTTTCATGCTGTTGTTGACTGCTCTGGCTTCCCTGATCATCGCGCCCCCCTCAGGATTCTCGCCTAGGGCTTCCAGCAAGAAATACGGATCCTTTGTCAGGCATGGACCACCGACGCCGATCCCCGGTCTTAGTATCTTCACCCTAGGATGGGTGTTGGCGAGCTCAATCACCTCCCGGACGTCGACTCCTATGCGGCTGCATATCTTGGCGAGGTCGTTGGCGAAGCCGATGTAGACATCCCTCGCAGCGTTCTCCACCAGCTTGGTCGTCTCCGCAGTCAGCATGTCGGTCGCGAGCAGGTTGCCTTTCACAGCCCACCTCATGGTCTCCAGCGCCTTGGCATGGCTCGTCTTGTTGCCTGCTCCGATTATCCTGTCGTTGTTCCTGAACTCCTCGAGCGAATTCCCCGGGGCTATTCTCTCCGGACAGTAGGCGAAGAAGAAATCCTTCCCGTCCCTCTTGCCATGTTTCCTGAATATGGGCAGCACGAGGTTCTCGCATGTACCTGGCGGAACTGTGCTTTCGACAATAACGACGCTCCCTCGCCTGATCGAGGAAGCCACCTCCTCACAGGCGGACCTGAGGTGGCTCAAGACCGCCTTGCCCCCTTCGTAGGGGGTCTGGACGGCGATGACGACGACTGCCGACCCGGAGACAGCCGTCCTGAGGTCGGTGGTTGCAATCAGCCGCCCCTCCTTGACCTCTCTTTTCACTGCCCTGGAGATGCCTGATTCAGAAAGGTGAGTCTCTCCCCTGTTCACGCCGTCCACCAGATCGCTCCTGATATCGACGCCGACTGTCCTTCGCCCAGATTGGGCAAAGGCACAGGCTGTCGGAAGACCTACGTAGCCCAGACCCACGACACAGATATCAGGCATTGGACTGGCCCGGTGACCCCTACCGTGAATAAACCTCTTTCATCCATTCGATGGTCTTGGGAATCCCGACCTTGAGAGGGGTCGTTGGATTGTGCCCGAGCTCATTCCTGGCCAGCTCGATTGACGGCCTCTTGTTCCTGGTGTTGTGGACTTCGAGCGGGACGTAGTTCACGATCGTGTCCTTCATTCCGAGATTATCCAGGATCATCTTCGACACGGCCTTGACCTCCACGTACTCGGTTCCCCCCACGTTGTAGGTCCGTCCTGCCCTGAATCTGTCGGCCACGTTCGCGAGGGTCGGAATCAGATCGTCGATGTACATGAAAACCCGTTTGTAACCTAGGTAGACGTCGTAAGTCTCTTTCCTCAGCGCCCTGTAGATGAACTGGCAGACTGCACTTCGATACGGCGTAAAGTACTCTCCTGGGCCATAGGCGTTGAAGAGCCTCACGACGACCACCTCGACCTCGTCGGTGATTCTCGCGTTCCTGATCTGCAGCTCGTTGACCCACTTGGAGATGGCGTAATCGTTCTTCTGGAAAAGAGGTGCGGTTTCGGAGAGTCCTTCCTCGAGAAACCCGCCGTCAGGAAGGTTGGGTTCGCCGTAGATTTCCGAACTCGAGAAGTGCACCAGTCGGAATTTCTTTCTCTTCTGCAGTGTGATCAGGTGCTTGAGCCCAATTACGTTTGTCTTCCACACCTGCTCGTAGTAATCCTCTCCGTTTCTTCGCCCGAACTCGGCCGCCAGGTTGTAGACGAAATCGAAGTCGTTCTCGAGGAGGTTGCTGACCTGCCTGAATTCCGAGGCATCACACCTCGTGTAATCGACCCTGTCCGTATGCCGGGCATCTGCCCTGTGGACGCGGTGCCCCCGTCTCTCGAGCTCCTGGGCCAGCGGCCTCCCAATAGTCCCTTCGCTTCCGATTACGAGCACGTCAGCCATTCTCTCTTCTCATTTTGGGCGCGGCTCATCTGGGTTATTTTAGCCTTCTACAGAGCTGAACCGCTTTCATGGGCCGAGCGGCGGCCACCCCGCCCAATAGATCTGACTCGAAATCTTCGGGAAGATTCTTGATAAGAAGTATGACACTGTGGCCGACTTCGGAATGGAACCCGACAGACGGACCAGCGGCACCAAGGGCCCGTACATCCTCCGAAGCCTCCGAGTCATCTCGGCGTAATATTCGGCCAGGCCTGGGTCCTTGGCAGAAGCTTCCGCGAGACGGGCGACGACCCTCTTTCGAATCAACACCTGTTTCCTTAGTGCGGCCTCCTTGCGCTCCTGAGAGATCTGCCCGGGATGAACCCTGTACATTCCAACTGGAGTCGGGATGTGCTTGAATCGGACGCCCTGGATCAGCGCGGCGCGCAACCACCATTCATAGTCCTCTGCGTATCCTAGAGACTCGTCGAAGAGCCCGACCCGGTCGAAGGCCGAGGCCCGGATAATGCTTCCACAGGCGCTCCCTATGAAATGCCTCCACAGCTCGACCAGCAGTTCGTTGTGGTCGGTGAAACTCCTCTGGCGCCTTTCCCCTCTGAACCTTCCTTCGTGGTCGATTTCGGTCAAGTCTCCGTATACGATGTCTGCGTCACTCCCTTCTCCCGCTGCCACCAGAGCGCTCAGACCGCCCTTTTCGATCATATCGTCGCTGCTTAACCACTTGAACCAGCTCCCCCGCATCGCTCCGACGCCGACATTGAGGGCCGAAGCGGTTCCCCCATTGACCTTCCTTAGGTACCTGATCTTGTCGCCATACCTCCTGCAGAGCTCGGGCGTCTCGTCTGTCGACCCGTCGTCCACCACCGCTACCTCAAAGGACGGATAGTCCTGAGCTAGGACCGAGTCTAAGCAGGCGGGAAGCAGGTCAACCCGGTTGTACGTCGGAATCACAACGGAAACGAGCGGTTTCCCCTCTGTGTGGTGGGCCGATGCTCCGTCCAGAGCCTTACGGGGAGACCCGGTCGCAAGCGGAGGTGGCCTTTCGTCAGTTGCTCTGTCTTCCGATATTGCGCTCTTCACCCTCCAAGGAGCCCCCGGTAGACTTCGTAGTATTTCCGGACGACATTCTCAGGCCTGTTCTGCTCAGGCAGCCCCTCCAATACCCTGTCGTCCCAAGAGATCACCTTGCATCCGCACGCGAGTGCTTCAAGCGCCATCTTGCTCACCTCAGGGAAGATGTCGGGCGACAGCGCTGGGATCCTCCTCACATCCACGAAGTACTCGTACTGGTTGAGCAGAGCTGAGAGCTCGCTGTGCCGCACAGGCTGAGCCCTTGGAATCACGGTCAGCTTCAGTCCTCGCCCGCGTGCAAGAGCCTCTGCCTCCTGGGTTGCCGAGTACTCCCTGTGAACGGCTGTGCCTGTGGCATGGCGATGGAGGTCTTGGAAGAGATCAGTGTCGACCGGGTTTGGTATGTAGACGCTGCGGCTCTTGGTGAAGCTCTCGGTGACGACGGTGATTGCATCAGCCTTCTTTAGGTTTCCCAGCCGGGAGTCCCAGGTCTTCGATATGAGCAGACTGTGGTTGGTGAATACGACAGGCTTGTCATAAAGCCTCTTGAGCCACGGGATGATGGCGTCCCAGCTGTGCACGTGGACGAGGTCATACCTTCTCGCTTGCGCTAGACACTTCGCAGCGAACTTGAGTGCCCCACCTGTGACAACCTCCCCCTGCGTGTTGAAGCCGAATCTGTCAAACTTCTTTCTTACGATTACTTTGCTCTGAGTCCCGCACGTCCTGTCCATGAACTTGGCAACAGTATTGGCGACGCCGGAAACATCCCAGATGTGCAACACCTTCATGGCTCGTCTGCTCGCTTGTGACCGAGGCGGGTCGGACCGGCCTGGGAATCAATAAAGGACTGACCATTTCCATCTCCTGCTACAACGCGGCCGTCCACTGCATCCCGTTCCCACTTTGCATAAATAACCATAGCGACGGCTGTTACCTAAGATGAGGTGCCGCGCAGCCTTCAGACTCGTGCGAGGGCCTTGCGAGCTAGGAGCTGGACCTTGAAACGTGTGGAGGTCGTAATCGCGGCGCGGAATGAAGAGGAAAGAATTGGGATGACCGTGCGTTCTCTGTTCGATCAATCCCTGGTGCCGTCACGCGTGGTCGTCGTCGACGATGGTTCCACCGATGCAACCGGAAGAATCGCCCGTGACTTGGGGTGCGAGGTGGTTACCCTCCCCTACCATGAGTCCAGCTACCTCGGGAGGCCAGAGCTCGCTAGCACGTTCAACGCCGGCCTTCGCATGGTCTCCGGCGATGCCGACTACGTCATGATCCTTGGCGCCGACCACTCTCTGCCGGAAGACTACATCTTGCGCCTCGTCGAGGCGATGGAGGAAGAAGGAGTAGTCGCAGGGAGCGGCGGAATCTCAAACGAAAGGGAGGACAGCGAGGTCCCCAGGAACTCAGGAATGTTGGTAAGAACAGACGTCTGGATGAAGCTTAACGGGATGCAATACCCAACTACTTGGGGATATGAAGGCTGGTTGCTCTTCAGGCTTCGGGAAGAAGGCCACAGGGTCAAGCTCTTCCCGAGCATAAAGTCGAGCGTCGGTAGGGCGACTAGGATCAAGGGAACCTGGGATGGGAGAGCAATGTACGTACTGGGGTATGACTGGAAATACGTCATGGGCAGGGTCGTGTTGAACATGGCCCACCCTGCAGACTCGCTGAAAATGCTCTCGGGTTTCCTGGGATGCTGTTTCGACCCATCTTGGCGCCAAAGGAGAAGCGACGTGGCAGACTGGGTGAACAAAGAGCAAAAGGCATCCTTCTGGAACAGAGTCAGGAAAGTCCTGACCGGTGCGAAACGGTAGTCGTGCGCCTTGAGGACCAAGTTACTCTCGATCCTTGCAGCGGCCGCAACCGCCGGAACCAGCGTCCTCTTTCCTGGCTATTCGGTCGCGCTAGTCGTGGCAATCGTGCTTGCACATGGCATAATCGGCATTCTTCGAAGCAGTCTCAATCACATCGACCCGTTCAATGACATTCCGAACACCTTCAGGATCTTCCTCGCGTCATGCGGTGGCTTGATCCTTCCCAAAGGATCCACCTTCGTCTTCCCCTCTCTTGGGTTCCTCCTAATCCTCGCCGGGGTCTCGCTCAATGATGAGTCTCAGAGGAGAATCCTAGATTCTGTGTTGAAGGGAAGGAGGGGCGGGGCCGTAGTCCTGCTTGGGATTGACGGGAGTGGAAAATCCACGCACGCTCTGGCCTTGAAAGATTGGTTCGAAAGGAGAGGCTACGACACCACCCTTGTTCCCTTCCATCGCTATCTGTTCCTCGACGCCCTGAAACGTGGGTCCGGTTTGGACCCAGCGGCTGCCGGGCGACGGCGCAGCGGGAACCCACTCCGACCCGCCATTTCCCTCTTGGACAATCTCCTCTCTTACATTCTCAGCTCCTGGGGGAAGGGCCTCGAAGGTCGAGTGATAATCTACGACAGGTTCATCTGGAGTACCTACGTAAAGTACAGCGCGCTCGGCTATCCAGTTAATCCTCTCCGCTGGCTCTACATGCTTCCCCGCCCGAAAGTCGCCATCGTCTTGGACATCCCGACCGAGCGGTCTCTCGGGGTCATTCAGTCGAGAGCGGCTCACATAAGGTACACCGCCGAGGTGCTGAATTCTGAGAGGGAGGAGTACCTGGCCCTAGCCAGAGGACGGAACTATCCAGTCGTGGACTCCGGGAGGAGTTTCGACGAAGTGCAGCGCGAGATCGAGCGAATTCTGTCGGGGGTCTTTCCTCTGCTTTCGACAGGAGGCACGGGTTGAACGCCGGAGCGAAGGCCTACGCCGCGGGTTTCGTGGCCA
>Ga0181524_10006389_pt1 | contig 10276 bp, 7 predicted proteins | sample PEATcosm2014_Bin_34_FD_119761 | JGI IMG/M metagenome (GOLD analysis project Ga0181524, IMG submission 119761) | Peatland microbial communities from MTU Mesocosm Facility, Houghton, MI, USA - PEATcosm2014_Bin05_60_metaG | ecosystem: Environmental > Terrestrial > Soil > Wetlands > Peat | place...
CGCCTATCCCTACGGTGGAGTCGTAATCGGCGGCGATTGGTATGGCGGGGGCTGGGGCCGTGGTTACTACGGCTACCGCGGCGGCTATGGATACCGCGGGGGTGGCTACGGCTATCGGGGAGGTGGGCACGTTGCCGGCGGCTTCAGCGGTGGACGTGGCGGAGGTGTAGGGCACAGCGGCTTCAGCGGTGGGCACGGCGGAGGCGGACGGCGCTAAAATCCGTTCCGCAAGATGAATCTGCTCTTTGCCCCTTCAGCCGAACCTGGCTGAGGGGACTTTGTTTTGCGGAGGAGGATCGTCCTGTGTCGGCCTGCCTGGACACAAAGTCCAATAGTTGGACTCGAACTCGTACTGACCTACACCCGGTGTCTCCGTCTAGTATTTCGGGCTCTCGCGCGCCGGCGTTGATGTATTAACGCCGGTCGCTTCCATCAGCGCTGACAAAGTGGCAAGTTGGTTTCCACTGTCGGCTGGCCGGCGAGTTCCGGTACAAGTGGCGGGGGAGGCTATTGTCCAGGATTCTGGACTCGCTTCGCGGTAGGTGTACTCTTCGCGATTCAATCCCCGAAGATGGTGTTGACCTTCTCCCGAACAGCCGTGCTGCGATTCGGCTTCAAGTAGCGCATTGTGCTTTCCATGTCGCTGTGCCCCATCCACTGCTGCACGGTCCGCAGATCTACGCCGCCCCACAGCGCCCAGGTTGCGAATGTTGCGCGGAATTTATGCAGCCAGAAGTCATCGGGATTTAGGTTCGCGCGTTTCGCAATGGCTTTACACCTCTCCAGGAAATGCAGACACGGTCGGCAGCCTTTCGTGGGAAAGAGCAACGGGCAGCCAGAATCAGCGTTCGATTTCCACTTTTTCAAGGCCCTGACCAACTTGTCCGGGATGGGAACTTCACGCCCTTTATATGCCTTGGGTGAAAACCCATACTCGGGTTTATAACGTACTGTCACCACACCGCGGCTCAAGTTGACTTCGCTCCAGGTGCAGTAGATTACCTCCTGCTCCCGTAACCCTGTCATGAGGAAGAATTCGAAAAAAAACCGTTCGTCTTCGCCACAGGCCGCAAAGAACTTGTCCAGTTCTTCGCGCTCGTAAATTTCCGGTTCTTCCTCGACAAAGCGTGGCCAATCGTTTTTGTGTAGAAGCCCGCGGATCCCTTGCACCTTGAGGAACGTCATCACGTTGGAGAACTTATTCCAGCACGTCCGCGGCGTGAGTTTCTTTTCATCACGCAGATAGGCGCTGTACTGCAGCATGTCTTCGCGTGAGATGTCCGCAATGCGCTGCTTACTGCAACTCTCTAGGAAGTAATCCAATGCGGTGCTGTACGCCGCGTATGTTTTGGGTTTTTTCGCATTCTTAACCTCGTCCAGATAGCCGATAACAGCATCAGCCAGCAACGAGCCCTCGGATTTTGCATCATCGACGAGTTTTAGGCCTGCCGCTCGCGCTTCCAGTTTTTTCTCTTGTTGCAGTCGGCGTGCCGCGGCGGTAGCTGCGTCCTTCCCGACCGATCGCCGAATCCGCTTGGCACCCTCGTACCATTCAACGTAGTAAGCGCCTTCCGGATGGCGTTCTTCGCGGCCGGCAACGATTACATGGTCTGGTTTGACGCGCCCGTTTGCGGAAATGACGACAGGACAGAAGCGAACGCCGTGCGGCGTTTTGACGCGCTTGGTGAGGTTGGCTTCCTTGTTCATTCGGCCGCGACCCCCGTAATTTAGGTATCACGGATGGTATCACGGCCTGTCAAGTGTAAGAAAATAATAATACTGGCGGAGAGAGTGGGATTCGAACCCACGTTAGAGTTACCCCTAAACACGCTTTCCAAGCGTGCGCCTTCAGCCACTCGGCCATCTCTCCGCGGAGCAGTGCGCGAACGCGCAACAGCAGCTTAAATCCATTCTAGCAGAGGGCCTGCCCGGTCCTCCGTAGCTCTGACCGGGAAAACCCTGTCCTGCGTTCTTGTTTCAGCACACGCCCACCCCCACCCGGCGAATGCATCAAGCCCTGTCAGACGCCGGCGAGACCGCAAAACAGGCCGACGGCCCGGCGGTGGCCTACCATCAGCTCATAGCGGCGCAACAGATCGTCAGCTTGCCGCGATAATGCTTTCGGATCGCGCGAAACGCCGTCACTTTTCGTCTTTTTTCAACTGTTCGGTCAGGTAATTCTGGACGCCCATCTCGGCCATGGCGTGCAGTTGTGCTTCGAGCCAGTCGATGTGGTGTTCTTCATCGCTCAATAATTGCTCGAGCAGCATTTTGGACCCATTGTCCCCAGCCTCGGCACAGGTCTTAACGCCGGCATTCAGCCGCTTCACGGCGTCGTATTCCAGTTGCACGTCGTTGCGGAACTGCTGTTCGACGGTGGCGCCGATATTGATCTTGAAATAATCGCTCATATTCGGCGTTCCATCCAGGAAGAGAAGGCGTTCCATGAGCTTTTCGGCGTGGACCATCTCTTCGATGGACTCTTTCTTGATCTGCTTGGCCAGGCGCTCATAGCCCCAGTTCTCGCACATTTCAGAGTGCAGGAAGTATTGATTGATGGCAGTCAGTTCTGCCTTTAAGGCTTGATTCAGCACCTCAATAACTTTCGCATTGCCTTTCACTTTGCCAGCCTCCCGAAGCGACGCTTGACTGCGCCCGCGGAGTCGAATCCACCGACTCTGCATTGTAAACCCTTCCGAGCCACCGGAGACGAACGCGGGGAAAACCCTGATGATTCGGCTTGGACGATTTCGCTGGCGAAGCTGGTCTGACGGGTTTCGAGAAGGCGTACGTCGGAGATATCAGCGCCAGGCTAACTGTTACCCCAAACACTAAGGCAGCGTTTGCCGTGAACCCCAGGCCGCCCGGCTGCTTCATGGGATTTACGTTCCGCGAAACTGGTTAGCGGGAGTTTTCGGCAATGTTACTGATGTTGCCAGCGGCTGGAGCGGCAGGAGTTTCCGGCACGGCCGGCGCATTACCGAGGAGTTTGTGATGCATGCTATACAATGCCAGCTCCAGGCGGTCCGAGACGCCCAGCTTGTCGTAGATCTTGCGCAGATAGTTCTTCACGACCTGCTCAGTGGTGCCAACTTCCGTGGCAATCTCTTTGTTCCGCAGCCCCTGCGTGACGCCCGAGATGATCATCAACTCCTTCGAACTCAACTTCGTCCTGGTCTTCGGACTGATCAGCTTCATCGCCTGCGCACGATAGGCCTCGATCACAAGGTTGATACAGCGATTATCCAGCCAGGTTTCGCCGGCGGAAACTTTGCGGATGCACTTGATCAGAAGGTCTGGAGAAATGGAGCGCGGCACGACCCCGCAGGCGCCCCGGCGGACGTATTCCAGGATTTCCGATTCATCCTGATCGGCTACGATCAGCACTACTTTCAACAGGGGAGCAATTTGCAGCAGCGCGGCGACACTCTCGGCCGGGTCCGACGCAATCGCAGCCTCCATCAGGAGGACATCGGGGGAATGCCGTTGGATAGCCGATTCCGTCTGGGCCAGAGTTTCGGTCTGGGCCATAACGCGTAAGTCGTCTTCCAGGGCGAAAATCTTCCTCATGCCCACGCGGAAAATCGGCTCGCTATCAGCAACGACTACTCGAATCCGATTGATGCCGCCATCAAGCTCTTGCTCTGTTTGTCCCTGTGCCTTATCGGGCTCAGTGGCCATCGCGGTTCCCTGGGGAAACTCTCCCTTTCCTATTTACGAACGCAGGAATCGGTACTCGTCAATAATAACAGCCAACTCCTGACGATTACCTACAGGTGAGCAGCGTACCACGCGCCCGGTACAGTTCACCAGTACATCCTTGCCCGCACGGATATTTCCCGCGGGCATAGCCATGATGAACTCGATTGTACTGTCTGCCGGGATAAACTGATCCAACAGGAAGAGGGCTCCCGCTGACGAAATGTTTTGAGACTCAGCGGAGAACTCTTGCCCGTTGTAGCGAATTGTGATCGCGAGCCTGAGCGGGAAGCGAACACCGCAACGCAAATCCGGAATTGAACTTGGAGCTATCACAGTTTCGGAGCATATACCTGAACCGCGAATTGTCCGAATTACGAAAGTAATCCTCGGCCGGAACCGATGCCCGGGACCCCGCCCGGAAGACCATAGCTTCCTGGAAGTGATTATCCTGCAATCAGTTAAACCATAGTTAGAACTTAGTAACCTCAGTAAAATTGAAGTCGTTCACTTTCATCGCGGGCACCACCATGTCGAATGATTCCTCACCGCTGGCCCGCACCGGCGCGCTCATCGCCACTACGTTGCAGAGCATGTGCAGCAGGCTCTCGTTGAAGCGGAAGTTCAATATCCCGCCGCCGATGGCGCCGTTTTCCACCAGGAAGGTCCCGTCGCGAGTCATGCCGGTAAGAATCTTCTCGTACGGGTCGACCTCGCGGATGTACCACAGCCGCGTGATGTAGACCCCGCGCTCGGTCTCGCTCACCATTTGGTCAAGCGTCTTGGCCGCGCCTGGCACAGCGAACACAATGTTCATCGGGGCTTCGCCCATCTCGTTCGGCAGCGGGAAGCCGTGGCCGGTGGGTCGAACCGTTCCCAGTTGCGAAGCGAATGGCGAAGCAGTGAGCTGCCGCGCGCTTCCGCGAGCGTATACCAGGTTCTTGATGACGCCGTTTTTTACCAGCTCCACCCGCCTGCGGCGCACGCCTTCGCCGTCAAAGGCCGCTCCCGATTGCAAGGGATGATAGACGTCGTCGTCGATCGTAATGTTTTCGCCGAAGATCTTTTTCCCGATCCGATTGTTCAAGAACGAACGCTGGTCGAGCAGCGCCATACCTCCAAAATCCCAGAACATGAAGCCAACCAGGTCGAGCACCGCCGCCGGCTCCAGGATGACAGTGTGCTTGCCCGGGGCCAATTCCTTCGGATTCGCCGAACGCTTCGCTTTCTCGGCCGCCTTCTCCGCCAGCCGGAGCGCATCGATCTGATCAATATCGGACGAATTGCTCTTCTGCCAGCCGGAGGAGTTCCCCGCCAGCATCGTTACCGAGGCCTCGGCCAGCGTCTGCGCGTGGTAGAGGTCGACCCCTCGCGAGTTCAGCAGCACTTCCATCTGCTCCGAGACGGCGAAAGTGCCGGCCGCGGTCAGATGCTCGCGCTTGGCGATTGCGACCATTCCGGCGACAGCTTCGGCACGTTGTCCCGCATCGACAGCCGCGGTACGCGCCACATGGCGGTTCGGGGCCAAACCGCCGCCTGTCTCCTCCGGCGTGGGCAACGGAAGCAGGTCGGGGTCGGGTTGCTGTACCCCGGCCAGCGACTCGGCCTGCTCAACCACGCGCCTCAGGCTCTCGTCGTCATAGCGGTTGGTGCTCGCCCGCGCCGTGCGGCCGTCGAAAACCACGCGCAGGGAGGCGGCATAGTTCTCCTCGGCCACGTTCTGCGTGATGGCGTTGTTGGCAAAACGGGTAAGCGCACTGCATCCGCCGCTCACGATCAACTCCACCTCATCAGCGGAGGAAAGCTTGCGAATGCGCTGGAAAATCTCGTGAGCTCTATCTCTGTTCAGCATCTTGCCGTTCCTTCCTGACTTGTCGCTCCGTCCGCTCGGGTGATCGCACCGCCATTGCGGCTAACGGGCGTCATCCCGAGCGTAGCGGCCTCTATTGCCGCGGAGTCGAGGGATCTTGTGTTTGCCTGCGGCCTTTCGAGGTTCCCACTTCCGTCGAGCAACGCAAGATTTCTCGACTCGGACGGAGAATTCGCCCGCCCTCGCTCGAAATGACGCTCTCTCGCTTTCACACGCTATTGTGGTTGCCGGCCGATCACTGTCCCTTATACGCCGAGCCCACCTGCACATTGCGGAAGCGCGCCGGCGACGCCCCGTGCCCCGTCCCCATCACCTGTTGGGGTTGCCCTTTGCCACAGTTCGGTGTGCCCCACAGGGTCCACTGATCGCGCGAGCACAAGCCGTCGAGCGAGTTCCAGAACTCGGTGGTGATCCCCGAATACGAAGGATTTTTGATCACCCTCCCGAGCTTGCCGCCCTTGATCTCCCAGCCAATTTCGCAGCCGAACTGGAAGTTGTAGCGTTTGTCGTCGATCGACCAGGAACGGTTCGTCTGCATGAAGATGCCGTCGTCGGTCTGCGCGATCAGCTCATCGAGCGTCAGCGGGCGCTCGCCCGGCAGCAGGCTGATATTCGTCATGCGTACGATGGGCACGCGATTCCAGCTTTCGGCGCGCATGTTGCCGCCGCTGCGCGCGCGCCCGATCATCGCCGCCGTGTCGCGCGACGAGAGATACCCGGTGAACTGCCCTTTCTGGATGATGGGCACGCACTGCGCCTGCACGCCTTCATCGTCGTAGGCGAACGTGCCCAACCCCGGGCCGTGCGCTTCGGTGGCATCGGCCACCACGTTCACCAGCTCGCTGCCGTAGCGCAGGTTGTTCAGTTTGTCGAGGGTGAGAAACGAAGTTCCGGCAAAGTTCGCTTCCATGCCGAGCACGCGGTCGAGTTCAATCGGATGGCCTATCGATTCGTGAATCTGCAACCCCATCTGCGAAGAATCCAGCACCAGCGTCAGGCGCCCCTGCGGACACTTCGCCGCCCGGTGCAGCGCCACGCACTCCTCGCCGATGCGCCGCGCGTTCTCCACCAGCTTCAATTCTTCGACCAGTTCGTAGCCCTTGTTCTGCCACTGCCCGCCAAACGAATTCGGATACGAGCGCTTCTGGATCTCGGTGCCGGCAAACGCGTAGGCGGCATAACCCGCCCCGGTCGTAAAGCGCGTCTGGCGGATATCGGAGCCCTCAGTGTTGTAGAACCACTGCTCCGAGCGGCGGAAGTTGAGGTTCGTTTCGGCCAGCGTTATGCCCTGAACGCCGCGCAGAGCCGCGTCAATGCTCATCAGCAACTGGAGGTTGTCGTCTATCGACGTCGTGAACGGGTCGATTCTGCAAGGCGAACTCCAGTCGGCCTTCGCCGGCTCTTCCGGAACCAGGTGCAGCGGGCGTTCCTTCACCCTTGCCGAAGCCCTGGCAATGGCGACGGCTTCGGCGGCGCAACGCTCGACCCCCTCCTGCGCCAGATCCTCGGTAGCGGAGAAGCCCCAGGCGCCATCGGCGATCACCCTGATCCCGGCTCCCATCGATTCATAGCTGGAGGCCGTGCCGATCTTTCCGTTCTTTGTCGCCAGTGCCCGGTCGCGCTCGTGCACCACCCGCGCCTCGGCGTAGCTGGCGCCCCGAGCCTGCGCCGTCCCTAGTGCCCACTCAGCAATCCGTTTCATGCTCACCTCGAACCGATGATGATAACAAGTCCGGGCCGTCCTCGGCTCTCCCGGCCCCCTCGACCTGCTACTCACAGCTTAGGAATTAAGCAAAACAGACTCGGTCTCTCGGTAACGGCGCAAGACTGAAATCAGAGGATCAGTTTATTCCGAACTCGGCCGCAAACGGCTAAGATGTGCTTGCTTTAGTCCAGGTCTAGATTGTCCCCGAAGGAGCCCGGTGAATCTGCCGCCCAACCTGCCGCATTTTGTTCGCAAGACCATTTGTAACGGGATTATTCTGTCCACCTGCCTGCTGTGCTCGAAGGTCGTGGGCAGTCCTGCTGCTGCAATGCTGAAGATCGCGGAACAGTCCCACATGTGCATTGGGGAATTCTCGATGTCCAAACGCGCGCAAGCCTGACGCCTCCGGGAAAATCTCTTTCCACCGGCCCACCCCGCCTCCCTGCACCGCTTGGAATTCCTTTGTTGCACGCCCGTAATAAATGCGCCAGTCTCCGGCACATGCCCGCCCTTGCCGGCCAGATCAGCGGCAAATAGCAAGGGCGCTCCGCGGAGCGCCCTGAGCCAGGAGTGCGAATCGAATCCGGTCTAGCTGAATCTCTTGCGAATAAACCCTGCCAGGCTCACCAAGCCTGTGCCAAGCAGAGCCAGAGTGCCTGGTTCCGGCACCGGAGCGGGACCGATGAATTCCTGCGGCGTGCCGTAACCGCTGGGCGTGGTGGTGGGCGTGTAAATCGCCAGACCAGCGAACTCGGTCGGCGTGAAGGTTTGGCCTTGCGCCAGAGCGATCCAAGCGGCGGAGCTTGTTCCCGGCCCCGTGTAAGCAGGAGCGCTCGAATCTAAAAGGTCCCAGATGGCGTAGCTGATGCCAATGGCCGTGTTCGCCGACGGGTTCGCACCGAGTTGCAGGAAGAGCCATGCGGCTTGCTGGTAATTGGCGATTTTGCCGGCGCCGCCAAAGGTGTTCGTCGTGTTGTAGAGGCTGCTTACCGTCGCCTGCCAGCTCGGTTCACCCGATGAGATCTCGTTTCCATACGTCATGCAGGACATCGCTACGCTTGCATTGCCATTGACCGAAACATAGTACGGATAGTCATTAATGCCGTTGTAACTATTACTTCCTGTCCCTTCAAACGTGATCGTAACAGTGTCCGCCAGTACAGCTACAGAGGTGGATAAAAGCCCCAAGACGAGCACCAAGGCCCATTTACGCATTCCAGCCCCTTTATCCCACGAAAGTCTGAACACACCAACAGTGCAATCGGATAGCCACCTTTGCGCAGGTAATCAAATGGAAGAAAACAAGACCGATAATGGTAATCACTGCCGGCAAGCACCACGCTTTTGCACCATTTGGGAAAACATTTCCCACCCAAAGTACATAGACCTTTAGTAATTAGTAATCACTTAGATCGGCCCGGACGGACCACGCGGACGCCGCCCACCTTCGGGCACGCGCAACCAGCGTCTGCATTGGCTACGGAGATGGCACGGCCCAGCCGTCGCGTTTTTCGGCAGCTTGCTAATCGCGGAAAGGTAAATCCCAAAATAGAGCCGGGCGTTCGGGGTCCCCGGCAAACGCTTTGGCGTTTGCTGGGGTGACGTTAACGCCCGGCGGTGATTCCAAGGGGATACGTCGACTGCGGAATTGCTCTAGGTGCCTTCCGCCCAGCCCGCCAAGTACTCCTCCTGCTCGGGCGTCAGACGATCAATTTTGATTCCCATCGATTCCAGCTTCAGCCGCGCCACTCGCTTGTCTAGCTCATCAGGAACTTTGAAGACCTTCTTATCGAGGCTGGCGTGGTTCTTGACCATGTACTCGACCGAGAGCGCCTGGTCGGCGAAGCTCATATCCATGACCGCCGCCGGATGTCCTTCGGCCGCGGCCAGGTTGATCAGCCGGCCTTCGCCCAGCACGTTGATCTTGCGGCCGTCCCGCAGGGAGTACTCCTCGACGAAGTTGCGCGTCACGCGCTTGCCGCTGGATAGTTTTTCCAGCGCCGGAATATCGATCTCGACGTTGAAGTGGCCCGAGTTGGCGACGATGGCCCCGTCCTTCATAACCGCGAAGTGCTCCTTGCGCAGCACGTTCTTGTTGCCGGTCACGGTGCAGAAGATGTCGCCGATTTTGGCCGCGTGCTCCATGGCCATTACGCGATAGCCGTCCATTACCGCTTCCAGAGCCTTCGTCGGGTCAATCTCGGTGATGATAACCTCGGCGCCCAGCCCGCGCGCCCGGCTCGCCAGGCCGCGTCCGCACCAGCCATAACCGGCAACGACGAACTTGGAGCCCGCCAGCAGGAAGTTGGTGGCGCGGATGATGCCGTCGATCGTCGATTGTCCGGTGCCATAGCGATTATCGAACAGGTGCTTGGTGTCGGCGTCGTTCACGGCGATGATCGGATAGCGCAGCACGCCCTGCTTGGCCATGGCGCGCAGCCGTATGACTCCGGTGGTGGTTTCTTCCGTGCCGCCCAGGATGCCGTCCAGCACATCCGTCCGCTTGGTCAGGGCCGTGGTCACCAGGTCCGCCCCATCGTCCATGGTGATGTGCGGCTTGTGATCAAGGGCGGCCATGATGTGCTTGTAATAAGTCTCGTTGTCCTCGCCCTTGATGGCAAAGACCGGGATATTGCTATCGCGCACCAGCGCCGCGGCCACATCATCCTGGGTCGAGAGCGGATTGGAAGCGCACAACACCACGTCGGCGCCGCCATCCCGAAGGGTGATCGCCAGATTCGCCGTCTCAGCCGTCACATGCAGACAGGCGGCGATACGCATGCCCTGCAAGGGCTGATTCTTAATAAACTCTTTGCGGATGATCTGCAGAACCTGCATCGACTGGTTCGCCCAGTCGATGCGCTTCCGTCCCAAATCCGCCATCTCGAGATTTTTGATATCAAACGAAGGAACTTGTGCCGCGGTTGGCATAATCTTTACACCCCAATCTGTTTTAACGATACACGGTTGCCGGCAGCTACGGGAGAACGGCTTTCATGCAG
>Ga0181524_10006393_pt1 | contig 10270 bp, 10 predicted proteins | sample PEATcosm2014_Bin_34_FD_119761 | JGI IMG/M metagenome (GOLD analysis project Ga0181524, IMG submission 119761) | Peatland microbial communities from MTU Mesocosm Facility, Houghton, MI, USA - PEATcosm2014_Bin05_60_metaG | ecosystem: Environmental > Terrestrial > Soil > Wetlands > Peat | place...
GGAAAGCGAGTGAGCATGGCAAGCGCCTTGGGTCACGGCCTCTGGTCGTTCCTGAAGCACTACATTTTCAAGCGCGGATTCATCGACGGCTGGGCCGGCTTCGCCATCGCCTTTGGCAATTTCGAGGGGACTTATTACCGCTACGCCAAGCGCTATGAGGAAGCGCAGAACTGGGCGCCGCCGCCGAGTGAACCGTTACGGCGCGAAATAGAGTTATGAATCAAAATTCATCTCATAACAGCGGCAGTCCCATCCTCGTAGTCCCGTACATGTGGATCGGCGACTTCGTCCGCTGCCATACGGTCGTGAAACTGTTGCGGCAGCGGTTTCCCGACCGTCCCATCGATATCCTGGCGACAAAGCTGTGCGCCCCACTGACGGATTATATGCCGGGACTGCGGCAGGCCATCGTCGTTGACCTGCCGCGCAGCAGGCTCGCTTTGGCCGAACAATTCACGCTCGCGCGCCGGCTCAAAGGCGAAGGCTACGGCACGGCGCTGGTCATGCCGCGAACCTGGAAGTCGGCGCTCGCACCGTATCTTGCCGGGATTCCCCGGCGGACCGGGTTCGTCGGCGAAGCCCGCTTCTTCCTCCTCAACGATCCCCGCTTCGGCGAGAAAAAGCTGCCGCGGATGGTCGACCGTTGCGCGGCCCTGGCGCTTCCGGCCGGCGCCGAGCTGCCCGAGGCTTTGCCGCTGCCGGAACTCGAGGTTGCCCCGGACGAGGTCATGTCCTGGCGGCAAAAGCGCGCCCTGGCCGATAGCCGGCCGGTGGTGGCCTTGGCTCCCGGCGCCGTCGGGCCGTCCAAACGCTGGCCGAGCGCTGCCTATGCGGAGGTCGCCCGTCGGCTTTGCGCCGAAGGCTATGCGGTCTGGGTGGTGGGCGGCCCCGGCGAAAAAGCCCTTGCTGCGGAAATCGTCGCCGATACGACAGCGCGCGACCTGACGGGGGATGATTTGCGCAATGCGATTCTGGCGCTTGCGGCTGCCGCCGCCGCGGTTTCCAACGATTCCGGGCTGCTCCATGTCGCCGCCGCCCTGGGGACGCCCTCGATCGGAATCTTCGGACCGACCAGCCCCTGGCACTGGGCGCCGCTCAATCCGCTCGCCGCGACCATCGAAACCTCGAGTGCGCTCCCCTGCCGGCCATGCCACAAGCCGGTCTGCCGCCTCGGCCACCACCGCTGCATGGGCGACATCGCGCCAGAGGCAGTCCTTGCCGCCACCCACCGGGCCCTTGCGGCGGCGGTTCCGTCAGATCAGCGCCGTCAGCCGGCATAACGACGTAGTCATCGAATCGGTGTAGGCCGGAGGCGAAACTGGCAAGGGGTCGAAGACCATGGCGATCCTAGTCACCGGCGGCGCCGGCTATATCGGCAGCCAGATGGTGCACGAACTGGTCGAGGCCGGCGAAAGCGTCGTCGTGCTCGACAATCTGTCGACCGGCCACCGCTGGGCGGTCGCGGCCGGCGTGCCGCTCGTGGTCGGCGAGAGCGGCGATCAGCCGCTCGTGACCCGGCTTATTCGCGAGCACGGCATCGAGGCGATCGTCCACTTCGCCGCTTCGATCGTGGTGCCGGATTCGGTGCGCGATCCGCTCGGCTATTACCGCAACAACACCGTCAATTCCCGCGCCTTGATCGAATGCGCGGTCAAAACCGGCGTGCGTCATTTCATCTTTTCCTCGACGGCCGCGGTCTACGGCAATCCGGCTGCCATCCCGGTGACGGAGGATGCGCCGACCGAGCCGATTTCACCCTACGGCTGGTCGAAGCTGATGACGGAAATCATGCTGCGCGACGCGAGCCGCGCGCACGGTCTTACGCATGCGATCCTGCGCTATTTCAACGTCGCCGGCGCCGACCCGCAAGCGCGCACCGGCCAAGCGAGCCCGGCCGCCACCCACCTGATCAAAGTCGCCGCCGAAGCGGCATTGGGGCTGCGCGGCAAGCTCGATGTTTTCGGCACCGATTATCCGACGCCGGACGGCACCTGCATCCGCGACTACATCCATGTCTGCGATCTCGTTCGCGCGCACTCGGATGCCTTGCGGCACTTGCGCGCCGGCGGGCCGTCGCTCATAGCCAATTGCGGTTACGGTCACGGCTTTTCGGTGCTCGAAGTGGTCGAGACGGTCAAGCGCATAGCGGGCGTCGACTTCAAGGTGGATACGGCGCCGCGCCGCGAAGGCGACCCGGCCCGCATCGTCGCGGCAAGCGATCGGGCGCGCGCGACGCTCGGCTGGCAGCCGCGTTTCGACGATCTCGACACGATCGTCGGCCATGCGCTGGCCTGGGAGCGCGAGTTGCAGAGGCGGTTCCCGCGCCCCGCTTAGCGCGGCAACGCCGGCGCCGAAATCCCTTGAATATATCGGCCCGTCCGTGCATGGAACGCGACTTGTGCAGCGCGACTTGTGGGACGCGGCTTAGGCCGGCTGCGGGCCGCGGTTGCCGCGGGGTAAAATGGAACGCGCATGAAAGCTGCTACGGTTCCTGCCACGGTCGACGTCGCCGACAACTATTCGACGCTGGCGCTGGTGCGCCGGCTGTTGCTGGATGAGGCGCTCGGATACTGGCCGCGCTATGCCATCGCCTTCGCGCTGATGGGGGTTGCCGCCGCCGCGACCGCGCTCACCGCCTATCTACTCGGCTCGATGACCAACGAGGCCTACGTCAACCGCAATTATCACGGCATCGTTGTCATCGGTCTGATCGCCATGGTGATCTTCGTCGCGAAGGGATTCGCGACCTACGGTTCGACCGTGCTGCTGTCATGGATCGGCAACTCGATCATCGCCGCCAATCAGCGGCGCATGTTCGACAAGCTGTTGCAGCAGAACATCGGTTTCTTCGCCGACCGGCATTCGTCGGAATTCATCGCCCGCCTCACCACCGGCGCCGCCGCCGTCAGCGGCGTGATCAATCTCCTCATCACCGCGATCGGCCGCGATCTGATGTCGCTGATCGGGCTTTGCGTCGTCATGGTGATCCAGGATCCGGTGATGTCGATCGCCGGCTTCATCATGGCACCGCCGGCCTTCTTTTTTCTGCGCAAGCTGATCCGCCGCGTGCGCGGCATTGCGCGGATGCAGTTCACCGGCGGCACCCGCATCATCGAGACCATGCAGGAAGCGCTGCAGGGCATGCGCATGGTCAAGGCGTTCGCGCTCGAAGACGAGATGCGCCGCCGCCTCGGCAAGAGCGTCGCCGAGGTCAATCACGAATCGAACAAGATGGCGCGGGTTTCGAACCGCGCCAGTCCGATGATGGAGATGCTCGGCGGGTTTACCGTGGCGCTGGCCACGATCTACGGCGGCTACCGCGTCATCGAAACCGGCGCGACGCCGGGCGAGTTCGTGTCGTTCATGGCGGCGTTTTTGCTCGCCTATGAGCCGGCCAAGCGGCTGGCGCGGCTCAACATCGACCTCAACAACAATCTCGTCGGCGTGCGCGTGCTCTACGAGGTGATCGACAGTCCGCCGGGCGAACCGAGCGACGACAGTCTGCCGGCGCTGGCGCTGACGACCGCGCGCGTCGAGTTCGCCGATGTGAACTTCGCCTACCGCACCGACACGCCGGTGTTGCGGGACATGAGCTTCGTCGCGCAGCCGGGCAAGGTCACCGCGCTGGTCGGTCCGTCGGGCGGCGGCAAGTCGACGGTGCTCAATCTGCTGCTTCGCTTCTACGATGTCGGTTCCGGGCGCATCCTGGTCGACGGCCAGAATATCGCGGAGGTGTCGCGCCGCTCGTTGCGCCAACAGATGGCCTATGTCGGCCAGATCGTGCATCTGTTTCGCGGCACCATCCGCGACAACATCGCGCTCGGCAAACTCGGCGCCAGCGAAGCCGAAATCGTCGCCGCCGCCAAGGCCGCGCATGCGCATGATTTCATCATGGGCTTCCCGGCCGGTTACGACACCCAGGTCGGCGAGCACGGCTTGCAGCTGTCCGGCGGTCAACGGCAGCGCATCGCCATTGCGATCGCCCTGGTCAAGAACGCGCCGATCATCCTGCTCGACGAGGCGACGGCGGCGCTCGATTCGGAATCCGAGCGCCAGGTGCAGGAAGCGATCGCCGAATTGTGCAAGGGCCGCACCACGCTCGTCATCGCCCATCGGCTCTCCACGATCATGCACGCCGATTGCATTCTCGTGGTCGAGAACGGCGCGATCGTGGAATCCGGGCGCCACGACGAACTGCTCGCCAAGGGCGGCCGCTACGCGTCGCTCTATCGCTTGCAGCTCAAGGAACAGCCGTCTGCCCAGGAGCCTCTCATCCCGCCGCTCATCGCCCCGGTCGCCGAGGCAGCAACCCAGCCGATCGCCGCGATCGCCTCTTCCGTTTAAGCTTTGTCGAGGTCACGTCGACCGCGACGCTACCGAGAGGAACATAATCAATTCGAAAATCCGGCTCCGACCCCCGGATCACGTCCGGCCGGGCTTTTCCGGATCGCCCTCTGGGGCTATAAGCGCCCGCACTTCCTCCCCTCCAACGCGAAACCACCATGAGCACCGACGCAAAAAACTATATCATCCCGCAACCGCCGCAGGCTGCAATTCCGGTCGCCGGCACCGATCAATATTTCCCGGTCCGGCGCCTGTGGTGCGTCGGCCGCAATTATCTCGAGCACATCAAGGAGATGGGCAACGACGTGCGCGAGCCGCCGTTCTTCTTCGCCAAACCGGCCGACGCCATCGTCCCGGACGGCGGCACCTCGCCCTATCCGTCGCTGACCAAGGACATGCACCACGAGGTCGAAATGGTCGTCGCGCTCAAGAGCGGCGGCCGCAATATCCCGACCGAGAAAGCGCTCGATTGCGTCTACGGCTACGGCGTCGGCATCGACCTGACGCGCCGCGATCTGCAATTCGCCTCGCGCGAGATCAAGCGGCCGTGGGAGATCGGCAAGGCGTTCGACCATTCGGCGCCGTGCGGAGCCTTGAAGCCGGCGAGCGCGATCGGCCATCCGTCGCAAGGCCACATCACGCTCAAGGTCAACGGCAAGCTGCGCCAGGACGGCGACCTCAAGCAGATGATCTGGAACGTGCCGGAAATCATCTCGAAGCTCTCCGAGATGGTCGAACTCGCCCCCGGCGACATCATCATGACCGGGACGCCCTCGGGCGTCGCCGCCACCGTCGCCGGCGACAAGATCGAATGTGAAGTCGAAGGCGTCGGCACGCTCACGGTCACGATCGGCCAGCCGCTGAAATAGCCCGTCATTCCGGAAGCCGCGAAAGCGGCTGTCCGGAATCCATAACCACCGTCGACGCAGAATTTGCACGGTCGGTGGCTATAGATTCCGGGCTCGCGGGCTCACGCCCGCGCCCCGGAATGACGGTTACTCCAAGCCTTCCGCCTTCAGCGCTTCCTGCACTTTCGGCCGGACCGCCACGCGATCGACATAGGCCTTGAGGTTCGGCCATTTGTCGAGTTCGATTCCGACGCGCGGCGCCCAGCGCAGCACGGTGAACAGATAAGCGTCGGCGACGGTGAATTTGTCGCCCATCAGATACTGCTTGCCGGCAAGCTCCCGATCGATCCAGTCGAAGCGCTTGCCGAGATTTTCCTTGGACAGTTTCTTGAATTCCTCGGGCGTGGTCGGCCGGAAGATCGGGCCGTAGGTCTTGTGCAGCTCCGACGTGATGAAATTGAGCCATTCCTGCACGCGATAGCGCTCGATCGATCCGGGCGGCGGCACCAGCCCCGAGGCGGGCTTCTGGTCGGCGAGATATTGCACGATCACCGGGCCTTCGGTGAGCCGTTGACCGTTGTCGAGCTCCAGCACCGGCACTTGGCCCTTCGGATTGATGCTCCAAAAATCCACGCCGCTTTTGGTCTTCTTCTCTCGATTGTCGACCTGTTCGAGATCGAGGGCGATGCCGGCTTCGCGCGAGACGATGTGCGGCGACAGCGAACAGGCACCCGGCGAGTAGTAAAGCTTCATGTCAAAAACCTCCTTGAAGTCACGGCCATTTTCGGCATCCGACGTTATGTCAATGCGCTGTCATACAGCACGATGCATAACGGCAACAGGGAATAGCGAACGATTCTGTTGCAGGCGGACACGGAAGAAATGGAACTAAGAAGCAGCGCGCGCGTTGAGACGAGACCAGAATCCGATTTGGAGATCGACATGGGCACCGCCCGCCGTATCACCTTGCTCGTCCAACCACCGGTGCCCTTCGGCGACGTTACGATCGTACCGGCGCCGTTGAGCGGGCGGCCGGAAGTCGATCTGGCCCGCGCCATGGCCGCCGCCCTTGCCGATGTCGAAGCGCCGACCGCGGCCGACGTCTACAGTCGGCTGCGCCAGGCATTTCCGACGGCCCCGCTCAGCGCACGGGTCGGCGCCCTGGCCACTCTGATGGAGCGCATCCGCCGGCCGTCGCATTGAGCCGAGGATCGCATTGAGCCGAGGATCGCATTAAGCCGAGGGTCAGGTTTACAGCCCGAGATAGGCGCTACGCACCCGGTCGTCGGCAAGGAGCTCCGCCCCGCTGCCGGTCAAGATCACCCGTCCGTTCTCCAGCACATAGGCGCGGCTCGCGAGCTTGAGCGACAGCGCCACGTTCTGCTCGACCAGCAAACAAGTGATGCCTTCGCGATTGAGGTCGCGGATGGTGGCGAGCACGCTGTGAACGACGGTCGGCGCCAGACCGAGCGACGGCTCGTCGAACATGATCAATTGTGGCGCTCCCATCAGGCAGCGGGCGATGGCCAGCATCTGCTGTTCGCCGCCGGAGAGCGTTCCGGCGGCCTGACGCGCCCGCTCGGCGAGCACCGGAAACAAGGCGAAAGCGCGCTCGCGATTTTTGGCGCGCAGCGCGCGGGCGCGCGGCAGCATGGCGCCCATGTCGAGATTCTCCGCGACCGACAGCGTCGGAAACACCTGCCGCCCCTCGGCGACCTGCCCGATACCGAGATCGCAGACGCGATGGCTCGGCCAGCCGCAAATATCGGTGCCGCGGAAGACAATTCGGCCGCGCGCTTGGCGGTTCATGCCGGCGATCGCGCGAATCAACGTCGTCTTACCGGCGCCGTTGGCGCCGACGATCGCGACGATCGCCCCCTCGTCGATGTCGAGCGACACGCCATCGAGCGCCTGAACGTCGCCATGGAACACATCGAGGTTTTCGACGCGCAGCATCATAGGGCCTCGGCACCGAGATAGGATTGCACGACGGCGGGATCGCGCACGATCGCTTCCGGCGCGCCTTCGGCGATCGCGGTGCCATGGTCGAGCACCAACACGCGTGAAGCGAGCGCCATCACCGCGCGCATCACGTGTTCGATCAGAAGGATGGTCAACCCGCTGTCACGGTTGATCTGCCGCAGCGTCGCCACCATGCGGTCGGTCTCGGTCGGCCGCAGTCCCGCCATGACTTCGTCGAGCAGCAACAAGCGCGGCTCGGTCGCGAGCGCCCGGGCGACTTCGAGGCGTTTGCGATCCGGCAACGTGAGATTGGCGGCGCGCTGCCGGCGTTTGTCGAACAAATCGAGACGCTCGAGCAGCGCGTGCACGCGCTCGCGCGCGGCACGGATATCGCGGCGGCGCAACAGCGCACCGACGAGAACGTTCTCCTCGACGCTGAGCGCCGGGAACGGCCGCACCACCTGAAAGGTGCGGGCGATGCCGCGCACGCAGATTTGATTGGACGGCAGCTTGTCGATCCGGTTTCCGGCGAAAGAGATCGTTCCGCCGTCAGGCGCGAACACCCCGGCGATGGTGTTGAACAGCGTCGTCTTGCCGGCGCCGTTCGGTCCGATCACGGCGAAGATCGAACCCTGGGGCACTGCCAACGTCACGTCGTCGACTGCAAGCACGCCGCGGAAACGCTTGGTCACGCCCTCGATTGCGAGCAGCGCGGTCATGAATCGGATTCCTCCAGGCGGAGCATTTTCCGAAGCCACGGCCACACACCGTCCGGCCGCAGCGAGATGATGGCCATCAGCGTCAGACCGTAAAACACCGCCTTGGCGCCGGGCGCATTGATGCCGAGAATTGCGGTGAGCGCGATCAAACCCTCGCCGAGCGGCGTCAGGATGAAAGCGCCAACGATCGGGCCGAAGATCGTTCCCAAGCCGCCGATGATCGGCGCCAGGATGATTTCGATCGAGCGGCCGATGTCGAAGGCCTGCGCCGGGAACAGATTGTTGTAATAGAAGGCGAGCAGAACGCCGCCGATCGCGGTCATGCCCGACGAGATCAAGACGGCGATCATTTTGACCCGGAACGCGTCGATGCCGAGCGCCAGAGCGGCCTGCTGGTCCTCCCGCACCGCCAGCCACTGATAGCCGATGCGCGAGCGGGACAGCCAGGCGGTGAGGATCGCCGCGCCGACCGCTAGCGCCAAGCCGAGGTAATAGAACAACAGCGGACCGCCGCGCAGATTCCACCATTCGTGGCTGCGTTGCGCGTCATAGAGCAGGAACAGCCCACCGGCGCCGCCGGTAAACGCCATGTTGTCGAAGGCGATCCGGGTGAACTCGGCAAACGCGATCGTCAGCAAGGCGAAATAGACGCCCTCGATGCCGAAGCGGAATCCGAGCCAGCCGATCGCGGCGCCGAACGCCACCGCTACGGCGATGCCGGCGAATACACCGAGCCAGGGACCGATGCCGAAATAGAACCACAGCATCGCCGCGACATAGCCGCCGAGTCCGGCATAGAGCGCATGGCCGAGCGATAGTTGCCCGGCAAAGCCCATCATCAGGTTCCAGGCCTGCCCGACATAGGCGAAATAGAAGATCAGGATGAAGATGGAGATGAGATAGCGGTCGAGCACCGCCGGCGCGCCGATCAGGAGCGCAATCCATACCACCAAAATGACACGGCCACGCCGCGGGACGGCCGACCACAAGTCCCTCATGTGCGGCGGCCCATCAAACCGTGCGGCCGCAGCACCAGCACGGCCACCAGCAGCGCGAAGGAAAACATGCTCTTCATCGACGGCGCGGTGAAGAAGCTCGCCAGCGCCTCGGAGACGCCGATCGCGACACCGCCGACCAACGCGCCCGCCATCGAACCCAGTCCGCCGATGATGACGATGGTAAAGGCCAGCAAGGTGAAGGCCTGCGACAACAGCGGGCTCGCATCCGCGATCGGCACCATCAGCGCGCCGGCCGCGCCGACGCAAGCCAAGCCGAGTCCGAAGGTCAAGGCGTAAAGCCGCCTGATGTCGAGGCCGACGACCGCGGCACCGGTGAGATTGTCGGCGCAGGCGCGGATCGCCGTCCCGGTTGCGGTGTAGCGAAAAAATCCGAACAGTGCCGCGGCGACGACCAAGGCCCCGACCGCGGCATAGACCCGCGCTTTGTCGACGAACAACGGGCCGATGGCGTAGCTGTCGAACGAATAGGACAGGTTGGTCGGCCGCGCATCCGGGCCGAAGATCATCAGCAGGCCGTTGACGATGACGATGGCGAGGCCGACCAGAAGGATGAATTGTTCATGCTCGGCCCGGCCGACGAAGCGGTTGATCAGAACCGTCTGCAAGACATAGCCGATCAGGAAGAACGCAGCCGCGATCGGCAGCAGCGCCACGATCGGATCGAGGCCGAGTGTCACGAACAGGAGGTAGGCGGCATACATGGCGACGACGGCGAATTCGCCGTGCGCGAAATTGACCACGCGCACGACGCCGAAGATCACCGACAGGCCGAGCGCCATCAGGCCATAGACGAGGCCCGTCAGCACGCCCTGGATGACGACGTTGGCGACGATCGCAAGGTTCATCGTAGTGCCTGACGGTCTGCGTGCCGGCGGGCCGGCGCGCCGTTCAGGTCCGTCCCTGCCAGCCCGGCATGGGCAGGACCGGCGCCGCCGTCGCGACATCGGCCGGCAATGTCACGGTCGGAGTTTTATTGCGGTTCTGCACCACCGCGGAAGGGATACCGACGTTCTGGCCCTTTTCGTCGAACCGGATCGGCGGACCGATCATCACATGATCGGCGATGTTGGTCGCACGCACCGCTTTCATCAATTCGGGGCCGTTGGCGGTGCCGGCGGCCTTGAAGGCGGCGGCCGCCACCAGCAGCGCTTCGAAGGTGAAGCCTACATTGAAGCATTCGACCGCGAAGCGGAACGTCGGATTTGCCGGTGTATAGGCCGCCTCCAAGGCATGCGTCATCTGCGCCTTCGGGTTCGCCCAGGGGATGTTGTAGATCGCATAGTCCGAAAGCGGTCCGAGCGCCTGGTAGAATTCCTCGTCGTAGAGTCCGGGCGAACCGGGCGAGACGAGGCCCTTCGGCTCGAAACGTTGGCGCACC
>Ga0181524_10006395_pt1 | contig 10270 bp, 10 predicted proteins | sample PEATcosm2014_Bin_34_FD_119761 | JGI IMG/M metagenome (GOLD analysis project Ga0181524, IMG submission 119761) | Peatland microbial communities from MTU Mesocosm Facility, Houghton, MI, USA - PEATcosm2014_Bin05_60_metaG | ecosystem: Environmental > Terrestrial > Soil > Wetlands > Peat | place...
CTACAACGCTTCGTAACACTTGCGGCTCGGATTGCACTCGACCTCGTCGACTGCCTTGCCGTCCGGACCCAGGCACTTGAAGGTGTGCTGGCACCACATCCAGCCATCGTTGCTGTGCTGGATGGTCGGATCCCACTCGGCGTCGATGAACATGCCCTTCCAGCGCAGCTTCGCGCAGCGGTTCGTGCCAATGTTGGTCAAACCGGAACGTTCCATCATGGTTATGCCTTCACCTTTACCGCCTCGAGCAGCGCGCGCTTCACAGCGATCTTGGCCAGTTGCACCTTGTAGGCGTTCTGGCTGAGCGGCTGGGCGCCCGAAACGGCGGCCTTTCCGGCCTCTTCGGCGGACTCCGCCGTAATGGTCTTGCCCACCAGCGCCTTTTCGGCTTCGGGAGCTTCCCAGGGCGTGGGCGCCACGTGTCCCAGCACCACCTTCGCCGCGGCGACCGTATTGCCGCGCATGCGCAAAACCACCGATGCGGTTGCCAGAGGCCAGTCCAGCGCCTCTTTCTGCCGCACCTCGTAAGTGGCGCTGCGCACGGCGCCGGCCGGAACCACGATCTCGGTGAGGATCTCGTTCGGAAGAAGAGCGATCTCGCGCGTGTTTTCGTCCTTGGGCGCGACGAAGAATTTGGCTACCGCAACTTCTCGACTGCCCTTGGCCGAAACCAGCTTGACCTTCGCGCCCAGCGCCACCAGCGCCGGTCCGAGGCTCGAGGGGCTCACGAAATAAGCGGGGCCGCCACCAAAGATGGCGTGGTACTTGTTTTCGCCATCCGGCACCAGCGGCTTGCCGTCCTTGGTCGCCAGCAATCCGAAGCCCTGCCGGAAATACCAGCAGCGGGGGCGCTGGCACAGGTCGCCGCCCACCGTGCCCATGTTGCGGATCTGCGGGCTGGGAATGCCCGCCGCCGCGTCGGCCAGCGATTTGTACCCGGCGCGGACATCGGCATTGGCGGCCAGCTCTTCCATGGTGACCAGCGCGCCGATGCGCAGCCCGGCATCGGTCTTCTGGATACCCTCGAGTTCCTTGATGTTCTTGATATTGACCACGCGCTTGGGCGTGTGGAGGTAATCTTTCATGAGGCTGAGGAGGTCCGTGCCGCCGGCCAGTACGTCGGCCTGTCCCCAGCGGGGGGCGAGCAGGCCCACGGCTTCCTGGACGGTCGCCGGATTGGCAAATTCAAAGGACTGCATTATGCGTTCCTCCCTTCCAGCGCGGCCAGCACGCGGTCCGGAGTCATGGGGATGTTGGGGACCCGCACTCCAATCGCGTTGGCCACCGCATTTCCAACCGCCGCGCAGATGGCGACGGCCGGCGGCTCACCCAGGCCGATGACGCCGCGCTTATCGTTTTCCGGCCGGATGTCGAGATGGACGATAATCTCGCCGATATCGTTGATGCCGGCCAGCTTGTAGAACTCCATGTCGGGATTCAGCATGCGGCCGGTCTGCTCGTCCATGACGCGCTCTTCGTAGAGAGCGGTGCCGATCCCCATAATGATGGCGCCGTAGCACACGCTTTCCGAGAGCCGCGGGTTGATGATCATGCCGCAATCCTGCACGGCCACATAGCGATTGATCTTGACCAGCCCGGTCTCCGTATCCACGGAGAGGTCGGCAATCTGAATGCCGGCGACGCCCGAGCTGTTGAGGCCCCCGGGATTGCGCTGGTTGTTCTCGCCCATTTCGGAGATTTTAGCGACCCCCAGCTTGCGGCAAGCGGCCTGCCATGTGAGGCTCTTGTTGGGAGTGTCTTTCACGCGGATGTGGCCGTCCACCGCCTCCAACTGCTCGGGCTGTGCGCCCAGCGCCGGCGCGGCCGCTTCGAACAGCTTGGCGAGCGCGTTCATGCTCGACTTGCGTGTGGAAGACGAAACGCCGCCCACCGTGGTCGAGCCGCCCGAGGCGCTGTCCGGCGGCAGATCGTTGGTCCCGATCGCCAGCTTGATGGCGCCCATCGGAAGCCCCAGGGTCTCGGCCGCCACCTGGACGATGATGGTGCGCGTCCCGGTACCCAGGTCCTGGGTGCCGATTTCCACCAGCACCGAGCCATCCGGGTGGATGGTGGTGCGGCACTGGCTCTGGTGTCCGCCGCCGCCCCAGGCGCTGAAGCCGATGCCCAGACCGCGCTTCACCGGGCCGGAGCCGCTCTGCCCGCGCGGATGCCACAGTTTCTTCCAGTCCGCGATCTCGGCGGCCTTCTGCAACTGGTAGCGGTATGTCTCCACGCGCGCGCTGGGGGCGTAGGCGACATTCTTTTGGAACACTTCGATGGGGTCCATCCCGATCTTGGCCGCGAAATCCTCCAGCGCGCTGCACGTCAGGTAGGAGGCTTGCTGGTTATTGGGCGCGCGCCACGCACGGGAAGGCCCGGCGTTCACCGACACGGACGTGTGGTGGAGACGCTGGTTGGGAATGGTGTCGATGATGTACGGGAGGGGTGGCGAGCCGCCGCCGGTAAAGCCGCCGGTGGCCCACGATTCCGACTGCCACGCGGTGACGGTGCCATCCTTCTTGCCCGCGATCCGGATCTTCGCGAATGCCGAAGGACGGTTGCCCGCAATCATCTGTTCGGTGGCGCGGTCGAGGAACAATTTCACCGGACGCCCGCCCGCCTTCTGGGAAAGGTCGGCGGCCACCTGGTCCCAGGACTCCGGCCCGAACTTGCTGCCGAATCCGCCGCCAATGTACTGCTGGTTGACGTGGATGTTGGCAATCGGCACCTTTAGGTTCGGCCCCAGCGAGCCGGCATAGTGCGTGACATCCTGCGTCGAGGGGAAGACGCTGACCTGGTCGCCTTGCCACTGGATGACCATACCATGCGACTCCAGGCAGCAGTGGGTGACGACTGGAATGCCGTACTGCCCCTCGGAGACCGCTTCGGCCTCCTGGAACGCCTTGTCCGGATCGCCCACCAGCTTCTCACCGGCTGCCTTGGCGCGCGCCCCGGCCTTGCTCAGGTCGTCCTCCTTGACCAGGTGCGGCAGCACTTCATAATCCACCTTGATTTTGCGCACGGCGTCGCGGGCGATTTCTTCGGTGGTCGCCGCCACCGCCGCAATTTCCGTCCCCGCCCATTGGATCTCGGTCCCCGCGGGGGAAACCACGTGCACCCCTTTCACGCCGGCGGTCTTCTCCGCCGCGCTGGTGTCAATGCTGGTAACGCGCGCATGGGCGTGCGGGCAGGTCAGATACACCCCGAAAAGCAGGTCCTTGGGCCTGAGATCCGAGGAGTACCTGGCGCGGCCGCTGGCTTTCTGCGGCCCGTCTAAGCGCTTATAGGGCTTGCCGATGACGCGGCGTTTCTCCATCGGCGGCCAGCTATAGTCCGGAGTGTTAGCCATTCTTTCCTCCCTTCATTTCCTTGGCGGCCTCGATCACCGCTTGCCGAATCCCCATGTAGGTGCCACAGCGGCACAGGTTGCCGCCCAGCCCGCGCTTGACTTCGTCCATGGTGGGGTTGGGATGCTTGTCGATGAAGCCCTTGGCCGCCATCACGAATCCGGAAGTGCAGTATCCGCACTGCTGCGCGTCATGGTTGACGAAGGCCGCGGAAACCGGATGCAGATTGTTGCCGGCGGCAAGACCTTCGATGGTTTCGATATTCTTGCCCTGCGCGTCGATGGCCAGGACGTTGCAACTGTATACGGTCTTGCCCGCCATGATGACGGTACAGGATCCGCAGACGCCGCGGTCGCAGACTCTCTTGGCGCCGGTCATGTCCAGATAGTTGCGCATGGCGTCGAGCAACGTCACGCGCGGCTCGACCGTCACGTTGACAGGTTTTCCGTTGATCGTGAGCGTGATCGCGACCGGCCCGGGTCCAGCCACATTGGCTGGGGCCGGCGCTGCGACCGCCTCTCTTTCCAGCAGGCCCGTTCCCACCGCGCCGCTGCCCAGGCCCACCCCGCGGATAAATCCGCGTCGGGAGAACCCGGCCTTCGGCCTGGCGGGGCGTTGGGGATCTTTCCTTGAACTCAAAAGACACCTTCCTTTCGTGCGTGCCTGAAGTTGTACAGATGTCCCAGCAGGCGTAATCGAGTCAACTATATCAGAAAATGAGCAGCCTGGAGGACGACCGGGCCTGTTCCGGCGGCGCGGACGCCCGCTCCGCCCATCAGATCAACTGCTCCATCAGTGAGATGAGGTATTCCTGGTCGAATGGCCCGGAGCGGTAGGTGCGCGCATCGAAGAAGCGCCACATCTTCTTTTCCTTTTCCAGGGTATAGAAGAGGAGTTGCTCTTCGATCAGGCTCCGATCCAGCAGTTCCTGGTTGAACGCGCGAACGACACCCTGGAGGGTGTACGGAATGCGCAAGTCCTCGGTGGAGATCAGCTCCGGAGCGGCCTCAAACTCGACTTGAAGAATTCTCCCCTGGACGTTGATCTGGAACAGGTTCACACCATCTTCCTGAAAGGCGTCCGGGGAGAACTCCGACGGCGAGAGCACCATCTCGCAGCGGGAAAGCAAGCGGTTGACTGAGCCCACAAAACCGGAGCAGATGGCATGCAGGCCGGCGGCCGCGCTTCTGCGGAGCGCGGCTATCTCGCGGGCGTGCCGCAGAAAGCTCTCGTCCTTCTCCGCCAGCGCATCGATGCTCTGCGCCAGCCGCTTAAACCGAGCGTCCCGGACCTGCTCCTGACTTCCCAACCGACTCAATCTCGACGCCTCCCGTCCTCCATTCCAGCATACTGCCGGAGCGGCGCGGCGCACTGTTGAAAAACTCAGCGGCGGCGCTGCCATTCCAGCAGTTCCCCTGGTTCGATGAAATCCAGCAGGTCGAGATGCAGTTGGGCAAGAACCTGGTCCGCCATTTCCAGCGAGAGAAGCCGCTTGCCATTGAGCACATTGTGCATGTGAGGCTGCGAGACACCGGTCAGCCGGGCGAGACCCCGCTCGGTGGCATCCCCGCTACGAACGAGCGCGCGAAGGTGGGCGACGAGCCGCCGCTGTTGTCCGCGAAAGTTCACACCACTCCTGTCAACCCTATTCCCGCAGGAAATAGAGGAGTACTAGAACCTATTATACTAAAATTGGAGTTCGGTGATTCCTTAGGTTAACCGTCTCAGATATATTTCGTATACCTCTTATAAAAACAAGGTGATACGGATTTTACTTATACGATTTCAGCTAGTATTTCAAAATAATCCTAATAGAAATGCTTGACGTTTTCTTATGCGGCGCTAAATTTGAAAAAGCTGTTGGCGCTGGCCCCCTTTTCGCAAAGGCTGGCGCCACAGGAGGACATTCTCAACATGCAGTGGAGCAGATCGAACTCGATAGGGCTGGCAAGGGCGTCGTGCACGCACTGCCAGGGCCTCGGCATGCGCCTTGTCCATAACGGAAAGGAAGCGCCTTGCGATTGCGTATTTCGGACAGTTTTTCGGACCTGTTTCAACCGTTTTCGGCAGTTCGTCGCTGAAGGGGCGCACACCGGGACGGTTTCCCTGGAATCCTGCCGGGGCCGCGACGGCCGGCGGACCTATTCGCGCAAGCGGGAAGAATACCTTGCCGACTTCTGCCTCGTCAGCGATCGAGTGCTGGACGATTACGACTATAGAATTTTCCGATTTCATTTCCTCCTGGGGGCGGATTGGAGGCTCTGCTGCCGCCAATTGAACATGGACCGCGGGGACTTCTTTCATGCGGTCTACCAGATCGAGCAGAGACTGGGGCGGGTCTTCGCCGAACTCCAGCCGTACGCGCTCTTCCCCCTGAGTGAATACTTTGGCGGCATCATCCGTAAGGAACCCGACAGTTCTTTGCTGGCCGTGCCTCCGCGCCCCGCGCGGGCGGAACTGCGGTTATCCGCATAGCTGGTTTGTTCACCCGACGCGCAGGTTATGATATGCTGATGGCGTGGCCGAAGAAGAGTTGTCTCGACCGGAAACCAGCCCATCGCGCCCGCAAACCATCCTTCGTAGATTTGGGTTTGCCGGGCTGTGCCTTCTCCTCTCTTTCGCAATGTTTGCCATACAGGAAGGAGACAGTGTGATTACCCCGTCCCCAAGTTGGCTATCGGCACTGATTTGCTACGGAATTGCCACAGCCCTTCTGATTGCTGCCGTCTGGCTTTGGGATCAGACCGCCAGACGCCATCCTATGATCCGAATATTGTTTACAATCTTCGTGCTCATCGGCATGGCGTTCTGGAAATACGATTCACTCCGTAAGGCTTATCTTTCCTCAGCCCCAAAGAAGCTTAACACTCAGATTTCCTTAGCCGGTGAGGTACGCCAAGGGCAGGTCACACTCGCCTCCACAGCGACGCCCACTGGGGACGCCCCATCAGTGCGCTTGATCTTCAGGGATTCAGTCAATGTCACGGAAGACGCAAAGCACACTGTTCAGCAAACGATTGATTCATATTATAGCTTTCTCGTTGCCTTAGGGCTAACCCCTCCCCGGGATCTCCCGCCCATCGGGTTGGTTCCTGGCGCCCACAAGTATTGGAATGCGACATATGACAAAAGAATAGCTCTCAATGGCGGAATGACTATCGGATCAGACTCAATTGTCGAGGACGCGGCCATGGCATACGGCATATGGACGTTCAGTCACCTTGTAGACCTGCCATGGGACGACGACACTTTCGAGGCTAGACTGCGGACCGAAGAGGTTTTCATGTCCTACTTCGGCTTAGTATTCCTACAGAAAGACGCGGTTCCTCCCTGGGCCGCTCCCAACCATTGGCTTCCGGCGCTACTACAAATTAGAAGGGAATGCGGATCGTATTTCACGGACATGAGCGTCGCCACCATGATTCCGCTGATGAAAGAGATAGATAGCTACGGCCAGGGCGCAAGAAAGGAAGGGCCGGACGAGTACTTTTATTCGTTGTTCACAGTAGGCGAGAATGAGATCGCTGGCTATAATAGCGACAAACCCGCGCGGGTAGAACTGCGGTTATCCGCATAGCTGGTTTTCTCCCGCAGACCGCAGCCGCCGGGGTCCCGTTTCCCCGTACAATAGATAGTCCGGCACCACACCATGGATCCTCTTACGCATACGGCGACGGGCCTGTTTCTGAGCAGGGTTGGACTGGGACGCTGGACCCCGCAAGCCTTGCCGATTCTGCTGCTGGCGGCCAACGCCCCCGATATCGACATCCTGAGCGCGGCGGGAGGCTCATTAAACTACCTGCACTACCACAGGCATCTGACGCACTCGCTGGCGGCCATGCCGGTGATGGCCCTGCTGACGGTGCTGGTGGTGAGGGTGGCAAGCCGAAAGCCGGTCCACTGGCTGGGGGCATTCTTCGCAGCGCTGATCGGGGTGGCCTCGCACCTGCTGCTCGACTTCACCAACAGTTACGGCATCCGCCTGTGGCTGCCTTTTTCTGGGGAATGGCTGCGGCTGGACCTCACCAGCGTGATCGACATTTGGATCTGGGGCGCCTTGCTGCTGGGGATTGCGGGACCATTTGTGGCCGGCCTGGTCGGCTCGGAGGTCAGCTCGGGAACGGTGCGCGAAAAGAATCATGGCCGCGGGTTCGCCATATTCGCGCTGGCTTTTCTGTTGTTGTACAACTGCGGCCGCGGCGTTCTGCACGCGCGCGCCGTGGCGGCGCTGGATTCGCGGCTCTATGGGGAATCCGTCCCGCTGCGCGTCGCGGCCCTGCCCCACCCCGCCAACCCTTTGCGCTGGCGGGGCCTGGTGGAAACCGCCGGTTCCTACGATGTGGAAGACGTGAACCTGGCGGGCGATTTCGACCCCACGCGCGGCATGATCTTCCACAAACCGGAGCCCAGCGCCGCCCTGGAGGCCGCGCTCCACACGGCCGCCATCCAGGAGTTTCTGCGGTTCGCACGGTTTCCGCTGTGGCGGATCGAGCCGGTTTCGGAGCCGGAGAACGGCCAGAGGGTGGAGGTGCTCGATATGCGTTTCGGCACCCCGCTGGCCCCGGCATTCCTGGCCAGCGCGGTCTTGGATTCCAAGCTCCACGCGGTCGAGACGTCCTTCACGTTCGGCGCCGTGCGGCCGCGATAAGGCAACTAGGGGGCCGTTCTAAGGTTTTCCGCCGATTCCATGATCGCCCTGCGGATGGCACAATCAAGTCGTGCAGGTTCCCGACGCATCGATCGTGTTGGACCGGGCGCAACTCCGGGACGTGACGCTGGACGACGAAGATCTCATGCGCGAGATTCTGGCGGCGTTGATTGACGACACCTCGCGGCAGTTGCCGTTCCTGGAATCCGCCATTCGCGCGGAAGATTCGCAGAAGTGCATGCAGTTGGCGCATTATTCCAAGGGCGCCTGCGCCAACGTGGGGGCCAATGCGGCCGCCGCGGTGCTCAAGCGGATCGAGCGCGAAGCGGCCAGCCGCGAATTTCCCGAGTGCCGCGCGTCGCTGGCCAATCTGGCGACGGAAATCGAGCGGCTGCGCTTCGAGGCGGTAGCCATCTAAGCCCCGTCTTACTCGTACCGCAGCGCCGCCATGGGGTCCAGCCGCGCCGCGCGGCGAGCGGGCAGGTGGCACGCCACCAGAGCCACCACCGCCAGCAGCCCGGCGGTGAGGACGAGAATCGCGGGATCGGCGGGGGTGACCTCGTGCAGAAAGCTGGCCAGCACGCGTCCGGAGGCGAAGGCGCCCGCCATGCCGGCCACGAGGCCGATCGCCGCCAGGAGCATGCCCTCCCGCATGACTTCGCCCAGCACGCGGCCCCGGCTGGCGCCCAGCGAAATCCGAATGCCGATCTCGCGCGTGCGCTGCGTTACCGCGTAGGACAACACGCCGTAGATGCCCACCGCGGCCAGCACCAGCGCCAACGCCGCAAACGATCCCACCAGCAGGCTGAAGAACTCCTGGCCCTGGGCGTTGTCGGCGATCACCTGGTCCATGGTGCGGACCGAGAATAATGGCAGGCTGGAATCAATCTGGCCCAGCGCACGGCGCACCTGCGGCGTCAGGCTGGATGGAGGCAGGGAGGTGTGCAGCACCAGGAACAGGCGCGAATCGCCGTCGAACGGGTCGAGCGCTTCCGGTGTGGGCTTGCGGGTGAGTCCCGTCTCCCGGACGTCGTTCACCACGCCGATCACCTGCCTCCAGGGCCCATGATCGCTGCCCTGCGAGAACATCTGGCCGAGCGGGTTCTGGTTGGGCCAGAAGAAGCGAGCCATCGTCTCGTTGATCACCGTGGGGTAGACCATGGCGTCGGCTTGATCGGGAGGCGGCCGGCGGCCGCCTTCCGTGAGCTGCCGCGAGCGCTCATCCAGCGCCAGCGTCCGGTCGACGTCCTCCTGCGTAAACAGACGGCCCTGGAGCAGGCGGACTCCCATGGCGCGGAAATAACCGGGAGAGACGGAATGGTAGTCCACCAGCTTGTTGCTCCGTTGCGACGTCTGCCCGCGAATGTTGATGTAGTAGTTGCCGCCGCCCTCCAGAGGCAGGTGATCGCCGATGGCGGCGGAGTCCACTCCCGCGAGGCGCGCGGATTTCTCCAGCAGCGCCTGCGAGAAAGCGAATTTCTGCCGGCCGGTCTTGTAGGAAGCCTCGGGCAGCCGCACAGCCGCGGTCCACACGCCCTCGGGGCGCACGCCGATGTCCAGGTTGCGCAGCCGCGCGAAATCCTTCAGCAACAGCCCGGCCGAGACCAGCAGCAGCAGCGACAGCGCCATTTCGGCGGCCACCAACGCATGGCTAGTGGAACGGCGCCGCCGGCCGGGGCTGATGGCGCTTCCGGCGCCGCCTTTCAGCTCCTCGTGGAGATCGGGACGGGAGGTGCGCAGCGCCGGAACGATGCCGAACAAGACGCCCGTGACCACGGCCAGCGCGAAGGTGAAGGCCAGCACCTCTCCGTTGAGCTGAATGATGGCGAACTGCGGGATGCCGGCAAGCCTGGCGCGCGAGAACAGGGCGATGATGCCCCAGGCCGCCAGCACACCAAGAGCCCCGCCCAACAAGGAGAGCAGGAGGCTTTCGGTGAGCAATTGCCGCAGCAGCCGCACCCGGGCCGCTCCCAGCGCGCTGCGCACCGCCATCTCTTTGTGGCGCGCGGTGGCCCTGGAAAGCAGCAGATTGGCCACGTTGGCGCAGGCGATCAGCAGAACCAGCCCTACCGCCGACAGCATCATGAGCAGGGAACCGCGGGAGTCGCCGACCAGATCGTCATGCAGCAGCAGGGCGGTGGCGCCGACCTTGTCGTTGGAGTTTGGGTAGGTCTGTTCGAGGCGTTGCGCGATGAGCTTGAGGTCCGCCAGGGCCGTCTGGAACGCGACTCCGGGTTTCATCCTTCCGATGGCGCTGAAGGAGTGATTCCCGCGC
>Ga0181524_10006396_pt1 | contig 10268 bp, 12 predicted proteins | sample PEATcosm2014_Bin_34_FD_119761 | JGI IMG/M metagenome (GOLD analysis project Ga0181524, IMG submission 119761) | Peatland microbial communities from MTU Mesocosm Facility, Houghton, MI, USA - PEATcosm2014_Bin05_60_metaG | ecosystem: Environmental > Terrestrial > Soil > Wetlands > Peat | place...
CACTTGCCGCAGATGGCTTCGATGCGGGTGTTGCCATGCTTGACGGCGACGGTCTTGCGCTCCAGCGCCTCTCGCACCAGCCGCTCGGCTTCGTCGCGCTGCGATTGTTTCGACATTTCAGGATTTCTTCCTCGGTGGCGCCCAGGTCCTACATGCGATTGCCGCAATCGGCAATGCGCTTATGCGGCTTATTTCCGTATCAGCGTCTTGCCCCGGCAGTCGCGGCCGCCGAATTTGCCGGTCCTCTGGCAGTCATCGAATTGTAATTTGCAGGCGGCCGTGCAGTTGGGATTCTGAACCGCCGGACAACGTGCGGCAACGCACTGGAAAAAAGCCTCCGAGCAGGTCGTCGCGATGGTGCAAATGCCGGCATCGCCTTGCGCGGCCGCTTTGCCTGGGGCGGCGGCAAGGAAAGCGGCAAACACGATCCAGCGACACTTGAGCACGGGCGCGAAATCCTCGCGTTTTTCGCCATAATGGGTTGCAACTATGCTTAGCATCGCTTTCTTACCATGCCTCGGGGCCGCCAAAAGGACGCCGATGCTGACCCGCCGCTCTCTCCTCGCCGGCTCCGCCGTCGCCGCATTGGCCGCCGGCGCCGATCCGGTCGCCGCCACGGCACCGCCGGCCGACAAGCAGGCGCCGGGCATTTATCGCTACAAGATCGGCGCGTTCGAGCTGACCGCGCTCTACGACGGCATCTGGTACCGGCCGATCACGGACAAATTCATCCGCAACGCGCCGTTCGCCGAAGTCGAGCACGCGCTCGATGCCGCTTTCATGCCGCATGACAAGCTCGAGACGCCGTTCACCACCCTGATCGTCAATACCGGCAAAAAACTCGTCCTCATCGATACCGGCACCGGCGGCCAGATCGCGCCGACCGCCGGCATGATCGGCGCCAATCTGGCCGCCGCCGGCATCGATCCGAAGGCCGTCGACCAGATCGTGATCTCGCATTTCCATCCCGACCACATCAACGGCATCAAGGACAAGGACAACGCGCTGATCTTTCCCAATGCCGAGATCATGGTGCCGGCGCCGGAATGGGCCTATTGGATGGACGACGCCAATTTGAACGCGGCGCCGCCGGATCTGAAATTCACCTTCCTCAATCAGCGGCGCATTTTCGCCGACATCGCCAAGCAGGTGACGCGATACGATCCCGGCAAGGAAGTTTCTTCCGGCATCGTCACCTTGCCGGCGCCCGGCCATACGCCGGGCCACACCGTCTTTGCCGTCCATTCCGGCGATCAGTCGCTGATGGTGTTGAGCGATACCGCGCAGCATCCAGCCGTGTTCGCGCGCCATCCCGACTGGCAGGCCGCGTTCGATATCGACGGCGATGCGGCGGTGGCGACGCGCAAGAAACTGTTCGATCGCGCCTCAGCCGACCGCATGCTGGTGACCGGCTATCACTTCCCGTTCCCGGCCTGCGGCCATCTGATCAAGACCGCGAGCGGCTACGAGCACGTTCCGGTGCCGTGGCAGCCGACGCTGTAACACTGCGTTTCCCGGGCGCAGCGCAGCATGATGCGAAGCGCAATGATGCGCTGCAGACCCGGGATCGTAACAAACTCGGAGTATGCGACGATCCCGGATCAGCGATGCATCACTTCGTGCTGCATCGCGTCCGGGAAACAAAAAAGGAGGCCGGCTTTTTGGGCCGGCCTCCCTGATCCCCACGGCACTCATTGTTTGCTTTCGAGCGCGGCACGGTGCGCCGCGTCCCGCCGGGGACGACTATTTTCCGACTTGCGGGCGAACGGCGAGCACCAAAGAACGCCCGCAAGTCGGTGCAAACGATCCGAGACCCGACCTCATCACTGGTTCCCGAGATCCCGGACCGCAAGCAATTCCATGATGTTGTCCTGTTTTGCTTTGTTCGACGGCGCGGAATGCGAGTCGCGCCGATTGTCGAGGCTAGGTTTAGCCCGCACGCCCTGAATGCCCCCTGAAGCGTGGCAGCAGAAACCGTTCACCTATGTGAACTTTCGGTAATTCTGGGAATATTTTGGGTGATGCCGCGATCGGGATGAATCGCTATGATACCGGTGTTCTTATCGCGGTATCCCCCAGGAGGAATTCATGCGCAAAATCCCCTTGCTTGCCGCCATCGTCCTGAGCGTCGCCGTCGGCGCCCCCCGCTTTGCCGCCGCGGTCGAGACCAACAGCCCGGCGCCGCCGCAAAATCCACCGCCGTCCGACACCACGAAGCAGAAGACCAAAAAACCAAAGAGCAGTTCGGCCGAGAAATTCCTCAACGACTGGCACAAGGCCTACGCGCTGGTCTACGACAAGGAGGATTATGTCGGCGGCATCGCGGCGCTGCGCGCCATGGGCTATGACGACAACGCCGACGTCGCCACGCTGATCGGCTACGCCAGCCGCAAGCTCGGCCGCTATGACGATGCCAAATACTGGTACGACAAGGCGCTCGCCGCCGACCCAAACCACGCGCTGACATGGTCCTATTACGGCATGTGGCAGGCCGAGCAAGGCAACGTGCTCAAGGCCAAGGACGACCTGGAAAAGGTGCGCACCATCTGCGGCAACACCGAATGCCGCGAATATGTCGCGCTCAAGGAAGTGATCGACGGCACCAGGACGTACTAGTCGCCGGGCTCATCAACATCTTCCCCTGCTTCGCGGGGGAGGATGTTTGCTTTTTGACGAGCCCGTTATCGGGGCGCCGGGAAAAATCGGTCGAGCCAGCTGCGCAACGTGACCGCGACGCGCGGATCGGCGTCGGCGAACATGAAATGCGTCGGCCCGTCGAGGAGATGCAGTTCCACCGGCGCCTTGGCCCGGCGCACCAGGCTGAACGCCTCCTCGTAATTGGTCACGGTATCGGTCGCGCTGTGCAGGATGAGGAGCGGGCGCGGGCTGATGCGGGCGACGAATTCCTCCGGCCGGAACATGAAGAAGCCGATCGCGGTCTCGCCGGTGAACTGCATCAGCGAGGCGTTCGAGGTCAGGTTGACCTGCAACGCTTTCGGCATTTCAAAAATATCGAAGCGGTGGATCAGCTTCGCCGCGCCGGTGCGCTCGCGATGCGCGGCGACGTCGTCGAGCAGCGCGCGGAATTTGGCCCACGATTCCGCGCTGTGCATGCTCCGGATCATGCGCTCGCCGTTGGCGACGCCGTTCTCGACGATGACGGCGGCGACCCGCGGATCAATACCCGCCGCCTGCACCGCGACACCGCCGCCGAGGCTCGATCCGCACAACGCGATCGCCGCGGGATCGACGTCGTCACGCGCCGCGAAGTAGGTGAGCGCGTTGCGCGCGTCGGCGACTTCCTCGGCCGGAATGACGCGGCCGCGCTCGCCCTCGCTGTCGCCACAGCCGCGATAATCGAAGCGCAGCGCGACATAGCCCCAGGCGGCGAATTGCCGGCAGATCCATTCCGGGCCGCCGCTTTTGTTGGCGCCAAACCCGTGCATCATGATGAACGCCGGCCGCCGCTCGCCAGGCCGATGGTCATCGGGCACGTGCACGACGCCGGACAGGTTCAGCCCGTCGGACGCAAAGGTGACGGTCTCAAGCACCGCGCCGCTCCCGCTTTGCCGCCAAGCTCGTTGGCAATGTCATTCCAGATGCACGCCGGTCTCGCGCGCCACCCCTTGCCACAGCTGGGTTTCGTCGGCGATCACCTTTGCCAATACGTCCGGGGCGAGCACATGGGGTTCCAGGCCGATTTTTCTGATCCCTTCCCGGATCGGCTCGCTCAAAATATGCAGGTTGACCGCCTCGTTGAGCCTGGTGATGACCGCCGGCGGGGTGCCTGCAGGCGCCATCAGCACAAACCAAACCGCCGTCGGGAAACCATCGAGCCCGCTCTCGCGCAGCGTTGGCACGTCCGGCAATTCCGGCCAGCGCTCGGCGCTCGACACCGCAAGCGCGCGCAGCTTGCCGTCCTTGATCAGCGGCAGCAGCACCGATTTGGCGCTGGCATTGACTTGGATGTGATTGCCCAGCACATCGGCGATGGCCGGCGCGGCACCCTTATAGGGAACGAACACCATGTCGGCGTCGGTGCGCACCCGGATGAATTCGAGCATCAGATGCGGCGCGATGCCTTGCGTCGCGCCCGAGGTGAGCTTGCCGGGATTGGCCTTGGTGTAGCTCGCGAGCTCCGCAAGCGTATGAACCGGCACCTCCGGATTGACGACGATCGCGTTCGAGTCGGTCGCCACCGCCGACACCGGCACAAAATCCTTCGCCGGATCGTAGTCGAGACTCTTGTAAAGCACCGGGGCGATGGCGTTGTCGTTGGTGCCGCCAAGCAGCAGCGTGTAGCCGTCGGGCGCCGCGCGCGCGACGTCGCGCGTGCCAATCCTGCCGCCGGCGCCCGCGACGTTTTCGATGATCATGCCCTGGCCGAGCTGTTCGGCAATATTTTGGGTCGCGAGACGCGCCACCGTGTCGGTCGGACCGCCGGCGGGATAGGCGACGATCACTTTGATCGGCCGATCGGGAAAGGTTTGCGCGGGGGCCACTGCCACGGCCGCGATGCTTGCGGCGAAGACCGTAAGGACGATGCCAGCGAGCTTGCTCACGCCTTCTCCCCTTGCGTTTCCGCGATGATCCAGGCGTGGTAGTCCGGATCGACGGTCTCGATCGGCAGCACCAGTATGGCAGGCGTGGTGTAGGAGTGCATCTGCCGGACCGCCGCGCGCACCGCCTCGGCAAGCGAGGCGCGGGTCTTTATGATCATCACCACTTCGTCGCCGCGATCGATGTTGCCCTGCCACCAGTACAACGAGACCATGCCGGGAAGGATGTTGACGCAGGCGCATAAACGGCGCTCGACCAGGGCACGGCCCGCCGCCTCCGCCTCGACAATGGATGGATAGGTCGTATAGACGAACACCGCGCGTTCCATATTGACCTCCCGCGGCGCCGCGCCGCCGCTGATTTAAAGCCCGAGCCCCCGACCCCCGTTATGGCAAAGCGCCGGATTGCATCGCGTTTCAAGCACATCGCCTTCGTCGCCAGCGACGTGCCGGCGGCGCAGCAGGCGCGCCGCCGCCTCGTTCGCCGCTACGGCGACGCCCGGCCGGAGACCGCCGACGTCGTCGTCGCGCTCGGTGGCGACGGCTTCATGCTGGCGACCCTGCAACGCTTCATGAATTCCGGCAAGCCGATCTACGGCATGCATCGCGGCACGGTCGGCTTCCTGATGAACGAGTTTTCCGAAAACGGCCTCGCCGAACGGCTCAACGCCGCTCATGTCAGCGTCATCCATCCACTATCGATGCGCGCGCGCGACGCCGCCGGCCGCGTCCACCGCCACCGCGCCATCAACGAAGTGTCGCTGTTCCGCCAGAGCTACCAGGCGGCGCGGTTGCGCATTCTGGTCGACGGCAAGATTCGGCTCCCCGCGCTGGTTGCCGACGGCGTGCTGCTGGCGACGCCGGCCGGATCGACCGCCTATAATCTTTCGGTGCAGGGGCCGATCATTCCCATCGACGCGCCGCTGTTGGCGCTGACTCCGATCAGCCCGTTCCGGCCGCGGCGCTGGCGCGGCGCGCTGTTGCCCGACCGCGCCAAGGTCACCATCGAGGTGCTCGAAGCCGACAAGCGCCCGGTTGCCGCCGTCGCCGATCACGACGAGGTGCGCTCGGTGCGCTCCGTCGAGATCAGCATGGATCACAGCATCGACATGCACATGCTGTTCGATCCCGGCCACAGCCTCGACGAGCGCATTTTGAGCGAACAGTTCGGACACTGAGGACGGAAGACGGAGGACAGACGACGGACGACAGATCAGAATGTTTGCTATCTGTCCTCTGTCGTCTGTCTTCCGTCGTCTGATAAGGAGGCGACCATGGGCGCGCCGACGAGGAGCAATTTCCGCATGACGATCATTCGCCGGATTGCGGCGGCGTGTCTCGCGGCGCTGCCGTGGAGCACAGCGCGTCACGCCGCTGCAGCCGAACCGCCGCTGGTCATCGCCAAGTCCGGCTATTTGTTTGCCGGCGGCAAGATCGACACATCACTGCCCGGCTCGCCGATGGTCGGCCAGCTCTATGCCGAATTCCAGATTCCGCAAAAGCTGTTGCACCCCTACCCCATCGTCATGATCCATGGCGGTAGCCAAACCGGCACCAATTTCACCGGCACGCCCGACGGCCGCGAAGGCTGGGCACAATATTTTCTGCGTCGCGGTTACGCGGTCTATGTGGTCGATCAGGTGGCGCGCGGGCGCGCCGGCTATTGGACCGACAGCTACGGTCCCGTTGCGGCCCCGAGCTCGACCGCGAGCTGCAGCGCTTCGCCGCGCCGGAGCGCTATAAGCTGTGGCCGCAAGCGCATCTGCACACCCAATGGCCGGGCGCAGCGCAGCCGGGTGACCCCATCTTTGATCAGTTCTACGCCTCGCAATTTCCATCGCTGAAGGATTTCGCCAAGCAGCAGGAGCTCAACCGCGATGCCGGCGCGGCGCTGCTCGACAAAATCGGTCCGGCGATCCTGCTTACCCACTCGCAATCCGGCGCCATGGGTTGGCCGATCGCCGACAAGCGGCCGAACCTGGTGAAAGCGATCGTCGCCGTCGAGCCGAGCGGCCCGCCGGCCCACGACATCGAGTTCAAAGGCGCGCCCGATTGGTTCGCGGATGCCGCCAAGACCAAGATCTCCGGCCTCGGCGACGTGCCGCTCACCTACGACCCGCCGCTCAAGGACGGCGAAGCGCTCGCCTTCGTGCGCCAGGACAAGGCCGACAAGCCCGAACTGGTGCGCTGCTGGTCGCAAGCCCAGCCGGCGCGCAAGCTGACGAATCTCAAAAACATCCCGATCCTGATCATTTCTTCTGAAGCGTCCTATCACGCCTCCTACGATCACTGCACCGCCGCCTACCTGACCCAGGCCGGCGTGGCCAATACCTTCATCCATCTCGCCGACCGCGGCATCCGCGGCAACGGCCACATGATGATGCTGGAGAAGAACAGCGACGCCATCGCCGGCGTCATCGAAGGCTGGCTGAAGACGCTGCCGGCCAAACCGGCAGGCCGTTCGGCGCAGCGCTAAAACCCGCACATATCTGCGGCTTGGCCGGCCTACGCTTCGCGATCCAGCCGCTCTATCGTCGTGGCGGCGAGCCGCAAGTCGGCAGCGAGGTACGGCTCACCCGCGTCCTGCGCTTGTTGTGCTCGACCCCGCAGTTTGCGAATGACGTTGACGGGGAGTGCCTCGGTCGATTTTTCTGGCCTCAATTTGCCGAGACTGGCATCAGCGTCTTCTGCCGCACGAAGACGCCGCCAATTTTGTACCCGGGAGTAGATTTCAATAACGACGATTAGCAGTAGAACCGGCCCTAGACCCAGAACCAACACAATAGTCGCAAAACCCCCGAGCAGGCAGACAGCGGCGACCGCTATTGCGCCATAGACCAGGTAAAGGATCCTGCGCGCACGATTATCGCTGACGATGTCAGCCCTTACTCTGTCGGAATATTCGCCCATTTTTTGCTCGTTACTTCCCAATCTATTGGCACTTTCGCAGATTTCAAACTGAGGCACTACCAAAAAGTAACCGCGCGTTAAGGACAAATATTTACCTTTCCACCGTGCGGAGCTGCGCCCCGGCGTGCGCCGCGCGGGAGTTGGCATGGTCCGTATCGATTTCAACCGGCTGCGCTTTCTGGTCATCGACGACAACGCGCATATGCGGCGCATTCTGCGCACGCTGCTGCATGGTTTTGGCACGCGCGAAGTGTACGAGGCCGAAGACGGCGCCGCCGGCCTCGAGGCCTTCACTCATTACATGCCCGACATCGTGCTCGCCGACTGGGTGATGCCGATCTTCGACGGCCTGGAATTGACGCAGATGATCCGGCAACAGGGTGCCAATGCCAATCCTTACGTGCCGATCATCATGCTCACCGGCCATTCCGAGAAGAAGCGCGTCATCGGCGCCCGCGACGCCGGCGTCACCGAATTCCTGGCCAAGCCGATATCCGCCAAGGCACTCTACGAGCGCATCTTCAACGTCGTCGCCAATCCGCGGCCGTTCGTGAAAACCAAAACGTATTTCGGGCCGGATCGGCGCCGCAACGTCAACCCGAACTATGTCGGCCCGGAACGGCGCAAGGGCGGCAAGGCCGAGGTGGTGCGCCAACAGCCGCTGCTCGAAAAGGCGCGGGTGATGGTCTGATGCCCGAGAGTCTGAGCTCAGGAGCATGATTCGCCATGTCCCGTCGTAAAGACGACACTCCATCGGTCGCCACTTACGCCGATTACGAAGTGATCACGCCGCCGCACGAGCTGCGCAAGGTTTTGGCGTCGGCCGGTGACGACATCGACGATCCGGTGGCGCGCGCCGAAGCGGCATTGGCCGAACTGTCGAGCGAATTCTCCGGTTGGATGGACGCCGAGTGCGATCGGCTGGAGGCTGCGCGGCAGGACGTCAAGCGCGACGGCTTCACCCAGAAGTCCCACGACACGTTGTTCCGCGCCGCCCACGACATCAAGGGCGAAGTCGGCACCTTCGGCTTTCCCGCCGTCGCCGGCGTCGCCGAAAGCCTGTGCCGGCTCATCGAGCATACGCCGGACATGCAGCGCATTCCGCTGCCGCTGGTCGACCAGCACGTCGATGCCATACGCGCCGTGGTCCGCGAATATGCCCGGCCCGACCTGCTCGACGCCGCCACCGCGCTGACCAGGCGGCTGCGCGAAGTCACCGACGAGTTTCTGAAAGCGGAAAACAGTTTCCGGCCGGATTATCTGGAAAACATTTTCGCGCCGCCGCTGGTGCCCGGCGGCTAGAGCGCATTCGCTTCAGATTGAAGCGATTGACGCTCTAGAATTTTAGTGGAGCATGATCTTTTCCGAAAACCGGTATCCACTTTTCGGGATCATGCTCTAAGCCGCGACCGAGCAATCCTCGGCTTCGACACTCTCCGCCACGAGCCCATCGCAGAACAATCGCGCTTCCTCGCGCGCGGCTTCGGTGGCAAAGCGGCGCAATAGCGTGAGCAGCGGCTCGAGTTCGCCAAGGTCCAAATCCTCGCAGCGCGTCAGCACCCGCTCGATCATCCGCCGCTTCAGCCGCGCGGCGTCGCCCGGCTCGCTGGCAAAGCCGCCTTCGCGCATCGCCTCGATCGCTTCCTTAAACGCGGGATAGGTCGAAGACGGCAGCGCCGCCCGATCGAACAGCGCGCGCAAACCCGCATTGCCGCGGTCGTGAATGAGGCCGGAAACGCGCGCGACCGGCATATCGGCGAGCTCGGCCAGCGCCTCCTCGAACAGCACGACATTGCCGGAGAGCAGCGCGCGCAAAATCAGGCCGGCCGTGAGCTGGCCGGTCACGCGCAAATGGCGGATGAGCGGGCGAACTTCCGACATGGCGCTGTCGGCGGCGATGGCGACCGTCGCCTTCTCGCAGGCCTCGCGCGCGATGCGCTGGGCGTGATCGGGTTCGAGCCAGGCGCACCCGGCGACGAAGCCGGCGAGCGTCTCCGACAATTTGGCGACAAGGGTTTGGCGCGTCGCCGCCGCAAGATCGTCGCGCGCCAACAGCGGCTCGCGAATCGCAGCGAGGTGACCGAAGCGCTCGACGATGCGATCGGTCGACAGCGGGGCCAAGTCGGCATCGCAATTTTCGACCAGCACCAGGCAGGCTTCCGCGGTACCGATTTCGGCGATTGCGGCTGCGACCGAGCGCGGCAGCGCCGCGCGGCTCGCCACCGCGACCTGGGCCGCCGGACCGCCGGTCGCCACCGCATCGACCAGATCGGCATCGACGAACAAGGGCGACAGCGCCAGCACCGGCGCCGCAATGCTCGCCTGATCGGCGGCGAGTGCGAAAATGATCGCCGGCGGCGCGTCCGGGCTCGCGGCGAGCACATCGGCGAGCGCACGGCGCACCAGCGGCGACGGATCGTCGAGCAGCATCAGCATGGCGCCCTCGGCGGCGCCGAGGTCGTCGGGCGACAGATCGGAATAGAGGAAAGCGCGCGCCAGCGCGCTGGTCGCTTCGGCCCGCTCGCCGGCCGGAGCGGTGCGCACCCATTGGAGAAAATGGCGGACGATCATTGCTCGTTCACGCAACACCTGATCATTGCGGCAGCGATCCTAAAACGCGCCCGCTTAACAAAGCGTTCACCATAAATGTTTGCGATTGTTGCCGAAACGTTAAGACCGCTCGCCGGGGTCGCTGAACAGATTGCGCATGTCACCGCGGCGCGGCGGCTGTCCCGATGCGCCATTGCCATCCATTGGCGCATTCGGCGTGGTCCAGAGCTGGCTGACGACGGCGGCGAC
>Ga0181524_10006403_pt1 | contig 10261 bp, 8 predicted proteins | sample PEATcosm2014_Bin_34_FD_119761 | JGI IMG/M metagenome (GOLD analysis project Ga0181524, IMG submission 119761) | Peatland microbial communities from MTU Mesocosm Facility, Houghton, MI, USA - PEATcosm2014_Bin05_60_metaG | ecosystem: Environmental > Terrestrial > Soil > Wetlands > Peat | place...
CCATTGCGATTATCCGCAGCCGGACCCGGCGCTCCACGACGAGGCGCTCAGCCGCGAGATGGATGCGGCGATGCAGATCGTCTCCGCCGCGCTGGCGCTGCGCGAGGCGCGGCAGTTGCGCGTCCGCCTGCCGCTGAGCGAGATGATCGTGCTCCCGGCCGACGAGACGCAGGCGAAGGCGCTGCGCCGCTTCGAAGCGCACGTCCTCGACGAACTCAACATCAAGAAGCTGACGATCGCGAAGGACCTCGGCGCGCTCGTCACATACGAGATCAAGCCGAACATGAAGCTCCTCGGCCCGAAATACGGCAGGGACGCCGGCGCAATCCGCAAGCTGCTCGAGCGCGAGAGCCCGGCGGCCGTCGCGCAAACTGTCGCCAAGGGCGCGCCGCTGAAGCTCGAGTCCGACGGCCGCGGCTGGGAATTACTCCCCGAGGAAATCGTCGTCGTCAAGAAAGAGGCCGCCGGCTGCGCGGTTTCGGAGGAGCGCGGCCTGGCCGTCGCGCTCGACATCCGCATCACGCCGGAACTCGAACGCGAAGGCCTCTCGCGCGACATCGTCCGGCACATCCAGCAGATCCGCAAGGAACTCGACCTCGACCTCATGGACCACGTCAACGTCGCGTACGAGACCGCCGACGAAGTTCTGCTCCAGGCGATCGCGGAGAACCGGCCGCACATCCGCGGCGAGACGTTGTGCAACGATCTGTTCCCGGGCCACAGCGAATCGGCGAAGGAGATCACCCTTTCCGGCCGCGACATCCGGCTGACGGTTCAGAAAGCCGGTTGAAGGAGGAACCTATGCGTGCGAGGACGATTCCGGGCGCGTTGGGCGTTGCGCTGTTCCTGGGCGGCATGGCGCTGGCGGCGGGCGAGGCGCTCAAGCCGATCTCGCTGCCCAAGCCGCAGATGGCGGGCGGCAAGCCGTTGATGCAGGCGCTGAAGGACCGACAGACCTCGCGCAGCTTCAGCTCCGAGAAGCTGTCCGAGCAGGCCCTCTCGAACCTGCTCTGGGCGGCGGACGGTGTGAATCGGCCGGACGGAAAGCGTACCGCTCCGTCAGCGGTAAACTGGCAGGAGATTGACGTCTACGTCGCCATGGCCGACGGACTTTATCTGTACGACGCGAACGCCAACGCGCTGCGGCCCGTGCTGGAGAAGGACATCCGGGCGACGACCGGAAAGCAGCCGTTCGTGAAGGATGCGCCGGTGAGCCTGGTCTTCGTGGCGGATTACGCCAGGATGGGCGACATATCCGACGCCGATAAGGCGATGTATTCGGCGGCGGATACGGGGTTCATCAGCCAGAACGTCTACCTGTTCTGCGCGTCGGAGGGGCTGGCGACGGGCGTGCGCGGCTTGATAGACAGGGATGAACTCGCGCAGGCGATGAACCTGCGCCCGGACCAGAAAATCGTCCTCGCCCAGTGCGTCGGCTATCCGAAGAAGTAAGGCCTCCGAGGGGAAAGCGACGAGGTTTTGCCGCAAAGAGGCGCAAGAGACGCAAGAGTTCTATCGTCTATCGTCTATTGTCTATCGTCCATACCCCCGGAATTCCCCTTGACATGCATAGGACACCATGGTATAGTTGCATAGGTGACCTATGTAACTAAGGCAAGGAGGTGAATGACATGGAATTCCGCAGCGACCTGGTGAAAGGGAGCGTGGCGCCGATCGTGCTGAAGCTGCTGTCCGAGCGCGAGCGGTACGGATACGAGATCGTCAAGCTCGTCAACGAGCGCACGCAGGGGGCGTTCCAGTGGAAGGAAGGCACGCTCTATCCGTGCCTGCACCAACTGGAGGCCGACGGGCTGCTCAGTTCCGCCTGGCGCGAAGCGGAGAGCGGCAAGCAGCGAAAGTACTACCGCGTCACGCGCAAGGGCCGCACCGAGCTGGCCAGCCGCACCGAGGAGTGGGCCGCCTTTTCCAAGACGGTAACCGCCCTGCTCATGGGAGCCACGGCATGACGCGCATGGACGACCTGCTCGAGGCGGCGACTTCCCGCTTCCGGTATGACGCCGGCTTGCGGGAGGAAATCGTCCGCGAACTGCGCGCCCACTTGGAGGATTCCATCGCCGCCGCCCGCGCAGAGGGCGTGGATGAGGCGCAGGCCGAGGAAGCCGCCGTCCGTGCCTTCGGCGATCCCGAGGAGATCGGAGAGAAGCTTTGGCAGGCCAACCGCCGCAGGCTGCGCCGGCGCGCGGCCGCCATGGCCGCGGTAGGAGTCGTACTGATGCCGGCGGGCATCGTTGCCGCGGCTTGGTTCATTACCTGGCTTCTTGCCGAGAGCATTGGCCCCTGGCACGCCATCATCAGCATTGCGGCGATTGCGATCATCTACTTTCTTACGCGCCGGTTCCTTCCGAAGACGGCGCGTTTCGGAATCTCGTATCTCCGCTGGCTCTCGACCGCCTTCACCAAGAGTGTCCGGATAGCCTTTAGCAACGCCTGGATATGGGCTCCGGCGCTCGCCTTCTTCGCAGTCAACGTCGCTGAGGAACTTATTTCGAAGTGGCCCGACTTGATCAGGTCGCGTTCCTACACCCATATCGGGCTCGGTATCGTGTTTCCGAGCTTGTGGGAATCCGCCCACAAACAGCTCGCCGAAGTAGGTCCTCACATGCCCTGGGGAGCGGCCTCCCTGCTGCTTTATCTGGGGTACCTTCTTTTTGCGAAGCGGATGGGGACCTGGTTGCAATCGGCACCGGACGTAGCCCGACGTCGGGCCCGCGGCTGGCATATTGCCTTTGTAGTCAGCGCATCAGCCGGCGTGCTCTCCGTGACATGGGGTTTACTATGGGATTGGTTCACTTGGAACGGCCGGTACAACGCTTTCAACAGCGGCCGGCTGCTCATTTCTATTCTCCAGCCTCTCGTTTACGTCGAATTACCATTCGTTGCGTTGATCTCAGCTCTCTTCCTGACGATCGTACTTCGCCGTTTGCGCGGTCAGGCTCTTTCGCCGGGTGGCATCCTGAGTTCGGCCCTTATCGTAATCGGGCCGATTTTATGGCTTTCCATTATTTTGCTCCTTGGTGTTATCGGCCTGTCTGGCTTATGGCCCTTTCTCCACCCTGCACATAAACCGTTCGACATGCCGCTTCTTCAAAGTTTTTTCCCGCAAGCACTCGATTTCCTGCGTGTAGCCCCGGCATTCCTCCCCGTCATTATCGTCAGTGAACAATGCGGACTCCGGCGCGCTTGCGTGAGATTTGGCGACTTCGTTTGGCGCCATCTTTGGCGCTATGTGGCCTTCGTTTTTCTCGGGGCACTGCTCCTCGGACTGCCCCAGTGGGCGCCTGGCCCTGCATTTGATTCTAACGCCGCAACCTGGCCAGTTCTCGTTCTGGTGACTCGTGTAGCGATTCGCGTTGCGCTTCAACTCGTGCTGACCGTGATGTGTTTTGAGTTCTATCTCACGAGGGCCGGTACCGTCATCCCGATGGCGGCGGAAGAAACTTCTTCGCAAGTTGCGCCAGACGGAACTCGCTGAGACCGCCTGCGCGCTGCTCATGGGAGCCACGGCATGAAGCGCATGGACGACCTGATCCAGGCGGTCACCTACCGCTTTGGGCCGGATGCGGAGCTGCAGCGGGAAATCGTCCGCGAGCTCCGCGCGCACCTTGAGGATTCCATCGCCGCCGCGCGCGCCGGCGGGATGGACGAGGCGCACGCCGAGGAAGCCGCCGTCCGCGCTTTCGGCGATCCCGAGGAGATCGGCGAGAAACTCTGGCAGGCCAATCGCCGCCGGATGCGCCTGCGCGCCATGGCGAAGTGGACCGGCCGGCTTGTCCTGATGCCGGCGGGTATCCTCCTGGCGGTGTGGCTTTGCGCCGCTATGGTGGAACTTGCGGGCGTGCTTCTCTTGGCCTCTGAGCTAACTGGAGATTTGTCTCTTGTCGGCGCCGTAAAGGCGTTCCTGCCGGATAAGTTGATCGAGGAAATGCACCCTCGTAATGTTGCGGCTCGAAACGGCCTGAAGGAAGACGAGCGGTTGCTGCTGGAAGCGAGTTACTCCCTCGAGAAATGGGAGCGCTTGGTTCGTCTCCATCCGGACAACCCGCTCTATCGCGCGCGTCAGTACGCCGTCTTACTCTCCAGCTTCCGAGCCAGAAACATTGATACGCTTGCGCCTTCCGACAAGAACTTCGCCCAGGCACAGGCGATTCTCGATGCGGGAGAAAGGGCCGATCCGGACAACGCCTTCTGGAATTACATGAAGGCAGACCTGCTCATGTACAAGAGCGGAGCGGCGAAACAGGAAGAGGACCCTTCGTTCACCTTTACGCTCCCCGCCGGCAATCGAACAACCATGGGCCACGGCGAGCGTCTCGTCTTCGCCGACCGGGCCATGTTCGAGCGCGGCCTGGATGAATACCGCAAGGGCCTGACAAAGCCGTTTTATAGGTCTTATGCAATCGACATAAATGAAGAGTCGCTGGCTCTTCGCAAGCCGCCGACGACGTTGCTGGATGAACTCTGTCTGGTGCAGGAGTGGGCGGGCATACTGCTCCCGGACTTGGCCCCCATGAGAAACATGTCGCGCGGCGTCATGGCCTATGCCGCTTTGCTCATCAAGGAAGGGCATCCGCAGGAAGCCGAGGTGTTGGTCCGGACGGCGCCCGTGGCCGGCGTACAGCTCGGAGCAGCGGGCAGGCTGATTATCGACCTCCTCGTGGCTGATGCCATGCGGCTAATCACGTTACGTCAGGGCGCAGCGCTGTACGAACGCCTGGGAAAACGCGATCTGGCGGAGCAGGCGCTGGCGCTGGCCCGAAAGGAATCTCAACAGGAAGGGAGTTTCTTCCAGCGTCTGGACCAGAGCGAGAGTGGAGTAGAAGAACTCAAATTCGTAGCCGCGCGGGCGGGCTTCTTCGGCTCTCGGTTCCTTTCGGTTGCGCCGTTGGCGGACCGTTCGATCATGACCGACCTTCGGCGGGCCGAGCGTTTTCTGGCCGAGCGCGTGGCGCTGGGCTGCCTGGCGCTGCTCTACTTGATCGCCGTCGGCTGGCTGGGCGTCCAGACCTTGTGGAGCCTGTGGCGCCACCGCAAGGACACAGGCGGCCCGAAGCTGTACTTCATCGGCTGGCGGCGGCTCGCCTGGATTGCGCTGATCGCCGTAGCGCTTCCGCTGGCGGCGTACGTGGTTCTCACGCGCGCCTTCGCCGGCGGCAGCGCGCACTATGGCATCAACTACCAGCCGGCGCGAGTGGTGCTTGAAATGGGCGGCGCGGCGCTGCTGATCTTCGGCCTCTCGCTGTTCCTGGGCCGGCGCGCTGCGAGGCTGTCCTGCCGCGCGGCGGCCATCGCCGACCGCGCCGAGTTCCGCATGAGCGTCCGGCGGAGCCTGCTGCCTGTCCTCGTGGCGTGCTTCCTGCTCGTAGGGATCGTCTCGCAGGCGTATTTGCGCTACGGCGAATCTTCGGCCGTGAAGGCCCTCTCGCAGCCCGGCCGGCGGCCATTCCTCGACGAGATGGATTACGTCGCGTGGAAGGACTACAAGGACTACCTGCGCGCGCTGCCGGACCACGGCGCACTCCCCGCTGACGAAACCCGCCGGTGAATGGAAGACAACGAGCTTTGCCGCGAAGAGGCGCAAGACAGACGATGGACCAGGGACGATGGGCGATAGAACTCTCGCGTCTCTTGCGCCTTTTTGCGGCTAAGCTTTAAGTTTTTCGCTACAGCGTCGTCGGGCTGGCGGCGAGCGCGTCGGCCGAGCGTACTTTCGTACACCTCGTTGTGTCATTTCACGCAAACCCGCCAAACACGCGGCTACTCATTCTGCAATACACAGGAAAAGCCGATGCTCCGGCAATGACACGCGACGGCACGGCCTTTGCTGATCTCCGAATGGAAGCAAGAAGTTTCTCTAGGAGGAGGCGGACATGAACCTCATCAGTTTCGGCGGAAGGACGTTGAGCGCGTTGGCGCTGGCCGGTGTAATTGGAGGCGGTATTTGCCTGTTAGGCTGCGGGCGAAACGACACCGCGGCGCAAGGCGCATCGTCCGACCCGAGCGCGGCCGCGGCCACAGCGCCTGTGGCGACCGCGCCCGACGCCAAAGCCACGGTCGGAACTGTGCAGACTAACTGTCCGGTCATGGGAGGCAAGATCACCAAGGCGATGTTCGCCGACTACCAGGGCAAGCGCGTTTACTTCTGCTGCGGCGGCTGCCCCGCGGTGTTCGCGAAGGACCCGGCGAAGTACGTCAAAGCGCTGGAGGACAAGGGCGTTGTTCTGGACAAGACCCCGCAATAGAAAGTTGCCCCGTCAACAGCAGGAGATTCATGCCATGTCGAAAGTCCTGGCCGCCGTCGCGTTCGCGGGCGCAATGCTGTCCGGCTGCGTCGGGCCGAACCCGTACCGGAGCGTTGACCTGAAGCACGACCTGGATCAAGCCGCGCTGGCGCGGTACGAAAGCGAATGGAAGGCGTTGCAAGCCGCGGGCCGCACGGAGCCGATGCTCCGTCTCGAGCACAGCAATTGGTGGCCGCTGGGACTGATCGCCTATCACCGGGAGTGTTCCGTCACGCGCATGGACACGCCCAAAGGACCGGTGTACCATGTCGTGAGCGGGCATGGGTTCGGCCCCTTGAGCGTTCTCTACACCATTTCCACGGACGCCACGTACACCGCCGCGGGCGAGCGCGTGAACTGGATGCGGATGCAGACCGCGCTGACCGGTTGCCTGGCCATGAGCCACGAGACCGACGCGAAGCTCTCCGACGGTCGCCAGGAGTGGTCCTCTTCCTGGATGCTGATCCACCACGTCTTCAACATCCACGCCATGGACTGCCACACTTACTTTTCGCTCTTCACTATGCCCAACGCGATCGGATTTGATCCATGAGCGGCGTCGGCCGGCTGTGGCTGCTGACGTGGACGGGAACGCTCGCGCTGCTTATGGCGGGACAGGGCTACGCGTCGGCGGGAAGATCGGCCGTCCGCCACTTGGACTGGAAGTGCTTCTTGCGGAACAACTTGATGCAGGCGTCCACGGCTTTCGCGTCATACTGTGTGCCCCTTCCGCCGGCGATTTCCTGCAACGCCTTGACGATGCCGAGCGCGGGACGATAGGGGCGATGGGAGCACATGGCCTCGACGACGTCGGCCACCGCCAGGATGCGGGCTTCGAGGATGATTTTCTCGCCTTTCAAGCGATTCGGATAGCCGGAGCCGTCCAGCCGTTCGTGGTGTTGGAGCGTTGCCTCGGCGACCGGCCAGATGAAGTCAATCTTCTTGAGGACATCCGCTCCGAACTGCGGGTGCGTCTTGATGATGCCGCGCTCGTGATCGCTGATCGTGCTCGGCTTGGCGAGGATTTCGGCGGGCACGGCGATCTTGCCGATGTCATGGACATAGCAAGCGATGCGCAGTCCCTCGACCCGGTCCTCGGGCATTCCCATTTCGACGGCCATGGCGCAGGCGAGTTGCGCGACGCGCCGCTGGTGGCCGGCCGTGTACGGGTCGCGCAGTTCCAGCGTCGAGGCGATCGCCCAGATGCTGCCGTCCATCATCTGTTTCAGTTTCTTGGCGTTGTCCTCGAGCCGCTGCTGCGTCTGAACCCGATCGGTGACGTCGAATATGAAGTGGACGTAGCCGGTGACCCGTCCGTCTTCGCGCATCGCGTCCACCACAGTTTCCAGCCAGCGGTCTCCCATCTGCCAGACGAGGCGTTCTTTGAGGCCGCTCTTCCGCATGCGGACCGCCGGGCAGTGGCCTATGCGCCGGCACGTCGCGTGGGCGACTTCCCAGCAGGGACGCCCGATGACCTCAGCCGAACGCTTCCCCAGAAGCTTCAGAAGCGCCGCGTTGCACAGAAGGATCCGGCCTTCCTTGTTGCAGAGAAAAATGCCTTCGCTGAGGGCCTCGAACGTCGCATGCCAGAACTGGATGAATTCCTGCAACGCTTTGTGCGGACGGTGTGCCCGTCCGCTTGCCTGCTTTCTCACAATAGTCTCCTTGCGGCCCACGAGCACTTCTCCCTGAGACGCCCTGCGCACAAGCCGCCGAGCCGTGCGCAGCAAAACCGGTCAGGTCGCCGCGGGAATCAGCTCCTTGATGCGCTCGCGGATGTTGATCGTGTTGGGGCATTTGCTCTCGCAGGCGCCGCAGAACGTGCAGCGGTCCGGCCGCGCCTCTTCCGGGAGCGCCTTGAGCGCATCTCGCGCCCAGTCATGGAGTTGGAACGCCTTGTCGTGCTGCCAGATCTCCATCAACTGGCCCACGTTGAGCTTCACCGGACAGCCGGCGCAGTAGTTGCAGAACGTGCAGAAGCGTCCGCCGGCTTTCTCCCGCAGGCGGTCGAGCCCCGCGCACATCTGCTGGAAGTTCTCCTCCTGCGGCTCGAACTTGCCGACGCTGGCGACGTTCTCCTCGAGCATCTGCATCGTGTTCATGCCGGAACAGGCGGTGCTGATATTCGGGTTCGAGAGGACGAACCGCAGCGCGATCGCCGGCGTGGGCAGGTCGAGGCCGATCGCCTCGCGAAGGGCCGGCGACGGACAACTCAGCACGCCGCCGGCGACCGGCGTCATCGCGACGACGCCCACGCCCAGTTCCCCCGCGCGCCGGATCGCCGGCTCGTACGCGCGGTTGATCATGTTGTACGGCACCGTGAAGCTGTCGAAGAGGCCCGTCTCCGCCATCTTGATCACGTTCTCCGGCTCATCGTGCCCGGTGAACCCGATGTGCTGGACCAGGCCTTCGTCCTGCGCCCGGCGCAGCGCGTCGAGCGCGCCGCCGCGCCTGAGCAGGTACGGAAAATTCTTCCACTGGATCCAGCCGACCTGGTAGAACTTGAAATGCGAAAGGCCGAGGATGTCGAGCTGCAATTCGATCTCTTTGCGGAACGAATGGGCGGTGGTGTCCGCGCCGAGTCCGCTCTTGCCGGAGACGATGACGCGGTCGGTCTTGCCCTTGACTCCCGGCGCTGTGCGGTGCTGACAGGTGCCCCCGAGGTAAAAGCGCGTGGTCTCGAAGTAGTTGACGCCCAGCTCGATCGCGCGCGAGAGCAGTTTCTCGTTGAGCGGCGGATCGTCCGCCAGGCGCATGCAGCCGAACGACAGCGCCGAGACGGACAGGCCGGTTCGCCCCAGCGGCCGGTACTTCATCGTCTCGTCATTGCGGATCAATGGCTCGGAGTTCGCGCTTGCGACAATCGCCATTCGACGCCTCCTGGAGTGCCCCGCTGGTGGAAGAAAATTCGGATACGATCCCGGCCGGCAATGAGCGCGACCCACGGGCTACCATTCTACCAGAATAGGCGGACGTGGCAACCCTCAATTCCTAAATTCCATGACTAACGCTACTTACGATGTCCGCATTTCGGCAGCCGCCGGGCCGTCGAGAAGGCGGCATGCTTGGTCCAGGCTTTTGGTGGGGTCGCGGGACGCGCGACGGCGTTGCCATTTCGGTTTCTGAAGTCAGGGCAAAAGCGTATACTTTCGGGACCGGCGAGTACAGAAACAGGCGGCATAAAAAAGGAGGACAGGACGTGAGCGACTTCAAGACGCTTGGGCGCGCGGCGGTATTGCTTTCGGCTTTCCTCGCGGGCGGCTCGATCTGCGCGGCCGACTCGCCATCTCCGGTCCCGGCCGCGCCGGCTCAAACGCCGGGCGCCGCTCCGGCCGCTCAACCGCTGACCTGGCCGCGCGTCTTTCAGGAGGGCGCGGAAACTCTGACGATGTACCAGCCGCAGATCGAGAAGTGGGACGACACGACCATCACGTTCCGCGCGGCCATCGCGGTCGAGCCGGCCGAAGGCGCCGAGCCGGTTTACGGCATGGTGAGGACCACCGCCCAGGCGGACGTGGACAAGGCGGCGCGCATCGTGACGCTCCACGATTTCCAGATCGTCAAGGTCTCCTTCCCGACCGCACCCGAGAGGGACGTATCATACCTGGCGATCCTGAGCCGGCAGTTGCCGACCCACGCGAAGGAGATCTCGCTCGACCGCCTCGAAGCCAGCCTCGCCGTCTCGGAGGCGGTGAAGAAGCAGCGCGGGCTGGCCGTCAACAACGATCCTCCGCGCATCTTTTTCAGCACGCACCCGGCGCTGCTGGTGCTCGTGGATGGCGACCCGGTGCTGCGCCCGTTCGGCGACGCCGAGCGCGTCATCAACACGCGCGCGCTCATCGTGAAGGACGGCGACGCCTTCTACCTGTCGGCGCTGAACTTCTGGTACCAGGCGCCGGAGATCGCCGGTCCATGGACTCCGCTGGCCCAACCGCCCGGCTTCCTCGCGCAGATGCGGCAGG
>Ga0181524_10006409_pt1 | contig 10260 bp, 6 predicted proteins | sample PEATcosm2014_Bin_34_FD_119761 | JGI IMG/M metagenome (GOLD analysis project Ga0181524, IMG submission 119761) | Peatland microbial communities from MTU Mesocosm Facility, Houghton, MI, USA - PEATcosm2014_Bin05_60_metaG | ecosystem: Environmental > Terrestrial > Soil > Wetlands > Peat | place...
CGCCTGAACCCCGGCGAAATGCCGCAGAAAGTGATGTGCCGCTTCCGCACCCTCGGCTGCTATCCCTGCACCGGCGCCGTGCCCTCCACCGCGAAGACCGTGCCCGAGATCATCCACGAACTCCAGTCCGCCCGGCACTCCGAACGGATCACCCGCCTCATTGACCACGACATGGACGCCTCCATGGAGCAGAAGAAGCGGGAGGGGTACTTCTGACATGGACCTCGACCGCCTGCTCCGGCAATACGAACAGACCGAGCTGCTCCGGTTCACCACGGTGGGCAGCGTGGACGACGGCAAGAGCACGTTGATCGGCCGCCTGCTCTACGAGAGCGAGTCGCTCTACCAGGACCACATCTCCTCCGTGCGCAAGGCCTCCGCGAAGAAGGGGAGCGAGATTGACTTCTCCTTCTTCACCGACGGCCTGAAAGCCGAGCGCGAGCAGGGGATCACCATTGACGTGGCGTACCGGTGCTTCGCCACCGCGCGGCGGCGGTTCATCATCGCCGACGTGCCCGGCCACGAGCAGTACACGCGCAACATGGTCACCGGCGCGAGCACCGCGCAACTGGCGGTCATCCTGATTGACGCGCAGAAGGGCATCCTGCAGCAGTCCAAGCGCCACGCCTTCATCGCCTCGCTGCTCGGCGTGCAGCACGTGGTGGCGGCCGTGAACAAGATGGACCTGGTCGGCTACGACCGCTCCGTATTCGACCGCATCTGCGACGACTTCCGCGCGTTCGCCCCGAAGCTGGCGCTGAAGGACATCGTCTTCATCCCCCTGAGCGCGCTGGTCGGCGACAACGTGGTCGAGCGCAGCGCGAACATGCCGTGGTACGACGGCACCACGCTGCTCAACCACCTTGAAACCGTGCTGATCGCCGGCGACCAGAACCTGATTGACTTCCGATTCCCGGTGCAGTACGTCCTGCGGCCCGATGCGAACTTCCGCGGCTACGCCGGCCAGATCGTCGGAGGCGTCGCGCGCGTCGGCGACGAGGTGGCCGTCCTTCCCTCCGGCCTCCACAGCCGCATCACGCGCATCGTCACGCGCGACGGCGACCTCCCTTACGCCTTCCCGCCGATGTCCGTCACTTTCTGCCTGGAACACGACCGCGACGTCAGCCGCGGCGACATGCTCGTCCATCCGGCTAACCGGCCGCGCATGGACCAGCGCATCGAAGCGATGCTGGTCTGGATGGACACGCGCCCGCTGCAAGTCGGCCGCGCTTACCATCTCAAGCATACCACCCGCGTCCTCCCGGCCCACGTCGCCGCGCTCCATTACCGCCTCGACCCGAACGACCTGCACCGGCAGGCCGCGCCGGAGCTGGGCCTGAACGAAATCGGCCGCGTCGAGATCGAGACCCATCAGCCGCTGATGTACGACGAATACGCCCGCAACCGCCGCACCGGCGGGTTCATTCTCATTGACCCGCAGACCAACGGGACCGTCGGAGCGGGGATGATCATCGAGCGCGCGCTCCACCGCGGCGCGATCGCCGAAGCGAACGAGCGCGCGCCCGTCAGCCGGAACATCGTCGCGCACAACGGGCAGGTCGCCACCGCCGACCGCGCGCGCCTGCTCGGCCAGAAGGCGGTGACGCTGTGGATGACCGGCCTGAGCGGGTCGGGCAAGTCCTCGCTGGCTTACGCGCTGGAAAAGCGCCTCTTCGACGACGGCCGCCTGTGCTACGTCATTGACGGCGACAACGTCCGCTACGGGCTGAGCCGCGACCTCGGCTTCGCGCCGGAGGATCGCACCGAGAACCTGCGGCGCGTGGCGGAGGTGGCGCGCCTCTTCAACGACGCCGGTGTCATCGTCATCACCGCCTTCATCTCGCCGTACCAGCGCAACCGCGACGACGCGCGGCGCATCATCGGCGCAGAGCGGTTCATCGAGGTCTTCGTGGATGCCCCGATCGCCGTCTGCGAAGGGCGCGACCCAAAGGGCCTCTATCGCAAGGCGCGCGCGGGCGAGATCGCCGACTTCACCGGCATCTCCGCAACCTTCGAAGCGCCCGCCGCCCCCGACATCCATCTGCCCACCGGCCAGTGGTCTTTCGACGTCTGCGTGGATCACCTCCGCGCGCAACTGGCCGAGCGCGGGATCTGCTGACCGAGGGGAGCGGATCATCCTCGACGCGCTCCGCCTGATTCCAGGGCCATAGCTGTTGACGTTTCGCACCGCACAGGAGTATAGTAACGCGCTCGGCGGCCGATTTTTTCAACCCAGGAGGGAAATCCCGTGAAGGATCAGCGGAAAGCGAAAACCCCGGTCCGCAAGGGTCAACCGAAGGCGAAAGGCCCGATTCGCGTGGGCCTGGTTGGGATGAGCGGCATCGGCAAGACGCACGCGAGCAGCTACAAGCAGGACCCGCTGGCCAAGCTGGTGGCGGTGTGCGACGTGGTGAAAGAACGGGCCGACGCGGCCGCCGCGGCGAACGGCGTGAAGGCCTACTACAGCCTGAAGGACATGCTGGCGAACGAAGACCTGGACGTCGTGGACGTGACGACCGGCGGATACGAGAACGGGAGCTGGCACTTCGAGCCGGCCATGGAGGCGCTCGCCGCGGGCAAGCACGTGCTCTGCGAAAAGCCGCTGTCGAACGACATCGGCGAGGCGCGCGAGATGGTCCGCTACGCCGCGGAGAAGAAGCTCTACCTCGGCTGCAACTTGAACCACTATTTCACGGAGACGGCGGAGTGCGCGAAGAAGTACATGCGCGAAGGCAAGATCGGCGAGACGATCTACCTGCTGTTCAAGATGGGCTTCCACGGCGGCGAAGCGACGTACTCTTTCAAGGACACGCCGCGCTTCAACCTGCCGTACGCGCACATGAAGGCGTTCCTGACGCACCCGTTCAGCGTGATGCGGCACTTCTGCGGCGACATCACGCACGTGCAGTCGTTCAGCACGAAGCCGGGCTTCCGCAAGAGCAAGGGCGACCTGCTGGTGTCGGTGAACAGCGTGCACGTGGCCTTCGCCAACGGCACAGTGGGCTACCTGCTGAGCCAGCGCGGCGACGCGGTCTGGGGCCTGGGCGGCTGGTGGAGCTGCGAGGTGGCCGGGAGCAAGGGCACGTTCTGCATCGAGAACTGCGTGGAGAAGCTGACGTACTGGCCGGCGCCGAAGCCGGGCCAGACGTTCCCCCTCGGACAGGGGCCGGCGCCGGAGGTCATGGACACGGGCATCAAGGACTTCGGCGCGACGTTCCCGCGCCGGATCCACGCGTTCCTGGAGGACCTGACCAACGGGACGCCGCGCGAAGCCCTGCGGGCGTCGGGCCGCGACGCGCTGGCGACGCTGGAGTACATCTGGGCGGTGATCGAATCCTACGAGAACGGCGGCGCGCTCGTGCGGCCCAAGCCGCTGCCGCCCATTCACGGCGACCCCACGGTTGAGAAGATTTGATGAAGGGACCGGCGATGATCAAGCTTGGAGTGAATTCGGTATTGTACGGCGGGCATGACCTGGCGACGGCGTTTCAGCATATCGCGTGGGCCGGTTACGACGGGATCGAGCTCTCGGCCATCAAGGGCCTGTGCGAGCACCTGGAGCTGGACAACTGGCGGTCGCAGAAGGCGGCGATCCAGGGCCTGGCGGCGGAGCACAAACTGGCGCTGCTGAGCATGGAGGTGGCCTCGCTGGATGAGGACCGGCTGACGAAGGCGTTCGAGGCGGGCCAGGGGATCGGCGTGCCGGTGATCAACGTCGGGCCCGGCGGCAAGTCCGGCGTCGAGGAGGACATCGTGCGGCAGATCGACCTGATCGCCCGGATGGCGGAGAAGGCGGCGCGGTATGGCGTGACGCTCTGCTGCAAGGCGCACGTGGGCCAGTCCATCTTCAACACGCCCACGACGAAGCGCGCGATTGAGAAGATCAAATCCCCCGCGTTCGGGATTGACATGGACCCGAGCCACATCTACCGGGCGAAAGAGGACCCGGCGCAGGCGCTGCCGGCGGTGCTGGCGCGCATGCGGCACATCCACATCCGCGATTGCAAGGGCATGGGGCCCGGTCCCGGCGAGCCGTGCGACCAGGCCTGCGGCCGCGGCGACATTGACCTGCGCGGCTATTTCAAGGCGATGGTGTCGGGCCGGTACGACGGGCCGGTGTGCCTGGAGGTTATCGGCGCGGCCAAGTACGAGCTGCCGCGCCGGGACATCATCGCCGCGGAAAGCTACGGCTACATGAACGCCTGCCTCAAGGCGTTGGGCGCGAGGTAGTGGACATGGGAACGGTTCGCCTCGGCATCCTGGGATTCGCCCACGGCCACGTGGACATGTACTGCGAGAGATGGCGCCGGCAGCCGCAGCTCGGGGCGCAGGTCACGGCGGGCTGGGACCACGACGCCGAGCGCGCGGCGAAAGGTTGCGAGCGTCATCAGATTGCGCGTGCGGCGACGGCTGAGGAGTTGCTGGCCCGCGCGGACGTGGACGCGGTCGTGATCGGCGCGGAGACGTCGCTGCACGCGGAGCTGGTCGAGAAAGCCGCGGCGGCGGGCAAGGCGATTGTGCTGCAGAAGCCGATCTCGCTGACGCTGGCCGAAGCGGACCGCATCGTTGCGGCGGTGGGGCGGAGCAAAGTCCCCTTTACGCTCGCCTGGCAGATGCGCGTGGACCCGCACAACGTGAAGGTGAAGCGGCTGCTGGCGGAGGGCCGGTTCGGCCGGGTCTACATGGTGCGGCGGCGGCATTGCCTGAACACGCAGCGGTGGAAGGACTTCGACCGCGCCTGGCACGTCCGGCCGGAGTTCAACCGCGACATCTTCGCGGATGACGCGGCGCACGCGATGGATTTCATCTATTGGCTGACGGGCATGCCTCGGACGGTCATGGCGGAGATGGGAACGCTCCTCAATCCGCGCATTGCCAACGACAACGCCATCGCCGTGTTCCGGTACGACGACGGCCGTTTTGCGGAAGTTTCGTGCAGCTTTGCTGCGGTGGCGGGCGAGAACACGCTCGAGGTGGTCTGCCAGAACGGGACGATCATCGGCAATTACGGCGACCTGGTGAGCGTTGCGCCGCCGCGGCCGGCGGGCGGAATCCAGTTGAAGTGGCGGCTGGACGACGAGGCCGGATGGACGGCGAGCGATATCCCGGATATTAACGGACAGGGCGAACGGATCGCCGGACTGGCCGGCCCGCTGGCGGAGTTCCTGTCCGGCCGGCGCCCGCCGATCGCCACGGCGGCGGAAGGCCGCGACGTGCTGCGCATGGTGCTGGCCTGTTACGAATCCGCGGCCTCGGGGACGCGAGTGACGATCACGCCGGAATGAAGAACAAGGAGACGACCCACATGGCACGCAAGACGAACCTGCTCCTGATCGGAATCGACAGCATCCGCGCCGACCACATGAGCACGTATGGCTATCCCCGGCTGACGACGCCGCACCTGGACAAGTTCATGTCGGGCGGGGCGGTCTTCGAGAACGTCTTCAGCCCGCACATCCCGACGACGCCGGGCTATACTTCCATGTTCACGGGGCTGGACACCTTCGGGATGGACGTGGTGGCGCTGCGGCACCAGGGCGGGCTGTTGAAGAAGATGCAGACGCTGGCGGAAATCCTGGGCAAGGAAGGCTACGCGACGTCGTGCGTCGGCTTCAGCGGCAACGTGGCGTCGCGCGGATTCCAGAAGTATCTCGATTTCGAAGGCTGGGGCTCGTGGGCGCAGGGGCGCAGCCACAAGGCGGAGAACTTGAACAAGGTTGCGCTCCCGGAGCTGAAGCGCCTGGCCGCGGGCAAGAAGCCGTTCTACCTCTTCCTGCGCCACATGGACCCGCATGCGCCGTACCTGCCGCCGCAGCCGTTCGACCGGATCTTCTATCAAGGCGACGAATTCGACAAGCGGAACCACTCGCTCGACCCGGTCATGAAGTTCAAGCCGTTCTGCGACTTCCATGCCAGTTGGTTCCCGCCGGGCTGCACGGACAAGGAGTACGTCATCGCGCAGTACGACGGGGCGCTGGCGTACATGGACGCGTGCATCGCCCATATCTTCACCAGCTTGAAGACGCTGGGGCTGGAAGAGGACACGCTGGTGGTGATTGACGCCGACCACGGCGAGACGCTGTACGACCACGAGTGCTTTTTCGACCACCACGGCCTCTATGACGTGACGCTGCACATCCCGCTGGCGTTCGTCCTGCCCGGCAGAGTTCCGGCGGGCCGGCGGTTCGGCGACTTCTGCCAGATGAAGGACGTCACGCCGACGATCCTCGATCTCATGGGAATCCAGACGCGGATCAAGTACGACGGGCGCAGCCTGGTCCCGCTGCTGGAGGGGCGCGAGCGCACGCCGGAGCCGGAGTTCTACATCACGGAATGCACCTGGATGCGCAAGCACGGCTGGCGCACGCCGGAGTGGAAGCTCATCCACGCGCTCGAGCCGGACTTCCACTTCAAGCCGGAGGTGGAACTTTACAACCTGATCACCGATCCGCAGGAGAACCGGAACGTGGCCAAGGCCGAGCCGGCCGTCGTGAAGATGCTCGAGGAGCGGATGAAGGCGCACATCGCCCGCCGCGAGAAGGAAACCGGGCGCACGAACCCCATCTACACGAACCTGAACTGGCACGGAGACTGGCACAAGAAGGGCGTCAAGACGTTCAAGACCTCCAGGCAGGCGTACGACACCCTGCACATCGGATCGCCCAACGCCGCCAAGCAAGTCCAGCAGAGGGAACTCCTGACGCAGCGCGGCGCGAAACAACTCTAGATAACCGGTTATGCCAAAAGAGGAGCCGCGCGCTGATGCTCAAAGTATGCGTCATCGGGATGGGCCCCATCGGCAACCGCCATGCCGACATTTACAAGGCGGACCCGCTCGCCGAACTCGCGGGGGTCTGCGACATCCGCCGCGATCGCGCCGAGGCCGCGGGACGGCGGCTGGACGTGCCGTGGTTCGAGAGCGCGCCCGCGATGCTCGCCGCGGTGAAACCGGACCTCTGCAGCGTGACGACCGGCGGCTACGAATACGGCAGCGACCACTTCGCGCCGACGATGCAGGCCCTCGACGCCGGCTGCCACGTGCTCTGCGAGAAGCCGATCAGCAACGACATCGCGCAGGCGGAAGCCATGGTCGCCAAGGCGCGCGAAAAGCGCCTCTGCTTCGGCATTGACATGAACCACCGCTTCACCCCCGCCGCCGTCCTGGCGAAAAAATGGCTCGACGAGGGCCGCCTCGGCCACCTGCTCTTCGTCAATATGAGCATGTGGATCAAGAACCCGGCCGAGAGTTCTCCCTGGTTCCACATCAAGGCGCTTCACCCGCACACGGTGGACATCATGCGCCATTACTGCGGCGACATCGCGGAGGTGCACTGCTTCGCGACCAAGGCGCCGGGGCGCACCATCTGGACCACGGCGCAGTTCAACCTGCGCTTCGTCAACGGCGTCGTCGGGTCGCTCACCGGCAGCTATGACATCGAGCGCGGACACCCGATGGAGCGGTGCGAGGTCGCCGGCACGGGCGGCCGTTTCGTCATCGAGGACATGTACCGTGAAGTGACGCTCTACCCCGCGGGCAACCTCGAGAAGACCGTCTTCACGAACCCGGTCTTCGGCGGCATGCGCAGCTTTGAGGACACCTTCCGCAACCGCATTCACGCGTTCCTGGAGCAGGTCGCCGCCCGAGTCCCTCCCGAGAAGATTGACGGCTCCGGCGCGGACGGGCTGGCGGCGCAGAAGGTCCTGGCCGCCGCGATCGAGTCCATCGAAACCGGCAAAGTCGTCGCCGTGCGCTGAGCGGCAACCGGAGCAGGTCCCTGGCCTTCCAATGACATGAAGAGTCCTCGTCACATCAGCCATGCGCTCGCGATCGCGGCAACGCTGCTCCTGGCCGCGCTCTCGCGCGCGGACGAGTCGCCGTTCGACGTTGCTCACGGCCCTGAGCGGCAGTCGAGTGGGCTGGTGCTGTGCGATTTCAAGGACGACGCGGCGCTCAAAGCGTGGGACTTCAACGCCGGCACGGCGCGGCTGGTCCAGGAACCTGGGGTCCCCGGCCGGAAAGCGCTGGAGATCGTGTTCGATCCCGCCGGGCCGTATCAGCCGGCGTACATGAGCTGGCGGCGCGTGCGCGGCGATTGGTCCGGCTACGACGCGCTGATCCTCGACGTGTTCAACCCCGCCTCTGAGCCGGTCGAGGGATACTTCCTCGTGGCCGACCAGGCGTGGGCGGACCAGGGGAACACCTACTGGAACCGCCACAATGCGACCACGATGCTCGCGCCGGGGCGCACGCGCTGGGTGATCTCCGTCGGCGGCCTCTATCGCGGCGAGGCCGGCAGCCGCAACAACGATATCAAGCGGAACATCGACGTCAACCGCATCGTCCGGGTGGACTTCGGGTTCGGGGCGAAGGGCGCGGCCGGGCGCATCGTGCTCGAGAGCCTGAGCCTGGTGAAGGTCAGCCGGCCCGCCGGCATCTGGGCTTTCGATTTCGGCCCGCCCGACCAGAGCGTGATGCCCGGCTGGACGCCGGTCTCGAACGAGACGCGCTACTCGAAGGAACGCGGCTTCGGCTGGGGACCGGCCGGCGGCACGCCCTGGGACGGCGCCGCGCGCGACACGACTTTCGGCCCGGCGCTCATCCGCAATTTCTGCGAGGCGGGCGGCTATAACTTCCACGTGGACGTCCCGCCCGGCCGCTACCGCGTGATGGTCATCTACGAGAACTCCGGCTACTGGTCCGGCGAGCAGGCGCAGCACCGCGAGCGCCGCATCCTCGCCAACGGCCGCGAGGTGTGGAGCGAGAAACGCCCCGACGGCCCCGCGCACGCGCTCTACCGCTTCGAAGAGGTGGAGCCGGTCGGCGCGGACATCTGGGACACGTACATGGCCGCGGAGCTCGCCCGGCCGGCGCTCTTCGAGGCGGAAGCGGCCGGGGACGGGATCACGTTCCGCTTCGAGGCCGACCGCGTCTGGGGCAGCAAGGTCTCGGCGCTGGCCCTCCACGCCGCCGGCGACGCGAAGTCCGCGCAGTGGCTGCGCGATCAGCTCGACGAGCTTGCCCGGGAATTCCGCAGCATGGCCGTCTGCCTCGACCGGCCCGCGGCGGCCTTCGATGTCCCGCCGGATTGGGCGAAGCTGGGCCTCGTGGCGTGGCCGGTGCTGATCGAAGACGAGGTGACGCCGAACTCAACTCCGGCCCCGGCGGGCAAGCCCGCGCCGGCGCCGAAGGGCCCGGGCGAAATCGCGCTGACGCGCCTCGCCGCGCGCGGCGAGCACGAGTCGTTCTGCCTGGCGCTGCGCCCGCTCCGCGACCTCGGCGAATGCCGGCTGGAACTGGAGTCGCTCACCGGCCCATTCGACCCGGCTCAGGGCCGCCCGGCGGCGCTGCCCGCGCAGGTGCAGGTCGTCTGGTATAACACCAGCCGCGGGTTCGGCAACATCGCGTATCGCGTGAAGCCGCACACGCTGCGGGTTCAGGGCGCGGTGGCGCTGCCGAAGGACGTTACGCGCGAGCTGATCGCCACCGTCCGCGTCCCCGAAGACGCGCCGGCCGGCGAGTATTCCGGCGCGCTTGTGATCAAAGACGCGCAGGGGACCGCGCTGCTGCGCGCGCCGTTGAGGCTCGACGTACGCCCCGTCACGCTCGACCGCCGGACCGATTTCCTCATGGGCTTCTTCGGCCTCACGCCGCCGGAGCTGATTCCCGAGGAGCGCAGGTGGGACGTGCTGGAAGAGACGCTCGCGATGCTGCGCGACCACGGCATGAACGCCGTCTCCGGCGGCACCGACTGGCGGCTCAAGGGCTGGCGCGACGGCCAGCCGGTGATTGACTTCGGCGAGATGGACCGCTTCTTTGCGCTCCTGCGCAAGTACGGCTTCGACAAGCCTCTCAACGGCTACGGCGGCGCGCGGTTCCTGGACCTGCACGAGGGCTACGAAAAGGGCGCAGCCGGCGCCAGAGTCGAGAAGGAAAGCGGCCTGGCGTATCCCGAGGCGCTGATGCGCGCCTGGCGCGCCGTGGACGCGCACGCCCGTGCGGAGCAATGGCACACGATCCTCTACGCGATGTGCGATGAGACGCGAGTGCGCGACGTGGCCGAACGCGAGCTCGACTTCATGCTGATGATGGCCAAAGTCAGCGCCGCTTTTCCCGCGACCGTCCGCACCAGCGGCAGCTACAGCGTGTCATTCAGGCAGCGGCCGGAAGATCCGAGCGACCTGCTCCACTGGCACCAGCGGTTCTTCGAGGCTCTCGACATCAGCAGCCTCAACGAGCATGACGAGACGGTGATGGCGGAA
>Ga0181524_10006414_pt1 | contig 10254 bp, 6 predicted proteins | sample PEATcosm2014_Bin_34_FD_119761 | JGI IMG/M metagenome (GOLD analysis project Ga0181524, IMG submission 119761) | Peatland microbial communities from MTU Mesocosm Facility, Houghton, MI, USA - PEATcosm2014_Bin05_60_metaG | ecosystem: Environmental > Terrestrial > Soil > Wetlands > Peat | place...
AGACGCGAATGCCTGCGTTCGAAGTGCTTCTAAGTACGCTGAGATCTCCCAGAGCCGCGGCAATCGCTCTACTCCAGAGACGCTCAACGGCGCTATTTTTCCGGTGGAAAAGTCTTTTGTGGGGAAGCGCACGATGAAAGTGCAACCGTTTTCGACTGATATAACCCAAAGACGCCCGTCAGTCTCCACCTCCGGCCGGTCGTCAAAGAAAAAGAACAGCGTCACAAAGCCAAACAACAAGCGAAAAAAGAATCCACTTCGTAGTGCACTTTCGTGCTTTTCAGCCGACCCTCACAAATTCAGCTAGTACCGATGGGCGGGGAAGGTTCGGAAACAGGAAAGCGAGCGTATAATACCGCCGACTTAAGACGTCAAGACGGAGATTCTGTCTTAGACCATCAAAGGCACGAAGGAATGCACGTCGATACTGTCGCGGCAATTGGGAAAGGCTCGAGGATTCTCTGCGCACTTGTGCTGTACGCCGCAGCAAAAACTGGGGGAGGGACAGAAAGTGGACGCTCGCCTTGGCGCGAAGTTGCTGTATCTATCACAGGCTGACGTGCAAGCCGTTGGCCTCACCATGTCGGAAATCATGCCGGCGCTAGAGGCAACATTTCGCGAGAAGGGTGAAGACCGCGTGGAGATGCCGTCCAAAATTGGAGTCCACACCACGCCCGATGCTTTCATTCATGCCATGCCCGCCTACATTCCCGCGCAGAAGGCGGTGGGGATGAAGTGGGTTGGCGGATATCCGAAGAACAGCAACTTCGGGCTGGCCTACATCACCGGACTACTCATTCTGAATGACCCGGAAACCGGAGTGCCGCTTACGGTCATGGATTGCACATGGATCACTGCCGCGCGAACGGCGGCTGCCACAGCGATTTCGGCAAAGTATCTGGCACGTCCGGAATCGGAGAACGTCGGCATCCTTGGCTGCGGTGTGCAAGGCCGCAGCAACCTGCAAGCCCTGAAGATCTTGTTCCCGCTGAAGAAGGTCCTTGCCTATGACGTGAGCCACGACAAAAGCGCGACGTATGCGAGGGAGATGAGTTCGCGAGCAGGCATCGAAGTGGTTGCGGTCGATAATCCAAAGCAGGCTGTCGTCGGTTGCGATATCGTGGTTACGGCTGGACCCATTCTTCGCAAGCCACACGCCACGATTCAACGCGGCTGGTTTGAGGAGGGCGCATTTGCGTCGTTGGTAGACTTCGATTCCTACTGGCATCCCGATGCGCTACGGGAAGCGAGCAAATTCTGCACTGACGACACGGCACAACTTGAGCACTACCGCGAAATCGGCTACTTCCAGAACATCCCGCCGGTTCACGCTGACCTTGGCGAACTTGTGACCGGCCGTAAACCGGGCAGGCAAAACCCATGGGAACGCACGGTCGCGTGCAATCTCGGCCTCGCACTCGAGGATATCGCCACGGCAGCGTTGATTTATAGCCGGGCGCTCGAGAGGAAGATTGGGACGTGGTGGTTGGTTTAGCACAAGGCAGCAACAGCGCCCCGGTAGTCTTAAAGAAGATGCGGCCCTGTGAAACAAGTAAGTGTCGACTATTTCACGGATGCCGCTCGCCAAACACAGGTGCGGATCTTCGAAATCCCTGGAGAACAAAACAGCTCCCGCCCTTCAGTTCGTAGGCACGGTTAGGGGCTCGGATGATCGCAAGTCGGCAGCTTCAAGAAAATCAAGTTCTTCACGGACGAGAATGTGGGTTGGGGGAGACTCAAGCTGCAGAAAAACGAGACGCACACGACTGCGTTATGGGGTAACGCTCGGGGGCGAATTGCCGCCTGAATTACCCTGCACGCTTCCCGAGCAGCAAAACGGCATCTTTGCGCTGCTCCAAGCCCTGGGGTCCGTGGTAACACTGTTGGTGATGTACGACAGGCGCGATCTTGGTACTACGATGGTCGCGGCGCCAGCACCCGCAGGCACTGTCCAGGAGGGGCAATAAAGGCAGCCAAACCAGTGCTGACAAGAAAATCTATTTTCACCGGGAAAAATAGGCGCATACTTTAGGTGATAGCGATGTTTTTGGAGATTCTCGCGTAGTCCGGAGCATTGCGAATGAAGAAGGTGGTGGAGCTCGGGGTCGAAAGTAGGGATGGCGGAGGTACCGTCCTCCAGGTTCGCAGTGGCCTGCTTAGGGGTGAAGAGCGGGACGACCTGAGTGGCCGTCGACAGATCGCGCAATTGTTTGCTGAAACACGGACATCACTGTACAGGTATCTGGTGAGCATCGGCATTCGACCGAGCCAAGCCGACGACGTGATCCAGGAAGCATTCGTTCGGTTCTATCAGCAATTGGAGGCAGGAACCAAGATCAAGAACCCACGTGCCTGGCTGTTTCGTGTCGCCCACAACCTCTGCGTGAGCTTGCAGCGTGTCGAACGTCGGCTGGTTTCCGTGCCCGGTGGGTTGTACGAAGGCGAGGCAACGGGTTCATTTGGTGCCCGGATTGATTCTCAGTCCAACCCCGAAGAGCTCTACCTCAAGGGGGAACGAATGAAGCGGATGGAGGCAGGCATGTCTCAACTTACGCAACCGCAGCGGCAATGTCTATACCTCCGGGCGGAGGGTTTGCGGTACAGAGAAATCGCGGTCGTGCTGGGCATAGGGATTTCGAGCGTGGGGGAGCATATTCAACGGGCGATCGTACGGTTGACAGGGGAGATTAATGACTAGCTTTTGGCACTGGTTCCGACTGCGGATCGATAAACATTTTATCGATAAACATTTAAGTGATGGAGAGATCATCGCCTATGTAGATGGTGAGCTTTCCACGAGTCGCGCAGATGACACCGAGAATCACCTCGAATCCTGCTGGCGGTGCCGGACTCGCAGAGAACAGTTGGAGAGGACGATTTTCTCCCTGGTGGAGTACCGAGAAACGTTGTTAGCCCCGTTTTTACCGCCACCTCCGCTGGGGGAGGACCACCTTCTGGCCCGGATCGAACGCCGCAAAGAAATTCGTAAGCACAGCTGGGGGTCATGGCTCGTCGCACATTGGGGTGCCGGGAAAGGATTCAAAATAAATCCGACGTTGGCGAGTGCTCTAGTGGTTGGAGCAGCGCTTGTAGCACTGTTGCTGATCTGGCAACGGACCGAGGTAACGGTTTCGGCAAGTGAGCTGCTAGTCAGAGCCAACACCTGGGAAGCGAATAATCTCGGTAATGACAAGTCTGGGGTGATTTACGAGGAAATCCAAATTAACACGGCTGGCAAGACATTTCGTCGCACTTTATACCGTGATCGGGAAGGTCTCCGGAAGCGAAAAGCTGAACCTGTCACCGCGGATCTTGAGCGGCTCAAGGCGAAACTGGATCTGGCTGGTGTGATCTGGGATGAGCCCCTTTCAGCCGCGGCTTACAAAAATTGGCACGACCGCCAGAAAACCAAGACTGACAAGGTCAAGCGATCGAGTAAGAATCTTTGCACTCTCACCACCACCACGGTTGATAGCGTTGTGGCGCAAGAATCATTGACGGTCCAGGAGACTGATTTTCACCCGGTAATGCGCACGATCGAGTTTCGAGACACGGAGAGCATCGAGATCGCCGAACTCAACTATGCAGCGTTGAGTTGGAATGCGATCAATGACGGGTTGTTCGAGCCAGTGCTTCCGTCCGCCGCTGCTTTCTCACCGGGCACCGTCATACGAAACCCGTTGCCGGGTCCCCCACTCGCCGAGCTGGCCGATGCCGAGGTGGAGGCCCGCCACGCATTACACCGAGTTGGCGCCGATCTGGGCGAGCCGATCGATGTTCAGATCGCCACTCAAGAACCAGCAGGTGTCAGCGTCAAAGGGTTCGTGTCTTCGGCCCAACGGAAGCAAGAGCTTCTGGCCGTGTTGCAAGGTATTCCGCATGTGACGGTGGAACTGCAGAGTGAAGAGGAAATCGATTCCCAGCCACTGGCGGTGCGTACGCGCGCCGAGTCCAAGATCATCGCACCCCCCTCCCCAATAGAAAAACAGTTGCTCCGATACTTTGGTGAACCGGCGGCTGTGGAAGACTTTTCCAAACACGCGGTTACGGCCGTAGAAGCTCTGATGGCCCACGCTTGGGCGCTGCATCACCTCTCGGAGCGGTATCCAGGCCTTGATTCCGGCGGCGAATTGCGCTTAAGCCCGTCCTCGCGCCAATTGTTGGAGGCGATTGTTCACGACCATCGTCGCGCCATGCTCGAGAGAACCAATGAACTGACCGAGTTGCTCCGTCCGGTTTTGCTCTCGATTACTGATGTGCCGCCTGAGTCCGTTTCTGAAGTGTCGCTCTTCGTTAACGCCCAGACAGCGGAGCGCCTCACGTTGCAGGTGGTTTCGGGATCGGGTTCGGTGGGTTCATCCGATGATGTTCAACGGGACGCGGGTGATCTGCTGATTGCTTTGCATTCGTTGCAAATCGAACTCGAGAAAGAGCGCTGAAAGTTTTTGTTCTGGAGGAGGATCTACATGATGGAACGATGTGTAATTCCTCGGGCTGATCCTTGAAATCGGAAGTTTGAGAGGGAGTATTGTGCAAGAGGAAGAAACACCATGAAAGTCATAAAAGTCATCATGGTGTGTGTCATTTGGGCTATTGGTTGGAGTGCTGCCGCTAGGGTTTGGGCGCAGACTGCGAGCACAGGTGCTGTGACGGGCACGGTCACTGATAGCACAGGAGGGGCGCTGCCTGATGCGGAAGTCACGGTTGTCAACGAAGGCACGGGCCAAGTGCGAAAAGTGAGCACGGCGGCCGATGGCAGGTATGTGGTCGCGCTCCTGCCTCCCGGTTCCTACCGCGTTGAGGCCAGCAAGAGCGGGTTTAAGTTGGCGATCCGGCCTGGCATCCCTGTCGTCGTCGCCGAGGCGGTGGGGTTAGATGTCCAACTTGAAGTCGGTAGAAGGAACGAGACGGTGGTCGTTCAAGCTGCGGCCTCACAAATACAGACAGAATCGGCAGAGCTCGGTAACGTGACCGACAGCCGCATGATTTCGGATCTGCCGCTGGCATCCCGTAATTACTTGCAGATTATTGGTTTGAATCCAGGGGTTTCAGCTGAGGTGACCAATGCCGGGGACTTAGGTCGTGGCGCGAGCAGCACGGCACAATATGGCGCCGGTTTCTCCGCAAATGGCGTCGTCACGGATGACAATAACTTCAAGATGAATGGAGTCGAGGTCAACGATAATTTTGCCGCTGGCGTATATACCGGTGGTGTTCCTACCCCCAATCCCGATACCTTGCAAGAATTCAAGGTTGTGACTGCCCCGTACGATGCTTCGAACGGGCGCAACAGCGGAGCCAGTGTTGACGTTCTGACCAAAACCGGTACCAACGACCTGCACGGCACGCTCTTCGAGTTTTTCCGAAATAACGTTCTGGACGCGAATGAATGGTTCAACAAGGAGGCCGGGAACCCGACGCCGATTCTTAAGCAAAACCAGTTTGGCGGCACGATCGGCGGACATATAGTGAAAAACAAGCTGCTTTATTTCGGATCCTACCAGGGCACGCGTCAGCGGAACGGGGTGGACCCCAATTGTGCGGTGAGTGTGTTCCTGCCGCCGTTGACCAATGATCGGTCGGCAGCGGGACTGGGCGCACTGTTCGCGGGGCAGAGGGGTGCCGTTCAAAACTCACTTGGCGGAGTTGGGCCAGCGATTGCGGCCGATGGATCGAACATCAATCCCGTTGCTCTCACGGTGCTGCAGATGAAGGGGCCTAATGGAGGTTATTTGATTCCCACACCACAAATAATCAATCCCGGTGCCTCTTCCTTTGATGCGGAAGGAACTGCCACCTACAGTGTGCCGTGTCCATTCACGAGCGACCAGTTCATGACCAACATGGAATACAACCAAAACCAGAAGAGCCGTTTTGACGGCCGATTCTTCTTTGATAACGACCTTACGACACGTACCTTGAACTACCCCAATAACCCGGGCAGTACTGTTCCCGGCTTCCCCTGGGGCATCAAGACTCATTTCCGCAACTTTTCGCTGACACATACATACGTGTTCAACCCGAATCTTCTGAACCAGTTTCAGTTTGGGTTTAACCGGCTCTACACGGTGACCAGCCAAGCAGAACTGTTCTCGTGGTCTGATCTTGGCGCCACGGTGCCGAGCTATGCCAATGCTATGCCGGGCCTTGCCGTAGCGAATGTCGCTTTGGGCGGCCTCGGTCAAGATCAAGCCCAGGTGCAGAACACCTGGGTAGTGGAGGATTCTCTTGCCTGGGTGCACGGGCGTCATGCACTGCATTTTGGTGGCGGCATAACGCGCAACCAAATGAATGCGCCCTTTTTTAACTATTTTGCCACCGTTGTTTACCAAACATTTGCGGATTTTCTGTTGGGTCTGGATGCTAATGACAACGGCACGGCTGCGGCCGGAGATCCTAATAGCAACGAGTTGTATAGTGTTCTGGTCAACGGTCAACTGGCGCGCTTCTACCGTTACTATGACGTTAATGCATACGTCCAAGACAACTTCCGAGTGGCCTCCCGACTTACGATCAACTGGGGCGTTCGATTCGAACGGCTCGGCGACTACGACGAAATTACCGGAAAGAATGTCAACCTGGATCTCTCCAAGATGGATCCGAACCCGCCACCATCTGGCACACTGGCGGGCTATACAGTTCCATCGAATTTCACGTCCACGGTTCCTCCCGGCGTCATCAAGGCCGGCAACACGCTTGGGATCACGGGCCAGGGACAAAACGGCATAGAGCCCCGCATTGGTTTCGCATGGCAGTTGCCGCGGACGAACCGCGTCGTGCTCCACGGCGGGTACGGTCTGTTCCGCAGCCATAATGGCGGCGTTGGCCTGTCTCAAAGCGTTTTCTCGCCGCCATTCTCAGCAGTCGGATTCTGGTATGGAACGACTAATGCAGCAGCGACGGCGCAGAACCCATTCGCCTATTCTGGTACCTTGCCTACGCTCCCGGCCTGGGTGCCGTACTCTCCGAGCACATCGCAAGAATGGGAGGGCCTCGACCAAGACTATCAGCCCGCATTATGGCACCGCTACAGTTCCGACCTTCAGATGCTGTTGGCAAAGGACTTCACATTGGACGTCGGTTATGTTGGCGGGCGGGCGTCAAAATTGGTTTCATATACTCTCGTCGACCAAGCCGAACTGGCCAGTCCCACAAATCCCATTCGTGGCCAAACCACGAATACGATTGTGAACATTCCCCTGCGTGTTCCATACGAGGGTTTTTCCCCATCTGGCATGTTGCTTTTCCAGCCCATTGCAATCGCCAGATACAATGCGCTGCAAGCTAGCCTCAGCAAGCGATTCAGCAGCGGGTTGCAGTTCCTCGCTTCCTATACCTTTGCTCGCGACCTGACCGATCTGCCGGGCGTGGTCACGGGGGGAGGTTTCGGCGGCAGTATTTACGGCGATCAGACCCATCCAATGCTAGGCTACGGCCCTGACACGTTCATTCGTCCCCACCGTTTCGTGGTGAGCTACCTCTATCAATTGCCTAGCCCGGGGAAGCAGAATGCGTTGCGTGGCAAGTTGCTGGGCGGCTGGGCAATAGCCGGTGTTACTACCGTTCAATCGGGGCACCCTGATTTTGCTGTAAACACCGGGTCGTCGAATGCCTATGGCATTTCTCAGGACCGTCCCGACTACATTCCGGGCTGCGCCGTAAACAAATCCGGTTCGATCCAACACCGACTGAACAGCGATTTCAATACCAACTGCTTCACGACGCCGCCGGTGATCGGTGACGACGGTGTGGCGACGGCACTTGGAAATGCCCCCACGGGTAACATTCACGGGCCGGATCAAGTCGATTTCGACCTTTCGATACTAAAGCGAACAGTCATAAAGTGGCCTAACGAAAGCGCGAACATTGAATTCCGCACCGATTTCTTTAACATAATGAACCATCCGATGTTTGGCGATCCCAGCACCAACTTTGCTCCCGGAAGTCCTTTCGGTCAGATTGGCGGTCCTACGGTCGTCAATCCGAGGGTGATTCAATTTGCGCTGAAGTACAGCTTCTAATCAATTAATCAATGTCCTTTACCACGTTCCCAATTCACCAGGTTCTGGAGTTGCCTGGTGAGTTGGGATAGTGACTCTGCAAACAGTCATCCACGAAAGGAATGAGGGCAGCCTGTGTGCACCCGGAGCCTGACATGAAACATCACCAGCGAAACAGGCGTGAGCTGGCCAAGGCCGACCGGCCTGCGGTCAGTTTGGAAATCAGTGGAATGGTTGGAAGTCACCATGGAATCGTGAAGTGCACGCTCCTGTTGTCCCATTGGACCCTTGTACAAGCTGCCCAGCTGATCCTGGTGCTGACGATTGCAATGGCGGCTTCGGCGCAGGAGCGGGTCGATCTAGATGCAATCGGGAGGATCAAGGCGGAAGGGTTGAGTAGTCAGTCGCAGGCGATGGAAATTCTGGAGCATGTGGCCGATCTCTGCGGGCCCCGCTTGACCGGTTCGCCTTATCGGCAGCCGGCGGCGGACTATGTGCAGAAGACACTGACCGATTGGGGACTGGCGAAGGTGCATACGGAAGCTTTCCCCTTCGGGCGGGGATGGGCGGCGGAGCGGTTTTCCGGGCAAGTGATCTCGGGCCAGCCTTGGACGCTCACCGGGTACGCCAAGGCATGGACGCCTGGGACGAAGGGGACCGTGCGGGCCGAGGCGGTGCTGGCAGTGATCGAGAACGAGAGTGACATGGAGAGGCTGAAAGGGAAGCTGCGGGGGAAGTTTGCCCTGATCGTGCCGAAGCGTGCGCTGAAACCCTTGTTCGAACCCATCGCCTCGCGGATGTCGGCGGCTGACCTGGCGGAATTTTCGGCGCAGCCAGATCCAACGATACCAATTGTGTTGGGTCAAGCTAGGAGGAATGCACAAGCCCCGTTCTTGGAGAAGCTGAGGACGTTCCTAGTGAATGAGGGAGTGTTGTGCTCACTCGACGCGGCGGACCGAGGCCTTCTCGGTGCCACGCAAGTGATGAATGGTGGCTCGCCGGATCCTAAGGCCCCAGCGGTGCCGTGCCAAGTTACGCTTGCTACCGAGCACTACAACCGTTTGTTCCGGATGCTGGAACATAACGTTGTGCCCGTGATTGAGATGAACGTGCAGAACCGTTTTGTCGACGAGGCCGAGACCTTCAACATCATGGGGGAGATACCAGGGACAGACAAAGCGGATGAGATGGTGATTCTGGGAGCGCACTGGGATTCCTGGCACGCGGGCACGGGAGGACAGGACAATGGTGCGGGTTTGGCGACGATGATGGAAGCGATGCGGATTTTAAAGAAGACAGGTTTGAAGTTTCGCCGGACGATACGGGTGGTGCTGTTTGACGGGGAGGAAGAGGGGTTGTTGGGCTCGCAGGCGTACGTTCGGGAGCACGTAGCGGATCCCGAGACGATGACGCTAAAACCGGACCAGGAAAAGATTTCCCTCTACCTAAACGTCGACAACGGTGGCGGGTTGATACGCGGCTTGTTGTTGAACGGAAACGAGGCGATCGCGCCGGTCTTCGCGAAGTGGATGGAGCCGTTTCAGAATCTTGGCATGGGACTATTGGGTCCGAGAATAACCGGGGGCGGCGACCACGTACCGTTCGATGCGGTCGGCATCCCGGCATTCGAGTTCATCCAAGACCTACTGGAATTCCGGCGCACCGCTCATACGAACCAAGATGTATTCGATCGGGTTCAAGCGGCGGACATGATGGAAAACGCGGTCATTGTAGCCTCGTTCGCCTACCAGGCAGCGAATCGAGATGAGCGGATGCCGCGCAAGCCGCTGCCGACGGCACAGCAGGCCCGCGATCGCTGGGTTTTGAAATGATTAGGTCGTCGTCTGTCGGTGTGTTTTTCACATGGTATAGGCGTGGACGCAAGCCTTCGCATCGCCGGAACACGACGTAAGAGCTACCGAGTTCGGGCTTGTCAGCCCAAAAGCCGCGCGTCGGGACGGGCAGCAAAAGACATTGAGGTTCGCCGACAAGCTTCGATGAAGGTTTCCATGAAAACAGGGAGTTCGTGTGACATCAGTTCGTGTGACATCAGGAGGACACCATGCCTGTGTTGACGTGCCTTGGGCGGGCAGTGAAGAGAATTGCGTTTTTCGGCACCGTTGTGGCTTTTATAGCGGTTGCTCAAGAACGGGAGCGGGTCGATCTAGATGCAATCGGGAGGATCAAGGCGGAAGGGTTGAGTAGTCAGTCGCAGGCGATGGAAATTCTGGAGCATGTGGCCGATCTCTGCGGG
>Ga0181524_10006415_pt1 | contig 10253 bp, 6 predicted proteins | sample PEATcosm2014_Bin_34_FD_119761 | JGI IMG/M metagenome (GOLD analysis project Ga0181524, IMG submission 119761) | Peatland microbial communities from MTU Mesocosm Facility, Houghton, MI, USA - PEATcosm2014_Bin05_60_metaG | ecosystem: Environmental > Terrestrial > Soil > Wetlands > Peat | place...
CAGATCCACGTCCGGCTGGTTCTTGAAATCATGGACGTGCTGGGCGCCAATCAGCCCGTAACCGATGAAGCCGACCTGAACGCTCTCGTTGGCGCCCAGAATCCTCGATGCCGAGATGGCCGCAGTTGTCGAGATCAGGAAGTCGCGACGTGTTGGAGACATGGGCATATAATATCAGCATCCGTCCAGCCCAAGTGAACTACCGCCCTGTATTCGCTAGGAGCGCGCACCGAGAACACCGGGATTCGCACTCTCGAGAACGAGCTAACTCGGCTCTTCAAGCCTCCTCTTACGCCGAGTGGGGTTGTGCACAGAGCTGCTTTCGCCGTCTACAAACGCTGAAGCGATTTCGAGCGGTAATCCTTTACCTCGTCAAAACAACCTCGCCGTGTTTCAATTCTCGCAGGTGGGGTATATGATCGGCGAGGTGCCTAATCTCACATCCATTAGGCTTCCCGGTCCAAAAGCGGGTAGCCACGGTCAATGCAGCCTTGGCCGAGGGCTTTTCGTTAGAATCCAAACCGCACCCGCTAAGGCGAGGTTGAACGGAAATCGTTTGTCCACGGAAGAAGAACCCACGGTCACAAAGGCAGTGACCGTGGCTACCCGGATTCTGGGAGGCACCTACCCGGGTCTGTAACGGCCTACACGTAGAAGTGCCCTTTTCCCGCGCAGGATGGTAGTAGAAGAATCTGTCATCGGCAAAACGCCGATTCGTTTGCCGATCCGGTTCAGTGGGCGTATTGTCGTCCACTAGGTGCTCCGGTCCGCGATCAGTCACCCATCACGGGGCCGATGGGGACCCAGCCTTTGCCGTTGAACCTAATCAGAAACAACTGCTTGATGGGTTGATAGTCGCTCGGACTCGTTGTGATTCTGATCCCGGGACGGAGCATCCCGAGTTCCAGATCGAGGTTGGCGGCTTGCTTCATCACGTTCGCACGCGTCAGATCGTCACCGCATTTCCTGAGAACCTCGACCAAAGCCTGCGCGCGTTCGTAGCCAGCCACGTTGTTTTGATCTCGAAGGCTCGCCCGCGCGTTGTATTTGCTCATCCATTCCAAAAACTCGCGCACCGCCGGGTCGCTGCGCATTTGCGGCTCGCGCCAGCCCTTGGACCGCGCATTCGCGATGATTCCTGTTGCCTTCTCGAGTCCTGCGGGATCGAGGAAGGCAGCGACCGACAGCGAAGCGTTGGGAATGAACTGCAACGGGTGCCAGTTGATGTCGTAAGCCGTGCGAATGGCCTGGGTCGCAAACGCGCCAACCGACAGGTTTAGGAAGACGTCTGCCCCCGAGGTCTTGAGCATCATAATCTGCGAATCGAGCGTAGCTTCCGACGCCTGGTAGGACACTTCCTTGACAATCATGGCAGACGCCTTGTCGCCAAGCCCGCCGCGCACGCCCGCAAGATACTCTTTTCCGACGTCGTCATTCGCGTACAGCACCGCGATCTTCGCGCCGGGTTTGTTTTGCAGAATGTACTTCGCGTAGGCCGATCCCTCCGTTCGGTAGGTCGCGAAAAACCCCATGGTCCAGGGAAAATGCGAGGGATCGTCGAATACCGCTGAACTGGATTCAACAAAAAGCTGCGGCACTCTCTTCTCGTTCATGTAGGCGCGAATCGCCAGGTTGCTGTCCGTCCCGATCGAACTAAAGATTAACAGGACCCCATTCTGCTCCACCAGTTGTCGCGCCAAAGCAACAGATTTCGCGGCGTCGGAGCCGTTATCGACGCTTATAAAGTTGATCTTGCGGCCGTTGACGCCACCGCGATCGTTGACCATCTGAAAGTAGGCGGCCTCGGCGCGGCCTACCGCGCCGTATTGCTGACCCCAGCCGGTGTACGCCATGATGTTGCCAATCTTGATCTCCTTGTCGGTCGCGCCCGGATCGTATATTTTCTGAGCCACGACTGCCGGAGCAATCATCAGGCTTAGGAGCAGCATCACGGGAGAAATGCGGATCATGTGTCTGTTCACTTTCGTTGTTACAGGCTAACCACCACTTTAAACTTTGCTCGAAAACGAATTGAAATCAGCGATCAGATTGAGATAGTGCTCGGGAGTTTCGATGTCCGAACCGTTGCTTTCAATCTGCAGGAGCTTTCCTGATCCGGCACTTTCGTAGACGCTATGCGCCCAGCGGAAAGCTTCGAACGCATGGTCGGCATCCACGGTATTTTTCATGCCGTCGCTGGGTGAAATCAAAACCAGCGGGCGGCTGGCCATGGCGGCCGCAACTTGGGGAAGATCAAAGTGCGTCAGAACATCCGGAATGAAAACGTCAGCACCGTATACGTAACGGTCCACACCGGTGAGGGAGCGATAAGAAAGCAGGCTTCTAACACATATGAGGGACCGAATGCGAGGGTCGAGCGCTGCCGCATAGAGGCACCACAGGCCCCCAGTTCCCTTTGCGATCACGTGCAAATGACGGTAGTCAGCATCTTGCCGGCTCATGACGTAATCCACGCTCCTCACCACGTCTTGCACGCGCATGGCGAAGAGCGACTGGTCCATAAACCAAGCCATATAGGACAAGGCTGTCTCCACGTCGAAAAGCTGCCGGAATTTATTGTCGCCGGAGATATCGGGCTCGTGGGGGGGGTGCGTTGCACCGATTCCGCGGACATCGACGGCGATTACCAGGTTTCCCTTGCGGGCCAGCGTGTCAAGCACGCCGCGCCTGTACCCGGATTCTTCATCCCCCTCGAACTCCATGCCTTCCGCTTCAACTCCGGCGTCGCTGACGTAAAGGATCACGGGCAAGATGCCAGACCCGTTCTCCGGAACAAACACCCAGGCGGGAATGTAAACCCCCGCCTCCGAGAGGAACTCGATTTTGTCGATCCGGTAACCCTGGCGCGGCGTTGTGGTAATAGGGCGTGGATTCAGCGGCTGGTCCGATTTCCGGTAATGCAAAAGGTTGCGAATCTCGGTGCAGATTTCCTCTTGATACGTGGTGAGTTCTGCTGCGGTTCCGGGCACTCTGCGCTCCGGCGGCAGGTGCGCCTGCTTTTCCAGAATCAAAGAGAAGATGGTCTGACCTTGCTGCGAGTAGCGGATCGAGCCATTGGGAGTGCAATACAGATTCTGCGGAGATTCAGTTTCAAAGTGCGGCTCGCGCCACGGCCGTTCTCGGCCATAAAGCCAGCGGCTGAACCAATTCGCAGTCGCGAGCCTCAGCTTCATCGTCCAGGCATGCGGGTCGTCAGCAGCCACGGTGGTAAATTTTTCCGGAACGCCGAGCTGCCAGTAGCGGGCCTGAATCGCGTCCGCCGCTTGATTAAAATCGGGCGAGAAATGTTCAATGGCCGCCAGCAGGGGCCGCGGGGCAATGGCAGCGTGCAAATCGACGTTATCGATTCCGTAAAGCGCTGCCGGGAAAAGGTTCTGCTCCACGTCAGACGGCCCGATGGGCCGCCACGGCGCTAACGTTTCCGGCCAGCGGTTCGCAGTTCCTCCTTCGATGATGGCTGCACATTGCACTCTCTCATCCGCCACACTGATGAATTTGGTCAGAGTGCCGCCGCCGGAGTGGCCCGCGCAGCCAATTCTCTTGCCATCCACCTCGGGTCGGGTCATTAAGTAATCGATCGCGCGCATCCCGTCCCACACGCGATACTGGGTCAGATTTTCTCCCAGCAGAAGCAGGAGTTGGCCGGGCATGGAGTGTTCGTAAATGGGGTCTCCCACCTCGGTAACATTTGTCTCCGGGTTCCAGTATTGACGGCGCTCGCCTTGCCCTATCGGGTCATAAGCCAGCACTACGAAGCCACTCTTCACGAGGTCGAGGTAAACAGTCTGGTATTGGGGAGTCATGCGAGCCAGGGGATAGTGCCCGCAGGGAGAAATGATTCCCGGAAAGGGACCTTGGCCCGTGGTCGGAATGTCCAGGTTGCCGGTGACCCAAAAGTCCGGTCGGCTCTGAAACATGATGTTCTCTACTCGATATCCGTCCCTTTCCGAGGCTTTCACCGTGATCGGGTTCAGAGAAGTCCTTTGCGGGAAGTGGCGAAGCATCTCGATAAACTTTTCGCGCACGAAGGCGTTGCGTGCTTGCGCGTCCGCGCCCGTCACGATAAGCGCGCGCTTTCGGTCCCAAGTTTCGGCAAGATTGTTCAATCTCTTTGCCAAAAAGGACACCAGCATGTCCGGAAGCTCCTCGCTGTAAGACCGGGGGGACTCATTCGGAGATTCACGCTCGGCCCTTGCACGAGATTCAAGCAGCCTCGGACTGAATAGGAGCGCTCCTGTTTGCATCCCGAACTGTCTTCTGTTCACTCTGCTCCCCCTTTCAGATTTTCAGATGGATTGAAAGCCCGTCGCAAACAGACCGCTACCGGGACTACCAACTTACTGCCACGATGCAGTAAGTGCTCAGCTCTGGAATCGTAAACACCGCCATCGAGCCCTCCATCCGGAAGCTGAGGCTTTTCGAAGCATCTGAGTCGGCCGAATAAAGTGCAACGCCCTTTGCCGCTTGTCCTTCCGGCACCTCACACTTCACCTCGATGCTCTCAATCAAGGGGGTCCGTTTGGCGTCGTAGTTCACCAAGTGAACGAGTCTTCTTCGCTCGTGCCCCTGCTCCACTAAATTTGCTACCAGAAAATCAGGACCAGTGGCCTCGAGGGGCATATCGCCCCTGGCTGCCCAGTGAACTGCGTCGATTACTTCCTCCGAGTTCCTGGGGCGTTTCCAAAATCGCTTGTCGATGCTGAAATACGGCTCGGGCGCAGGCAACGATCCGTCAAAGTCGATTCCCGGAAAATAAACCACTCGCCCGCGGCCAAATTCTCGCCGGGCCGGCGAACCTGAAGAGATCGTTGCTTCCATTACACTTTCCTCATAAGCAGGAGCCTGAGTTTGATTCTCCACCAGCCCCTCTAATCCAGGTTTCACGCGCAGCCTGCGCCACTCGTCATAGAGGCCCGCCTGCTCGGTGGCAATCAGCCCTCCGCCGGCTTCTGCAAAGCGGCGAATCGCCGCGAGTTGCGCGTCTGAAAGGCATTCTGAATCGGGAAGAATGAGGACTTTGCAAAGAGAGGGAGAAAGGTGTTCCAGGTGCTCGTCAAAAATCAGATGAAAGGGAACTCTAGCCTGAATCAGTGCCTGTTCTACCAGAATCGCGCTCAACTGCGCCCGGGAGTGATGGTAAGTGATGGACGGATAAGAGCGCAGCACAGCTACGGATGCCACGTCTTCCGTCCCCACATAAAAGTCGCGGTTCTTCCGGTAAAACAGAATGTACTTCAGCATGAGGGGAGAAAGCGGGTCTTCGCCTGCAAAGCCAATCGTTTGATTAAAAGCGAGACATTCCCCCATCGCTGCCTCCCCGCGAGAAATATAGGTGAGGACGATGTTGCGATAAGTTCGGGCCATTTTGTAGGTTCGAATTGTGGAAATGAGCCTCCCGTCCGGCAGGTAGTCCGGGTCGTCTTGTTCCTCTGACCAGAAGACATTGGTAAATTTCAAAAGACGGCTGTGATCGACAGCGTTCGTCCAGGCTCGATTTTCACCCGTGATTCCGCCGGGATTAATTTCTATCGCGACTTCAGGATTCAGAGACGCGATGTAACCCGCCATTTGTTGCAAGGCGCTGGACATCATCTCGCATCGGTAATCCGCCCATTCCTGAAAGGCGGGATCAAAGATGATCTGCATCTTCTCCGGCGGATTCCATCTGTTCCACAGCGGCGGGTTCACATAATCGACGTTCTCAAATCCAAACCGGACTTTGCGTTGTTCCGGGGAATACTTCGTTTGGAGGCGCTTCCGAAACCCTGTGGTGCAAGCGTTGCAATGGCACGAATCGGGTTCCGCGTTCAAATCAAAGTTGTCAAAATGAATAAAATCCGTTTTCACTTCTTCCACGGCATAGCGAACGATTCTTTTCAAGTAGTTCAAATATTCCTGATTCGAGAAGCAAGGCCTGAACCTGTATGACTGCTGATACCCATAAGTGAGCATGATGGGTTGGCCGAGCGCGTCACGCTGTACCCATTCCTTGGCGCGCGGTTCCTCCGCGAAGAAGGTCTCGTACATCATCGCGTTCCACTGAATGTAGGTATCCACCTTCATCCCATAACGGTGGACGACCGCCGCCACCCGTTTGGTGTCTTCCATCTCCGGCCTTTCGGCCTGCATGCCGAAGCCTTTGTACAAGTGAGTGTGGAAGACTTCGACGCCCTGGCTCTTGAGGCGGCGAATCACTTCTTCACTCTGCGCGTGTTCGTAGATCTCACGGGCGTTGAGGTTCTCTCCGCCGCGGCGCACCACAAAGATGTAAGGCTCGTGCGAGCCGCCGGCATCAATCAGTCCCTCTTTGAGCCACGCTCCTTGCGGCTGGGATACTGCCGCAGCCTGCGTGCCGGCTTTGTAGGGATCTGCGCTCCCCGGATTTGCCACGGTAAGCCCTGCCGCTACGACACCCATGAAGTTTCTGCGATTCATGATTCCTTTCTCTTCCCCATTTCAGGGCCAAGGATAAAAAAGATAGAGCTTGGATATGCGCTCGTCCTCGCCAATATAGACGGTGCCGTAGTCATCAGAGGCCATGGCCCCAATCACGTACGCTTGCCAGGTGTAATACGGCCGCCGGTTTACGTCCACGAACCCCAGTAGGTTATAGGCGCCGGTTGAGGGATCATAACTAAAAAGACGCGCCATCTCTTCCTTGTCACCACCCACTCCGTATAATTTCCCATCCGGGCCGCGCACCAAGCCGTCAATACGGTATTGATTGAGCGGCTTTCCCAGGTTGGTCACGGTGAGCTTCTCCGGGTCCAGCCGGAAGAGATACCCGTCCGACGTGCCGCCATAGATAACACCCGAGGGGTCCAAGAGGAAGGCATCCACCCGCGTCCAGGGCTCCCGCCCCGGAACCGCGGGCGCGCGAATCGAGAGCTTTTCGAGCTTTGGGGCTTTGGGATTGAATCGGAAGAACGCGCCATTTTCCCCCGAAGCAAACACGTTCCCATCCTGGTCCACTACCAGCATCCGGGACATCATCTTGTCTCTTTCAAACTTTTCCCCTTCCGGGATCCTCTCAGATACGACGCCCAGGTCTGTGAACTTCCCCGAGGCGATGGAGTATTCGAAAAAGTTGGTGTTGGGTGAGGTCAGCCCATAGAGGACGTCCGCTTTGCAGTCAATCGTCAGCGCAAAAATACTCTCACCGGAAACCGGCCGGCCCAGATCCGTGACCGTCAAAGACTTTCCAATCTGGATCGTCTGATTATGTTCATTCTGAGGTGTGTACTTCAGAAGATGTCCTTCCGGTGACGTCCCGATATAAACGTCACCCGAGGCTGAGACGGCTACGGCGTGAGTGACGGCCGTAGCGCCGGGAATGACGCCCAGGGGTTGAACGTAACCGTGGCGGGGAATAAGCACAAACAGGTGCGAGTGATTTCCGCTTGTCGCTCCGTAGAGGTACCCATTCGGAGCGACGGTGAGCGAAGTGATGCCGGACTCGCCGTCCGGAATGATGTCCAGCGGCGGATAGCCCAGATCTCGGGCGTCGATCCGCGTCTGCAACACGACGACCTTATCGTAACCAGGACTCCTTTGGCCGTAAGCTGCGGGGCCGGTAAGGAGGGCCACAGCAAGGAGCGCAAGCAGTTTAGGTTTCATGGAGTGTTAATCCGCCTTAGGATGATAAATGAACAGGGCCAGCCGGTAAGGGACGCCTCCGATTTTACCGCCGTAGTTTTGCTCGCCCGCGATCGCCTCGACGCTGGTCGCCCCGACAAAGTAGACCGTTCCGTCCGGCCCCGTATCCGCCGCGTTGGTGCCGATGACAGGGCGGCCGTCCGGGACGTGCATCTCGCCAAGGTCTTCGGTCTTTTCGGTGCGCAGGTCATAGGTGATCAGGTGTGAAGCCGCCAGACCGGCGCTGCCGCCATAATCAAATTCCTTTCCCGCTGCCGCGTAGTAGAGTTTCCGGTCGAGGCCCACCGTCAGGCTCAGCGTCGCATAGGGCACGTTGCGACTGTTCGCGAAGTCGGGAATGCACATCTGTCCCAGCCGCCGAACCTCTCCGTCCGGCCCGGCGTAAGGGTCGAAGGAAAAGAGGATAGACGCGCTCTCTTCAACCCCATAGAACTTCCTCGTCTCCGGCTCCCATACGATTACGCGCCACGCGGTTTCGGACTTTTCATAGTCTCGCCCAAGAGATATGCCCTTCTGACGGATGGGCAACTGCAAGGGAAGCTCGCGGATGCTGTCGGTCCGCGGATCGTACTTGAAAATCAGTCCCCCGCCAAAGCTTCCATAAACGTTCCCTTCGTCATCAATTCCCAGCGTGCGGCAGATGGAGTCAAAATTATTAATCCTGCCCTTGTCCACCTTGGCGCCGGTCGCCACATCATAATAAACAAAATGGCCCCGAGGATGCGTCAGGCCGTAAATGCGGTTGAATTTCGGATCGTAGGCTCCCGTGTTTACGCCTTCAAACCGGGGGCCAATCCTAAAATCCTGCACCTGCCCTGTTTTGGGATCATAGGCCATATAATGCGCGCCGGGGTATCCCTCCTGGGTGGCAACGCGGGCGTAATCGAACCACAGGCCTGCGTGAGTAGCAAAATAAATCCGTCCGTCTCTTCCTTCCCCCATTTTGGCGTGAACCTTCGACTGCGGTCCCAAGCGCAACCCGTTTTCACCGCAGAGCCGAGTCAAGTCCCCGACGTCAACCATCTTGTCGCTCTTGGAGTCATAAAAGACCAAGTGCCCGTTACAGCCGTGGCAGGCGAGGCCTGCGTATACCTTGCCGTCGCTTGCCGCTTTCAGAGCCGCCCAATTCCCGTCCATCTGAGGAAGCCCCGTGAAGAAACGGTATTGAACCGTCACCGTTTTGGGTGCTGCCATGCCATTAAGCGCGAACACAAGAGCGCCTAAAATCCATAATTTTCTAACGGCATTCCGGGCCTCCCAATGCCTCTGCTTGCGAATCTCATCGTAGGTTTCACTTTTTCTCATTTGCATTTCATTCCCAACTTCAACTAGGGGTGGATTCGGTCTCCAAACTCTGCGGGTGGCTTGCACTTAAGGCTCTGAAGAAACTCAGGGCATCCCTAAATTAACCGGACCGCGGCCAAACTGCAAGCGGCCGTGTGTGGTACAGTAAATACGAGCCTTCCCTTCTGTCAAGCCCCATTAGAAGCCCATTAGAAGTGTCCCCTTTTTGAGTTTTGGTTTCTTTTGTTCCTGGCATCTCATTGTCTCCCTCGAAAACGGCAGCGATCCAAGAGACCCAAAGGACCGAATTTCGCATCTATAGGAGAGGGGATCTGGTTTCGCAATACCCCACGGCCCGACCGCAGGTTCGGGCAGCGTCGACATAGGTGTTGCGCCCAAAGGCCGCAGCGAGCTGGTTCGTTTGTGTTAGGCCATAAAGGGTGCTACGCTTTCAAGCAGGAGGGGCATATGCGTAGATTGCATATCGTTATATTGTCGTTGGCAATTGCTTTCTGTGCTGCCGGCACTAACGCCTGGGCCCGAGGTGGGGGGGGACGTGGCGGTGGTGGCGGTGGTTTCCGTGGCGGTGGTGGCGGAGGCTTTCGTGGCAGCTATAGTGGAGGAGGCTTCCGCGGCGGTTACGGCGGTGGGGGCTTTCGCGGTGGCTACGGTGGTTATCGCGGCGGTTACGGTGGAGGCGGCTTCCGCGGTGGTTACGGAGGTTATCGAGGCGGTTACGGTGGAGGCGGCTTCCGCGGTGGTTACGGAGGTTATCGAGGCGGTTACGGTGGCTGGGGATATGGACGCGGTTACGGCCATCGAGGCGGTTGGGGGTTTGGCTTCGGGTTAGGATGGGGGCCGTGGGCCTACTGGCCTTATTGGGGTTATGGCTATTACGGAGGGTGGGGATATCCCGACTATTCGTACTATCCTGACTACTCGTCTAACCCGTGCTATCCCTATGGTCCGTACGATTGCCGTATTTCTGGGTACGGTCCCGTTTCCTATGCGCCTGACCCGGCTCCGGCTGGACCAAATTCGTCGGCGTATTCCCAGAGGAGCATTTCACCGGTAACGCCCAGCGCTTACGTAGCGGACGGCCAATGGCACCGCTTCGGCCCTCAGGTCGCTCCGTCAGTACGCGCCGCATCGCCTCAAACCGTGCGGCATCCACAGGCAAGCAAGCCGGTTCGCACTTACAACGCCTATGTGGGGGACGGCCAATGGCATCGCTTTGGCCCTCAGCCCGCTCCGTCAATACGCGCCGGATCGCCTCAAACTGTGCGGAATCC
>Ga0181524_10006418_pt1 | contig 10249 bp, 7 predicted proteins | sample PEATcosm2014_Bin_34_FD_119761 | JGI IMG/M metagenome (GOLD analysis project Ga0181524, IMG submission 119761) | Peatland microbial communities from MTU Mesocosm Facility, Houghton, MI, USA - PEATcosm2014_Bin05_60_metaG | ecosystem: Environmental > Terrestrial > Soil > Wetlands > Peat | place...
CGCGCGGCCGCTCGGCTTCTACCAGGGGCGCTCGTCGATCAACACCATCCGGCTCGGCGCCGAGGAAGGCGGCTTCCTCTATTGCGCCGACTCCTACGCCGACGATCTGCCCTATTGGATCGAGGGGCCGAAGGGGCCGCAGCTCATCGTGCCCTACACGCTCGACGCCAACGACATGCGCTTCGCCACCCCGCAAGGCTTCAATTCGGGAGATCAGTTCTTTTCCTATCTCAAGGATTCTTTCGACACGCTCTACGCCGAGGGGGCCGTCGCGCCAAAAATGCTGTCGATCGGCCTGCACTGCCGGCTCGTCGGGCGACCGGGGCGCGCCGCCGCGCTGGCGCGCTTTCTCGATTACGTCGCGGGCTTCGACAGGGTGTGGATCGCCACCAGGCTCGACATCGCGCGCCACTGGATCGCCAACCATCCGCCGGCGGGCGGCTGGAAGCCGTCAAAGATGTCGCGCGCGCTGTTCGCCGAGCGCTTCGGCGGCGTCTACGAGCATTCGCGCTGGGTCGCGGAAGTCGCCTGGGACGCGGGCTTAAGCGCGGCCGAAGACAGCGCGCAAGGCCTGGCGCGGGCGATGGCGCGGGCGATGAACGGGGGAAGCGAAGCGGCCAAGCGCGCCCTGATCGCCGCCCATCCCGATCTCGCCGGCAGATTAGCGCTCGCCGAGACGCTCACGCCCGAGTCGACGCGCGAGCAGGCCAGCGCCGGGCTCGACCGGCTGAGCGCCGAGGAGCTCACGCGCTTCGCGGCGCTCAACGACGCCTATCGCGCACGCTTCGGCTTCCCCTTCATCATGGCGGCGAAGGGCAAGACCGCCCGAGAGATTCTCGCCGCCTTCGAGCGGCGCCTGGGGCGCGACGCGCAGGCCGAATTCGCCGCGGCGCTCGCCGAGATCGTTTCGATCGCGGAACTGCGGCTCGAGGACATTCTGCCGTGAACGGGCTCGTGCGCATCGTTCGCGGCCGCATCTTGAGCTTTCGCGACGATCCGCGGCTCACGGGGGCGAGCGCGCACCGGCTGATCGAGGACGGCGCCGTCAGGATCGAGAACGGCGAAATCGTCGCGGCGGGGGAGGCGCGCGCGATCCTAGGCGGCGCGCCGCCGGGCGCCGCGATCGACGACTGGTCGGGCAAGCTCGTCATGCCCGGCTTCATCGACGCGCACATCCATTACCCCCAGACCCGCGTCATCGGCTCCTACGGCGCGCAGCTTCTCGATTGGCTGCAGAAATACACCTTCGTCGAGGAGCAGAAATTCGCCGATGTCAGCCACTGCGAGGCGGTGGCGCGCTTCTTCCTCGACGAGTTGTTCCGCCAGGGCACGACGACGGCGTGCGTCTATTGCACCGTCCACCCCCAGTCGGTCGACGCGTTCTTCGCCGAGAGCGAGCGGCGCGGCGCGCGCATGATCGCCGGCAAGGTGATGATGGACTGCAACGCGCCCATAGCGCTCGCCGATACGCCGCAGCGCGGCTACGACGAGACGAAGGCGCTGATCGCGCGCTGGCGCGGGCGCGGGCGGCTCGAATACGCCATCACGCCGCGCTTCGCCGTCACCTCGAGCGAAGCGCAACTCGAAGCTGCCGGCGCGCTGGCGCGCGAGCACCGCGAGGCCTACGTGCAGACGCACCTCAGCGAGAACTTCGCCGAGATCGCCTTCGTCAAGCGGCAGTTTCCCTGGGCCAAGACTTATCTCGACGTCTACGCGCGCTATGGCCTGCTCGGCCCGCGCTCGCTGTTCGGCCATTGCATCCATCTCGAGGAATCCGAGGTCGTCGCGCTGGCGCGCTCGAATTCGATCGCGGTCTTCTGCCCGACCTCGAACCTGTTCCTCGGCTCCGGCCTGTTCGACAAGAAGCGACTCGACGAGGCGAGCGTGCGCGTGGCGCTGGCGACCGACGTCGGCGGCGGCACCAGCTACTCCATGCTGCAAACCGCCGCGGAAGGCTACAAGGTGCTGCAGATGAACGGCCAGTCTTGGCCCTCGCTGCAGGCCTTCTACCAGATGACGCTCGGCAACGCCCGCGCCCTCGGCCTGCAACACCGCATCGGCGCGATCGAGCCGGGCCGCGAGGCCGACCTCGTCGTCCTCGATTCGCGCGCCACCCCGGCGATGGCGCACCGCATGGAAACGCACGAGGGCGATCTCAGCGAGGAGCTGTTCGTGCTGATGACGATGGGGGACGATAGGTCGGTGAGGGAGACGTATGTGGCGGGGAGGGCGGTGAAGATGGGGGGATGAGCGGGGGCTAGCGGGCGAGCGTGGGCGCGAGAAGGTGCAACGCACGGCGCGAGCGGCGATTCCTGTCCGCGATGCGCCGACTTCAATGGCTTGAATGCGCTTTTGCGTCCGACCCGCGGCCCGTGTCGCCAATGACAACCGCAAGCCGCTCGCTCGCTACGGTGCTATGGGGAGCGCGCTCCGCGAGCGGCTTGCTCCGTCCCTGCTACACCACCATCGGGGGCACGACCAGATTCAGCTTGCGGCAATAAAGGGCCGCGCGTTAATGATAATCGTCCTCGTAACGAAAGACACTTGACCGCGATCAAGGTCCGCGAGGGCCTCGCAAGAGGAAACGGGGAGGTCCGAGGGGTTGGGTGGCATGCCAGACGCCGAGGCGCAGGGCGCGTTGGTGAGCTTTCGCCACGTGTCGAAGACGTACGACGGCGAGACGCTGGTCGTGAAGGACCTCAACCTCGACATTCGCCGAGGCGAGTTCTTGACTCTGCTCGGGCCTTCCGGTTCCGGCAAGACAACGTCGTTGATGATGCTCGCGGGCTTCGAGTCGGCGACGGAGGGGCAAATCCTGCTCGGCGGCCGCGAACTCGGCTCCTCGCCCCCGCATAAGCGCAACATCGGCATGGTGTTCCAAAATTATGCGCTTTTCCCGCACATGACGGTGCTGGAGAACGTGGCCTTTCCGCTTTCCGTGCGCCGCCTCGGCAAGGCGGAGCAGTGGGAGCGCGCGGCGAAGGCGCTCGACATGGTCAAGCTCGCAGGCTACGGCGGGCGTCGTCCCTCGCAACTCTCCGGAGGACAGCAGCAGCGCGTCGCCTTGGCGCGCGCACTGGTCTTCGAGCCGGCGCTCGTGCTGATGGACGAACCGCTCGGCGCTCTCGACAAGCAGTTGCGCGAGCACATGCAGCTCGAGATCAAGCACATCCATCAGCGGCTCGGCGTCACCGTGGTTTACGTCACGCACGACCAGAGCGAAGCGCTGACGATGTCCGACCGCATCGCCGTGTTCAACGATGGCATCGTTCAGCAGATCGACACGCCGAGCGGCCTCTACGACCTGCCGCGCAACAGCTTCGTCGCCAGCTTCGTCGGCGAAAACAACAAACTGCACGGCGTCGTCGAGACTCTGGAAGAGGGGGGTCTCTGCCGCGTGCGGCTCGGCAGCGGCGAGGCGCTGCAAGCGCGCGCCGTCAATGTCGCCGGCGTCGGCGCCAAGACCACATTGTCGTTCCGCCCCGAAAAGGTGCATATCGAAGGACAGGGCGAGGGGCACGCAAATCGTCTCGAGGGCGACGTTCTCGAGACCATCTATCACGGCGACCATCTGCGCGTGCGCGTCGCCGTCGCCGGCAACGACGCCTTCGTGGTCAAGATGCGCTTCCGCAGCGGCCGCGCGGCCCCGGTCGCGGGCGAGACGCTCGAACTCGTCTTTCACGCGCAGGACTGCCTCGCACTCGATCCAGTGCGCTGAAATTTGGTGAAGAAAAGGGAGAGAACGAATGAGACTCAAGACTTTGCTGCTCGCGGCGGCCGCACTCGCGGTCGCGACCGGCGGCGCGATGGCGCGCGACCTGACCGTCGTCTCGTGGGGCGGCGCCTATCAGGACGCGCAGAAGAAGGTCTATTTCGCGCCTTTCACGGCGGAAACCAAGATTCCCTTGGTGGACGAGCCGTGGGACGGCGGCGTGGGCACGCTGCGCGCCAAAGTGCAGTCGGGCAAGGCCGACTGGGACGTCGTGCAGGTGGAAAGCGACGAGCTCGCCGTCGGTTGCGAGGAGGGACTTTACGAGAAACTCGACTGGGCGAAAATCGGCGGCAAGGACGCCTATATCCCCGACGCAGTGAACGAATGCGGCGTCGGCGCGATTTTTTATGATTTCGTGCTCGGCTATGACAAGGACAAGCTGAAGGATGGCCCGGCCGGATGGGCCGATTTCTTCGATCTGAAGAAATTCCCGGGCAAGCGCGCGCTGCGGAACGGTCCGAAGACGACGCTCGAAATCGCGTTGATGGGCGATGGCGTCGCTCCGAAGGACGTCTACAAGGTTCTGGCTACGCCCGAGGGGATCGATCGCGCCTTCAAGAAGCTCGACACGATCAAGAGCGACCTCATCTTCTGGAAATCGGGCGCTCAGCCGCCGCAACTGCTGGCCTCGGGCGAAGTCGCGCTGACCTCGGTCTACAACGGACGCGTCGACGCCGCCAACCGCAACGACCATCGCAATTTCGGCATGGTCTGGAACGGCGCGCTCTATACGATGGACTCCTGGGTCATCCTCAAAGGAAGCCCCAATCTCGACGCGGCCTACAAGTTTCTCGCATTCGTCGGCCGTCCGGAGAACGAGGCCAAGCTGCCCGACTTGATCGCCTATGGCGTTCCCAACGTGAAAGCGAACGCCCTGATCAATCCGGATCGCCTGAAAGTGCTCGGCACCGCGCCGGAAAACATCGCCAACGCCGTGCTGTTGAACACCGCATTCTGGCTCGAAAACTCCGACCGCTTGACGGAGCGGTTCAATCAGTGGGCGGCGCAGAAGTAGCATGAGCGGGGGCGCCGTCAGTCTGAGGGCTCAACTCGCCCGCGCCGAAAGGTTGCGCCGCTGGCGCGCCTTTGGCCTGGTGGCGCCCCTGTTCTTCTTTTTGATCGTCGTCTTCGTCGCGCCGATCGGCGACATGCTGCTGCGCTCGGCGCATGATGTCGAGTTGCGCAACGTCTGGCCAAAGACCGCGGCGGCGCTTGCCGGCTGGACCGACCGCGCCCATGTCCCCGACGAGGCGGCTTTCGCCGCGCTCGCCGCGGACATCAGGTCCGCGAAAGCCGCGGGAACGCTGGCGGTCCCGGCGCGGCGGCTCAACTACGCCGTCGAGGGCGGCCGAACGCTGGTCTTCAATACCCAGCGCAAACTGCCGGAGACGGCGGACAAATGGACGGACGCTTTCCTCGGCGCCGATCCGCGTTGGGGCGACGTCGAGACGTGGAATGCAATCGATCAAGCGGCGGGGCCGCTCACCAGCTTTTTCATGCTGGCGGCGATGGATCGGCAGATGCGCGCCGACGGTTCCATCGTCTTGGCCGACGCGAATCGGCGAATTTATCTCGACGTGCTCGCCCGCACGTTTCTGGTGAGCGCGGTGGTGACCGCGCTTTGCCTGCTGCTCGGCTTTCCCGTCGCCTACCTCCTGGCGACGCAGCCGCCGGCGCGCGCCAATCTATTGATGATCCTGGTGCTGTTGCCGTTCTGGACCTCGCTGCTGGTGCGCACGGCGGCGTGGATCGTCGTGTTGCAGGAGCACGGCCTCGTCAACGATGCGCTGATCGGCCTCGGGCTCATCGAGCGACCGCTGCGGCTCATCTACAACCGCACCGGCGTCTATATCGCGATGACGCATGTGCTGCTGCCTTTCGCCGTGTTGCCGCTCTATTCCGTCATGAAAGGCGTCAATCCGGTCTACATGCGCGCGGCGCTGTCGCTCGGAGCGCGGCCGACGGTGGCGTTCCTGCGAGTCTATCTGCCGCAGACGACGCCGGGCGTCGCCGCCGGGGGCCTGCTCGTCTTCATCCTCGCGCTCGGCTACTACATCACGCCGGAACTCGTCGGCGGCGCGTCCGATCAGATGCTGTCGCATTTCATCGCCTATTACACGGCCGATACCGTGAACTGGGGCATGGCTTCGGCGCTGGGCGCATTGCTGCTCGCGTCGACCCTGGCGCTCTATGCGCTCTATAATCGCCTGGTCGGACCGGGCGGCGTTCGGATGGGATGAGTCATGGCGAACGCCGCTCAGCGCCGAACGCTCGAAGAGCGGCTCTGGACCACGGCGCTGTGGATCGTCTCGATCGCCGTGTTCGTCTTTCTCGTCGCGCCTATCCTGGCGATCGTGCCGCTGTCGTTCAACTCGCGCGAATTCCTCACCTATCCGCTCAGCGGCTTTTCGCTGCGGTGGTACGAGCAATTCTTCTCCAGCGCCGAATGGATGCGCGCGATGAAGAACAGCTTCATCGTCGGAAGCGCGTCGGCGCTGCTGGCGACAGCGCTCGGCACGCTCGCCGCGCTCGGCCTGACTCAGGCCGATTTTCGCGGCAAGGGACTCGTCATGGCGGTGCTGCTGTCGCCGATGATCGTGCCGGTGATCATTGTCGCCGTCGGCTTCTACTTCTTCTTTGCCCCGCTTGGCCTCACCGGCTCCTATCTCGGCCTCGTGCTCGCCCATACCGCGCTCGGCGCGCCCTTCGTCGTCGTCACGGTGACGGCGACGCTGCAGGGCTTCGACAGGAATTTGTTGCGGGCGGCGGCGAGCCTGGGCGCGGGGCCGACGCGCAGCTTCTTCAAAGTCGTGCTGCCGCTGATCGGTCCCGGCGTCGCCACGGGCGCCCTGTTCGCCTTCGCCGCCAGTTTCGACGAGGTCGTCGTCGTGCTGATGATCGCCGCGCCCGAACAGCGCACGCTGCCGCGCGAGATGTTTTCCGGCATTCGCGAGAATTTCAGTCCCGTCATCACCGCGGTCGCGACGGTGATGATCGCCGTCTCCATCGTGCTGTTGGTGGCGCTGGAACTCTTGCGACGGCGCAACGAGGCGCTACGCGGGTCGAAGAGTTAGCCTCCCTTATTCACGACATCGCAGTCGTTGCGGCAGCTTGTTGGCCAGCATTACGGGGACTTCCTCGACTATATGAATTCCCCAATTCAACCCAGCCGTTCGCCCTGCGGCTTGCGCCCCCGCTTGCGCGGCCGGACTGAGCGACAGGCCTAGCGATGAGGCGTCGCTGATTTCGCGTGTCCCGCATTCGGGGCGCGCCACTATCATGTCCTCGCGGCGCATTAAGCCAATTCCCGAAAATACTGACCGCCGTCATGGCCGGGCTTGTCCCGGCCATCCACGCGGTGAAGCTGCCGCCACCCCTAACGAAGATGCTGAGAATGCGCGGCTCTTCATGTCGCGAAGCGGCGGCTCGACCGCGTGGGTGGCCGGGACAAGCCCGGCCATGACGGCGTTGGGCTCGCCGAGGCTTGTTCCTCGAGCCGCGCTCGCTGAATGTTGGTGCTAACCCTTGGCCGCGTGCGCGCCGTGCTGCGCCGCTTTTGCGCCGGCCGCCGGATCGAGATTGTCGACGGTTTGCGTGAAGTCGACGGAACCGGCCGCGCCGCTGGTCTTGCGGGGGTCGGTCGTTTGCGCCGCGGATACGGCGTCGGCCTCGGATGCGGCGGCGCCGGCGAGAATCTTGCCGACAATCGGGATTGCGAAGATCATCTCAGCTTCCTGTCAAACGAACCGGCCGGTTGAAGCGAACGAAAGCGGCGGGAGCCGGGATCGACCCTCGCCTTGCGCCGCGGCGGACGAGAGCGCCCCCGGCCGGCTCGGCGAGCGGCGCGACCCGACCCGCGAGCGCCGAGGATGGCCGCGCTAGCTTGCGCGAGCGTGTCTTTCGCCGCCGAGGCCGCGCGGCTCAGGCGGCGGCCGACCCCCTTCGGGCCGACGGTTCGGGCGGCTCGCGGCCCTCGCCTCGCGTTTCCGCTTAACCAAATGGCGCAAGACTTGCTAGAACAGCGATCGATTCGCGAGCGCGGGCGCAAGGGACCGCGCCCGCGGCCATGGAGCCACAGCGATGAGCGAGCGCGTCGGGCGCAAGAAAATTCTCATGATCCTGCATCAGGGCCATTCGACGCCGGGGCGCGTCGGCTTGCTCCTCGACGAACTCGGCGCCCGCCTCGACATCCGCCGCCCCAGCCTCGGCGAGGCCTTGCCGCGAACGCTCGCCGATCACGACGGCGTCATGGTGTTCGGCGGGCCGATGAGCGCCAACGACGAAAGCGATTGGCTGAAGGGCGAAATCGACTGGCTGGCGCTGCCCTTGCGCGAGCAAAAGCCGCTCATCGGCATTTGCCTGGGCGCGCAAATGCTGGCCCGTCAGCTCGGCGCGCGCGTCTTTTCCTATCCCGACCGTCGCGGCGAAGTCGGCTATTTCCCGATCCGGCCGACGCCGGCGGCCGACCGGCTGTGCGCGGCGCGCTTTCCGCGCTGCGTCTACCAATGGCATTTCGACGGCTTCGACCTGCCGCCCGGCGCCGAGCTGCTGGCGAGCGGGGCAGAGGATTTCCCCAACCAGGCCTTTTCCTTCGGCGAGGCGATCGCGCTGCAGTTCCACCCCGAGGTGACCTACCACATGATGTGCCGCTGGACGACGCGCGGGGCCGAGCGCCTGAGCCGGCCCGGCGCACAGCCGCGCCGCGGCCATCTCGACGGCTGGTTCCAGCACGACGGCGCCGTCGCGAACTGGCTCGGCGAGTTTCTGGCGCGCTGGCTGGGGGGCGAAAAAGCGCCGGCGGCGCGCGTCCCTTCCCCCCTCGCGGGGGAAGGTGGCCGACGAAGTCGGCCGGATGAGGGGGATCGCGCGGCAAGCGCGATGGCTTGATCGAGCGCGGGTTGCTTCGTCAAGCGCTCGGGAATCCGCGCCGGCGGCAATTCGATTGAACCCATCGCCAGCTCGTTCGGCGAGCGCAAGACGGGAAATCGCTGGTCAGTCAGCAGGTCGTCGCGCTTCACGCCGTCGCGCTTACGCGCGCCCCCTCATCCGGCCGCGCTTCGCGCGTCCACCTTCCCCCGCGAGGGGGGAAGGAGCGCGCTCAATTGTGCTGACGCGGTCCCCTAGAACAGCGACCCCTGCTCGTCCTTGCGCGCGCGCGCCTTCGCCCGCTTCGTCGGGGCCTCGCCGCCGCCCCCATCCGCCGTCGCGGCGATCTCGCCGTCGGCGAATTCGATGCGCAGCGGCTGATGCGGCGCGATCGCCGCCGCGCGGCGCAGCGGCGCGCGGCCGGCGTCGCGCACCAGGGCGAAACCGCGCGCCAGCACGCTGCGATAGCTGACCGCGCCCAAGATTTGCGTCGCCGCCGCCAGCCGCGTCAGCCGCCGCTGCTGCGCCCCGGCGAGAGCGCGGCGCAGCCGAGCCCCGAACTGAGCGAGCATGCGCGTGCGCTCCTGCGCGCGACGCCGCTCGAGGAGAGTGAGCGCGCCGAGCCGCCGGGCCGCCGCCGCCAGGCGGTCCTCGCGCGCGCGCCTGTCGCGCCGCGCCTCGCGGGCAAAATCGCTCGCCGCCTTTTGCAGCGCCTCGCGCGGGCGCGCCGTCAGCGCCGCGCCCGCGCGCGCCAGCCGCTGGGCGAGGCCGCGCTGGCGCTCAGCGACGCTGGCCAGGCGCGCGCGCGGCGATTGGCGGGCGAGGCGGCGCGACAGATGGGCGAGGCTGAGCGCGCGCGCGTCGAACCCGGCGCGCGAACGCGAGCGCAAACCCGCCAGCGCCGCGTCGAGCCGCTGGCGCGGCAGGGCGAGGATCGCTTCGCCCGACGGCAGCGCGCGAACGAGCGCGCGCAGTTCAGAACGCCGGCGCTCGGCAAGGCGCAGCGCCGCGCGCCGCAGCCGGCCGTCGAGATCGGTCAGATTCGCCATGAGTTCGGAGCGCACCGGCACGCTCAGCTCCGCCGCGGCGGTCGGCGTCGGCGCGCGCACGTCGGCGGCGTGGTCGATCAGCGTCCAGTCGGTCTCGTGGCCGACCGCGGCGATCAGCGGGATTTCGCTCTCCGCCGCGGCGCGCACCACGACCTCCTCGTTGAAGCTCCAGAGGTCCTCGAGCGAGCCGCCGCCGCGCGCGACGATGATCAGGTCGGGCCGCGGAATGGCGCCCCCCGGCGCCAGGGCGTTGAAGCCGCGGATCGCCTGCGCCACCTCCGCCGCCGAGGTCTCGCCCTGCACGCGCACCGGCCACACCAGCACGTGGACGGGAAAGCGATCGGAAAGGCGATGCAGGATGTCGCGGATCACCGCCCCGGTCGGCGAGGTGACGACGCCGATGACGCGCGGTAGGTAGGGCAGCAACTGCTTGCGGGCGGCGTCGAACAGGCCCTCCGCGGCAAGCGCGCGCCGCCGCGCCTCGAGCAGCGCCATCAGCGCGCCGACGCCCGCCGGCTCCAGCGATTCGACGATGATCTGATAGGCGGACTTGCCGGGAAAG
>Ga0181524_10006419_pt1 | contig 10249 bp, 8 predicted proteins | sample PEATcosm2014_Bin_34_FD_119761 | JGI IMG/M metagenome (GOLD analysis project Ga0181524, IMG submission 119761) | Peatland microbial communities from MTU Mesocosm Facility, Houghton, MI, USA - PEATcosm2014_Bin05_60_metaG | ecosystem: Environmental > Terrestrial > Soil > Wetlands > Peat | place...
CGAGCACGGGGTGGTCGTCCCGCTCGACCGCTCCGACGTCGACACCGACCAGATCATCCCCAAGCAGTTCCTCAAGCGCATCGAGCGGGCCGGGTACGGGGAGTTCCTCTTCAACGACTGGCGTTACGACGAGACGGGGGCGGAGCGGCCGGACTTCGTGCTCAACCGGCCCGCGTACCGGACCGGATCGCTGCTGGTGGCGGGCCGCAACTTCGCCTGCGGCTCGTCGCGCGAGCACGCGGTCTGGGCGCTCGCCGACCACGGCTTCCGGGCGGTGATCGCCCCCTCCTTCGCCGACATCTTCCGCAACAACGCGGTGAAGTGCGGTCTGCTCCCGGTCGTGCTCCCGGAGCCGCAGGTCCGCCAGATTCTGGACCTCGCCACCGAGGAGCCGGGGGTGGTCGGGATCGTCGACCTGGAGGAGCAGACGGTCGCGGTCGGCGACCTCAGGTTCCGGTTCGAGACGGATCCCTTCGAGCGCCACTGCCTGCTCGACGGTCTCGACGACATCGGGCTGAGCCTGATCCACGAGCCCGCGATCAGCACCTTCGAGGCCCGGCGACCAGCCTGGATGCCCAGCCTCGCCGGGCTGGCAGGGGACGCCTGATGGGAGCGCACGTCGTCTCACTGCCCGGCGACGGGGTCGGGCCCGAGGTCACCGCGGTCGCCCTGGAGGTGCTGACCGCGGTCTGCGCCGAAGCCGGGGTCCAGCTCGAGGTCGAGGAGCGGCCGATCGGCGGACGCGCCATCGACGACATCGGGACGCCGCTGCCGGAGGCGACCCTCGAGGCCTGCCGTCACGCCGACGCCGTCCTGCTCGGCGCCGTCGGCGGCCCGAGCTGGGACCACCTGCGCGGCAGCCAGCGCTGCGAGGCCGGGCTGCTCGGGCTGCGCCGGGGAATGGGCGTCTTCGCCAACCTCCGGCCGGTGCGGGTCCACCCCCGGCTGCTCGACCGGACCACCGTCCGCCCCGAGGTGGTGCGCGGAACCGACCTGGTGGTGGTCCGGGAGCTGACCGGTGGCGCCTACTTCGGTGAGCCGCGGGAGCGATCCGGCAGTGGCCCGGAGGAGACCGCTCGGGACAGCATCGTCTACACCGCCGCCGAGATCGAGCGGGTGGCGCGGGTGGCCTTTGCCCTCGCCCGGCGCAGGCGGCGGCAGCTCACCTCGGTGGACAAGGCCAACGTGCTGATCACGAGCCAGCTCTGGCGCGACACGGTGACCCGGCTGGCCGCCGACTTCCCCGAGGTCACCCTGGAGCACCAGCTGGTGGACTCCTTCGCCATGAGGCTGGTGCAGCGACCCGCCGGGGTCGACGTGGTGGTCACCGAGAACCTCTTCGGCGACATCCTGAGCGACGAGGCGGGGGTGCTCGCGGGATCGCTGGGGATGCTGCCCTCGGCGTCGCTCGGCGCGTCGGGAGCCGGCCTCTACGAACCGATCCACGGCAGCGCACCCGACATCGCCGGCCGGGGCGTCGCCAACCCCTACGGGGCGATCCTCTCCACCGCCCTCCTGCTCCGCCACTCGCTGGGGCGCGAGGACCTGGCCCTGGCCCTGGAGGCGGCGGTCGACGCCTGCATCGACGACGGTGCCCTCTCCCCCGACCTCGGAGGATCGATGGGGACTGCGGCGATCGGCGCCGCGGTACGGGACCGCGTGGTCCGCCGGCTCGCCGCCGCGAGCGCGGTGGGGGGGGTGAGCCGGATGCCGGCCGATCAGCGAGGCGAGGGGATGCGACCGCGGCGCCACGGCGTCCGGGGGAACGTGGGATGAGCGCGTTCCAGATCTACGACACCACCCTGCGCGACGGCGCGCAGGGGGTGGGGATCAACTTCTCAGCCTCCGACAAGCTGCGCATCGCCGAGCTGCTCGACGAGCTCGGCGTCGGCGTGGTCGAGGGGGGCTGGCCGGGATCCAACCCCACCGACACCGAGTTCTTCGCCGAGATGCGCGGCCACCGCCTGACCAGGGCGGTGCTGGCCGCCTTCGGGGCGACCCGGCGTGCCCACGTCCGCCCCGAGGACGATCCCCAGCTCCGGGCCCTCCTCGATTCCGGGGCCCCGATGGTGACCCTGGTGGGCAAGACGTGGGACCGCCAGGTCGCCGACGTGCTGCGCACCACCAACCAGGAGAACCTGCGGATGATCGCCGACTCGGTGCGCTGGCTCACCGAGCAGGGACGCCGGGTGGTGTTCGATGCCGAGCACTTCTTCGACGGCCACCGGAGCGACCCGGCTTATGCGCTCCACTGCCTGGAGGCGGCCCTGCAGGCCGGCGCCGAGGCGGTCGCCCTCTGCGACACCCGCGGGGGCGTGCTGCCCGACCAGATCGAGCGAGTGGTGGGCGAGGTGGTCGCCCGCTTCGGCCCGGTGGCGGGCATCCACTGTCACGACGACTCCGGCTGCGCGGTCGCCAACACCCTGGCCGCGGTCCGCGCCGGCGCCACCCAGGTGCAGGGATGCGTCAACGGCTACGGCGAGCGCACCGGCAACGCCAACCTCTGCACCCTCATCCCCGATCTCCAGCTCAAGATGGGGATGCCCGTGGTGGCGGACGAGCAGCTCCGCCGGCTGACCCTAATCGCCCGCGACGTCGCCGAGATCGCCAACGTGGCCCCGCCCCACTCGGCGCCGTTCATCGGCACCTCGGCCTTCACCCACAAGGGCGGGCAACACGTCGACGCCATGGCCAAGGCGATCTACACCTACCAGCACATCGACCCCGAGCTGGTGGGCAACCATCGTCAGACGGTGGTCAGCGAGCTCTCCGGGCGAGCCACGGTGCTCACCAAGGCGGCCGACTTCGGCGTCGACCTCGGGGACGACCAGGCCCTGGTCCGCCGGGTCGCCGAGCAGGTCAAGCAGCTCGAGCACCGGGGCTACTCCTTCGAGGGGGCGGAGGCGTCCTTCGAGCTGCTGGTCTACCGCGCCCGCGGCCACCGGCCCCCGTTCGCGCTGATCGACTACATCACCCTGGTCGAGCAGCGGGAGGGGCGGGCGATGACCTGCGAGGCCACCGTCAAGCTGCAGATCGACGATGCCGCGGTGCACACCGCGGCCGAGGGCAACGGCCCCATCAACGCCCTCGACGCCGCCCTGCGCAAGGCGCTGACCCCGGCCTTCCCGGAGATCGGCGCCACCCAGCTCTTCGACTACAAGGTGCGCGTCCTCGACGGTCAGGACGGCACCGCCGCCGGGGTGCGGGTGCTGATCGAGAGCGGTGACCACCGCCGGAGGTGGAGCACGGTGGGCTGCAGCACCAACCTGATCGAGGCGTCCTGGATCGCCCTGGCGGACGCCTTCGAGTACGCGATCGTGGAGTGCGGGCGGCAGGGGGAGTGGCCCGGGGCGGAGCTGGAGGTGCCCTCCCCTTCGGCGGCGGACGGCGCCCCGCGCCAGGGAGGTGGCCACCCCACCCCGTGACGTCGGTTATGGACGCGGATGTCTATAACCGGTGTGCGAAGACCTGGAGGGTGCCCTGAGCTCAGGTCGCCGAGCTCAAGGCGCGTTCGCAGGCACCGCGGAGACGCGGGCACCACGCTGCTCTGGAGGGCAGCGAGGGGCCGGCTGGATCGACGGGGAGCCCCGGACGGACGGAGCGGTGCCGATCCGTCTGCCCAGGGCCGCCCTCACGTCTCCGCTACAACCCCCGACCGAGGAGGCCGCCCATCATCCCGCCGCCCAGGGCGCCACCCGCCATACCGCCGGCGGCGACCTCGGTGTGAAGGTACTCGCCGACCGCGTGCGCCAGGATCGGCAGCGGCATGGACTGCAACCAGACCTTGCCCGGCCCCTGGAGCTGGGCGAGGAAGAAGCCGTCCCCCCCGAAGAGCTTGTTCTTGATCCCGGGCACGGTGGTGATGCCGAACTGCACGGTGTCCTGGAAGAGGCCGACGTGGCCGGGGTGGACCCGCATCACCTCGCCGGGGGCCAGCTCGAACGTGATGATCTCGCCGGAGAGCTCGATCCAGGCGCGGCCCTGCCCATTGATCCTCTGGAGGATGAAACCGTCGCCTCCGAAGACGCCTGCCCCGAGGCTCTGCTGGAAGCCGATCCCGAGGTTGACGCCCTGGGTGCCGCAGAGGAAGCCGTGACGGTGGGCCATGAAGCTCATGCCCGGCTGAGGGGCCACGTCGACGGGAAAGATCGTCCCCGGGAGCTTGGCGGCGAAGGCCACCATGCCCGGCTGTCCCGCGGCCGTGTACTCGGTCATGAAGATGGAGCCACCGGCGATGGCGCGCTTGAAGACGCCGCCGATCCCGCCGCCACCCCCTGCCTGGGTGGAGGTCCGCATCTGGACGGACGCCGTCATCCAGGACAGCTCGCCGGACTCGGAGAAGACGACCTCGCCGGGATTGAGCGCCACCTCCAGGACAGGCATGGTCGTGCCGACTATCTGAGCATCCATCTCGCGTGTCTCCTCATACCGACGGGGAGCACGATTCTAGGAGCCCGAGAGCGGCCCGGACGCGACGAGGAACGATCCTGATCGGAGGACCTGCACCGGGAGACGACGGCGGCCACGGGTCGTCCCCAGGCCTGACGGGTCCGGCTATGCCGTCGGTGGAGCGGGAAGCCTCTCGATCTGGGTGACCACCCAGCCGCGATGGGCGACCATCCAGCCCTCGTCGCCGAACTTGAGCGTGTGGTCCCGATCGGTCTGGGAGCTGTCCATGGAGGGATCACGCTCGAAGCGCCAGCGCTCGGACCACCGCCGCACGGTCGCATCACCGGCGACCACGGCACCGGTGGCGTCGTCCCGCTCCATCTCCTCGCCGGCCACGTCGAGACGGACGTCGAGCACCTCCCTGCCGCCGGCGACCGCCGCCGCGATGATGGTGGCGTTGTCCACCTCGAGCCCGGGAAGCAGGTGGTGGCGATGGGCGGCGACGTCCCCGCTCACCTCCTGGCGCACCTCCGTCTCCATGGTCGGGCTCAACAGGGCGTCCGCCTCCTCCGTCCGCTCCGTGCTGCGTGCCTCGCGCACCTTGTTGAAGGTCTCACGGGCGATGGTGCGGAAGGCGAAGTCGTCGAACTGCGGGTCGACGGCCCGGATCGGCGCGAGGTCGACCCCGGCAGCCTCGGCGGGGGGCTGCTCGTGGAACTCCGTGCCGAGGTCGGCCACCATCTGCTGGTCGAGGCGATCCTCCTCCCCCAGCTCCTCGGCGCCCTGCTCGAGCTTGCGGACCATGCGGCCGCGGAAGGGCACGAGGAACTCGGCTTCGTGCGCCACCCCGCTCTCACCGAGGCGTGCCAGACGATCGGTCTTGTTTCCCTGATCCTCGACGGCATCGGGCATCTGCGTCTCCTGAACAGCCGGGAAAGCCAGCGTGAGCTTAGGGGGGGCGCGGTGGCCCTGCCGGGACCTGTCAGCGATCTGCGACAGTTTCGATGCCGCGGCCGGGCTTGGGCTCGACGCCGTCCGCACGCCCCCGTCCCGGCCCGGCCCGTCCGCTATCCGAGGAGCTGGTTGGCGTACGCCTCGACCTGGGTCAGCGTGGCGGTGGTCATGGTGCAGGCGATCCCGACGAAGGTCGTCCCCTTGACCGCCAGGATGCCGAGCGCCGTCCCGGAGGGCGAGAGGCTGTACGAGTAGGAGTAGGCCTGGTCACCCACCCCGGACACGGGGGTGAAGGCAAAGCCCACGGTGGCGGCGGACGCCTTCATCGACGCCTCGGCGGTGCTGACGTAGGTCGTCGGGATGTCGTGGACGATGGAGATCTCGACGTCGAGCACCGGTGCCGAGGTGCTCAGATAGTTGCAGGACACGCCGGAGGCGCTGGTTCCGATGGTCGTGGGTGTCGGTACGGACAGCCCCAGGGCCGCATCGACCTCGGCGGCGGTGGGACACGAGAGCGTCGCCGTCCCGGAGGCGGGCGTGGGCGTCGGGCTGGTGACGGCCGCGGTGGACGTGGCGGACTGCGCCGGCGCGCTGGTGGCCGGCGCCGAACCTCCGCTCGCGCTCCCGCAGCCGGCCGCCGCGAGCGAGAGAAGGAACGCGGGCACGGCGGCGACGGTCAGCCGTTGACGCAACGGGTGACGTGATGGGATGGCGATAGATGATTGAAATTTCATGCAATGACTGTACCAGCTACACCGCGGCTGCGCCAAAGCGGCGGGCGGGTCGCCTACCCTGTGACCACCATGCGCATCGCCATCGCGGGCGGCACCGGCTTCGTCGGTTCCCAGCTCGCGACCCACCTCGCCGAACAGGGTCACGAGCTGGTGCTGGTGTCGCGCGGGAACCGCGCCCGCACCGCCTCCGCCGCGACGAGCGCGCAGTTCGTCCGCGCCGACGTGGTCACCGGGACCGGCCTGGCCGAGGCGTTCGCCGGCTGCCAGGCCGTCGTCAACCTGGTGGCAGTCATCGTGGAGAAGCGGCGGCAAACGTTCGACGCGGTCAATCGCCAGGGTACCGCCAACGTCGCCCAGGCGGCCGCGGCGGCCGGCGTGACCCACCTGGTGCAGCTCAGCGCGCTCGGCGCCGGCCCGGATCCCCGTTTCGCGTACCTGGCCAGCAAGTGGGCCGGGGAGCAGGCCATCGCGATCAGCGGTGTCCCCCACACCATCATCCGTTCCAGCCTCGTCTTCGGCCCCGGCGATGGCTTCTTCGTCAAGCTCGCCAGGCTGGTCCGGCGCACCCCGCCGCTCTTCCCGCTGCCCATCGCCGGCGACGGCCGCACCCTCTTCCAGCCGATCGCCGCGGCGGACGTCGCCCGCTGCATCGCCCTGGCCCTTGAGCGCGGACCGAGCAACGGCGTGGTTTCGATCGGCGGTCCCGACCACCTGACCTACGAGCAGATCATCGATCTGATCAGGGGTGAGGTGGTGTCCCTCCCCCGGCTCAAGGTCCACGTGCCGGTCATCGCCATCAAGCCCGTCGCCACGCTGATGACGGCGATCATGCGCGACCCCCTGGTGACCCCGTCCCAGCTCGATCTGCTCGGGCGCAACAACATCACCCTGCCGGGAGCGGTCCGGGTGGCGTTCGGCTTCGACCCCGCACGCTTCGCCGAGAGCTGCGGCTACCTGAGGCGGCGCGGACGGTGACCGTCAGCCGCCGCCTCACCGAGCTGGGGATCACCCTGCCTGCCGCGAGCGTCCCGTTGGGAAGCTACGTGCCCGCGCGGCGGGCCGGTGGTCTCCTCCACCTCTCCGGCCACCTGGCCAAACGGGGTGGAGAGGTGGTCACCGGCCGGGTCGGGGCGGAGATCGATGTCGAGACGGCGCGCGAGCTGGCACGCCAGGTCGCGCTGGACCTGGTCGCGACGGCCGCGGAGGCCTCCGGGGGGGTGGACCGCCTGGCCGGGGTCGTCAAGCTGGTGGGTCTGGTGCGCAGCGCTCCGGGGTTCGACCGGCAGCCCGCGGTGCTCAACGGAGCGTCCGACCAGCTGGTCGAGATCTTCGGCGAGGAGGGCCGTCACGCCCGCACCGCCATCGGTGTCAGCGAGCTGCCGATGGGGGCGGTCCTGGAGGTCGAGGCGGTCTTCGCCCTCTCCTGACAAGACGCTTTCGACGGGTTTCGACGCGTCATCGTTTGGAAAGACACAGGGGTTACAGTGAAGCTCACCGTGATCAACGACAACACGACCCCACCCCTCGACCCTGACCAGACAGGCTCCGAGTCCCCAGTGCCCCCACCCGACCCCTCCGGGGCGAGCGACCGGCCCGCAGAGCCGGGCGCCGCGGCGGGCTCGGGTCGGGGCGACCAGCAGTGGAACGCCGGCGGCGCACCCGGCTGGGGCCAACCGCAGTCCTGGGGCCCGCCCCCGGCCGGCTTCGGCCCCTCGTACGGATGGTCGCATGACCCCTGGCACAGCTACGCGCCCTACGGAGCGCCGCCGGGCTATCCACCGCCTCCTCCGCTGCCGACCGACTATCCGCCCGCGCCCTCCCGGCCGGCGCGGATGGCCCCCATCGCGATCGCGGTCGGGATCGTGATCGCGCTCGCCGCCGGGGTGACCGGGGCCGGCATCGGCCTCGCCCTGCGGCCGTCATCCAGCACGAGCGCTCCATCCTCGACCTCGAACGGCAACTCCTCCCAGAACGCCGGCACCGGCGGGTCGTCCAGCAACAGCAACAGCAGCGGCAGTGGTGTCAACGCCACCGCCATCGCCGACTCCATCGACCCGTCCATCGTCGACGTCGTCAACACACTGGCGGGAGGCTCGGGCCTCGCCGAGGGAACGGGGATCATCATCAGCTCCTCGGGCCTGATCCTGACCAACAACCACGTCATCGACGGCGCCCAGAGCGTCACCGTCCAGATCGACGGTCAGGGGTCCCAGCTCGCCGCCACGGTCGTCGGCTATGACCCGGCCGACGACGTCGCCCTGATCAAGATCAACGACACCTCCGGGCTCAGCCTCAAGGTCGCCCCGCTCGGCAACTCCGATGACGTGACGGTCGGTGAGACCGTCGTCGCCATCGGCAACGCCTACGGCAGGGGCGGCACCCCCGCGGTGGTCACGGGGACGGTCACCGGCCTCGACCAGCCCATCACCGCGAGCGACGGTGACACCTCGGAGAACCTGACCGGGATGATCGAGATGAACGCCGACATCGTCTCGGGCGACTCGGGCGGCCCGCTCGTCGACTCCGCCGGGAAGGTCATCGGCATGGACACCGCCGGCTCGCAGAGCAGCGCCAGCTTCGGCGGCCAGGCCACCACCCAGGGATTCGCGATCCCGATCAACACCGCTGAGCAGGTGGCCGCGCAGATCGAGACCGGTCACTCGAGCGGCAGCATCAACGTCGGCGGCGGCCCCTACCTCGGAGTCCTCGTCGCGGAGAGCGGCACCGTCGAGGGAGCCTCGGTCGAGCAGGTGGAGCCCAACACCCCCGCGGCCACCGCCGGGTTGCAGGCCGGTGACGTGATCACCTCGGTCAACGGCAACCCGATCACCGACAGCGGCGACCTCAGCACCGCGCTGGAGGACCTGCATCCCGGGGACACCATCCAGCTCGGATGGGTCGACGCCTCCGGCCAGCAGCACACCGCCTCGATCACCCTCGGCTCGGGCCCGCCGCGCTGATCCCCCCGGCCTCCCCCCCAACCGCGAATCATCGCCCCCACCTCCGCGGTGGGGGCGATGACCGGCTCCCGGTGAGACGCCGCGGCCCGGGCTGATCCGCCCAGCTCAAACCGGTCCACCCAGCTCAGGCAGATCTGCCCCCCTGGCCGATCCGCCCAGCTCAGGCCGGTCCACCAGCTCAGGCCCGGTGGGCGTCGCTCCCGCCCCGGCGCCGGCGAGTCACCTCGAGGACGATGAGGAGCCCGGCCCCGGCGAGGAGCATCCCCAGCCCCCAGGGGGACGAGGGACCAGCGGGCGCGCCGGTTTCCGGAGTGTCCACGGGGACGGTGGTGGTGACGGTGGTGAACGCCATGGCGGCTCCGTCCGCGCTGTCGGCCGCCATGATGGCGGTGGTCATGGTCCCCGACGCGGTGGAGCTGACCTCGACCTGCACGCTGAGGCTGAGAAGCGAGGTGCCCGGGTTCACAGAGGTCGTCGCCGTCCGCATGCAGCCGAGCAGCGTGCCCCCGTCGCTGAGCCAGCAGCTCCACCCGGTGACCGAGGGGGCCACAGCGAACGTCTCACCCGGCGACAGCATGACGCCGACAACGAGCTGGTTGTAGATGGGGCCGCCCAGGGACGAGAGAGCGACGCTGACGTTCAGAGTGTAGTGGCTGCCCTCGGCGGCAGTCGCCGGTGTCCCTGAGGTGGAGAGCTCGAGCACCGGGGTTGCGGTGACGTCCACCGAGGCGGTGGCACTCGCCGCGGTGGCCAGGTCGGCGGGGTCGGTCAGGGACACCGCCGCCTGGTATGTCCCCAGCGCGGAGGAGGCGATGTCGACGGTGGCGGTCACGCCGGCCAGGCTGGCGCCGGCCGCGATCGGCGCGGACGTGGAGTCGCAGCTGAGCACCATGCTGCCATCGCTCAGCTCGCAGCTCCAGCCCGTCACGCTGGGGGCCTCCGCAAACATCTCACCCGACGGCAGGGTCGCGGTGAGGGTGGGCTGGTGGTACGCCGGTCCGGCTGGCGCGTCATTCAGCGAGGAGCTGAGGGTGAGGCTGTAGCTGGTCCCAGCGGCGGCAGCCCCCGGGGCGCCCGAGGTGGTGACGGCGAGCACCGGGGTCGCGGTCACATCCACCGTGGCGTCGGCGACGGCCGTCGTCGCCATGTCCGAGGGATCGGCGAGCGACGCCTGGGTCTCCAGGGTCCCCCTGGCCGCGGAGCCGATCTCAA
>Ga0181524_10006423_pt1 | contig 10245 bp, 9 predicted proteins | sample PEATcosm2014_Bin_34_FD_119761 | JGI IMG/M metagenome (GOLD analysis project Ga0181524, IMG submission 119761) | Peatland microbial communities from MTU Mesocosm Facility, Houghton, MI, USA - PEATcosm2014_Bin05_60_metaG | ecosystem: Environmental > Terrestrial > Soil > Wetlands > Peat | place...
GCGGCAATCGGCGCGCTCCATCCACTTTCTTACTATGCTTAGCTTTCTGGCATTTCTGGTGGTTCACATCACGCTGGTGGTCATGACCGGATTTGCGCGCAACATGAACCACATCGTGCTGGGCACCAACGACCAGGGTCGGCTGGGCATCTGGCTGGGCTTCGTGGGCATTGGCGTTGTGGCTGCTTGCTGGATCGCTGCCCACTATCTCTCATGGCATCAGCCGCGCGCACTGCAGCATGTGCTCAAGGTCGTCACCTATCCCATGCAACTGCTCACGCTGAACCGGCTCATGCCGCAGCAGATGTATTCGGAGCAGGACATTTCGCCCTTCTTCTGGCCCAACGGCAAATTGCCCGTGCGCGACGACTGGAAGCGCCTGGCCGAGGGCGGCTTCCGCGATTTTAAGCTCAAGGTCAGCGGCCTGGTCGAGAATCCGGTCGAGCTTTCGCTTGCCGACCTTCGCAAACTGGGCGAAGCGGATCACATCACCATGCATCACTGCATCCAGGGCTGGAGCGGCATTGCCAAGTGGGGCGGCATCCCCATGGAGAAACTGATCGAACTCGTTCGCCCACTGCCTGAGGCACAGACCGTAGCCTTCTTCTCCTTTGGCGAAGCGCTCTACGGCGGACCCTACTATGACACGCAAAGCCTTGAGAACGTGCTCAAACCGCAATGCCTGCTCGCTTCCGAGATGAATGGCCAGCCACTGCCCGAGGTCTATGGAGCTCCGCTGCGGTTGCGGGTCGAAAACCAGCTCGGCTACAAGATGGTGAAGTGGATCGAGCGCATCGAGTTTGTCGAATCGGAAAAGAAGCTAGGCAAGGGAGAAGGCGGTAAAAATGAAGACGATGAGTACTTCGATCTGTTACCGAACATCTGATGATTTCCATGAATGATCAGAGCTCTGCAAACGGCAGTCCCGGCAGCATTGAGCATGTCTCTGTGTTACTTGCTCATTTGCGCCTGGAGTGGCTTTTACAGCACTTTCCAACGCGTGTCGTGTGGGCAGTCTATGTATGCATCAACGGCTTTATCACCATCGGACTGCTCGCGTTGCTGGCCCTTCTTACAGGCAGCCCCTTTGTCTTTCCGTCGCTCGGCCCAACTGCGTATCTCTTCTTTTTTTCTCCCCTGGCGGAGGCCTCGAGCCCGCGTAATACCATCCTCGGCCACGCAATCGGACTCATCTGCGGTTATGGCGCATTCGCGCTTACCGTGGCTTCCAGCCCGCCTTTCGGTATGCACCCCGGCGTTCATGGCGCCAGAGTCCTGGCCGCTGCGCTCTCGCTGTCAGCTACCGGTGCGCTCATGGCGCTGTTCCGGGTAAGCCATCCGCCGGCAGGGGCCACGACCCTGATCGTTTCGCTCGGCATCATCTCCCAGCCTCGAGAGCTCGTCATCATTGAAGTTGCGGTAGTCCTGCTTACGCTGCAAGCTCTCGCGATCAATCGGCTTGCGGGGGTGCCCTATCCCCTGTGGCAGAGGCACAATCCTGCTGGAGCCGCTCCCGTGGCTGGGAGTGGGGTTCTGGAGCATGACGAATAGCTGAGAATTTAGGAGCCCTCGGGCGCGGGAGATTGCACTTTTATCCCTGGCTCTCGTCACGCCAGAGAGCGCTCGGTCGAAGCAGGGACATGGAATCACGCTAAAAGCCAAGAGATCGCACTACCCGTTGGACGGTCTCGGCGCTGGAACGCAGTCCGGCTTCCTCCTGAGGATTCATCGGCACTGGCAACAATCCTTCCACCCCTCTGCGGCCCACAATAGACGGTATGGAGAGACATACGTCGCTAATACCGCGGTAGTCTGTCAGCAGGGAGCTGACGGGCAGCACGCGGCCCTCATTCCAAAGCATGGCTTCCAGAATCGCAGCCACGGCCAAGCCTATCGCGTAGTTGGTAACGCCCTTGCCCTGGATGATCCTCTCGGCCGAGGTGCGCACGCTTTCGAATATCTCCTTTTCTTCCTGCGCGCTCATCGCCCGGCGGCCCGGCATGCGCCAACCCTGTACGGGCACATTACCGATGCTGGCGCTAGACCAAAGCGGAATCTCGCTTTCGCCATGTTCGCCGGCGATGTAGGCATGCACGTTCTGTACGGCCACCGCGCAGCGTTGCGCGATCAAAAAGCGGAAGCGCGAGCTGTCCAGCACCGTCCCGCTGCCCAGAACTTTGCTGCTATCGAGTCCGCTCAACTTCAGCGCCACGTAGGTGAGCACATCTACCGGATTGGTCACCATCAGCAGTTTCGCATCAGGCGCGACGCGCAGCAGATCAGGTATCAGCTCGCGGCAGATCGCCGTGTTCGTCTCCGCCAGGTCGATGCGTGTCTGCCCCGGCTTTTGCTTAGCGCCGGCAGTTACCACGATCACGTCGGAGTGTTCCAGCACTGCTATGTCATCTGAGCCGTCTAACTTCGCCATGGGAACGAACATCAGTCCGTGGTTCAGATCCAGTACCTCGGCCTCCACCTTCGCCCTGGCCCGGTCAAAGAGGCTGATGTGCTTGCCCACACCGCGCACCATGCAGGCGTAGGCAATGGTTGCCCCCACACTGCCCGCGCCCACGATTCCAATCTTTTCTGCCCGGTCGCTCATGGATTCCTCCCGAATACTCCCATAGATTACGTTTCTGACTTCCGATCATAGGTGGAATGAAAGCGCAACGCAGGGACATTAGTCACAAGGGCGATACGCTCGACTCGTTTTTCGGGAAAGGTCTGAAGGTCGTTGCCAGCGATGAGCGAAAAGATCTCGACTGACAATAGCTACTTCATGCATGGCTGGGCGCTAATGCGGAGCGGCCCAGCAGAAAAGTCAGTGCGATATTGACGGCGAACACCAGTACACCGCTCAGTTCCAGCACTCCCGAAACTGGGAGTGTCTTCCAGGCAAAGGATTGAATGCCTTCGTAAGCCAGCGGCTCGGACAAGACGCGAAGCGTGCAGCCCGTCTGCAAAAGCAGAAGACTGACAAACATCAGGCGCCTACAGAAGATCGAATAGATGCCTGCAAAATGCGGCAGGATGCGGGGGCCGATAGCAAAAACCATGGTGGCGGCGAATCCTACCGTGAGAGCGTGGCGGGAAGCGCCCCAGATGCCTCCGTGTTGGTCGGCAAGAGCGGCCCAGACACTCATTGAGCCTGCGATCGCCAGCCACGCATAAGCGAGCCGAACGAACGACGGAAAACTGGGATGAATTCCCTGGACCTTTGCGGCTCCGTGAGGCCGCTGTGTGAGATGCAACGCGAGCCCGATTGCGACTGAACCCGAGGTGAGCAAAATCGTCGCCGCGACGGTCCAACCGGAGACGCCGAAGAGAATGCCCAACAGGTCCAGGAACAAAGCGGTGCAAAATAATGGCGCGCTCGGCTGGACAATCGCGAGGAAGGTAGGCAGCCAACGCGCGGAAAATCCCCAGACCACTGGCACGAGGAATCCCCAGGCAAGCAATACCAGGTATTTCTGGTCGAGAGCGTGCGGAAAGGCGAGAAACGTTCCATTGACTGCCAGGCGTACGCATTCAACCAAGTTGAAGACGACCAAAGCTGCGAGCCCGGCGGTTCCCATCAACACGGAGACCATCCACAGCTCCATTCGCGGCTTTGCACGCTTACCTTGCGCCCGCTCTGGCAGCTTGTGCTGTGACGCGGCAGCGATGAACAAAAGAACTGCGATCAATTCAAATCCGGCAGAGATCGGGAACACCGAACGCCAATGCCAGCCGTTGATGCTTGCTGTCCATCGCATGGCAACGCCCGAGGTCCACAGAACAAAGCAAGTCAGCGGAATCCTCATCGCCGACCGCCCATGCGATGGCTGCGAATAGAATCCTATTCCGAGAATGAAGCTGCCGATCCATCCGAATACTTGCGCGTGGCCGTGGCCCTGGATCCACGCCGCCGGCAGACTGGCGAGTCCGTGATGAGTGCTGATCGCCATCAAATTTGAAAAGCCCAGTAAAGTGCCCGGCAGCGCCATGAAGAAGAGCCCGGCAAGAATCCAGGCACGGAGCATGAGGCTCTTTTGGCGTTCGCGAAGAATGGTTAGCTCTACCGCGTTGACGGCAATCGGATCGAGAGTTGCGCTGGGTTGAAGCATTGCACTCTTCTCTACCCCCTGTGAATCAATTCGGATTCCAGCTCAACAGCGCGTGGAAACAGAAGATCGTTTTCCAGATGCACGTGTTGCCTGAGGTCCGCCGCAAAATCTCTGAGACCGGTATAGAGCGCTATGTAGGTGGGGCATGCCCACGCGGGCGGCTCAAATCCGTGCCCCAGATTGCGCATTTCGGCAAGGTTCCCTTCGGCCATTGCGTGCTCCATGATCATCATCGACACCGGCTGCGCGACAGTCTGGAAGCAAGCACGCGGCAGTGCGCATGAACCGGCCGACTCCTGATCCATCTCCGCAATGAACGGAAACAGAACCTGTTCCTCCTTTTCGAGATGAGCGAACATCTCGGCGCGCAACTCGCCGAGGAGTACATCAATCTTTTCCAATTCCGGTGCTCGTTTGCCGTGCTTGCCCGCGACCTTGTGCGCCATCTCGGCCAACCTTGGCAATTCGCGGCGCACGTACCGATGGTGGGTGCGGACAATGTACTGGATCAGACGGCTCAGGGAATAGCGGGCGAGATCCGCGGGCACAGCCCCGTGTTCATTTGCCGCGGCGTCAGCAAGCTTCTCCAGCACCTGGTCGACTGAGAGTTGCAGCCCGGTGCAGGCCTGCTTGAGAGATTCGTCGGCGCGCGAGCAGAGATCGATATCAAACCGCTCCAAAACGGCTGCTGCCGATAACTGCGTGGAAACGATCTCGCGGATGGACTGTGTTGAGGTAGGCATAAGCACTCTCCTCCTGCAACAGTAGCGAGTGTCCAAATGGCGCGCAGTAACTTATGTCACTTGGAGCCTTAATCGGCTAGTTCGCCGCATCTAGAAGCGCACTCAGGCCCTTCATGTCCTTCACCACGATCTCTCTCGCGTCCACATCCAGCAATCCCTCGGCCTGCAGGCGCATGAGATTGCGTGAAATCAGTTCGCGCACCGTTCCAAGCTGATGGGCCAGTTCCTGGTGCGTTGCCGGCAGTTGAAATTCAATGCCGCGCTCTGTCTTCTTGCCTTCCTTTTGAGCGAGTTTGAGCAATGCCGAGATGAGGCGCTGTCGAATCGTGGTAAACGACAATTCCTCGATGATCCCGACCAGCCGCCGCAACCGGGCCCCAACCACTTGCAGCACCTTGAGTGCGACTTCAGGGTGCTCCATGCAGTATGCCTGAAAATCGCGCCGCGAGATGAACGCAATTTCTGCTTCCTCGATCGCCACCGCTGAAGCCGGAAAGGGGCCTCCGTCGAAGACCGGTAATTCCGCGACTGATTCGCCCGGAACGTTTACCGCAAGAACCTGCTCACGGCCGCTCATGGATGACTTGAAAATGCGGACTTTGCCCTGTGCGATGATGTGCAACCCGTTGCACGGCTCGCCTTCTGAAAAGAGCAACTCTCCGGTGCTGAACAGTTTGCGTACTGTTCGCGCAGCCAGCATCTTCAACTCCGTCGCCGTGAGACTCGACAAGAGTGCAGTTTTTCCGAGGGCCGTAGCGAGATCGGTGCGTTCAGCAGTCACTGAGGAATTCTAGCAGCCTGGGACTTTGGTCACTGCATCTGCCAGTTTCTGGCTGTCTCATTGCTTCATGAACCCGCAAATCAACACGACCGACTTCAACGAACAACCCTTCATCGCCATTTGGGAAGTGACCCAGGCATGCGACCTCGCTTGTGTGCACTGTCGCGCATCCGCCCAGCCCGACCGCAGCCCCATGGAACTCAGCACGGATGAGGGCAAACATCTGATCGACCAGATCGCGGCCTTGAAGGTTCCGGTCTTTGTATTGACAGGCGGCGACCCGATTAAACGGCCTGATCTTTTTGAACTCATCGCTCATGCTCGCTCGGTTGGAGTCAGAGTTTCTCTGACGCCGAGCGCTACGCCTTTGTTGACGAAGGAAGTCATTGTCAGACTCAAGGAGGCTGGTCTCGCCAGGTTAGCTGTGAGCATGGATGGCGCCAGCGCCGAAACTCACGACGCATTCCGCGGGATGAGCGGGTCATTCGCGCGAACGCTCGATGCATTGCGCTGGGCAAATGAAATCGGATTACCGGTGCAGATCAATACTACCTTCAGCCGTAGGAACATCAACGAGATTGACAGCATCGTTGCCTTGATTGAAAAGCTGAAGATCACGCTTTGGAGTGTTTTCTTCCTCGTTCCCACCGGACGTGGAAAGCTTAACGATCTACTGAATGCGGAGGAGTTCGAAGCGGTCTTTGCGAAGGTGTACAGTCTCTCCAAGACCGCCAGTTTTGACATCAAAACGACCGAGGCGCAGCATTACAGGCGCTATCTTTTGCAGCAACGGGTCACTGAACGCAAGTTGGGAATCGACGTCGCCTCACAGCATGAGAGAGCCGTTGACGCAATTGGGCGCGCACCGCGCGGTCTCAACGACGGGAAGGGCTTCGTCTTCATCTCGCACACGGGGGAAGTGTTTCCGAGTGGCTTTCTCCCCCTTTCGGCCGGCAATATCCGCGAGCAGGAATTAGCCGCTATCTATCGCGACTCGCCCCTGTTCTGCGATTTGCGCGACACGTCAAGGCTAGAGGGAAAGTGCGGTTCCTGCGAATTCAAAGAAATCTGCGGTGGATCGCGCGCTCGTGCGTATGCCCTGACTGGAAACCCACACGCTGAAGAGCCCTGCTGTTCATATTTCCCAAAGGGCTACGCGCAGCCGGCACCGCAGCTGAAAACAGCAACAACCCTCCATGTACTTCAGGGCGCGTGAGTGCCGCAATCGCCGTCGAATGGGCGACAATCAACAGGACGAAAGAAGTAGAGGTGAAGGCCATGGCAATTCAGATTGGCGCGAAGCCCGACAGCGGTTTTGACGACCCGATCGGCATGCTCAAAGACTGCCACAGGCGGATCGAAAGCTTCCTCGGCATTCTTTGTGCTGTGGTCGATCGAGCGCAAGGCAGGACTCTTGCCGATGAGGAACGCGATGCGGTCAGGGCTGCGCTGCAGTACTTCCGAACTGGCGGACGACGCCACACAGAGGATGAGGAAGAATCGCTGTTTCCACGACTGCGCAAGTCCGACGCGAAATCCTTCGAGGAAATCGACCGGCTTGAGGACGATCATCACGAGGCGAACGATCTGCACTGTTCGGTCGAGCGACTGTACACAGTCTGGATTGAGTCGGGTAGCTTAGGCCCGGAAGATGCGCGACTCTTGCATTCCCAAACCGCGCGCCTCAAGCAACTCTATTCCGACCATATCCAAGTCGAGGAAACGATTGTTTTCGCGCGGGCAATCCAGGTGCTGGACAGCCAGGCCATCGCGGCGATCGGGACCGAGTTTCGTTTCCGACGGAAATAGCCCTCTGCGGCTTAGATGTCATGCCGACGGGTTCCGCGGGCCCGCCGGCAGCGTTTTGAAGGCTATGATTCGTTCGCTTGGCTCTTTATAAGCCGGGGTGGCTGGCCTCTCGTGCATGGGAAACCAGATCCATATACACGTCGCGTGGCAGATTCGTCTGCCAATGCCCGGTAGCCTTCGCCACCACGACCAGGCCCAGGAAGATGCAAGCGAGAACTGCTGAAACGGCGATGGGTGAGAGTGCACGACGATGCCATCTCTCTGCCGGTATTGCTGCCTTTCTCGGTACCAAGGAGAATTGCAGGGCATTCTCTGCCGGGCACGCGGCGACACACGCCATGCACCCCGTGCATTCAGCGGAGCGGATTTGCACGAGTTGATCAACGGCCAGACCGGAAGGACAGGCTCGTGCGCATTTCCCGCAATCGATGCAGGCCTCGATATCGCGGCGGATCTTTACCGGACTGAACAGGGATGTGATTCCCAGCAGCGCTCCATGCGGACAGAGATACCGGCACCAGAAGTTTTGGATGAGCATGGACAGCAGAACCAGCAAACCGATGACGATTGCTGCTGTTTCCCCGATATCGCGGAAGAAATTCAGCATCCTGACATCGGCGACCAGACCGTAGGGTGTGGACATGAAATCATGGATAGCCTCGGCGGACATGGCGCCGATCACGAAGACAAAGAAGCCAATAAGCAGGTACTTCAGCCCTCGCAATGGGATATCCAACCATTTTGGCGGATGCAGATTACGACCGAATACGCGTCTTCCCAGCTTCCAGAGGTGCTCCGACAGTGTTCCAACGGGGCAAAGCCAGGAACAGAAGGCTTTCTTGAGCAGCAGGCTCATCAGCATGAACGCAATGAACAAGACCATGGCCGCGGGGTGGATTGCGGGCACGCGTCCTGTCAGGAAGAAATATTTCGTATTCATCAAGCCTGCGATGGGCAGCCAGCCTTCGGCCCCTGCGGGTCGTGGCACGCTTAGCCCTGTGCCGCCGCGCTCGCAAAAGCGAACCCAGAGAAGAAATTGGATTCCCAGCCAGCCATTCAAAGCCACAAAGAGCCACTGAACGATTCGCCTGATCCGTTGCGAACCATCGGAGCTGGACCTGCGGACAAGATTCTTTTTCTCATACTGTTCGTTGATTAACGTGGCGGTTGCTGTGCCCATGTCGAGTTGACCCTCTGTCTAAGCGCAAGCCTAGGCGAGCAGAACGGAGATCTCAGCGACTTTGGTCACACCGATACCGTCAACAGTTTTTGGCATATTGAGCTTCAGAGTGACCAAAGTCGCTGTGGCGGACATTGCGATCTCTGTAAGTTGGAGTTCAAGGAGATCGGAAATGACCGCGACCACACAAACCGTCCGCGAAATCGCACTGGAACAACCCACTGCAATCCGTGTCTTTGAACAATTTGGAATTGACTACTGTTGCGGGGGGCGCAAGCCTCTGGCAGAGGCATGCGCTGCCGGGAACCTGGAAATTGATTCGGTTCTTGCCGCGTTGGAAGAGGCGGAGAAGAAACCCGGGAGTGAGGTCGAAAATTGGGCCGGGAAATCGTTGCAGAGCTTGAGCTCGCATATCGTAGCCAAACATCACGCATACGTGAAACGCGAACTGCCGCGGCTTGCCCATCTGGCTCAAAAGGTTGTGAATCGTCACGGCTCGACGAGGCCGGAACTGCCGGTGATTGCGACCACTCTTATGCAATTGGACGAAGAACTAACTCAACATCTGGCGAAGGAAGAAACCGTCCTGTTTCCTTACATCGCGGCCCTGGAGCAGTCTGTCTCCGTCGGAACGCCAAAACCCCATAGTTGCTTCGGGACGGTGGCGAATCCAATCGCAATGATGACGCAGGAACATGATGCTGCGGGCGCCCTGATTGCTGAAATCCGCCACTTGAGCGGAAATCTCACCACTCCGGAGGATGCCTGCCCTACCTTCCACGCGTTCTATGACGGTCTGAGGGAATTCGAGCAAGACCTGCATCAACACATCCATCTTGAGAACAATATCTTCTTCCCTCGTGCCATTGCGTTGGATTCAGTTGCCAACCGGATGAAGAATTGAACGAAGCGCCCTCCAACCTAAGCTCCCCGAAACTAAGCATTTGAGTCGAACTTCTCGGATCACTCCCCTTATGTCGGCCAGTCTTTACAAATCGAATCCATTTGGCCGTAAAACCGCCTTTTCGGATAGGCGACTCAGAAATCAAATCGTCGACGAAATCAGAATGAGAGATGGCGAACAATAGGGATTTCGGAGCAATTGTCTGGAACTAGGCGGACAATTGCTCCGAACCAATTCTTTAAGGTGCCATAAACAGTGCTTCAACCTTGATTGCCGCTGTGTCCTGCATGTGCGGGAGCACATGCGAGTAGACTTCAAGCGTAAACGCCACCGAGGCGTGCCCAAGTTGTTCGCTCACGATCTTTGGCGACACGCCTGCGGATAAAGCGAGTGTAGCTGCCGTATGGCGCAGATCGTAGAGGCGCACGTTCGGGAGACCAGCTGACCGAAGCAGGGGTTTGAAGTGCCGCCCGACAAACTTCGACTCATGAATCGGACCTCCCAAGTTTGACATGAAGACCAGATCTCCGGGCTTGCACTCGGCTGGCTTTGACCCTTCCCGCAATTTGCGAACAAGAGCCAACACCCAATTCTGGAGCTTGACCATGCGCCGGCTACGTTCCCGTTTAGTGTCCTCGAAGCACCATCCTCCTGTTCGCCATTCGAGTGTTTTCGAAACGCTCACAGCGCCGCGCTCGAGATCGAAGTCCGTCCAGGTGAGC
>Ga0181524_10006428_pt1 | contig 10242 bp, 7 predicted proteins | sample PEATcosm2014_Bin_34_FD_119761 | JGI IMG/M metagenome (GOLD analysis project Ga0181524, IMG submission 119761) | Peatland microbial communities from MTU Mesocosm Facility, Houghton, MI, USA - PEATcosm2014_Bin05_60_metaG | ecosystem: Environmental > Terrestrial > Soil > Wetlands > Peat | place...
AGCGAAGAGGAAATCGTCCCTGCCTTGTTGGAAGAGATAGAGCGATTCGTGGCAGATAAAACCGCCGGGATTAATACGACACCCACCGAGATTACGGCTCAACCCACTCCTACCACTGTTTCGTCCTTGCCGATCCTGAAGTAACAGGTCTGCTCTACTCGCTGTTGTTCACGGCTAATATTGTCAGGGGGTCGGCGTAAGGTTCATTTCCGGAGGTCCAACGTAGCCTCTTTCACGATCTCGTCAATCGCCGCCTCCTGTTCGGCCGTCAACACCGGCGGGCTATCTTGTGCGAGCAACTCACGCGCTTTGGTGGCAGCGCGCTTCTCGAAGCGTTCTCGAACCAGGCTGTCGCCTGTGCCCCACGGCAGGCAGTCAAAGAAGGGCGAGAGCAGCTCCTCGTTCCGAAAGTGTGTGGTCGTGTGTTCGTGATCGTAGGTGTGGCCATTGATGCCTGTCTCTTCGATCACATCCAGAGCGAGCGTTTCGTCGTTGACCTCGAACCCTCGCAGGGCACGGCGCACGAAGCGCGCGATCTCATTATCGATCACGAGCTGCAGCGGCGAGAACGTCAACGCATTCTCCAGATGGCCGACCGTGCCAAATCCGATCGCCCCTGCCAAAACCGCGCCATACATCGAGATCGCTTTCTCCACGCCTGCCTGGATGCCCGGTACGCACGCATCGGTCTTGCCGCCGTGAATGCCCGACGGGCAGCCGTAGTATTCGGAAATGAGTTGTACGCGGGCGGCCAGTAACGGCATTCGTTCCGCGCCGGCATACCCGAACAGTATCGAGCGCATGTCGCAGTAACCGGGTGTCAGATCAACCGTCATTGTGGCGCTGGGGTCAACCGCGAACCCCAGCACCAACCCACCCAGCGTTTCGGCCACGCCGAGGGCCAGGATGCCCGCCGCGGTCATCGGTGCGGTCGCACCGCCATTCGGCATCGTATCGAGGCTTTGCGGCAGGCCGAGTTCGAGGTGTGCGAGCAGCAGGTCCGCCATCACGGCGTCAAGGCAGAGGGGCGTGCGCGCCTCGGCATAGCCGACCAGAATCGGGTTGCGTCGGTGCGCCTCACGGCCGCCCATCACGATTTCCCCAATGCGCGCCACGTAGCCAACCTGCCGGCGTTCGAATGTTTCGATCCCGCCCAACTTTCGAGTGGCCTTGGCAAGTTCCGCCGCCATCACCACGGGTCGCACCTCCACGGGCACCTCTTGAGCGGAGCACGGCAGCCCCGTATAGTCGATCTGGTCGAGCCGGTCGACGAGCTTCAGTGCATGGCGCACGTCCTGCAACGTGGCATGGCGGCGATGGCCCTCCAGGTCCCAAAGGAAACAGCAGAAGCCGCCTGCGCTGACGGAGAAATCGTCGTGAATGCGAAACGGCTGCGCATCGAATCGCACCTGCGAATAGCGCACCGACATGCGTTTCGGCCAGCGGTCGGCCTGTTGAAAGTTGCGCCGCATACGCGCCACGGCCGCTTCCACGACCTCGGGCGGGAACTTGGCAATCTGGCGATCCATGTCGACACGGCAACCCGCCGCGCGGAGATATTCGAGCGCCTGGATATGGTCCACCCACATCCCTATACGTTCCAGAATCCGCAACGCGGACTGGTGAATCGCGTCCATCTCGGAACGGCGGAGGTAGCGAATGGGTTCCATCAAGGGTGTTTTCATGAAGCGGTTCCTATCAACTTTGCCTGGTTTCAAGCTGTGGGCGGATGGTCCAGAATTGCTTCCGCTTTCGCATCCCAATATAGCCTCTTGCCTTGCCAGTACGAGCGCGCGGCCATAATGCATGCCACGGAGTGCGCGTAGCCAGCCTGAACCGGCGGGGAGGGCTGCTTGCCGGCGCGCAGGGCTTCGAGCCAGTTAGTCATGTGGGAGAGGTCTTCATCCGGAGTCAAAGCCGGGCCTCGGCCGCCGTCGCCCGGCAGCGAGAGCCACTGCTCCGCGCGTTTGATCTCGGGCGTCTCCTCGAAGTTCCCTTTCTCTTCCACCCACTTCCAGCGCGGCGTGCCTTCGGTGCCGTGGTTGATGAGCGTGCCCTTCTTTCCCATGATGCGAATGAAGCTATCGCAATCATTCCCAAAGCTCGTCGCATAGCTCACCAGGAAGCCCTTAGGATATTCCAGCAGCGCCTGGAAGGTATCCGGGTTCTCCCGCCCGTCGTGCCAGGCGAAGACTCCTCCGTGCGCGACGACCGACCTCGGGAAGTGCTCATCCATAAACCAATGGGCCAGATCAATTCCGTGGCTCATCCACTGGTCGGCGATACCACTCGAGAACTCCTTGAAGAGCCGGAATTCGAAATAGAGCTGGGGATCGAAAGGGCGATACGGTTTCGTCATGAGCCACTTGCGCCAGTCCGTATCCTGCTCGCGGATTTGCTTCACTTCCAGCCGGCCGCGCCAGCGCGGGCCGTGATAATTCCAGACGATTTCGAATTTGCTCACTTCGCCAGTGACGCCCTGTCGGTACCACTCACGCGCCGCCACTTGGTAAGGCTCGCTGCGGCGTTGTGTGCCGACCTGCACAATTAAGTTTTCTCGGCCATCGCCACGGCGCGCTCGCGGTGCACCTTCCAAAGGTCGCAGACCGCCGAGGTCTCGACGTTTAGCAGGTCTTTCAAGTGCGCCAGGATCAATTGCAGCCCTCGCCCGCGATTCCCCACCCCCACGTGACCGAGCGAGACGCGGTCATTGGCGCCAAGAATACGTGCATAGGATCGCGCGGTTGTCCCAAGCCCCACGGCACCCACAACAGCATTGGTAGTTTGCCGCAGGAAGGTCCTGCGGTTGATGGTCTTCTTGCCATCACTCATGCTTCCCTCCCAACCGGCGAAGTTGCGTCATCGAGTATTCCAGAATAATCCTGAACGAAAGTCACCAGGGTGTTCGCAGTTGCGCAACCATTCCGGCCACCCTTGATTCGCAACCTAGGCGAGTCCATCGAAAAACACTCTTCTCACATCCGGGAACATCATAGAGGGAGTCAAATCCCAAGTCCAGTGGCGCGGCTTGCTAACCGCAGGAGATGGGTTCACCTGGCGGATACGACGTATCGAAGGGGATTTTGCTGCGCCCTTCCAGACCCGTGGTGAGAGATGGGGGCTAGTCACGTTCTGGTCCGCTTTCTGGCGCGCGACCGCGCGAAGCAGGCGGCTCGCGCTGCGGTGCTGATCGGGGCCAACGAGATGTGGGTCTCCAATTATCTCAATTCTTCGCTTACACTTTTCCCTTGCTTACCGAGGGGAGTCGCTATATTATTACCCTCGGTAACCGAGGAGGAAGATGAGCAGACCATCGGATTTGGTCCAGGGCACGCTGGACTTACTTATCCTGAAGGTGCTGGCGCTGGAGCCGCTCAACGGCTACTCCGTCAGCCAGCGGCTGAAACAAGTGTCGGGTGACGTCCTGCGCGTCAGCGACGGCTCGCTTTACCCAGCCCTGCACAAGCTTGAGCAGGAGGGCTGGATTGCGGCCGAATGGAGACCCAGCGAAAACAACCGCCGTGCGAAGTATTACGCGCTGACCCGGCTCGGCCGAAAGCAATTGGAGAAAGAGGCAAGTAACTGGCGTCGGCTGTCGGTAGCGATTTCGAACGTGGTGAAGCTGGAGGAAGCCTGAGCAGGGCGAATGCTCGGGAGAAGAACATCATGCGCCTAGAACACTGGATTTACACGCTCCCGCTGCGCTTGCGATCACTCTTCCACCGCCCCCAGGTGGATCGGGATTTAGACGACGAAATCCGCGACCATTTGGAGCGAAGAACGGCCGACTACATCGCCCGGGGCCTCTCGCCCGAAGAAGCCCGTTATGCGGCGCGACGCGAATTCGGCGGTATTGATCAGGTGAAAGAAGAGTGCAGGGACCGGTGGGGTGTAGGGCTTATCACCGAACTCGTACAGGACCTCCGATACGGCCTGCGCCAGTTGCGGCGCAGCCGCGGCTTCACAGCGGTCGCTGTGATCACCCTCGCGCTCGGCATCGGCGCCAACACGGCCATCTTCAGCCTCATCGATAAGCTTATGCTTCGCTCGCTCCCGGTCGAGAAGCCCGAGCAATTGGTTGGGTTGAGCCTCTACAGTCCTGTTTGGGGTGGCGAGCCTGACCCCTTCTTCAGCAATGCCCTCTGGGAACAAGTGCGAGACCAGCAGGACGTTTTTTCGGGCGTGTTGGCATGGGGTTACGCGCCCTTTTTTGACCTCACTCAGGGCGGCATAGTGGAAAACGCCCATGGCATTTTTGTGAGCGGCGGCTACTTCTCGACGCTAGGCGTGCGTGCGGCTGCCGGTCGCCTTTTCGGGCCCTCCGACGACCAGCGCGGCTGCCCCTCTGTCGCGGTCCTCAGTTACAGCTTTTGGCAAAGGCGATACGGAGGCGCCAAGAGCGCCATAGGCCGTACCACCTCTTTGGATCGCCATCCGTTCCAGGTCATCGGCGCGAGCGCCGCGGGGTTCTACGGCGCTAACGTCGAGCGTGAATTCGACGTCGCTGTGCCCATCTGCGCCATCACGATATTCCACCCAGAGGAAAAGCCGCTGGACTCCTGGTGGTGGCTGCAGATTATCGGCCGAGTGAAACCGGGCGTCAGCGCGGAGCAGATGAAAGCGCACCTCAGCGTCCTTTCGATTCCCATCACGGCTGCTGCCTTACCCCCGAACTTGGATTCCAAAGGCCGGCAGGAATTCCTCAGACAATCGCTGGTAACCTTTCCGGCTGCCACTGGAATCTCTTTTTTGCGGGGGCAGTTCAAAAAGCCGCTCGAGGTTCTGATGGCGATGGTGGGACTGGTGCTGCTGATCGCCTGTGCCAACATCGCCAGCCTCATGCTGGCCCGCGCCACAAGCAGAAACAGGGAAATCGCCGTGCGGCGTGCCCTCGGAGCTTCCCGCTGGCGGTTGATTCGCCAGTTGCTGACAGAGTCTGTAATGCTGTCCTCGACCGGCGCGCTCATGGGATTGCTGTTCGCCCGCTGGGGATCGGCGCTGCTGGTTCGCTACATTTCCACCGCCCGCTATCGGCTGTCAATGGGCCTCCCGCTCGATGGCCGCGTCCTCGCATTCACCGCCGCCGTTGCCGTTCTTACCGGCCTCCTCGCCGGTACCCTGCCGGCGTTTCGGTCCACGCGCGGCACCTTAACTTCGGCGATGAAAGGCAGGGGATATATTGAGAGCCGTGGACGCCTACGCTCCGGCCGATGGATCGTCGCTTCGCAGGTGGCGCTGTCGCTGGTTCTGCTGGTTACTGCGGGGCTATTCCTGCGCAGCTTCGCCAAACTCGCCAGGCTGGACGTTGGCTTCGACCGCCACAACGTCTTGCTGGTGAGTGCAAATCTTAAAGCTGCGAACGTCCCGCCCCAGCGGCGGCCGGCGATGTATGAGGAGATCGCGAGCCGCTTGCGCGCGCTTCCCGGCGTGGTTTCGGCCAGCCGATCGGTTAAAACGCCCCTCGACGGTTACATGTGGAGCCAGGCGGTGCGAGCCGATTCGCCGAACCCACCCACGGGTAAAGCCTTAGTGGCCTTCTTGAATTCCGTCGCTCCGTCGTATTTCGAAACCCTGCGCACCCCCATCCTGGCGGGCCGCGACTTCAACTATCACGACACCAAAGCTGCACCCTCTGTGGCGATTGTCAGCGAGACCCTGGTGAACAAGTTGTTTCCCGGCCTCGATCCCATCGGGAGGTACTTCCGCACCGTCGAGGTAGCGGGTAGCCTCTCCCGTCCGATCCAGATTGTGGGGGTGGTCAAAGACTCGAAGTACGAACCGGTGGGGAGCGAGACTTACCCCACGGCGTTTGTCCCGATAACCCAGCAGGTTCCTGGACAAGACGACGCTGAATACTTCGAGGTCCGTACCGCCACGCCGCCCTCGTCCCTCACCGCGGCGGTGCAAAAGGCGGTAGCCGATGTGAACAAAGCGATTTCCATTGATTTCCATACACTCGCGGATCGGGTTAGCGACTCGCTGGCCCAGGAACGGCTGCTGGCCCTGCTTTCCGGATTCTTTGGCGGCTTGGCGCTGCTGCTGGCGATGATCGGCCTCTATGGCACGCTCAGCTACGTGGTGACCGAGAGGCAAACCGAATTCGGCGTGCGCATGGCGCTGGGAGCGCAGCCGGGCTCCATCCTGCGGCTGGTGATGCGGGATGTGATCCTCGTTCTGGCGGCCGGTTTGACGGCAGGAATCGGCATTTCGCTCGCCGTCGTGCATCTGCTCCAGAACCTGCTTTTCGGGCTTGCGGCGCGCGATACAGTAACGATGGCGGCAGCGGCCGTAGCACTCTCCGTTGCGGCGTTCATTGCGGCCTACTTGCCCGCGCGCCGCGCGACCCGGGTGGACCCCGTTGTGACGTTGCGGTACGAATAGAGCATCTTCGCCAGAATTGAGGATGAAGGCTCCTGTTGCACCCCGAGAGGTGACCGATGACGAAGAAACTGTGAAGAAAACGCGCTGTCGTGCTGAAGTGGAGCGAAGCACCTGCATTTATCTCATTGAACAAAGCAATGCAGCTTCCTCGCTGCCATGAAAATAGGGAACTGGGCCCCCCTCACCCGACCCGCACCGGCTGGTGAAAGCGCCGGCGCGGGCCACCCTCTCCCCCAAGGGGGCGAGGGACGGTTGTTCATTTTCATGCACAGTGGTGAGCCGAAGGATCATGGAGTCTGCGCTCTGCAGGGCATAAACCGCTAAGCGGTTTATGTCCTGCGACTTAGGGTGACCATGCTTTGGGCCATAAAGGCTCGGAATGGCATGTCTGGAAGGAGGGGAACTCATGTTCCGCTTTATACACATTGCTTCTTTCTTTCTCCTGCCGTTGTTCTGGGCGTCGGCGATCTCTGCCCAACAGAACACTCCGCCTGCTGAACATCCACCGGACAGGATGGTTCTTGACGTGGTGGTTACGGAGAAGTCAGGGCATTATGTTTTATAATGAGGCGCTATTTGCCTTTTGATTTGCTCTTCCGCTTTCCAGTGCTCCTTTGGGCCATCGCAGACTCCCTAGAACGGACTCGGCGGCAGTTCCGTGTTTCAGTGGAAGGCGCCAAGTTTCGCTATTCCATTCGTATTGGCGTTGTATCTCTGTTGTTGGTAATAGGGTGCGCCTCCTTGCCCGCGAAGACGGAATCCTGGACTGAGGTCCGCAGCCCGAACTTTCTCGTTCTCACGGATGCCAACGAAAAGCAAGGGCGGGACGTAGCTTTACAGTTCGAACTGATCCGCGCTGTCTTCCGCCAATTCTTCAATCTTCCGGGAGCGGCGAAGGACCCGATCATCACCATCATCGCCGTTAAAGACGAGGATGGCCTGAAACGCCTGATGCCAAAGCTCGAGGCTAGTAAGGCATTACTATTGTTTTCGGAATTATCGCGGGGGCCGGCAGGCGTCTATGTGGCCGGGCCGGGCAAGGACCACATCGCGCTCCGGCTCGACACGGACAAGGAAGCACTGGAGGCCGTCGGACGTCATGCTGGCGACCCGTTCGAGAACCTCCACTACGGGTACGTCCATTCCCTCGTTGGTCGCCTGCCCTCCGAACTGCCGCTGTGGATGGTGGAGGGGTTGGCGGAGTTTTTCGGCAGCACGGAAGTGAAGGGCCACCAGATCGTCGTCGGTGCTCCGAGCAGCACGAATCTCGACGTTCTGAACGGAACCAAGCTGCTCCCGCTCGGCACTCTGTTTGCCGTGGACGCCTCTTCGCCTTACTACCACGAGCAGAACAGGGCCTCGATTGTTTACGCACAGTCTTGGCTGCTGACGAAGTACTTGGTCACGCGCGACTGGCGCGAGGGAACGCACCGCGTCACCGATTTTGTGCGTTTGATAGGGCAGAGCGTAGAACCAGAGGAAGCGGCGCGGCGCACCATCGGCGACCCTGCGAACCTCCAGAAAGAGTTGGAACGATACCTAAACCGCGATCTTTACAGCGCCCCGGGCCCGCCCATACCGCCCTCGCTCGATGCCAACGATTTCACGGCCGAGCCCGCTTCGCCCGCAGAATCGTTGGCGGTGCGGGCCGAATTCATGTCCGCGACCGAGTATGCCGCTGAGATGGCCAAGACCCGCGGCGCCAAAGGTGGGGAAGTGGCCGCGCTGAGCAGGACGAGAGAGGTTCCCTCACGGACCGCTCCGTCGCTGGCGTCCAACGTTGCTCCTGCGGATGAACCCTACTTCAAGGCCTATCGGCTCGCGGACCCCATCACCAAATGGCCACTGAAAAGGACACTGCAACAGATCCCGGAACTCAAGGGACTCGAACCCGCCACAGACCAGTCTCAGCTTCCCGAGATTTTGCGCCGCGTCAGTGAGAATCTTCAGAAATTCGTCACGAACTTCGTCAATACTGCTGCGCTGGAGACCATCGAAGAGACCCAAAGGGGGGGTGAGGTCCTAAATGGGCGGTACGTGGAAACGCGCACCGGGCAGAAGTTCCGCTACTTGATGCTGGCTAGGCGGGAGGGCAAGGCCCTGACTCTTGTCGAGTACCGCACCGATCTACATGGGCGGGAAGAACATCCTCAGAAACTAAGTGAGAACTTCATCACGACGACAGGCTTTGCCTCGATGCAGCTTTTCTTCGGGCCTCTGCAACAGCCCTGGTCTGACTTTCGTCACCTGGGTCAGCAGAAGATCGGCGGCTTTCGCACAGAAGCGGTGGCCTTCGCCGAGCACATTGATCCCCAGGCGGTTATGGGCCGCTTCGTCATCGGTGAAGCATCCGTACCGCTCCTTGTCCAGGGCGTGGCCTGGATTCGTACCAGCGACTACCAGATCCTCAAGATGCGGACGGACCTCCTTGCACCCCTCCCGCCACTCGCACAGGTGACGACGCTTGTGCTCTATGCAAGTAACCAGTTTCAAGGCATCCCCACGGCTTTCTGGCTTCCCCACGAAGTGGAGGTCAGCGCGGACTTCGGCCCCTACCACTTCTCCAATCGTCACAGGTACTCGGATTATCAGCTCTTCCGGGCCGAGTCCGTCATCAAGACGGACCTAACGGGGGCCCAGCACCCTTGATGTCAGGCCCGGTCAGCAGAGGATAAGCGATAGACATTTATTGCAGGTTGGGAGGAATCACATGCGAAACGGTTCTTTCGAGTACTGGCGCTTTAGATTGTTGATTCTGGGGAGCGTTGCGCTCCTTTCTGTGGTCACGTTCGCTTCGCCGTTCCCGCAAGCCCAAGAGCCTCTTGCCGCGGCGCCTGCCGCCCAAACCAGCGAACCCGAGTTCAAATTGCGAGTGCAAGAGAACGTTGTAGTGGTCCGGGTGGTTGTGAGGGACTCGAAGGGCCGGACGGTGGGAGGTCTACGAAAGGAGGACTTCAGGATCACCGATAACAAGAAACCGCAGAAGATCGGCAGCTTCTCAGTGGAGACGTCGGAAGCTGCGGCCTCGCCTGCCCAGCCCTCGGCCGCCGCTCCCGCGTCCAAGGCGGCGCCAGAAGCCACCGCCACTCCCGTGGCGCCAGTCAGTTACCTGGCCTTCTACATTGACGATCTGTATTCGGCGCAGGACAGCCTGTATCGTTCCGGCCAGGCGGCGGAGAAATTCCTCGCCGGCCTGCCCGCCAGCGAGCGGGTGGCGATCTTCGCCTCCTCGGGATTCCAAACTCTCGACTTCACGGACGACCGGCGGATGATCCACGAAGCGCTGATGAAGCTCCGCGCCAATACGCGCGTCAATCCAAAGGATGATTGTCCGGAGATCAACGATTACATGGCCTTCTCAGTTGTACAGTATGGCACTGGCCACAGTGGTGGCGGTAATGACCATGTTACCCTTACTGGCGGTGCTATTGACCTCATAAAGAACGAAGCCCTCAACCAGTGTGGTTACTCCAGGATGTTTGTGGAGACGGTTAAACTCGAATATTGGAGCGGCCTGGCGGAGAAGGCTTACAACGCTTATATGTGGCAGTCGCGCGCTGTGCTCAAGAATCTTGAGGGTGTCATCGACCGTGTCGCCAGGATGCCGGGAGAGTGGCAGGTGATGCTCGTCTCAGACGGGTTCATGGATTTGGAAATGAATAATTGCGTGGAGAGCGTGGTCGATCGCGCCTTGCGCGCGCACGTCACGATCAGCGCGCTCGATGGCGGAGGACTGCGCGTGGACCTGCTCGAAGTAGACGCAAGCAGCCAGTACGCGGCCGACGGCGATTTGGCAGTTCAGGCTAACGCCTTCAACTTTGCTCGCCGAGCCGCCGATCAGGGAACCCTGGCGGAAATCGC